>MDTG01343208.1_pt1 | contig 63708 bp, 68 predicted proteins | sample 811421 | NCBI WGS metagenome assembly MDTG01 (sample SAMN05326645, study PRJNA326480) | marine metagenome | isolation source: seawater | place: Pacific Ocean: South East | collected 2011
CAAGCATTCTTCTTCGATGAAGCCTATGAACCCTGCTGGATCGACCCTCCCATGTCTTTCCCCTCCATCGAACACATCCAACAAATGAAAGCTTCTTAACCTTCGCCTATCTTGACTTGCGCATGCCTTGTTAATCAGCAACATAGCCTAGTATGAGAATAGAAAAAGATTCTATGGGAGAGATGAAAGTCCCCGAAACCGCTTTGTACGGGGCTTCAACTCAACGAGCCGTTCTCAACTTCCCCATCAGTGGGCATACTATGCCTGATGGATTTATCCAAGGGATAGGCCTTTTGAAGTACGCGTGTGCTTTGGCAAATCAGTCGCTAGGCCGTCTTGAGGACGACAAGGCAAAGCTCATCGAGCAGGCAGCCCTGGAGGTTTACAATAACGAGCTCGCTGAGCATTTCCCTATCGATGTTTTTCAGACAGGGTCGTGTACCTCCTCTAATATGAATGTCAACGAGGTGATTGCTAATCGCTGTAGCCAAATTGTCGGCAATCCCATTGGCTCTAAAGACCCCATACACCCCAATGATCACGTGAATATGGGGCAGTCTTCGAACGACACGATGCCCACAGCACTGCACATCAGTGTTGCAATTGCCCTCAAAGAGAAGCTTTTGCCGGCACTGGTATTGATGGTCGAAAGTCTTGAGAAAAAGGCTGCAGCCTGGGGTGATATTGTGAAGATCGGCCGCACCCACCTCATGGATGCAACGCCGCTAACCCTTGGCCAAGAGTTTTCGGGCTATGCAATGCAAGTGCGCAAATCCATCGAGCGGGTCGAAAAATCCATCGATGCTTTGTGTGAGCTTGCCATTGGCGGCACCGCCGTTGGGACAGGGATTAACTGCCATCCTGATTTTTCTAAAAAGGTTTGTTCTGTTCTTGAGAAGAAGACGGGCATTGCATTTCGCGAAGCACGCAATCACTTTGAAGCACAGGCTGCCCGCGATGACTGTGTTGAAGTCGCTGGCCATTTGGCAACGATTGCCGCGAGCATGACAAAAATCGCCAATGACATTCGTTTGCTTGGCTCTGGCCCACGCTCGGGCATTGCAGAGATTAGCTTGCCTTCGACGCAACCAGGCTCCTCCATTATGCCAGGTAAGGTCAACCCCGTGATGAGTGAAATGCTTGTCCAGGTGTCGATGTATGTTATGGGCTTGAGCAACATGGTTGTGATGGGTGGTCGCGATGGCCATTTTGAGCTTAACGTGACGATCCCTTTAATCGCCTACGCCTTGCACGAATCCATTCATTGCTTAAGCACAGGGGCTCGCACATTTACAGAGCGCTGTATCGCGAGTATTGAACCCAATAAAGAACGCTGTAAAGAGTTGGTAGATCGCTCTTTAATGCTGGTGACAGCGCTTAACCCTCACATCGGCTATGACAAGGCAGCCCAGGTCGCCAAGACTGCTTTTGCCTCAAACAAAACCTTGCGCGAAGTCGTTCTAGAGCAAGGGTTGCTCGATGAAAAAACCTTGGATGCAGCCCTGGACCCAATGGATATGGTCCATCCTAAAGCTTAAGAGCTCTTCATGAAGGTTTCGACGCAGCATGTTTCTATCCGCACTCAGGGCCAGGGTTTGCACTCGCTGGATGAAGCCTTAAACAAGGCTTTGGTGTCGTCCGGGCTAAGTGAAGGCACGCTAACGGTGTTTTGCCAACACACGAGTTGTAGTCTGGTCATTATGGAAAATGCCGACCCAACGGCCCGCGCCGATCTCGAAGCTTTCATGAATCGCTTGGTCCCTGAAGGGGATCCTTCTTTTACGCATACGCTCGAAGGAGCTGATGACATGCCAAGTCATATTAAAATGGCGCTTACGCGCACTTCAGAGGTGATCCCTTTTGAGCATGGGCGCTTATCGTTAGGTGCATGGCAGGGTGTTTTTTTGTGGGAGCATCGTCGCAGCCCCCATCATCGCCGGCTTATTGTGAGCGTTTTAGGTCAATGAGCATCTGTTATTGCCTTTCGAGCTTATGATTTTGTTTGAACACCCTGAGGTATTTTGTGTAGAAATAAGGTCGTTGTCATGATGCTTGCGCGATGTTTTCATTTGCTGAATGCGCTTATGCTACTTGCTTTGATGGGGTGCAGTGGGTCTTCGTTGAGCGATGCTGTTCCCGAAACAGATGAAAGGCATTATCAACGTGGCCAGCGTTTGCTCCGAGAAGGGCGTGAGCAAGAAGCCTTAAGTGCGTTCCTCAAAGTGATTGAGAAGCGCCGGGATGCACCAGAGTCTCAGCTGGAGGCCGGCCGTCTCTATTTGCGCATTATGGGGGATCCTATCGCTGCTACCTATCACTTTCGCAAATACCTCGAGTACAAGCCTCAAACAGAACAGTCACCCATGGTGCGCCAGTTGATTGAAACTGCCCAGAAAGAATTTGCACGCAGTCTGCCGGGCCAGCCTTTTGCCGATGATGTGGATCGGCTAGATCTGCTCGAGCTCCTTCAGCAGCAGCGAGAAGAAAATCTTACTTTAAAGCGCGAGCTTGCCTTAGCCAAAAAACAACTGAAAGCGTTTCAGTCTTCAGATGCTAGCAGTACCCATGAAGTAGCGTCTATGGATTATGTCGCAACATCCTCTAAGCCGGGTTCAGTTCAAAGCTCTAAGGTGCGTTCACCAGATAAGTCTAAGCAAGCAACGCTATCTACCTATAAGGTTCAGGCGGGTGATACTTTAACGCGCGTGAGTACGCATGTCTACGGGACCTCGGCTCGGTGGACGGATATTTTCCAAGCCAATCGCGACCAGTTAGATAGTCCGCACGATCTCCAGCCCGGGCAAATTTTAGACATTCCTTAGATGAATGCGTCCGTTAAGCAGCGTTATTTTGATCATAACGCGACGATGCCCCTTGCCCCCGAAGCCCAAGAAGTATGGATGGATGCTCATAGAAGAGCTTGGTATAACCCCTCTGCACTGTACCGGGGAAGCCTTCAGGTCAGTGTTTTGCTTGATGAAGTGCGTGAGCGTGTAGCAGAGTACCTTCAATGTGTGCCTGGATGCATTGTTTTTAACAGTGGTGCTACGGAGGGCAACAATACCTTTTTTCATTATGTGCAGCGGGTTTTTCCTCAAGAGGGCATATTACTGCTTAGCAAGGGAGAGCATCCCAGTGTCTACGCGTCTATTCAGTCGTTGTTTCCAGGTCGCTATGAATGGCTCGAGCACGATGTCCACGGGCGTGTTGACTTAGAAGCTTTAGAGCAGCGCCTTAAGCGCGGCGGTTGTGTTTCTGTTTCGGTGTTGGCTGCCAATAATGAATCCGGGCTTCTTCAACCCTGGCGGGAGCTGGCAGATCTTTGCAAGCGCTACCAGGTCTGGTATCATTGCGATGCGACGCAGTGGCTGGGCAAATTGCCTGCAAGAGGTCTGGGTGCCTGCGATTTTGTGACGGTATCGGCCCACAAGTTAGGTGGCCCGAAGGGAGCTGGATTTATCAAAATCCCCCAAGCATGCAGTCTTGTTAGTCTTTTAGGGGGTGGCCAAGAAATGGGGCACCGCTCTGGAACAGAAAATTATCCCGGAATTGCCTCGATGGTTCGTGCACTGGAGATTGCTCAAGACCACGCCTCAAAAGGGACCGATGCGCGTGCAAAGTGGCGTGATGCTTTTGAAGGGGCTTTGCTGAAGGCCATACCTAAAGTGGAGATTGTAGGCCGAGGGGCAGAGCGTTTGTGGAATACGTCACTTTGTCTTATGCCGGGCTATGACGGTGTCCAGTGGGCGCGCAAGCTTGATCGTGCAGGGTTTTGCGTCGGCGTGGGGTCTGCTTGCTCGAGTGCGAAAGAGACGGCATCTTCGATGCTGCTTCAGCTAGGGTATTCCGAACGCGTGGCCAAGGGGGCCATACGTATAAGCAGTGGGTGGTCAACACAGGAAGGGGACTGGCAGGCGCTTTTAGGTGCTATCCAAGATATTTGGGTTGAGCGCAATGCTCATAGCGCGGATACTTCTTTAGTTGATATCGATACGCTATGAGGTTTTTAGGGGTTAAGTTACAGGCATTCCGCAATGTTTCCTTTGCAGATCTCAACCTTGAGCAGGAGCGCATCTTTTTTGAAGGCGACAATGCTCAGGGAAAGAGCAACTTGATGGAGGCTCTCGGGTTTATTACAGCACTGCGATCCTTTAGGTCCAAACACCAAAAGCTGCTCTTGAAAGAGGGAGACTCTGAAGCGCAAATTGCCTATACTCTCGAGCACGAGCGCCTGGGCGAGACGCTCGTACGCATTGTCTTAAAGCCGGACTTAAAGGAAATCTATATCGATGAAAACAAAGTCGAGCGATTTTCTGACTTCGTTGGGCTATTCCCGACCGTCGTCTTTTGCACTCAAGACATGCAGTTGTTGCGAGGTACACCTTCACTGAGGAGGCGCTTTTTTGACCTGACACTCTCTGCGATGGATGCCGAGTACCTGCAGGTACTTCAATCTTACTTTCGTGCGCTGCACTCGCGCAATCGTTTGCTTAAAGAGAATGCTGGCGATGTCCGGTCGCTTGCCGCTTTTGAGCGTGTTTTGGCCAGCTCTGCTTGCCTACTCATCGAAAGGCGCAAGGCAGAGGTTGACACTTTGGCAAACTATTTGATCGAAGCCTATGCCTCCATGGCAGGTAAAGATGAGGCCTTGGCCTTTACCTATCAGGCAGACCTGGCTTTGTCTACAGAAGCAGAATTTGTTGAGTTTTGGGAGCGCACGCGCCAGCGAGATCAATTGACGAAAGTCACCCAACGAGGCCCACATCGCGATGATGTTCTCTTTAAGATTAATGGAAAGGCAGTCCAAGATTATGCCTCTGAGGGGCAGCAGCGGAGTGTTGCCATTGCTTTAAAACTTGGGCAAGTCGCTTACTTTAGGGAGAAATCGGGCGTTGCCCCCGTCGTCCTGGCGGACGACATTCTTGGGGAGCTCGATGGCTCGCGTCGCAAGCAGTTTTGGGCGGGTCTTGATGAAGACTTACAAGTGATTGCCACTGGGACAGCGTTTCCCGAGACGATTGCATCGGCCAGGGATGCTTGGAGTCGGTTTTGCGTTACAGATGGAAGCTTTTCTTTGCTAGAATCTTTAGTAGTATAGGTCGTTATGCCATCGAACCGAAGCTTGTGGACTGCAAAAATGAAGGGCAAAGCCCTGCCTAAAAGCAAGGGTGGCGCGTACGTTGGCTCTTTGTACACAGGTTTGATTCTTGGGGTAGATCCTAGCTTGAGGGGGACGGGACTTGCCTTGCTCGAGGTGGGTCCTCAAAGAAAGCTGACACTCATTTCAAGCAAGACGGTGCGTCTTAAACCTGCCCTGAGCATGACAGAATGCCTCGGTGAAATTTTTAGAGCTGTTCATGCGTGTTTACCTGAAAGCGCTCAAGGGCATATTGCTATGGAGCAGACCATTTATGTGCAAAATGTAAAGATCGCCCAAATTCTGGGGGCGGCTCGAGGTGCCGTTATGACTGCAGCTTCCCTTAGGGGCTGGCCTGTTTTTGAATACGCCCCCCTGCGCATCAAGCAAGCCGTTGTTGGCTATGGGCGGGCATCTAAGGAGCAAGTTGCTCGCACAATGATGCAGCTTTTAAAAACACAAAACGCGCTTCCTTCAGATGAGGCGGATGCCGCCGGAGCAGCGCTCTGTCATGCCCTTACTTATCGTGATGATATTTAAAAAGCTCACGCAAGTTTGCGATAGGCCCCTGTTGCTCGAGGATGTACAGTGTGTTGCCACCTGTCCATGAGGCGAAAGCATACCCTTGAATTTCGCGATATACGGGAGTGCTTAAGGTGGGAACATCCTTTAGGTACCGTGTGTCAATGACGTATAGCTGGTACATTTCTCCGCGATTGTCGTGAAGCGTCCAGCGCCCGACGGGAAGGCCGTCCCAGTCCATAGCTGTGTAGCCATAGGAGGTGTTATCGCCTTTTTGTAAATCTTTGGGCAAGTGATCTGTTTGCGGGACGGGAATGTCGCCTGCTTCAAAGCGGGCTCGCAGGTCTTTAAAGTTTATATACTCTTGGGCAGGTGCGCCATCTGCAGAGGTCTGTGAGGAGGCTGTATCGATGATTTTGGCGACGCTCCAATCGGCTTCGAGCTCTTGTGGGCGAATGACGGTCAGTGTGACGGCAAGCATCACAGCCAATGAGGCAGCCATCGTCATTAACCAAGGGCTTTGCCACCAGATGACTTTTTTCTCCTGGCGTTCGACTGGAGCTTCAATGGGAGGACGCTCTCTTGTTGCACCCTGCAAGATTGTCTCTTTTAAGCCAGCTGGAGGCGTAATGCTTTGTAGGCCTTGACTGATCAGTGTGTCAAAAGCTTCACTTTCTTTGAGCCAAGCCATCAGCTCAGGGTCCTTGCGGGCTAGCTCAAGAGCTTCCTTGAAGGTCGGGTCTGAGTCGTCCTCTGTTCCAGGGCGATAAGACTCAAGGATAAACTGGGCTTCTTGCTTGTTCATTATTCTACTTTAGTGTCTTGTTTTGTAAAAAGGTTCCGCAGTTGGTTTTTGCCGCGGGATATTCGAGACATGACGGTCCCGATAGGGATGTCGAGAATAGCTGCAATTTCTTTGTAGGAGTGGTCTTGCAAGTAAAAGAGGATGATCGGGTCTCTGTAGGTTTCGTCAATTTCATTAAGAAGATCCACCGTGCTGGCTGCATCGAGCTGGCTGGCAATCTTGGGGGCTGCTGTAGGCATATCGAGTTCGAGTTCTTCGTGCTCTTTAAAGGTGAGCGATTTTGTCTTCCTGCAAATTTTGAGAAATTCTCGGTACAGGGTAGTGAAGAGCCATGATTTAACCTTGGAAGGATCTCGGATAGAATCTCCCTTGCGTGCGTAAACGAAAAAAGTTTGTTGTGTAAGATCTCCTGCCTCATGTTCATTTTTAGTTAAAGAAAATGCGAAGCGGTATAAGCCGGTGTAGTATGCCTCAACAATGTCTTCAAATTTTAGGCTTCTATGCATAAGAGGGGTAAGCAGGGGATTTTATTCCTAAGAGAATAAAACTTTTGCTCGATCATCCCAAGTGTATTTATGGGCTTTAAGCTCAGCATTGTTTCCGAGGGTTTCTCTTAGTTTTTGACTCTGAATGACTTGTTTAAAGGCTTGGGTGAGCGACATGCGGTCGTAAGGGGAGGCCAAAAGCCCGGTTTTTTTGTCTTCAAGGGCTTCTGCGACGCCACCAATATCATGTGCGATCGAGGGGAGGCCAAAAGCCCCGGCCTCTAAATACACAAGTCCATACCCTTCAACGCTTTTCTTGTAAGGCATGCTTGTGAGGGCAAAGATATCAGCCGAGGCATATAGATGCTTGAGCTGCGATTTATCAACAGAATTTGTGAATTTCACAGAAAGGCTTGAACGCTTGGCTAAACGCTCAATGGCCCGCTTGTACGGGCGGTCTACCGTGGGCCCGACGATTGAGTATTCGATGCGGGACTTTAAATAAGGCTCGAGTTTCGAGAGCGCTTCTACGGTAGCTAGCTGACCTTTGCGTGGGTGAATCCTTCCCACTGTGAGTATGTGGATCGTTTCTTTGGACTCTCTTCTAGGGCTTACGGACTCAAAGTCATGGCGGAGTGTTCCGGGTGTTATGGCTAGCTTCCCTTTCATTGAAGGGATACGAGACTCCAGCAAGTTTTTTGAAAAATGAGATACCGCGCTCACGCGAGCTGCCTGTTTTAGTAGTTTCTTAAAGAGTGCGGTGCGATAGGTAAGGGCTGTAAATGTCAAGATTTCGCTGCCATGCAGTGTGACGATTAAGTCCTTGCAAGGAATCTTGGTTAAGAGCTGTAAGTACATGCAGCTTGCTATGGGGCCGGGCTCGGGCAGGTAGAGGGTCTTGTGCTTGAGAGTGTCTTTCTCTGCTAAGATGGCCCGGGCAAGTGCTATGCGGCAGGGCCAGCCTTGGCTGCCTTTGAGCTCTAAGGTCTTGATTTTAAAAGGGTAGTTTTTGGCTTTTGCACGCAAGGCGTCGTGTTCAGGGGCCCAGACCTCAACGTCATGCCCTAGGCGCACAGCTGCACGAGCCATTTCTTCTGTGTAAACAGCAATACCCCCGTGCTGGGGAAAGAACTCATGGGTGAGCATGACGATAGAACGCCGACTCTTTTGTGGATGCACCTCCATGTGCGCATTACACCTTTTTGGTTGTGGTTCGTCAATTCCTGGCTACGTTTTCACTTATCTATGAGTCGCTTATCTCAGCGCTATAAAAAAGTTTTTCTTACAGGAGGCCGATCAGGACTGGGCCGAGCTTTTTTAGACATGCTTCTGGATTCAGGTCTTGAAGTGTGGGCGACGAGCCGAAATCCCGCAGATTTGCCAAATTTGCCCAAACTCCACCCTCTGGCTCTCGATCTTAGAGATCCTGAAGGTGTGCAGAATACGGTAGCCTCCCTCATCCAAGAAGTCCCCGATATCGATCTAGTCATTAATAATGCGGGCTACGGCGTGTTTTCTCCGGTTGAGGCCTTGCCTAAAGAGCATATTCAGGGGCAGCTTCAAGTGCTGCTAGAAAGTCCTATGTTGATTTCGCAAGCTTTTTATAAGCAAATGATTACACGTGGCGCTCAAGGGTGCTTCGTGCATGTTTCTTCCCTGGCAGCGCAGTTTCCTATTCCTTGGATGAGTCTCTACAATGCCTCTAAGGCCGGGCTGGCTACATTTTCACGAAGCCTTGCCCTCGAGGCAAAGGGGCATGGTATTGCGGTTATCGATTTTCAACCAGGGGACTTTCAGACTGACTTTAACGAAGCGATGCTGCGCTTTGATTCTGGAGATACTAGAGCAACGGATCTTTGGGCTACGCTCGAGGACAATCTTTCCCAAGGCCCTCGGCCTGCTTATGCGGCCAAGGTTTTGAAAAAAGCACTGCTCAAGCAGCGATCTGGGTTGATCTGTGCAGGAAGCCCTTTTCAGGCAAAAATCGCGCCTTTTTTGGCTAGGTTTGCCTCGAACCAATTGCTCGATAGATGCTTGCGGTGGTATTTTAACCTGCCTAATAAGTAGTCGTTATGCGGATTCTCGTCTTCCAGGACTATCTTCGCTGTGGTGGGACAGAAAGGCAGAGCATCGCCTTGTGCGACTATTTTACTAGGCAAGGCCATGAAGTTTTGCTCCTTACGATACGCCCAGGAGGGGTGTTAGCAGTATCCCTGAATAAGAATAGATTTCAGTGTAAGTCGCTTCAGGTTAAGGATTTGGGATGTGATTTTTGGGCCTGGGGCTTAGGTCGTGAGGTGCGTGCTTTTGGGCCTGATGTCATTCTGTGCATGGGGCGTGTTGCTAACAGTTTTGGCGCTTATCTTCAGAAACGCTTCCCAAAGACCGCTGTTATAGCAAGTGCACGTACAGGGAAAAAGCTCCCTTGGCTTAATAGGAGATCTTTTCGCAATGTCACTGGCATTATTGTTAATGCTCAGTGGTGGAAGACGCGCCTTTGCCAATTAGGTATCCCTGAGGGCAAAATCCGCACCATTTATAATAGCTGTGTCTTCGATGGACGGCCTGAAAATTGTGGTAGACCACGCTCTGAGATGCGTAAGTCTTTGAATGTTAAGGGGGATGAGTGTGTTCTGCTCAATGTGGCCTCCTTTCGCAAGGGCAAGCGCCAGGAGGCTTTACTGCGTGCTCTGGCGGCCCTTCCTCGGGAGCAAGCCTGGCAGCTGTGGTGTGTGGGGGCAGGCCCGCGGCTTAACTATTGCTGCAAGCTTGCCAAGCGGTTGGGGCTTGAGAAGCGCGTGCGCTTTTTTGGCTTTGAGGCAGATCCACAGCCTTTTTATGAAGCCGCAGATCTTGCCGTTTCCACCTCACTGGAGGATTCATTCCCGAATTTTCTTGTTGAAGCACAGTGGTTTGGGTTGCCTGTGGTGGCTTTTGACTACCAGGGGGTTCGCGAGTGCATGGATGTGGGCAAGACGGGATTTGTTGTGCAAGATGCTGATGTGGAGCGATTTTCTGCTGAACTGAGGTATCTTCTGGCCTCTCCTGGCACGGTGCAGACGATGGGCGCAACAGCTCAAGCGCGCGCTAGGACCTTGTTTTTGGAGGAAGCCCAAGGGAAGGCCTATTTAGAGTTTATGATAGAGTGCCTAAGGCAGATTTCTTCATAGCCTTTAGTAATTAATAATAAAAATTATTTACTTATAGGCAAAAAGTTACTTTTTTAATGAATACCAATGATACCATTTTTACGCAAAAAGCCTAAAAATACGATTCGTGAGCGCTGCGAAAAAGATGAAGCTACACGCATGCGGCTTCGTTATAACCCCTATTATCGCAGTTTTGATAAACAAGAGGGCGCGCATGTTTGGCTTGATGGCAAAGAGATGATTCTCCTTGCTAGTAATGATTACCTAGGCTTGGGAGACCATCCCAAGGTCGTAGCGGCCGGTCAACAAGCCCTCAAAACTTGGGGCGCTAGCACAACGGGTGCGCGTCTTGCCAATGGCAGTCGGGCTTATCATGAAGCGCTCGAAGAAGCCTTGGCGGATTTTGTCGGACGGGAGGCCTGCCAAATCAGTGCCGCAGGCTATCTCTCGTGCATGTCTGCAGTTGAGAGCTTTGCTGAAAAAGGCGACTTGATACTCGTGGATAAAAATGTCCATTCTTCTCTGTGGGCGGGCATTGGCCTAACGCGTGCTCGAGTAGAGCGGTTTGCTCACAATAACCCTCGAGACCTGGCAGAAATACTGTCTTACGAATCTCCAGAAACCCCTAAGATGCTCGTTCTTGAGGGCGTTTATTCGATGGAGGGCCACATTGTTCATCTTAAGGAAATCCTTGAGGTGATTGAGGGGCACAATTGCTTTGTCGTTCTCGATGATGCGCATGGTTTTGGCGTCCTGGGTGATGGAGGGCGAGGTACTTTGTTCCATTTGGGTGTTTCTGATGAAGTCGATATTTTGACAGGGAGTTTTTCAAAAGCTTTGTCAAGCACGGGGGGCTTTGTCGCGGGTTCACGCTCTGCGATCGAATATCTGCGGACACACTCTAAGCAAACGATTTTCAGTGCAGCACTGAGCCCATCTCAAGCTGCTTGTGCGCACGCAGCACTCAATCTTATAAAAGAAGAGCCTGAGCATCTGAAAAAGCTTTGGTACAATGTGAATGCGTACAACAAAATTTTAAAAGACTTAGGCTTAGATACGTGGGGCAGCGAAACACCAGCTATACCGATCGTGCTTGGCTCCAAAGAACGTGTATATCACTTTTGGCAAAGCCTGCTTGAGCGTGGAGTCTTTTCTGTTATGTCAATTGCCCCTGCCGTTCCTCCTGGAAAGGACTTGATCCGTACGGCTATTTCAGCGCGTCACTCTAAGGAAGATTTAGAAAAAATTGCAGAGGCTATGGCTTATGCAATCAAAAGAAGTTAATGTGTCGATGTTGAGGCGTTTTCTTGTTGGTTCATTTTTCTTGCTTGCGGGGTTGGCTTGTGGCTTTGCAAGCGGCGAAGAAGCTTCTGTCAAAGAAAGTCAAGTTGTTGCCAAGTGGATGGCGGAATGGCCTGTTCCCGAGGCCGTTTTCCCACAGCTCAAAGACATTATCACGCAGCTCCCCAAACATGCCCCTTCCATGTTGATACAGGATGAAGAAGCGGCTTATGCAAGGGGCAAGCGCCTTTCTGATCGCAGTCATCGTTTGCCGCGTGCGCAGGGATTTGCCGGTGTTCAGCGCCAGGCCAAAGCGCGTAATAGCCTTGACCAGTTTATCTATAAGACGGTGCCTGTTGGTAGGTTTGATGTTGTTCAGCCAGTCTTTCACTGGGGTGCACTCAAGGCAAGAAGTGATATGGGGGATCTGCGTGTCGAGGCGGCGCATTTAGAGTATGAAGAGGTTTTGCGGGCACTTGTCCTTGAGGTTCGGCGCGTTTATTTCGATTTGCTCATACAAAATGCACGGGTTCGCTTGCTTGAGCAGAATAGCGAGATTGCTGAGAAGAATTATATTCGGGCCCAAAATCGCTATCAATTGGCAGAAATCACTCGCGGCGAATTGAATGAAGCCAATATTGCCTATCAAGATGTTAAGACTCAGGTCGCCCTTACGATGCAGGCACTGCAGCAAAATGAGGCTTATTTCAGAAATATCACAGGATGGGTAGGGCCTTTAGAGTTAAAATTGCCTTTAGACTGGGCGATTCCTGAGCGCGTACAATCCTTAATCGACAATCATTTTTTTGAAGAAAATAGCATTCACCCAGGGGCGCGTTATTTTGCACTAGAAAAAGAACGAAAATTGGAGCAGCTTAATTACAAAGTTATCAATGCGCGATTACTCCCTATTTTTAATGCGCGTACGGGTGTCTACGAAAATCTTTTGGAGTCTCCGGATACGAGTAAGACGGAAAATGAAACCAATTTTTTTGTGGGCGTTGATGTTGAGTGGCGTGTTTTTGATGGCTTTGAGACGAAGGGGGAAAAGATTGCCTCCAAGGCCCGTGCACGTCGTTTAAAGCGTGAGGCTCAGCTTGAACTTGAGTTACGCGGTATAGAGGCTAAACAACTCGCTGAAAAAACAGCATTGGATGCAGAGATAGTGGATATTCGCGAAAACCAGTTAAAGCTAGCAGAGGATAAACTACGGCGTGTGCAGCAAGATTTAGGTGGTTTACAGGCAACAGCTACAGATTATCTTGAGGCGAAGATGGACCGCGATAATGTCCAGTTAAACTTGCTGACTGCCAAAATGAATCTTTTATATGATGCAAGTGCCCTTTTGTCTTTTTTTGGCAAGGATCCTGCATTTCTGCTTTTTTAAAACCAAAATAAAGTCATGACTTTGAAAAAGAAAATCATCATTGCTTCAGTCCTTGTTCTGGGTATTGCCATGCTTGTCGGTCGTATGCTGCGAACAGAAGCAACGGTGGCCCCTGTTGTTCGAGGAAAAGCAGTCGATGCGGTTTCAGGAAATGTTGAGGTGTTTGCGGCCGTGGATATCACGCTTCTTGCAGAAGCAACAGGTCCTGTGGTGGAGGCTATTTTAAGCCCGGGTGAAGGCTCTATCCATGTTGAGGCCGGGCAAGTTATTCTCCAGATTGACCCCTCTGATATTGAGCGTCGTATCGCTAATACAAAGGCAAATCTGAAGGCAGCAGAAGATCGGCTTAAATTAGGATCCCCCAAGCAGTATGAGCTTGAGAATTTGCTGCAAGATTTAAGCCATAATGAACAACTTGCTAAAGAGGATCAATTTCCCGAGGCGTGGGTTCAAAAACAGCGTAGGGATGTCGAGCGCCTAAAGTCAGAAGTCAAAAGACAACAAGTGGACTTAGAAGCATCTATTGAAAATAATCGTTTTGCATTGGAGTTGGAAGAGCTTGAGCTCAAAGCAACTAAAGTTGAAGCGCCTGTCTCCGGTGAAATCATTGAATGCTTTGTTTCTGTTGGAGAGCGCGTATCCCGTGGCAGTCCTTTGGTTCGTATTATCTCGGATGATCGCGTGGTGAAGGTGACGTTAAGCGAGGATGATTTCCGTGGTGTTGAGCCGGGCAAAGCGCTTTCGGTGAACTTTCTTGGCTCAGACCAGCTATTCAAGGGAGAGATTCTTTCAGTTGATGCTACTTCCGATCCGCGCTCTCGACGTCGAACCGTTTATGCGAAACTTGATGTGGACAGTGGTTCTTTGATCCCTGGAATGACAGGTCAGGCGAGCATTGTTAAAGATGAGCATCTTAATGCATTGCTTGTTCCACGGCGTGCATTGCTAGGGAATGCCATTCTTTTCGTTGATAAGGGTGGGCATGTTGTTCGCAAACAGGTGAGTGTCGGTTATGTCGGTCTTCATTGGGCTGAAATTCAATCAGGCCTTGAAGAGGGAGACCTTGTTATTATTGATGACCTATACGCTTACCGTGACGGTGAGCGGGTGCACCCTGTAGTTAGTAAATAAGTTTGTGCGCTCTAATTTTAAAATAGCCTGGCGATTTATTGTTTCGCGAAAGCGTTCAATGATGATGAGTCTTATGGGCATCATTTTTGGCATTGGGTTTTTTGTTTTAGCTCAAGCACAGACAAGCGGGTTTGAGAGCTTCTTTAAAAGAACTATTTTGGGGGTTAATGGATCCATCCGCATTACCGACAGATTGCAAGAAACCCTTTCCAGCATTATGGCATCCTCTGACGAGCAATCTGGCGTGAGCTTTGTTATTTCAGCTCGTGAAGGAAAGCAGTATGTAGAGGGTGTTGATTACCCAGATCAGTTGCGCGAGGCGCTTGAAGATTTTCCTGAAGTCACCGGAGTATCCGAAGTTTTAGAGGGTCGCATTGATGTGACTAGTGGATTTCGTGCTCAGCCAGCTCGTGTGTATGGGATTCGTCTTAAGGACCATATTCGGGTATCTAATTTAGACGATCACTTGATTGATGGCCAGTTAAGTAATTTTGAGCGAGATGTAAATAGTGTCTTAATCGGGAGTCTTTTAGCACGGCGCCTCGAAGCCAAAGTCGGTGATTATGTCGTTATTCGCACAGGGCAAGAGGACAGACGCTATCAAATCGCCGGTGTTTATGAGACCGGGATTGAGGACGTTGATAAGCAGCGCATTTATATGCAATTGGGTGAGGCGCGATCGCTTTTGTACAAGCCATTTGGTGGGGCATTTTTGCAGGTCAATATAGCCAATCCAGATAAAGCGCCACACCTTGCAGCCCATATGGAGCGTCTTTTTGGGCATCATGTGGTTAGTTGGCAGGAGCGCGAGCAAGTTTGGCTGGAGGTCTTTCGTGCCCTAAAAGTTTCTTCTGCAATTACGGTTTCTACCATCATCCTTATTTCAGGACTCGGGATGTTTAACACCCTTGCCATGATGGTTATGGAGAAAAATCGTGATATTGCGATTCTTCGATCCATGGGGTTTACCCGGCGCGATATCGCAGAGATATTTATTTTCCAGGGAGGAATTATTTTAGCGCTTGGTACGGCCTTAGGCTCTTTGTGTGGAGTGCTTGCCACCTATGGCATTTCTAAGATACCTCTGCATATTCGAGGCGTCTTTTCAACGGATCGATTTGTGGTCGAATGGTCTTGGGAGCATTATCTTTACGCAGCGTTGATAGCGTCGATTGTCATTTTTTTGGCTAGCATCATTCCTGCTCGACGTGCAGCGCGCCTTGAGCCAGGAAGCATTATCCGGGGGACGAGTTTATGAGTATGGATCCCTCAGTTTTGCGAGTTGATGATTTGCACCGCTGGCTTGGTGAGGATGAAGGGCGTGTGCATGTTCTCAAGGGCCTAACATTTTCTGTAGAGCGTTCCAATGTCTATGGTATCGTAGGGCCTTCAGGATGTGGTAAAAGTACGCTTCTTTATTTACTAGGCCTTCTCGATCGTCCTGATCAGGGGGAAATATGGATCGAAGGCCATCCTATGGCTTATGGCTCAGATGAGGATCGCACGCGTGCACGCAATGCCTTGATTGGTTTTGTTTTCCAGTTTCACTTTTTACTTCCTGAGTTTACGGCTTTAGAAAATGTGATGCTTCCGATGCAAAAGCTAGGAAAGCTTAGTCAGCCAGAAATGGAAGACTATGCGCAAGGCTTGCTTGCTGAAGTGGGCTTGGGAGCGAAGTCTCACCGCATGGCTAGGCATCTTTCTGGGGGAGAGCAGCAACGTGTTGCTATCGCGCGTTCACTAGCCAATGATCCTGCAGTTCTTCTTACAGATGAGCCTACAGGTAATCTAGATGTTAAGAATTCAGATCTTGTTTTTGACTTGTTATGTAAGTTGGCCCATGAGCGTGGTCAGGCTGTTTTGATGGTAACGCACAACAATGATCTTGCTGGGCGCTGTGATCGGCTTCTTTCGCTTCGTGATGGAGCTTTTGCCGATTAAAGAGGGTTTAGGGAAACGTTATGAAGCAGGCATGGATACTTTCGCGACCCGACCGAGTTGGGGATGTCGTCGTGAGTACTGCTTGCATTGAGCCTATTAAGCAGCAGTTTCCTGGGGTTGAGTTATCCTTTATTGTCTCAAGATCTATGCGTACTTTGCTTGAAGGCCATCCTCATATTGAAAGACTAATCCTTCTCCCTGAGCCTGGAGATGTTGATTCTGAGCGTTCTTTTTATGAAGTATGTAAATCCGTTGGTGCAGATGTGCTTGTTGAGCTAAACAATTACCCAACGGTGAGCACAATGGCCAAGTACGTTTCCTTTGCTCGGCATCTTCACTATAAGCGACACAAATGGGATTTTTCGCCAGATGCTTTTAAGGATAGGCGCCGCTTAGGACTCAAGCATGAGGCTGAGGCATGTTTTGATTTTTTAGAAAAGCTCGGGTGTGGGCGACCTTTGAAGTTGAAGCCCTCGTTGCCTGCTTATGATAATGCCTGGACTTCTTTGCAAAGTAAGCATCCTGCCTTAGCTAGTCATCTTTATGCTGTTTATAATTTGACGGTCTTTGGTAATAAACCTCGTTGGCCGGTTGAGCGATTTGCTGAGTTGGCAACCAAACTTGCCAATGAGCGAGGGTGGTCGCCTGTACTGATTGGAGTTTCTAGGGAAGATCCCGTTTATGGGCAGTTTGAACGCCTATATGCTGGGGTTTGTCCGGTGTTTGATTTGGTTGAGCAAACTAATCTTGCAGAATTGGGGGCTGTGATGTCGCATGCAAAATTGCTTGTGTCTCGTGATACAGGGCCTGCGCATGTCGGTGCTGCTGTGGGTTGTCCGACAGTTACTCTTATGAGTGCGCACCCAGTTCATTGCGCAAAACGTTGGGCGCCTTTAGGTGAGCGTGTTTATGTCGTTGAACAACCTATGATTCGACGGCGTTGGCCTGAATCTCGAGCAACTTGGTGGAAGCGCGTTTTTGATCAAATCACCGTTGAGCAGGTCATGGGTGGAGTTCTTGAACTTTGCTCTTAGCGTTTGCTGCAACTTGAAAATGTTTGCATAAACGCTTGGTGTTGACACTTGCATTAAAATGCTCCTCAACCCAAAGACGTGCATTGCGCTGCAATGCGGTTTTTAAGGACGGAGTACTTTCAAGCTCTTTGACTGCCGCCAGCCATAGCTGAGGATCTTGAGGCGTTGCTAGCATCCCTGTTTGTTTGTGGAAGATGGCTTCTTGAGTCCCCGCCCCTGGACTTGCAAGCACAATAACACCAGCAGCCATGGCCTCAGGAATGACGTTTGGCAGGCCATCACGATCACCATTGGAGGCAATAATGCCTGTGAATAGCATGTAGTCTGCCCAGGCATAGAGCTCATGAATTTCTGTTTGAGTTTGAGCTCCAAGAAATTCCACACAGTTTTCTAGGCTAAGTGCTTTGCAGCGCGCTTGCAGCTTTTGATGCAAGGGGCCTGTGCCGGCAATTTTAACCTTGAAGGGAATACCGGCCTCTTTGAATGCCTTATAAATATCGAGCTGAAGTTCGTAACCTTTTTTTTCAACAAGTCGGCCAATGCTAATGAAGTGAAATTGGCTTGGGTCTTGACGAAGACTTTTGAGGGGAAGCAGTGTGTTAAGTCCTCTGCGAATCAGCTTTATTTTTTTCTGGGCAAAAGAAAGTTTTGTTTGCAGTGCACGTGCCGCATTATCTGTTGATGTTTGAATAAACTGGGCTTCTGATGCTTTTTCTCTGAGAAGCCAATCGCCTCCGTCCTCGAAAATGTCGTAAGCATGGGCACCCATTGAAAAAGGAATGTCTAAAAGTTGACTCAAGGTCCATGCGGTTGCTGCGGGCATGCTCGCCCACGTTGCGTGAAGTAGGTCGGGCTTGTTTTTTTGAATTTTGCTGGCAAGGAAGACCCCCAGGCCGATCCCTAGTAAATTTTCTCCAAAATTGAGCCAAGACGGAGGTCGCCTCTTAAAGAGTGCTTTGAGGAGAACGCCTACTGCGCTTGAGTTTTTGATCGTCCAATAGGGAAGCTGCCATAGGAGTGCGATGAGTTTCCATTTTGAGATGCGTGTTATAGCTGCGTCCCCCCAGGCTTGATGGCCTCCCCACAGTGAATAGATAGACAAGGACACATTATCTTGCTCGAGCAATGCATTCACTTCTCGTTGCAAAAAAGTTTCTGACAACACGGGAAATGTTGTGCAAAAGTAAGCAATCTTCATTGTGAGATTTTAAGGATTGCTGTACTTGGAAAATATAAGCGCAACATTGGCGCCACCAAACCCGCTGCTATTGCTCAAAACCGTTTTGGGTGCTTCGGGGCGTGTCTCTTGGATGATGTTGAGCCCTTCGGCCTCAGGATCGAGTGTTTCAATGTGTGCAGAGCCAGGCATAATACCATGATGGATGCTAAGGGTGCAAAAAGCAGCCTCCATCGCGCTGGCAAGAGAAAGCCCGTGCCCCGTTAAAGCTTTTGTGCTGCTGATAGCCGGTGATGCCCCTCCATTGTTAAGAAAAACGGACTTGAGAGCGCGCATTTCAGAGGTGTCCCCAATGGAGGTCGATGTTGCGTGTGCATTGACGTAGTCAATATCTTGTGCGTTGATGCCGGTTGCTTTCAGTGCGAGGTTGATCGCTCTAGCAAGGCCATCACCCTCCGGGTGTGATATGGCGACGTTGTAGCCATCGGAAGCCTGCCCCCACCCATTAAAACGTGCGTAAATGCGTGCGCCTCGTGCTTGTGCGCTAGATTCATCTTCTAGGATGAGTGTCGTTGCCCCTCCCGTGCATACGAAGCCATCCCTGTTTTTGTCGAAAGGACGAGAGGCGGTATTTGGGTCTTTGCTTGACGTTAGTGCGCGCATACCTGCAAAGGGAATGATGCTTTCGCGGTTGCCGTCTTCAGCGCCAACGACAATTATTCTGTCTTGGCGGCCTGTTGCAATCTCATCGAATGCATAGCCAAGCGCGTGCCCTGAAGAAGCACATGCAGAGACAAACCCGCATGATGAGCCGAGAATTTTTAAGGCGGCTACAAGGTTGAATGTAAGCGTCCCAGCGATGGATGCGACAATGGCCAGTGGGTAGCATCGTAAAACACCACGCTCATTCATGCGCTCCATGTGGTGGCTTAAGCAGCCTGCAGAGCCTGCAGAAGCTGTATAAAGGCCCGTAGATGGATTAGAAAGTAAGTCTTCGGTTAGGCTGGCGTCTGCGATGGCTTGCTGTGTGGCACAGAGTGCATATAAGCCATGAGGTGATAGGCCTCGAAGGACTTCTCTTCGAATGTTGTATTCTTCGGGGTAGGTCCAGTCTTCAGGGTCATAGCCTGTAGTGTTAAAATCTTGAATGTTGCCAGCAACATGAACTGGGTTGCTGGGGTCTATAGCATCCACAAAAGGAGCTATCCCATGCTTAAGATTTTGAAGGCTGTCTAATACGGCCGAAGCATTGTTTCCTATGCTAGTAGCAAACCCTAGGCCCGTGACAACAACATTTCGCATATGGCTTAGTCTTGATCGACAAGCAACTGCTCAGCGCCTTGCTTTGCTGTAGTTTGAGTTGCAGTCTTTGTGTCGCGCTTTTTAAAGTCGAATGTAAGGGTGATTTCTTCAGCAAATGCAGCTTTTTCGCCGCTCACAGATACTTGACCCTCGAAGGTTGCAATGGGGTGCTTAATGCGTTTGGGTTTGACGTTAAGTGTTAGCACGTCTTTAGGTTTGCAGATCCTATGCGCACGAACGCCATCGCAGGAAGTAAAGTAAATTTTGTTTTTGTCAACGGCGTTGCCTTCGAATTCGGGACGTTCTGTTTTTAGGAGATAGAGTACTGCAAGTTGGCCAAGAGCCTCTAGCATGACAGAGGCTGGAAATACAGGGTTTTCTCTGAAATGACCCTCTAGGAAAAACTCAGTTCCGCTGATTTCGTAGGTGGCACTTGCTTCGTTGTTTCTTAAGGTTGCACTTTGAAGAAAGAGAAAAGGATGGCCATGGGGCATCAAGCTGTAGATCTCCTCGACATCAACGTGTGTCGGCTTTGTCGGGAGGGGGAGGCCTTTGATTTTGCAGTCGACGAAGACCTTAACGTCTTCAAGGGTTCTTAAGTCTTTAAGCTCTTCATTGTCAATCGTAAGGCAAAGCGTCTCTTCAGTGAGAATGACAATTTCGACCATGGTCAATGAGTCGATGCCCAGGTCTTCAATGAGGCGAAGCTTATCTGCATTTGATTGATGGAGCCTTGGGCGTGCTTCGGGCTCAAGAAAGCGTTCGACAATGCCTAAAACGACTTCGGGAACTTTTGAAGAATCGCCGGTTTTGCGGTAAAGTGCCGCAGCCTCGAAAGTTTCTGGAGAGCAGCGTTTCAGAGAATTTTTGAGTGCTTCCTCGTCGGACTCAGTAAAAGACTTTAGTTCTGGATTTACCATGAATTAAGAAGCACTTAAGTGCTATTTATAGCGATTGTAAAACTTTTTTTATTAAAAATCCTATAATTAGCTGAAACCATTAGTATGTCTAAGTTTTGTATATTTGGCGAGCTTCTTCGCTTAAGCGCATAAAGTATGCTTGAGCGGATATTTTGTCAGTGGTTTCTTCGGGGTTCGGGTTGATGTAGGAGCCGTTCAAATCTAGTTCCTTGGCGCTTGATGTATCTTTCATGAAAGCGGGGATCCAAAGGTGGATGAACTTGTCTTTAAGTTCTTTATTTTCAATAGGAAACACGGCTTCTATGCGCCTGAAGAAATTGCGAGGCATCCAGTCAGCACTGCCTGCAAATAGTTCAGATTCATGGCCGGCATTTTCAAAATAGTAGATGCGACTATGTTCGAGAAACCTTCCTAAAATACTTCTGACGGTGATATTGTCACTTAAGCCAGGAACTCCCGGGACGAGCCCGCAGATGCCCCGAACAAGCAGAAATATCGACACGCCAGATTGTGATGCAAGATACAGAAGATCAATAATTTCCCTGTCTATTAAGCTGTTTACCTTGGCAAAGATACGAGCGGGTTTACCTGATTTTGCATGTTCAATCTCGCGTTTAATCTTCTCCAAAATGGCTTTGTGTAGGTTGAAGGGTGATACAAGTAGTTTTTGAAAATTTGGGGCATGGGCATAGCCTGTTAATGTGTTGAATAGATCTGCAACTTCTTCAGTAATAGATTTTTGTGCGGTAAATAGACTGATGTCAGTATAGCTTTTGGCCGTCTTGGGGTTGTAATTACCCGTTCCTAGGTGCACATAGCGTTTAAGGCCGCCCTTTTCCTGCCTTACAACAAGGCAACATTTGCAGTGGGTTTTTAGTCCAACAAGCCCATAAACTACGTGGACACCAACGTCTTCAAGCTTTCTCGCCCATTCGATATTATTGGCTTCGTCAAAACGAGCTTTGAGTTCAATCAGGGCGGTTACTTGCTTTCCGTTTTGAGAAGCCTCACTCAAGGCTGCAATGATGGGGGAATCTCCGCTGGTTCTATAGAGTGTTTGTTTAATGGCAAATACTTGTGGGTCATGAGCTGCTTGTTGAACGAAGTCGACGACAGGAGTGAAAGAATCATATGGATGGTGTAATAAAATATCTTCTTTGGAAATGATTTCGAAAAGAGCTTTGGGCTCACTAAGTTTGGGCGGTGTATGCGGGATAAACGCTTTGAATTTAAGATCGGGGCGATTGATAATATCATAGACGCTCATGAGGCGCATGAGATTAGGAGGGCCGTCTACGCGAAACACATATTCTTGAGTTAGATGGATAGACTGCAGGAGTTGTTCTAGTAGAGATTCATCAACGCCTTTCCGTATTTCAAGTCGAACGGCTGCACCTTTGCGCATATTAAGAAGTTCTTCTTCGATTTCTTGAAGCAGATTTTCTGTTTCTTCTTCGTCAATATAAAGATCGCTATTGCGTGTTATGCGAAAATCCCAAGTGCCCAATACCTTGTAGCCAGGAAAGAGACGGTTAGCAAATAATCCAAGAATGTCTGAAAGGAAGATATAGGCAGGCTTTTCTGCGGGTGCAGCTTTGATTTGAATCACCCGTGGCAATATCCGTGGTACAGGGATAACGGCCATGGTGTGTTTGTTTTCCTTGGACCTTGGGTTTTCGAGTGAGACGAGGATATAAAGTGCCTTATTCGTAAATTGTGGAAATGGGTGTGCTGGGTCAATGGCTAGGGGTGTTAAAACGGGGTAAATTTGGTTTTCGTAAAATTCTTTGACCCAGTCTAACTCTTGCTTGCTTAGGTCCTTGGTTGTTTTAAAAAATACGTTTTCTTTTTTAAGCCCTGGGATAATAGCTTTGTTCCAGCATCGATACTGGTCTTTAACCAGGGTCGCTGTGATGCTGTGAATCCGTCTTAACTGTTCCCTGGGTCCAAGGCCGTCCGCACTGACTTCGTGGATTCCAGAATCTACTTGTTGCATGAGGCCAGCGACTCGAATTTCGTAGAACTCGTCTAAATTAGAGCTGACAAAGGAGAGAAATCGTAAGCGCTCAAGAAGAGGAAAGTCGTCAGATTGTGCTTGTTCTAGTACACGGCGATTAAAGGCAAGCCAGCTCAGTTCTCGGTTGAAATAAGCAACTTTTCCAGAGGGTTTATCCTCAGATTTTTTTGCGGCTGTCATGACTCGTGAACGACAATAGTTTTTATATTCACAAATTCGTGTATACCATAGATGCTTAATTCTCGACCAAACCCCGATGCTTTCGTGCCCCCAAAGGGCAGGCGTGGGTCTGACTGAACAAGGCTATTAATAGCGACATTGCCCGCTTGGATCTGTGTAGCCATCGATTGTCCGCGATGTTTGTCTCGAGTGAATACTGCGCCGCCTAGCCCAAGGGCCGTATCATTCGCAATGGCAATGGCTTCCTTTTCGTCCTTAGCAGAAATGATAGCTGCAACAGGGCCGAATAGCTCCTCTTCATAGGCGGGCATTCCTGGACGGACTTCACTGAGTACAGTAGGGGGGTAAAAATAGCCTTCTTCTTGGGGGAGAGCTCCTCCAAGAAGAAGTGTCGCGCCTTGTTCTATAGATTTTAGAACCTGGTCGTGAAGGGTGTTGCGTAGGTCTATGCGTGCCATAGGCCCCAGTGTTGTCTCGGGGTCTTCGGGGTCGCCCATGGTATAGCCTGCCATTGTTTTTATAAGAGTTTCTTTAAAGGCTTCTTGAATCGATTCTACCACAATAAGACGTTTTGCGGCAATGCAACTTTGCCCGCCATTAATCATTCGCGATGCTGCGCAAATGTTTGCAGCTTGTTCAATATTAGCATCTTCGAGCACTATGTAAGGGTCGCTCCCTCCTAGCTCCATGACTACTTTTTTAAGGTGTTTGCCAGCAAGGGCACCTACTCGGCTGCCTGCTCGAGTGCTTCCCGTTAATGTAACTCCTTGAATGGACGTGTTTTGTATGATGGGCTCAGCCGTGTCATTTTCAGCTAAAACACTGCGAAAGATATTTTTAGGGAATCCCGCCTGAGTGAAGAGCATTTCTATGGCAAGGGCGCAGCCAGGTACATTGGGAGCGTGCTTGAGCAGCATTGCATTCCCTGCCATGAGTGCAGGGACTGCAGCGCGAAAAACTTGCCAAAAAGGAAAGTTCCAGGGCATGATGGCAAAAATCACCCCCAAAGGCTGGAATGTGACAAAACTGCTTTCAGCCTCTGTTTCGATGGGTCTGTCTTTAAGGAAATCTTTGGCGTGAGTGCAGTAGTATTGGCAGACCCAAGCGCATTTTTCTATCTCTGCAATCCCTTGGTGGATGGGCTTGCCCATTTCTTGAGCCATCAAACGAGCTAGATCTTGAATGCGTGCCTCTAATAAGGTCGATAGTCGTGTAAAGCATTCTTGCCTAAAGCTTAAAGGTGCTTGCTTCCAGGATTTCCAAGCGTGGTCTACCACGTTTAGAACCTCTAAGCATGAGGCGCTATCCATAGGCGGGTATTCTTGGATGAGCTGCCCGTTTGTGGGGTTAATGGATGCGATGGCCATGGGGCTGCCTTTAAAGCTTACGGCGACTTTGAAGCCAGGCGAGCAAAATGGAGCCAAGAATGTCTGGTTTGAGTTGGGCGTTTCCTTGCGTGATGCCGGGGATTTGGATGACGTATTCAGCTTGGCCTAAGGTTCTGGACGCAGGACCTGCTTCGCTGCCATTAATGAGCAGCATAAAGGGACGGCCTGGGGCATTGATGGGTTTTGCAAAATTAAGATTGCGCCCACCTATGCCACTGGGGGCGCCAACGATGGATATGTATTTGTCCTTGAGTTTCTTAAATAAGGATGAAGCTGCTTCAACCTCATAGAACTCTAGGTGCTCATGGGCCCCTTCGGCACTGAGGAAAGCCTCATCGGAGAAGTGAGCTTGATCTTTGGGGTGTACAAGGAGCACGCGTTTCATCCCTAGGCTATGAGCTGCCTGCAGGAGTGAGCCGAGAGCGCGGCCTGATGTGAATGACTCAAGCATGAGTAGGGGTGATCGTTCTGTTTGCCAGCGGGTAAAGTCTGCATAGTTTGGCTTTTTGACTGAAGGAGGAACGGCCACGGCAATCACGCCGCCGTGTTCTTTGTAGCCGGCCATTTCATTTAACTCATTATTTGATAGTTGCTTATAGGCTTTTTTGTTTTTAGCCAAAAAGCTGCAAATAGCACCCAGTTTAGGACTCAACTCCTCAACAAAAACGAGATAGCGGATAGCCTCAGGCCTTTTTTCAAAAAGGCCTAAGACGCTTTTAAGGCCAAATGTATAGATTTCGTAGCGCGTTTTGGATTTATTCATGGGCAAGTTGTTCTAGTAGGGTGTTGATCCGCTTGACCATAGCATTGGGATTATCCAAAAGTCCTGCAGCTATGCGTGCGTTGTCATAGAGTTGCTCTATAATGAGCTTTCCTCTATCAGGATGGGTGTCTTGTAGGGATGCGAGTTGTTTAATCAGAGGATGGCTTGGGTTGATTTCAATTTTAATAGGAGGTTCTTCAGGTGAGGTGCCCTGAACACGCTCGAGAATTTTGCGCATGTTACCTGCCATCATGCTATCTGAACAGAGTGCAATCATGGGGGTTTCGCTGAGTCGTTGGCTGCTGGTTACGGAGCTTGCCTTCTTATTGCCTAAAGTTTCTTGGATCCAGCTGCATAGGGCATTTGTGGCTTCTTCGGGTAAACCATCTTGGTTTTGTTCTGTATGTGTCCCGAGATCGATAGTGTCTTTGTCTGCTGAGACGAGCTGCTTGTCATTAAATGTTGCAAGATGTGAGAGTGCGAAATTGTCAATAGGTTCGTAAATGAAGAGCACTTCCCAATTGCGAGCCTTGAAGGCTTCAAGATAAGGACTTTGTTCTGCAGCGCTACGATTTGGGGCCTGCAAAAAGTAAATATCTTTTTGGCATTCGAGCATCCGTGAGGTATATTCTTCAAGGCTTGTGAATGTACCTTCATCTTGCGCTGAGCTTTCAAAACGGAGAAGCTTAGAGAGCTGTTCGCGGTGGCCAAAGTCTGTGACGACGCCTTCTTTGATAAAGTTACCAAATTTTTGCCAGAACTCGGTATAGCGCGCTTTATCTTCGCTCGCCATGGTCTCGAGCATTTTTAAAAAGCGTCGTGTAAGGACTGTTTTTAGTTTAGCAACAAGAGCGCTATCTTGCATGCTTTCGCGTGAGATATTGAGGGGAAGGTCAGCGCTGTCGACAACACCTTTTAGAAAACGTAGCCACTCGGGGAGCAGTTGTTTGGGGTTGGGATCAATCAGCACTTTTCGGCAATAAAGGCTAACGTTAGCCTCATAGCGGCTGAGGCCGAGTTGCTCCGTGTTTTCCCCAGGGACAAAAAGGAGTGTGTGGATGTCAAGAGGAGCATCTGTGGTAAAGTGCATCCATGTGAAGGGCTCGTCAAAAGCATGAGCCTGAAATTGATAGAATGCTTTGAGGTCTTCGTCCTTGAGCTCTGATTTAGACTTTAGCCATAGAGCTTCAAGGGTGTTTACATGGTCGCCATTCAGGTGGATTGGGAATGAAACAAAGTTTGAATAGCGCTGAATGATGTTTTCGATGCGGCTTTTTTGGGCAAATTCTTTGAACTCATCCTTTAGGTGGACAATGATTTTGCAGCCTCGACGTTCGCCTTCGGTCTCTTCGAGTGTGTATTGACCACTGCCGTCGCTAGCCCAGTGATAGCAAGAAGCATCTTTTTCCCAGCTGCGCGTGAAGACTTCCACTTTTTCGGCGACCATAAAAGCACTGTAAAATCCAACACCAAATTGACCAATAAGGGCCTCGCTATTGCCCCCATTTGCTTTAAGGGCTTCCAGAAAAGCTTTTGAGCCAGAGTGCGCAATGGTGCCTAGATTTTCGATGAGCTCATCACGTGTCATGCCGATCCCAAAGTCTTGAATCGTGATGGTCTTTGCGGTTTCATTGCTCGTGATATTGATTTCTAGCGCGAGGTGATCATCAAAAATACTTTTTTCGCTAAGTTGTTTATGGCGAAGTTTTTCTAATGCATCTGAGGCATTAGAGATCAGCTCACGTAAGAATATTTCTTTGTCTGTGTAGAGCGAGTGGACGACAATGTCCAAAACTTGCTTAACTTCAGCTTGAAATTCGTGGGTTTCTTGCGTTCTGGTTGTCATAGAACCCTTTTATACGGGGGTAGAAGGTGAAAGCAAGACTCCCCTTTGGATTATTGCTAAAAAGCTAAGCTGAGGTGCTTTTGAATGTCTTCAGCCTTGGGCATTGCAGCGGCAGCCCCAGATTTTGAAACGGCAAGAGCTGCTGCAATGCTTGCAAATTGAATGGCTTTTGGGATGTTGTTGTTAAATTGAATAAGCCCTGAGGAAAAAGCTCCGATGAAAGCATCTCCAGCTCCTGTAGTGTCGACAACCGGAAGCCCGTGATAGATTGAAAAGCGTCTGTGACCGTTTTTTTCTGAAAGAAAGCAACCTTGATTACCCAGCGTGATGATAACGGTTGCAACCCCTAGAGAGCGGCAAAGGTTGTGAAGGGCAGCATCATTCAGGGTAAAAAGGTCTTCTGTGCTAAACTTAGGATTGCGGCAGGCAGGCGTTAAGCGGACTAGAGTAGCGAATTCGAGCTCATTGGGGATGAGGATATCAACGGCATTTAAAATGCTTATGTCGAAATTTTCTGCTATGGGTGCAGGGTTGAGAATCGTGATTTTGCCTAGTTCGTGGGCTTTGTGCAGTGTCGCCCGAATTGTAGCGGGGTTCGATTCAGGTTGTGCAAGGACAATGAGTGCCTTGCGAAGCAGGCTTTCAGGCACGTCTGCTTCTTGAAGCTCAAGGTTTGCACCCATGTCGCCTATGATTTGGTTTTGGCCTGTGGCGTCAACAATGATGGCAGCACTTCCCGTGGGCGCTTGAGTCTTTATGGCAAGATGCGACTCAATGCCTTCGCGTTTGTGTAGTGCTTGGGCGTTTTCTCCAAGAGTATCGTTGCCAACAGCGCCAACAAAAGCTGTTGAAGCACCTGAGCGCGCGGCAGCAATGGCTTGGTTAGAACCTTTTCCTCCTGGGCCTGTGGCAAATGTGCCAGGGATGGTCTCTCCGGGCTTGGGAAAGCGGTCTGCCTTCCAGACAAAGTCTTGATTGTAACTTCCTATAACGACGATGTCAGCAGCCATAATTGTAGTCGTAGAGATGCAAAGAAACAATAATGCTAGGAAATAGCCTTGCCAAGGCCAAGTGCTATTTGCAAAAACTGAAAGAACCCTGATAAGTATTATTTATGGCTTTACACATAGTAGATCACCCTTTGGCTGTCCATATTTTAACATTGCTGCGCGATAAAGATACCGACCCTGCCCACTTTAGGAATCTTTGTGAGCAGCTCACCTACTTCATGATTGTTGAATCAACGCGTGAGCTGAAAACCAAGGATGTTTTTGTGGAAACACCGGTTGAGGGCTGTCAAGGCATAGCGCTTGAGCGGTCTCTTGTCGTCGTTCCTATCTTACGCGCAGGGCTTGCAATGCTTCAGCCGTTTTTGAAAGTATTGCCGGATGTTTCTGTTGGCTACGTTGGTCTTGAGCGTGATGAGACGACAGCCCAAGCGCGCAGTTATTATTTGAAGCTTCCAGAGTTAAAAGGTCGAGACGTATTAATTTTAGATCCTATGCTTGCTACGGGAGGCTCTGCAAAGAAAGCCTTGGAGCAGGTTTATGGTGAGGGCCCTGCAAGCGTGATGATGGTATCTATCGTTGCTGCTCCAGAAGGCGTTGATCTTTTGACCTCTGCATTTCCGGATTTACCCATTTTTACAGCATCTTTGGATCGTGCCCTTAATGGGCAAAGATTCATTGTTCCAGGCCTCGGGGATTTTGGGGATCGGCTTTTTGGAACTTAGGATGGATGCTTGGGTGGCTGGATGTGAATATTTGGGGGATGCATTACCGCTGGAAGGGGAAGTGGGCGGGGGTGTGGTCTGTGGTCTATGCAGTATAGCATAATGGCAGGTGCCACTTGAAAAAGTATGATGCAAAGAGCAAACCAGCCCAGGGCATTGATGCCTGGTTGATAAAAAAGCCATCCGGAGCTAAGCCACCAACCTGCGGCAGCCCATTTAAATATGGCTCTTTTTTCTAGGGTGCTATGAATGTAAAACCCTGCGCCAAGTACCAGGGCAAAAAATCCGGGAAGCAAGAAAGGGTTAAAGCGGTCGAGTCCTCCTCCGAGGACGGTGAGTAAGCTGATGAGGGCAAAACATGCACCCCAGATATGGCGAACAAATCGCCCGGCAAGACTGCGTATTTTGAGGCGACGCAGTGTCATGGAGACATAGATAAGAGTACACAGCCCTCCAAATATAAGAGAGGGAAACCAGACAAAAACCAATGCATTGATGGGTACATCGTAAGATAAGACAGCCCATTGAGCTAAAAAACATTTTGCAATGATCAGCCCCCAAAAGATAGTCGCTAGGCCCCGCACAGAGTCGTAGGATTGGCTTTGCTCAAGCGCGAGCTCGATTTGCATAATTTCTTCGTTGGATGTTTTTGAGCGCATAGCAATGGCTTGCGTTTACTGTAGTTCATTATCGTTAAAAAAGCAAATTTTGAGTCTCTTTAAGCCGTTGACGCGCGTTTTGCCTTTTTATAGGTCTTGTGCTTTAATTTTTATTATTATCCTATGAAAATCACATACTTCGGGCATTCTGCTTGTTCTATTGATACAGGTACACACACCTTGGTTATAGACCCTTTTTTAAGCGGCAATCCTCACTGTCCTGTGAAACCTGAAGCAGTCACGTGTGACTATATCATTTTGACGCACGGGCATGGCGACCACCTGGGCGATGCAATTCCTATGGCCCAAGCAAACCAATCGCCCATTATCACTACTTATGAGCTAGCTAGTTATTGCGAGTCTAAGGGGGCTCAGGCCCATGGTATGGGCATTGGGGGTGCTGGAGCATTTCCTTTTGGAAAGATCAAGTTTACTTTAGCTCATCATAGCTCGAGCATTACCGATGAGTCAGGCAATGTTCATTATGTAGGTAATCCTGCAGGTGTGATTCTCGATCTCGATGGCAAAACTATCTATCATGCTGGGGATACAGCATTATTTCTAGACATGAAACTTATTGGTGAGATGCACGCCATTGATCTTGCATTTCTACCCATTGGAGATTGGTTTACCATGGGTATTGAGGATGCAGCTAAAGCAGTTGAATTTTTAAGGCCTAAGCATGTTGTGCCTGTCCATTATAACACCTTCCCTCCTATTGAGGTCGATGCTTCTCGCTTTAAATCCTTGGTTGATGATATGGGTGTGGCTTGCTCTCTTATGGAGCCTGGTGCTGTGCTGGACTTTTAGCCTGCTGCTTTAGCTTGAGCTCGTAGGTCTTTGCGACATTTAGAAACTCGTAGAGGCCGTGGAGCCTTGCAAAGTAATAACCTCTTCGGCCATCCAGGATGCCTCCTTGTACGAGATAGACGTAAAGAAAACGTAGTGTTGGCCTGAAAGGCAGGTGGCGTACTAATTGCTTAAGTAGACGCTTGCTGCTAGTTCCTTGATCTAAAGATGCGCTTGGATTGTTTGTATTTTTTTCTAGAGCAATGCGAGCTTCCCAGTTCGAGTATCGATTATGTTTTTCGATGAATACTTCAATGCTAGGAAAAGCATGATGGTCCATGACAGATTTTAATCGCCCGGTGCTTCCTTGGACTGCCATGTGTTCATGAACTTCATTGTCACCGCTTTCTGTAGCTTGTTTAGTGAGGGCTTCGTAGCGTGCGTGTTTATGCTGAACTAGGCGAAGATTCCAATTGGGGAAATAAGCATGTTTAAGAGGTTTATCTAAAAAGTAGAAACGGCGGTTAATCCAGTATCCTGAGTGAGGGCAGCCAGGGTCCGTCACAATCTTTCGGATTTCTTCTTTGGCTTCGGGTGGCATGACTTCGTCGGCGTCCAAAATGAGTACCCATGGATGTTTAAAAGGAATATTTTCTAAGGCCCAGTTTTTCTTTTTAGGCCAGGTCCCATTAAAGTGAAATTGAACAACGTGAGCTCCTGCAGCATTGGCAATGTTTTTAGTGGTATCCGTGCTTTGTGAATCAACGAAAAAAATTTCGTCTGCCCAGTGAATAGAGTCTAAGCAACGCGGCAACTGATGAGCTTCGTTTTTAGTTGGAATTAAAATACTGATGGGAACTTTATCTTTCATGGCGCTTTCGGTCTTTTATGGGTGCACAAGGGTTTCCTGTGCAGACTTTCCAGGGGGGGAGGCTGTTAATAACTACAGAGCGTGCGCCTACAACGCAACCTTCGCCAACGACAACGGCGGGGTGGATAAAGCTCTCTGCCGCGATCCATGCTTTAGCCCCTATGCTAATGGGTTTTGCGATAAGAGGGAACCCAGGGTCATTATAGTCGTGTGTTCCCGTGCATAAATGGCTTCTTTGAGAAATAACAACGCGATATCCAAGTGTGATCGGCGCTTGATTGTAAAGGATGACATCATCTGCGACGCCCACTTCATCGTCGCAGACGAGATTCCATGGGGCCCAAACTATTGCTTTAGGATAAATGTGACAGTTTTTGCCTAGTCTTGCGCCAAAGGATCGTAATAGCCATGTACGCCACGTATGGGCTATGCGTGGGCTGGGTCTAAAAAGTAGTGTGTAAGCAATGCTCCATAGAGCTCGAAGACATCTATTTTTAAGAGAAAAGGACGGGCCGGTGTGTGTGTTTGTGTTAATCTCCATTATGACTGGATGACTTTAAGAAGATTTTGGGTGCATTGTTTGATTTGAAAGTGCGTCTTAAAACAATCGTGCGCTTTAACTCGCATAAGGGCTTTGCTGTGTCCATCTAGATTGAGCCATTGCTCGAGAAGCTTGCGAGTTCCTTCTTCTGTGTCGGGCTCAATCAAGCCAGCTCCTGACTGTTCTATAGTGCTGTGAATGTTTACCTGGTGAGTGGTTAATATAGGTGTGCTGCAGGATAATGCCTCGGCAAAGACTATTCCGAAGTTTTCCTGGTGTGTCGGAGAGATGAACGCTTCGCTTGCAAAGAAGGCGCCCCATTTAAGAGGGCCTGAAAGCATGGGTAAAAAATGTATGGGTGACAAAGTGCCTCGTGCTTCTTCTTTTAGTGATTGTATGTAGTGTTTATCTGCAGAAGGGCCTGCGATGACGAGGTTTAAGTCTGTCAGATTTTTAGTTTGTGTAATCTCCTTGAAGGCTCGAATTAAGTTGTCGATCCCTTTTTTGGGATCAATCCGTCCTAGGTGAAGCAATATGCGTTCATTCTTTAATTCGGGAAAAGCATTAAAAAAAGCCTCTTTGGATGCGTCTTCATGGGTTGGGGACTTTTCGATGCCAAGACCAACAATGGCCTCATTGGCTTTGTATGGGGTGAAGGTTGATTTAGCTAAGCGGGCCTCTTCTTCACAGGTAAACAGCACAGCTTTTGAGTGAGAGAGTATTTTGTTTTCTATGAGTTTCCAGTAGATGTTTTTTTTAAGATGCTTTAGCTTATTTGCCTGTTTAAACCAAGGATCCAACATCCCATGAGGGAATATATAGTATGGAACGCCTGTTTTTTGAAGCCCTCGGACAGTTCCAAGGCCATGGTACTGCCATAACCCATGGATAATAATAGCATCATATTGCTTGGCATGCTTGCTTATCCAGGGTGTCCAAAGCTGAGAATAACCGTAGTTGCCCATGCCTGGTCCTAGAGGGTGGCAGGGAATGTTTTTGAGCTCATCAATGCGTGTTTGAGGGGCGTCCAATGAGGCGATCTCAGCATCATGCCCAAGTGATTCGAGGGCTTGACTGTAAAGCCGAACGGCCTCGATAACTCCGCCGCATGTGGGGTCGATAGAACGAATGGTATTTAGGATTTTCATGCGCTTATGATACTTTCATAAAGTTGAATATAGTTATCTATCATAGTATCGGTGCTGAATTTTTTTGCTTGAGCCACTCCTAGTTCACAGAGTGCCTTTCGCTCGTCTGGGTCTTGTGCTATCATGCCTGCGATGTGAGCTGCGCAGTTGTGAGCCCAGCTTGCGATGTCCTTTGTCTCATTCGGGTCAAGCTTGGGTATGTATTGTGCAGCAGTTCCTCCGATTTCTGTCATCGGGGCACAATTAGTTGTAGCTACGCGACAGCCACAAGCAAGAGCCTCGAGAATAGGCCAGCCAAAGCCTTCTTCAAAAGAAGGATGAAGTAGAAGCTCGGCGTTTGAATAAAGCGCGCATAATTCTTCGTTGCTGGCTTTTTCTATAAAGAATACGCGATCGCTGATTTTGTAATTTTTAATTAAAATCTGCATAAGTTTGTTTGGTGGAGGGCCAACAAACACCATGCGATCCTCTGAGCGCGTTGCTAATTGCAGGGCTTGATAAATATGAAGCGCTCCGGTTCGGTTTTTATACCAGGCATCGCTGCCGACGTGAAGAATATAGGGTCTCTTAGAATCAAAAAGCTCTGGTAGTAGCGTTTTGATTTTCAGCTGAGCCTCGTCTTTTGGCATTGGGCTGTAAGAATGGTTTAAGCCCATGTAAGTTACGGAGGTTTTTTCTCGAGAGATTTTGAGGGTTTCGATTAAGTCCTGCTGTGTTTTTTGTGAAATACAGGTTATGGCATGTGCTCGCTGCAGGCCGCGCATGATAAGCCCTTGAAGGACACGTCCTGAAAAGCGAACAGGGTTTTGTTGAAAATGACCCAGGGCGGATTTAATCGCAAGCATGTCGTTGCATGTTACTAAATTCGGATGGTCATTAATCAGTTTCGTATAAAAGGCATTGGAGTGATCACAAACGTGCACCAATGCGCGAGGGTGTTTGGCTAATGTTTCCTTGATGGTCTTTGGGAAGACGCACATTTTGTCCATGTGGCCAAGCCATTTGTTTGGTTGAGCATTTGTTGATTTGTTCCATCTGGCTTGAGGAGCGATTTTTGTGCACGCAATGCCTCGTTGAATCAAGCCTTGATGCAGTGTCTCTGAAAAGCGAAGCATGCTTTCTTGTTGGTCGTTAGGGTAGTTGCCTATGAGGATAATATACATTGGATAACTAGATGTTGCGTGCAGCAGCGATGGTGAGGCCGGCGCCAAATATGGCGAAGCCCAAGATAGTAGGTGGGCCCCATTGCCCATGAAGTACGAGAAGGCCGCAGGCTGAGAGAATAAGAATGGGCATGGCATTCCCTCGCATTAAGGCTCTCATGGATGTTTTGAATAAGTACCAGGTAAGTGCGATGCGATAGATAATGTAGGCAAGCCCAAGCACCATGCCAAGTTCCATGATGATGCGCGACCATTCTCCTTCCCCGAGCAAAAAGCTGCGTTTTCCCGTAAGTAATTTAGCCCCTACATTGGATCCAGCACCAATACCATATCCAAAAAAAGGAACGTCGGTAGAATGCTGAATGGGTGTTACGAAGTCGCTGATGTATCGATCGATAATGGAGACTTTAATTCCTTGGTCTGTAGATATGTTCCAGCGGGTTTCAAAGGTGCGAATGCCTTCGTGCACAAAGGGTAGGAAAGGTACGATCGAGGCGAGGATTGCTAAAATGGCAATAGAGCGTGCAACAAATCCAGGGCGTATACCCAAAACGAATGCGGATAATAGGCCTGCGAGTAATACAAGCACACAAGAAAGAGCCGTTAATCGACTGATTGAAAAAGGAATGGCAATAACAACAGCCGTTGCACTCGCAATCATCGCCCACTTTGGGATTATGTTTTTTCGGATGAGTCCCGCAAAAAGAAATGCTGTGACTAAGGGATAAAAAGCCGATATCCCCGTTACAAAAGAAAATGTTCCAGACGGTCGAAAACGTCCCTCAGCTCCGGTAATGCCTACAGTCTGTAAGCCTCCAATTTGTCGATTGATCCATGCCCCTTGTGATGAAAAAAACTGAAGGACGACAATCGTTGTCATGCCTAAGCTGCAGTAAACGAGAAAGCGACCTATTTTCAGAATATCATCTTCATCTAGAACCCGAGGCATTATAAATATCAGTGGGGTATAAAGGTAGTTGATGCGTATTCCATAAAGAGTAACCCAAAGATTTTTATATTCTGCAAAAAAGCTAAATATAAACGATGCGGTGCTGAGTAGAACAGCTCCAGCAACAAAGGGGTTCCCTGCAGGAAAGCGATTGGATTTAATGGCGAATAAATAGATGAGGATGACAATAGGATCGCGGATAATAAGCAGAGGGTCTGATAGCGATGGAGCTACCCATTTGCGTAGGGCACCTTCAAATAAGAGCAATATCAAGAATGCCCAAATAAGCATTTTTAGAAGTTCTAAAGTGCTGAATCCGCCTTTTTTCATGAAGGTATAAAGGCTTTCTTGACGTGTTGAATCCACTGGTGGCGAAAGCTTCCCCAAGAGGATTTTTTTGCTTGGTTGAGCGCAGCGGCCTGCATGGATGGAAGCGCGTCTTTATTGTCGGCTAGCCAGTTGAGCTTTTCGGCTATTGCCTGTGGGCTATGGGGTGGCACTAGGAATCCTGTTTCTGTTTCTTTGATGAGATCTTCGCCTCCTGTATTTGGTGTGATCAGTAAAGGAAGTCCACAGCTAAGCGCTTCGAGTTGGACAAGTGCACGACCTTCGACAATGGAGGGTAGTGCAAAAACATCACAGCTTTGCATTAGTTTTAGAACGTCTTGATGAGGCCTTGGGCTTTCATAGGTGAAGTGCGGGCATGCCTCTTGGTAAAAGCTTAGAGGTGCTTGCAGGCTTCCCATCGTAATGAGCTCGATGTCTGACCTGTTTAGGAGATTAATAGCGTCAAATAAGTCAGCAAGACCCTTTCTCTGGCTTAAGGCACCTGCAAAAAGAACCCGCAGGGTTTTAGTTTTCTGTTTTTGTTTGGTTGAAGTTTGAGGTGGGGGCGCTCCATAAGGCAGGATGGTGCAGGGCTTTTCCTTTTTAATAGAATCTGGAAGGGAGTCATAGACAAATTTGCTTGGGCAGATGATGCTATCTGCGTAGGTAAGCTCTTCATCTTTTTGAGCACATTTGTCTGTTGAATCTTTTTGAAAGGCAAGTGTCGGCGCCCAATCAGGTCTGCGATCGGCAGCATCTTCGAGTAGCTTGTGTAATTCTTTCCAGTACGCTATAGGCAGTTCATAAAAACACGGTACACTTAGTGTCGTTGCTGCTTTAAAGCTTTCTAATGCTCCGTCTTCGTAAGCATAAACACCATCGGGTTTGAGTTGGTGTATGTTGTCTGCAGTTAATTTGTCGACGGTTGCATAAATAGCATCGATTGGGCCTGCCTTGAAATGACTTCCTAATATGCGTTGTCCAAGCAAGCGTGTAATCTCAAGGCAAGGCCTTCTCTTGAGTTTCGCTTTGGGAATCGCATAATGCCTTCGTTCAAGCTTATGCTTCCATCTCTGAGGTATGGGGAGCTTGAGCCAGGGGTCGTTGTCGTGAAATCCTAAGCTTGTACAAAATGCACTGAGCATATCTGCATCTTGAAGAGCGCGCAAAGCTTCGCGAACGAATGCGTTACCCGTGGGGTGACTGAGGATAACTTGGGGCACTTAAGGGATTGTAGAGCCCTTGTGGAGCACTGTCGAGTAGAGTTTTTTGTAGAAATCAAGTGGCGTAAGATAGTCTTTTAGGCTTTCGTACCCTTTGAGTGCTCGAGCTTTGTATTCCTCTTCAGTCATGGTGCTAGCTGTTTTGAGTGTTTCAGCAAGCGCATCAATGTCATTGGGTTCACACATAAGTGCACTTGTGCCTGCAGCTTCAGGGAGTCCACCATCGCGTGTGATGATTGATGGCACTGCTTGGCTGCGTGCTTCGATAGGGGTGAGGCCTTGATCTTCCAGCGTATCGGGGGGGGTGACCATCCATTTCGCATTGCGGATACGTTCCCATTTTTGCTCCTCAGTAATGAATCCTAAAATATGCACACCCTTGATTTGATGTTCTTGAATGAATGTTTCCGCCCATGGTCTGAGTGGGCCGTCACCTGCAAGGTAAAGAGGCCATATCTTCGGATTTAAGCCTGCTTGATCATAAGCCTGAATGAGTGTGTCAATGCCCTTGTTTTCGATCCAGCGACCAACAAAGAAGAACCCCGACCGCTTTTCAAAATGGATCTCTGATTCGGGAAGTTCAGAGCAAGCAGGCCTTGTGTAGCTGTTTGACTTGGTAAGAGTTTCTTCCCAGATCTTGCGTACAAAATTTGTGTCATAACAACGAATGTTGGCAAGAGAAGCACTGAATTTCCAGAGCAGGTGGCGCAGCTTATTGTTTGTTTTTCCCTGGTGGTGTATCGTGGCGATAACAGGTTTCTTGAGAATTTTAGCAGGGATGACAATGTCGGGTGGTACATTATTGACGTGAACAATGTCTGTTTTAAAAAGAATTTTTAAAACGTCGATACTGCTGCGTTGAATAAAGGTGTGAGGTACTTCAGTTCGCTTGCATTGATCGACAAGTTGTTTCTGGATAGTGTGCCCCTTCACACATTTAAAAACGACCTTAATGGCATATTCAGGCTCACCATGAAGTTGTTTTGCAAGCGATAGCACATGCGCTTCGACGCCTCCATAAGCACCTTGCGTCGAAGCAAATAGAGTAATGCGTATGGGGTCTTGTGTGCCTGAGCTCATAGAATCATGAAATGCTTTTTAAGTCGTTCAAAAATTTTTGCGCAATGGTGTGGACTGATTCCTGAGGTGGTTTTTTATGAGCTTTAAGCATGGCTTGCGGTAAGTTCGAGTCCATTTTGATCAAAAAGGGGTGTGTAGGTTCTGGGCAAGGAAAGTTAAAATGGATGTCGTCACGATTAACGATAACAGGCAGTCCATGATCTAGCATGGCAGCAACGGTGCTTCCTTTCTCAATAAGAGACCATGGCGGTGCTGCGATGCCAAAATCAAGCCCTTGGAGTAGTTTGGATACATCTTCAGCCTCGAGCATTCCAATGCGAGCTGTCCTTATGGGTGACTTTGCTTTGTGGGTAAGCAAGTCCCATGCATGTTCACCAGCACCTAAATTCCCAAAAGAAATAATGACAGATTCACGTTTGGCCGCTTTACAGGCCTGCGTTAAGTAGTGCAGTAGAGGTTCTGCATTCCATTCTGAGTAAAGGCTGCCAAAAATACCTATTAACCAAGTGCTAGACGTATTTACCTTTATGCCTAAATTCTTCAGTTTTTGAATTACCCAAGATCGGCTCCCTCCCTCTGCGATGGATATACTTGAGAAGAGGGGTAAGGTTTTAGCTTCGATACCAATATCTCGTAGCAAATGCATGTAGGGGCTTGCATGGGTATGTGCAACATGAGGCCGGCGTTTAGCTAACATTTTTTTTAATAAATACCTTTGGTAGTATCCTGTAATTTTTTCTTTAAGCGATGCTTCTTTGTGTGGGCCGATCCACACTTCATGAAACATAATGTGCAGCTTTGCTTGAGGTGCTAGTTGTTGGATCACTTTGGCCAAGGGTGTGACAAACCCACGGGGGTGGAAACTATAGGGCACGTATTGCAGGCTAAGCCAGTCTGGGTGCAATCTTTTCAGTTCTTCAATGAGGCTTGTAAATTCGCTTTTTCGGTGGAGTGCATGGGGGTAGCGTGCTAAGTGTTTTGAAATAGCGGGTTCGGTTAGCGCATTATCTGAAACGCTTCCGCACCATGTTGTGTGGCCTAGCTTTGTACAAGCACTTGCAAGGGCTTGCGTGTAGTCACCAACACCATCATGCCCTGGATTGAGTGAGCCCGTTAAAAAGGCAACTTTCATGGCGTTTCACAAAAGGCCTTGTAGGCAGCCTTTGCTTTTCGTGCGATTGTGCGGATGTAAGATTGCCGAGCGAGTTCTTGGCGTATTTGCTCAATGAAGGATTGTTTTTCTTCTTGGGTTAGAAAATTAAATAAAAGTTGATCGATGGCCGAGGATCCGTCTGGTTTCTTGCCTGCCCAATGAATGAGGTAGGGCTTTTGGGCTTCGTTGTTCCAATAGCGTTCGTAATGATCGCCATAATCGCCTGCCCAAGTAGATTCTATATTGTAAGGCGGCAGCGTGATGTTCGTTATAGGAACCTCCGATAGCGCAACCAGTAGGTTGAGTCCAGGTTGCTCATGGAAGCGATTTTTTAAGCAAGCATCGATATGTTCGGGTTTTTCAGCTGTTGTTTTTAGCGATTGGAAGGATGTATAGAGCTTTTGATCGCAGGCAAATTGACCCGTATTAAAGACCCTACTTTGCCAAACAGTGCTTTTTTTATGAAAGATAGCACGTGTTTCGGGTGTTTGTGTCTCGCCAGGATTATGCCAGTGCCCACAAGATGTTACGAATCCTTCAAAAGGGCTTAGAAAAGATTCAGGATTCGTAAGAAAAATCGCATCAGTATCGATGAACTGATAGCGTTCTTCGAGCAAACAGGCATATTTTCGCTTGTGCGGGCGTCCCCCCTGGGATGTAAGCCAGGCGTTGAGTTCCTTTAATTCCCACCAGGAGGATCCTTGTGGCAATTCAAAGCGCTCTTCATTGTACGGGATAACCCACAAAGGTAGATCACAGCCGACTGCGCGTAACGATCGCTCAAGAGCGAGGAAGGGGATGCGCACGCGCGCATTGGCAAGGGTAATTATTTTTTCGAGCTTCAAATCGCGACATCAACGCGAGCGAGTCAGTTTTGAGCAGGCTTCGCTCAGTTTTTGATACAGAGAGTTAAACCATGCTTTGATGGTTTCTATGAAAAATATTTTCTTAAATTGCCAGCTTTTAAAGTCTTCATCACGGAGGTTGCTCACAGGGTCATTGGTCACTATGCTATAGAGGCGATAGTTGGTGAGGTCTGTTTCTTGGTAGTTAGCTGGCTTCCGGGCGCAGATGAAGGTGCCTCGACCACGTTCATCTTCCTCAAGTGCGAGGACTTCATAATCACTGAACATGGTGCTAAGATCGTCCATTTCATAGCGCCAAAAATCACTTGGGTAGCCGTGGTACGGATGGCCCCTGGACGGCACAGTGACAACGATTTTCCCCCCAGGCCTGCAGACACGTTTCATATTCGAGAGCGCAGCCTTCCAGTTGCGACAGTGCTGAAGCATTTCGATAGCCAGAACAACGTCGAAGCTGTCATCACCATATTCTTGGGAAAGATCTGCAGCATCAAGCACGCGATCAACACAGGGGCCCGGATGGATATCAATGCCAAGGTATTGCTCTGGCTCGTAAGACATGAGTAGGGGGCGAATGCTTCCGTTAAAGTCGCAGGCGCCGACATCGAGGACGCGACGCCCCTGAATGAATTCAGGGCGTAGATGCTTTGCAGCAAAGATAATACAGCTTGTTCGTGACATGCGTTAGCTTAAGGTTGGTGGTTGTACCAAAGGGCGTTTTGCAATGATAGACAACGACTACCATACTTGGGCCCATCTCGCAACAGGGAAATCAAACGCCCTACTTGCATCTGCCAGAGCAATTCAGCATCGCTGCCCTCTTTGGCGCAGACGCGCCTTGGCAAGAGCTTGAAGCCATTTACAAGGACGCATAGACACTCGGATAGCCAGCCTTTTGAAGGCTCTCCTTTTAAGAGCGATTCGTAGGCATCAAGGTAGACGGATTGAGCTCCAAACCCGTAATTAAGCCGTTTTAAGTAGTTCCATTGAAGCCGTTCACTGGGAATAGCATGGCGAATTTTAAGATCAGGCTCATACCAGATTTTCCAACCACTTAAGAGGAGCGCGTAGCAGAGTTCATGATCGCCTCCCGAGCTGAGGGCTTTGCCGCGGCGGTCTGTTAATAAGGGCTTAAAGCCCTGTCTAAATAGTTGTTCTAGGGCAGTCCGGCGAAGCACAAGCCCAGCCCCACATAGAGGGTGCTCGACGAAACGCCCCGCTGAATAATAGTCATACGTTGCGTAGTTGCCCTGGTAGCGCTCAAACCAGGTTGGTGGAGTACTGGCGCATTTAGGAAAGATGGGCCCACCTGCAGCACCGGCTTCTGAGTGAGTTTCAAGCGTTGTAATGGCCGCATCCACCCATCCAGGTCCTACGTGGTTGTCATCATCTACATAGGCAATAAAGGGGCTATTGGCTGTAGCAAAACCGGCGGCTCGGGCATAGCTAAGACCAAGCTGAGTCTCTTCGACAACTTTAAAAGGAGCCTGAGAATGGCTCCAGACCTCTTCAGCATAGCTTGCTGTTCCATCTGTAGAGCCGTTATCAACGAGGATAAGCTCCCAGTTGTGTTTAGCGTTTTGAGCCGCTAAATGTGCCAGCGTTGCAGCAATGCGTTCACGGCTGTTGTGGCAGCATACAATAACACTTAATTTGGCCATAGCCTGTGAAAAAGACGTTGAAGGCGCTGCTTAGTTTGTGTGTTGCTTCGGTACAAGGCTACTTCACAGCGATCTTTGAGCGAGCGTCGTTTGAGGTATTTTTGAAAAAGGGTATCGCACCGCCTCCACAGGGTGCCGTCTTGAGCATCTCCAAATGTTTTTCCACCTTCCATGAAGCGGAAATTCCCCCATAGGGCATCGTGGTATTCAATGTTTGCTAGGTCAATAATGCGTAGCAAAAAGTCGAGGTCCATGACGTAATGCTCTCCCTCATCATAGTAACCGGCTAGATCGTGCAAAGACTTATGGTAAAAATAAGCTGATGGATTATAGGAGAAGGACTTTCCCTTAATGATGTCCATCTGCGAGCGTGCTTCAGGCTTATTAATACCAATAACGGCATCTTGAGCATCGCGCATCGTGCAATTGCCCATAAAGAGCGTCGGGTCCGGGGCATCTTCTTGCAGCTTGCATAGGGTATTGAGTACGCCTGGCTCGTAATAATCATCAACATTTAAAAACCCAATAATAGGCCCTCGAGCAAGCCTCACGGCTCGGTTCATCGCCTCGGATTGCCCCGTATCTTTTTGAGACGATAGGCGTATGTGGGGGAACTCTTGTGCATACCGCTCAATAATCTGGCAGGTTTGGTCGCTTGAGTGTCCGTCGCAGATGATGTGTTCAGCAGCGCTGCAATGTTGGTCAATGACAGAGCGCAAGCACCCTTCAATAAAAGCTTCGCCGTTGTATACGGGGGTTAAGATAGAGAGTATGGGCTTAGTGCCGGCCATGCTGGGGCATGCGTTCACGATTGCGCAATAGTATAGGAATAAATTTTAGTGCTTTTAGGTAACGTTTGCAAAAAGTTTTTGGCGAATGGATGCAGCGGAGCAACCACCCAAGGGCGAAGCGATCTGCCCAAATGGGGATGTATGCTTGTTCACCTGTCAAAAAGGCAATGGCAGCACCCGTGCAGATGATCGCAGGTGTATAGCTTAGTTTTCGCTTGAGCATATGCCCCAGAATTTCTTGCTTTCCACCTGCAATATTGATGAAAATGTAGGCAGGCTTGCGCGCTTCAATGTGCTTTAGCAAGGTTTCATCGCGAATGATGCCCTTTGAAGGGTATATGGGAGCAACGTAAAAATCCTTCTTTTCGGCGGCAATGCCTTTTCCCCTAAGCCAGGCTTGTGTGCGTTTTGCGGCTTCCTCGGAGGGTTTTACCCAAAATGCACCTCGTGTTGCTCTCACCTGAGGGTCTTGAAGCAGCGCCCTCACAAGCTTGAGGCCGGAGATTCTCGGTACTCGCCGGCGTTTCATGAGAAACCATTGAACTACCATGAGCCCGCTGTCTGCAAGAATGATGTCACTGGCCAGTAGGGCTGCTGTGTAGGTGCCATCGTAGCCTAAATTGACAAGCGCTGGGGCGGCTGGGGCCGTTAGAAGGCCCCCTTCTTTGAGCCGGTTCAGTGCCTTGGGGAGTTTATCGGCAAAGAAGGGTAGGCCCAGGATATGTTCACGTTGGTGCATAGCAGAGTGGCGGAGCTAACCATCTTGTAGAAAGATGAACCCTTGGCAAGAACAAGTCGCACATCTACAATGCATTACAAAATATTATTTCAACAAAAGCTTGCTTCATCGAGCTTCTCGTAGCCTTCAATGGGCTTCTTTCCTTTCTGTTTTAATGAAATTTTTGAATAAAACTACTTATTTTATGATTTATATTTATGTATATAGCTGATTTTCATTGAAATAAGACCAGATAAAATTACATGTGATATTAGTTTATAAAATTATATATAATGCACGAATTACTCACCCATATATTTACAAAGACCTTTCTTGGGGCTATGCCATTACTGAGCTATGGGAGTCTTCCAAGTGTGGTAGGACACAGCCCTACCCCTGTCCGTACTATGGTCGACCACGGTTCAGGCTTGCCGGGTACGCCTTGTCGCCGGACTGTGTCCTACCACACGTTGTGTTTTTTCAAATTATTTACAATTAGCAACTTATGTTTTATCCTGAGTGTGGTCGACCACATTTTTCTAGGCTCTAGAATTGCCTGAGTGTCCATTTTCATTAAATTATATCATTATGAAAAGCATCCTTACCCTCTTCGTTATTATGGCCCTTTTGTTTGTTTCTCCTGTCCAGCTAGCTTATGCTGGAGACGATGATGGACAGCCTGACCAGCAATTCAATGAGGAGGAGGATGTCCTGTATGGTTGGCTTATATTTTTGGGGATTATGTGGTGGTATGGTGAGTATTGTGATGCTCCTTAGGGCTTGCTAAGTCGGGGGTGATTTATTCTATGGGAGGGCATGCAAACACCTGATATCACTCAGCTTCCAGAGGGAGTACGTCAAGGGGATGAGCGTTTAGTCAAGCTCACGCTTGAGGCGGGGGCTCAAGCCATGAAGCTGAGCGAGCGCGAAAGCGCTTCAGCACAGTTTTTGCGCCTGGGTATCTCAGGAGGTGGCTGCAATGGGCTCTCTTATAAGCTTAAGTTTGTTGAATCCGCCCGTAAGGGGGATATTCTCGTATTTTCATCGGGGGTGCCTCTTCTCATCGATAGTAAGAGTGCCCTTTACCTAAAAGGTTCAGAGTTAGACTATTCTTCAGCTTTAGTGGGGGGTGGCTTTAAGTTTCATAACCCAAATGCAACATCGAGTTGCTCTTGTGGAGAGAGTTTCAGCGTATGAGGAATCTTGCAATACTCAGGAAAAAAGATTTGTCATGAGAAAGCCCATGCCTCATCATGCTTAGAACTGGTGGGGGTCTCTGCCAGTCCTTGAAAACCATAAACACTGAGTCATTAATCTCTAAAGAATACGCCTGAATGCCGAAACCATCCTTTGGAGGCAAACGCCCTCCCTTCCGCAGAAAATTCAATTCTCCTAAGCATCGCAAAAATGAAAGGATTCGGGTCCCGGAAATTCGTGTCATTGGGCCTGACGGCCAGCAAATCGGCATTTTGGCAACAAGCGAAGCGCTTGCACTCGCTAAAAAGTGTGGCCTAGATTTGGTTGAGATTTCTCCTACAGCACGTCCACCTGTTTGCCGTATTTTAGATTATGGCAAGTTCATGTACGAGCAGAGCAAGAAAAGTAAAGACAGTAAATCTGCATCAACCAAGCTCAAGGAAATTAAATTCCGCACCCATATCGACGATCATGACTATGAATTCAAAGTTCGTCATGCTGAGGAGTTCTTGGGTAAGGGCAACAAGCTCAAGCTCACTTTGATGTTTCGAGGTCGCGAGCTTCAGCGTACAGAGCTTGGGTTTGAAATTATCAAACGTGCCATCGCTGATCTGGAAGGCATGGGTACTGCGGATAATGAGCCTAAGCTCGTTGGGCGAAACATCATCGTTACACTTACACCACTGCCTGCTGGTCGCAGAAAACCTAAGTTCAAAAAAACTGTTGAGGATGAAGGGCCTGAGCATCTCGACGATGTTGACGACTCAGCTGACGAAGCGTAAAGGCTTTTTCTATTAAGCCGAGTTGAGAGAAGATGACCTTGCTTCAATCAGCACTCGGGAGAAAGCAGCGCCTTCTTGTGCTGGTTTATGGCCTCTTGTTTTTGGCGCTGAGCTCTTCATTTGCAGACATTACGATCCACGGTGATCGTTATATGAGTGTCCGCGATCTTGGGCGAGCCTTGAAGATGCAGTATCGAGTCGTTCAGCTCAATAAAGAGGTGCGTCTCTCGAACAAAAAAAATACGCTGACTTTTAAAGTCCATGACAAGGGCTTTTCTTTGAATGGAACGCGAGTGTTTCTTGGAGCGCCTGTTGTTTTAAGGGGAGGGCGTTTTTATGTCTCACGGCTTGACTACGAGCGCCTGATCCTGCCCATTTTATACCCGGAAAAGTCTGCTAACCCGCCCAAGCTCTATCACATTGTGCTCGATGCAGGCCATGGGGGTAAAGACCAGGGGACAGAGAGTAAGCGCTATAAGCTTAAAGAAAAGAACCTCGCCTTAGATTTAACTCGAAAATTACAAAAGCGCCTCGAGGCCCGTGGTTATCGAGTCACGTTGACGCGCAGTCGCGATGAATTCGTCGCTTTAAGCGACCGCAGCCGTAAAGCAAACAGGGTGAATGCAGATCTTTTCGTGAGTCTCCATTTTAATGCTGCTCAAAATGTCAAGGCCGCCGGTGTGGAGACCTATGTTTTAACTTTGCCAGGCCAGGCGTCCACCAGTCGTGACAAAAAAGTAGCCGCTGATAACAAGACGTACGCTGGCAATCGCTACGATTCTTGGAATGCACTGCTTGGTTATTATGTCCAGCGGTCGCTTGCACAGGGTATGAGTGTTCCTGATCGTGGTCTTAAACATGCCCGATTTGCGGTTCTAAAAGATCTTCAATGTCCTGGAATTCTCATTGAAGGCGGTTTTTTAAGCAATGATACAGAGGCTCGTAATTTGGGTAGTGCGGCCTATAGGGATAAAATGGCAGAGCGCATTGCCGATGGGATTATTGCTTACCAAATGGCTTTGAATCGTGTTCGTAGATAAGGTTGTGGCATTAATTATGAAAGTGTTGAAACACTCTTTAATTGCAGGGCTTATGTGCCTGAGCTCGTGGGTTGCGCTAGCGGGAGATCCGGCAAAGGTCTTGATTGTGGCTAACAAGCGCGATTCGGAGTCGCTTCGCTTGGCCGAGTATTACAGTGAGAAGCGCGGCATACCCAAAAAAAATATCATTGCCTTCAACATGCCTCGCGAGGAAGAGATCACATGGTCTGAGTTTGTTGAGCAGCTATACAACCCTTTGGCGACGCATTTGATTGAAAAAGGCTGGATTGAAGGGGCGCTCACTGTAGAAAAAGATCGTGCCGGTCGTGTGCAGGCTCAGTGTCAGGGTACATCGATAGACTACCTTGTGTTGTGTCGCGGGGTGCCCTTAAAGATTAAGCATGAACCTACATTTTTGACGGATGCTGAACGGGCCTTTCCACCTGAAGAGCAACATTTAAATAATAATAGCGCTTCGGTGGACTCCGAGCTCACCTTGCTCGCTCAGCCTGAAACATCGGTTAGCTGGGTCTTGCCCAATCCACTGTTTGACCTTGATGAGCCAGACAAGTTAATGCGATACCCAAGCTCGATGGTTCGAGTTGATAAGCGTCTGCTCGAAAATCCGATGTATATAGCTCGTAAAGTGCGTTTGCAGATGAATAATGCCATTGTTCGTGTGGCACGTCTTGACGGGCCTACGCTCATGAGCGCTCAAGCCTTAATTGATCACGCTCTTCAGGCTGAACAATGGGGTGCGTTGGGGCGTGTTTATATTGACTTGGGCGGGCCTTATGATCGAGGCAATGAATGGATGATCGCTGCCGGGAAGCTCTTTGAATCCCATGGATTTGATGTCACTTATGATGAAGATAAAGAACTGTTCCCCGAAGATGCGCGTTTTGATGCGCCTATTTTTTATTTCGGGTGGTGGTCTATGCACCCCAAAGGTGCTTTGGCGAGCCCTTATCTTTTGTTTCCTTCAGGGGCATTGGCCTTTCATTTGCATAGTTTTTCGTCGAGAACACTGCGCATGGAGGAACACTACTGGGTGGGGCCTCTAGTTACAAAAGGGGTTACGGGGACAATGGGCTATGTCTATGAACCCTATCTTGATGCTGCGCATCGGCCAGATTTGTTTACTGAGGCCTTGTTTAAGGGCATGGAGCTTGGTGAAGCAGCTTACTATGCAACACCTTTCCTTAGCTGGCAGGCAATTGTTGTTGGAGATCCCCTCTATCGACCGTTTAAAGTCTCCTTAGGCACGCAGCTGCTTATGATTCAAGCAGGAGAAAACCCTCCGAATGCTGAATATGCTGTGATTCGCAAGATGAATCTCCTCGAACAAGCAGGAAAAGACAGCCAAGCACTGGCCTTTGCTATGGCATACTTGACGAGGACGCCGAGTATTGCTTTGGCGCTCAAAACGGCATATCTTCAAGTAAAGTTGGGTGCTCCTGACAAGGCAATAGAAGTATTAGAGTTTGTTGCTCAGCGGCCCCATTTTGTAGGAGAAAGTATTGCTCTGGCCCGGGATGCTGCTGTTTTTTTGACAGAATTGAATGCCAAAGAGGAGGCGCTGGCTATTTTCAGGCATTTGCTGCTGAGTGTTTCGAAGCGGGATGCAATGACGCAGAGCATACTGAAAGCAGCGGTTGCTTCGGCGAAGCACTTTAATGAAGAAGACCTTGTGCGTCAGTGGGGTATGCGCCTTGGAGCTTCTGAGGGAGTGCCGAAAGCTCAAGAGGACAAGTGAGCTGGGTCGTTTCACTGGGTCGCTTGAATTTGATCAATAAAAAAGCCTCCGTCATCGGAGGCCTTTTTATTGAAAGGAAGTACGTGTTTCGACGTTTATTAGAGCTTAAAGATCTTCCGGCTTGATGACAGCATCGGCAAGGCCGTACTTGATGGCTTCTTCAGGGTTCATGTAAAAGTCTCGATCGGTGTCTTTTTCGACTTTTTCGAAAGGTTGCCCGGAGGCCTCTTGGATGATTTGGTTGATCTCTTTGCGTTGGCGCTCAATTTCTTGGGCGTGAATGTTGATGTCCACAGCAGGGGCTACAATGCGACCTGCAATGAGAGGCTGGTGGATGAGAACCCGTGCGTGGGGAAATAAAAAGCGCCTGCCCTTTTTTCCTGCGCAGAGAAACACAGAGCCCATACTGGCAGCCATACCTGTAACAATGGTTGTTACAGGGGATTTCATGAGCTTGATAGTGTCATAAACAGCCATGCCTGCTGTGACAGAACCTCCCGGGGAGTTGATGTAAAATTTGATTTCTTTGCCAGGGTCCTTGGCTTCTAGGTAAAGTAGGGTGTTGATGGCCTCACTGCAGGTTTCATCTCGCACTTCACCCCAGAAGAAGACCTTGCGTTCTTTGAGAAATGTGCGCTGGATTTCTTCGCTTAAAGGTGTGGATTTTGCTTTAGGATCGTTCTCGTCGTTATCAGCCATAGTGTGTTCACAATGGAATAGTTTTTTTAAAAAGGCGAGTTATAATTTTGGGATTGCTGGGAAGTCTAAATGAGACCTAATTCCATTTTCCCCTCTTCGGAGATCATGTCTTGGGTCCACGGAGGGTCCCAGATGAGCTCTACGCGAGCATCGCTAACTCCGGGAACGCTGATCAAGCGTTGCTTGGCATCCTCTGCAATGGCAGGGCCCATGCCGCAGCCAGGAGCGGTGAGTGTCATTGCAACGTCGACAGCGTATTTGCCCGGCTCAGGCTCATTCACTTCGAGTGAATAAACAAGGCCAAGGTCGACAATGTTGACTGGAATTTCAGGGTCGTAAACGGTCTTAAGCTGTTCCCAAAGGCGTTCGGTGTTCGGAGGCCCTTCATGGGGTGCTTCATCTTGGGCAGGGGCTTCTGCTGCTAAAGGCGTTTCTTCACCGAGGGCATCAGCATCCTTGCCTGTGATTCGGAACATCCCGTACTCACAGACGACTGTGAAGTTTCCGCCTAGGCGATGCGTAATGGTTACTTTTGTTCCTGCAGGGAGGTTGATGGTATCCCCCGCTGGGATGACTGTGGATTCACAATCGCGTGTTAAAAGACGTTCTTCGGATACATTCATGAGGGTTTAATGCTCGCGCGTGGCGAATTTTTCTTCGACCATGAGGCGTAGATTGTCTGCCAAGGCAGGGTCATCCACTTTTGCGATGACTTCTTCAAAGAAGCCGAAGGTAAGCAGCTTTTGAGCCACAGGTTTGGGGATGCCTCGGGCGAGCATATAGAAAAGTTCTGATTCGTCGATTTGCCCGCTCGTTGAGCCGTGGGAGCATTTGACGTCGTTGGCTTCGATTTCCAGGCCCGGTAGCGAGATAGCTTCTGCTGAAGGATTGAGTAACAGGTTACGATTTGTTTGGTAAGCGTCTGTTTGTTGGGCTTGTTTGCCAACGCAGATCATGCCTGAGAAAATCGTCTTTGCGGTGTCGCAGAGTGCATTTTTATAAAGTAGGTCTGACGTGGCGTTGGGTGCCTGGTGGCGCTGCAGTGAGCGTTGGTCGAACATTTGCTTGTCGTCAGCAACGGTCAAAGAATAGAGCTTTGCGTGGCTACCAGCACCTGTGATTTCGACATCATTCTCAAAACGGGCGTATTCACCTCCAAGGTGGACGGCGAGGGAGTAGAGCTCAGCATCGCGCTCTGTAGTGTGCGTGTCGGATTGGAAGGAGTGTGTCTTGCGGCTCCAATTTTGAATGCTCTTGCGGAAGACTTTTGCGCCGGGGCCTGCGTGAACATGGCTGGACCCACAAGCAAGAGCGGGCGCGCCAGATGCAGATAGATAAAAGTCTACCAGGCTTACTTGGCTTGTTGTTTCAGCGATAATTAACGTTTGTGGGAAGATTGAAGCTCCTTCTTGAGACGCCCAGTGATAGGCAACAAAAGGGCTTTTTACCTGCACATCCTTGGGTACGTAAAGAATGCTTCCTGCGCGTGCATAGGCGCGGCCGAGTGCTTCAAACTTATCGGAGCCCAATTGAGTGGAAAGGGAGAAAAGGTAGCGCTCGAGAAGCTCAGGTTTGCTGTGGAGAGCCTCTTCTAGGGAGAGCCAGAGGACGCCTTGGGCGGCAAGCTCTTCTGAGATAGCATCTTTGGCGAGAAGGTGCCCATCGGCAAAGATGAGCCGCCCTGCATAGTCTTCAAGGTGGGCTGACTGAGCGAGTATAGCTTCAGCATCAGCCGGCTTATCTTGGAGTGTATACCCCTCTAGGCTGAGGCCCACCGTCTGTGCAAAGCGCCAGCGCTCCTCTGTGCGCTTGGGCATTGGAAGTGATTTGAAGGTGTTCCAAGCCGCGGCTTGCTGAGCCTGCATCCATGCATTGCTTGGCATCGATGCTTGGTGTTTTTGGAAGGTATCGCCTGAAAGAATGTCCACCTGAGTCGTTGTGGGTGCTGATGAAGTGTCTTGGTGCATTAACATGACCTGCATGAGAAGTTTAAATTAACCGACGGATCCTTCCATTTCGAGCTCGATGAGGCGCTTGAGCTCAACACTGTATTCCATCGGGAATTCGCGGACAAGATCATTGATGAAGCCGTTGACGCTCAGGCTCATGGCTTCAGCTTCGGAGAGGCCTCGTTGTTGCATGTAGAAAATTTGTTCAGCACTGACTTTGGAAACACTGGCCTCGTGCTGGACAGAGTTGCGCTCGCCACGAACATCAATAGCAGGATACGTGTCCGTGCGGCTGTTGCTGTTGATGAGTAATGCATCACACTCGGTGTTGTTCTTGCAGTTTTTGAGATGCTTGGGGATGTGTACAAGCCCTCGATAAGAAGAACGCCCCGTCCCAAGGCTAATGGATTTAGCAATGATGTTGGAGCTCGTTTCGTCTGCAGCGTGGATCATCTTGGCGCCTGTGTCTTGGTGTTGACCGTCACCTGCGAGGGCAATCGAGAGCACTTCGCCGCGGGCCTTGCGGCCTTTGAGGATAACGCCTGGATACTTCATCGTGAGGCGAGAACCTATGTTGCAGTCTATCCAGCGGATCTCAGCTTCCTCTTCTGCAAGACCGCGTTTTGTGACGAGGTTAAAGACATTGTTAGACCAATTTTGAACCGTGATGTATTGAATTTTAGCGCCTTTGAGGGCAACAAGCTCAACTACAGCTGAGTGCAGGGTCGTGGTTTCGAACTTGGGAGCCGTGCAGCCTTCCATGTAAGTTACCTCGGCACCTTCATCTGCGATGATGAGCGTGCGCTCGAACTGGCCGAAGTTCTCAGCGTTGATCCGGAAATAGGCCTGCAGGGGTTGTTTGACTTTAACGCCTGGGGGAATGTAGATGAAGCTTCCACCACTGAAGACGGCGCTGTTAAGAGCGCTGAACTTGTTGTCTCCAGTTGGGATGACTTTGCCAAAGAACTTGCGGAAAATCTCAGGATGCTTCATGAGGCCCTCGGTAGAGCCGACAAAAATAACACCGTCTTTAGCGAGGTTGTCTTTCATGCGGGAGTAAGCTGCCTCACTGTCAAACTGTGCTTCGACACCAGCGAGAAACTTACGTTCTTGCTCGGGGATGCCAAGACGCTCGAAGGTCTTCTTGATGTCATCGGGGACTTCTTCCCAGGTTCTGCTCGGCTGCTGCCCTTTGGATAGGTAGTAGCGGATTTTGTCAAAATTAATGGAGAGAAGGTCCTCGGAAGCCCAGTGTGTTGGGAGAGGCTTCTCTTGAAATATGCGTAAGGCTTTGAGGCGGAAGTCGCGAATCCAGTCGTCCTCCTCCTTGACATCAGCGATGTAATTGACCGTTTTTTCCGAGAGGCCTAGGCCAGCGTCGTAGGCATAGTCCGTCTCGTAGTGGAAATCTCCCTTGCTGCGGTCGATATCGATGGATGGTTTCTCTTGCATGGCGTGCTTTCTCCTTAGGCCGTGGCTGCAGCGAGCTCCTCTTTGACCCAGTCGTAGCCTTTTTCTTCAAGCTCGAGGGCAAGTTCTTTGCCGCCGCTGCGAACGATACGCCCGTCCCACATGACGTGGACTTTATCGGGCTGGATGTAGTTGAGCAGGCGTTGGTAGTGGGTGATGATTAAAGTGCCCATGTCAGGCCCGCGCATTGCGTTGACACCTTGAGAGACGATTTTGAGGGCGTCGATGTCTAGGCCGCTATCCGTCTCGTCGAGGATGGCATAAGCGGGCTTTAGCATCATCATTTGTAAAATTTCGCAGCGCTTCTTTTCGCCGCCAGAGAAGCCCTCGTTGACGGCGCGGCTTGTGAACTTGCGGTCAATCGCTAAGGCGTCCATTTTGTCGTAGAGCTCCTTATAGTAAGCCGTGGCTTGGAGATTTTCACCTTCGGGCAGGCGGGCTTGGATGGCTGCACGGATAAAGTTAGCAATGCTTACCCCAGGGATCTCGCTTGGGTATTGAAACGCCATGAAGAGCCCTGCTCGGGCGATTTCGTCAGGCTCAAGGCCGACAAGATCTGCCCCATCAAGGAGGGCTTTGCCGCCTGTGATCTCGTAGGCTTCATGCCCAGCGAGTGCTTTTGCAAGCGTGCTTTTGCCGGTGCCATTGGGGCCCATGAGGGCATGAACTTCTCCTTTGGGAACCGTCAGGGAGAAATTCTTTAAGATAGGCTTCCCTTCAATGTTAACGTTGAGATCTTGGATATTCAGTGCGTTCATAGATGGATTAAAAGTTTATTTGCTGGGTGTTGTATCTACGCGAGTGCCGTGGAAGGAGAGCTCAACCTTGGAGGCCTCATAGCCCTTCGGCAAAACGGATTTTAGGGAATTAAGTAGATCCTGGGGGAGGTCGACATCGTAGACACGATGCGAGTCATTACAGTGGAAATGAGCGTGTTCGGCGAGGTTGGGGCAGTAACGTGTGGGCTCACGGTCAAAATTTACCTGTTTGACCAGCTTGCAGGAAACCAGAATCTCCAGACAATTGTAAACGGTTGCCAGTGAAATGCTTGGCATGCTTTTTTTGGCGCGTACGTAGACTTCATCGGCCGTGGGATGATCCCGCTCAGAGAGGAGGACGGCAAACACGTGCTCACGCTGTTGGGTAGGGCGTAAGTTTAGTTGTTTGAGGGCGTCCTCGAGTCTATTTTTAGCTGTTTCGGGCAGTTTCATCAGATGAAGAGGCGATTTGTAATAATAATGATTCTAAGCTTCAATAATAATATAGCCGAAATTACAAAATAAATCCATTCTTCGGCCATATTTTTTGGGCCTATTTCCCTAGGTTGTTATTGGTTATCTACTTGAGAACCATTATTGTTGCCTGGCATGCGGGATTTCCTTTTATGCCGGAGGGCTTGTAGGCTGAGCATAATGATGAAAATCCCGACAAATGCCGTGAGAACGTAACTGAGATTCTCGCGAGCAAAGGATTCTCCAAGAAAAATGAAAGCTGCAGCAAAGCCGGCCTGTATGGCGAGTGCTGGCCAAAAGAAGAGCTTTAGAGGAAGGTGAGTGAGTGCTAAGAGGTAATTTTGAATGAAAAAGGGCGTTGCAGGGAGGAGGCGAATCAAAAAAGTGGCCTTCCAGTAGTGGTGTTGGGGAATCTTGGGTAGCTTGTAACCGAGGCTTTGGGCGCATGCCTCTAGGGGTGCATGGAGGATCGAGTGTGTGAGGGCAAAGCTAAGGAGCAGATTGCCGGCAACCCCTACCATGGTGAGCACAAATGCAAAGGGAGGGGTAAAGGCGATCCCTGCATAGAGGTAGAGGAGCGAGACCGGAAAGCCAACAAGTGGGAGTATCGCCATGACGAGAAAGAAGAGATAGGGGGGTGTTTCTTGTGCATGGCCAAGGAGCGCTTCAAGGTCAAAGCCTGAGCGCCAAAGGCCACAAAAGGCCCCTATGCCGATTATCGCCGCAATCAACCCTTGAAGGATGAGCAGAGTCCGTTTCATTTGTTGATTACTGAGATGTTTTGATGTAAGGGCGGACATCAACCCCAAGATCTTTCGGGCCGAAGCCGAGGGGAAATAGCTCTTGAATGCTCGTAACGACAACTTTGTCGAATGTTGTCGTAGCGAGATAAAGGATGAGATCCCCATTGCCAAGCTGCGAGGCTTCAAAAAGCATTTGGCGGCATGCACCACAGGGAGCTGTCACTTCTTGTGTGTCAAAGTCTTTGCCGCGAGCTACGATCGCGGCGGCTTTGAATTGGCGTTTCCCCTCGCTGTTAGCTTTGAGCAAAGCAGCCCGTTCGGCGCAGATTGTGCAGCCGTAAGAGGCGTTTTCTGTGTTGCAGCCAGTGATGATCTCGTTGTCTAGGGTGAGTAGAGCCGTGCCGACATAAAACCCTGAGTAAGGATTATAGGCATGTTCTTTGGCATCAGAGGCTGCTTGTAGGAGGCTTTTGCCCTCTTCAGGGAGTTGGTCAAACGAAGTTTCTTGCATCGTGCTGCATAGATTTTGAGAATAAACAAGACGTCTAAGTATCTAAGATGCCTAGTAATGGTCCTGTGGGGAGGCGAGGCGAAAGTGCGCTGAGGGAGGCTTAGTGTCTCAGATATTTGTCGCGTAAAATGGCGTAGTAGTCAAGATCTTCGAAAATACCCCATTTGATCATTGCCTGGCGGCGTGTCCCCTCGTAGCGCATATTGAGTTTTTGTAAGACCCGTCCCGAGGGAGCATTTCGGCTCATGTGGTAGGCCTGGACACGGTGTACCTGCAGGACCTTAAAGCTGTACTCTAAGAGGCATCGTGCAGACTCTGTCGCGTAGCCTTGTCCCCAATAATTTTTCCCCAGCCAGTAGCCGAGGTCTGCCCATCGGTACTGTGCGTGGATCTCTAGATTGGTAGCTCCGATAATTTCCTGGCTCGATTGAAGGGTGATGGCCCAAGTGTAGAGTCGCCCTTCTTGAGTATCCCGATATTGGGGGAGTATCCAGTTGCGGGCATCTTCAATCGTGTAGGGGTGCGGGATGGACTGTGTTGTATCGGCAACTTCCCTATCCTGAGCAATTTCGGTAACGCGTGGAGCGTCCTCTAGGACGAAAGGCCGTAGCAAGAGGCGCTTGGTTTTGAGCTCAGGGCAGGTGCTAGGGAGGTGCAGCATCGGTGATCGGTGACTTTTTGCGCTTGTCTTTGTGGGGCTTGAATTTATCACATCAAGACCATGTCAGGCAAAAAGAAAAACGCGATTTCCCCTAGACGCACCGAAGATTACCCTGAGTGGTATCAGCAAGTCGTTCGTGCTGCAGATTTGGCCGAGCTGAGCCCTGTGCGCGGGTGCATGGTCATTAAGCCTTGGGGGTACGCGCTTTGGGAAAACATGCAGGCAGGCCTCGATGGGATGATAAAGGCAACGGGCCACAAAAATGCCTATTTCCCCCTGTTTATTCCCAAAAGCTTTTTAGAAAAAGAAGCCAAACATGTCGATGGCTTTGCCAAGGAGTGCGCTGTCGTTACCCATTCACGGCTTGAAGCAGGCCCTGATGGAGAGCTCGTTCCTGCATCACCCCTGGAGGAGCCGCTTATCGTCAGACCCACTTCGGAGACTATCATTGGCGAGATGTATTCACGCTGGGTCCAGTCTTATCGCGATTTGCCCCTTCTTATCAATCAGTGGGCCAATGTCGTCCGCTGGGAAATGCGCACGCGTATGTTCTTAAGGACGACAGAGTTTTTATGGCAAGAAGGGCATACGGTTCATGCGACTGAAGACGAGGCCGTCGAAGAAACACTCAAGATGCTCGATGTCTATGCTGACTTTGTTGAGAACTACATGGCTGTTCCTGTCATTAAGGGAGAAAAGACCGAGAGCGAACGCTTTCCGGGCGCTGTTTCAACCTATACGATCGAGGCTTTAATGCAGGACTGTAAAGCGCTCCAAGCTGGGACGTCGCATTTTCTTGGCCAACATTTTTCGAAAGCCAGTGATATTCAGTTTTTAGATCGAGAAGGCAATAAGGCCTACGCTTGGACAACGTCTTGGGGCATTACAACCCGCTTAATCGGAGCCCTTGTGATGGTCCATGGGGACGACGATGGGCTTCGGATGCCTCCACGTCTTGCACCCACACATGTCGTACTCTTGCCTGTCTTGCACAAAGAGGCTGATGAAAACGAGATCCTCGACTATTGCCATAGCTTAAAGCAAGAACTCGGCGAGCAGACTTATCACGGCCGCCGTATCGAGGTTGAGGTCGATGCACGTGATTTGCGCGGGGGTGAAAAGATGTGGCAATGGATTAAAAAAGGCGTCCCGCTCTATGTTGAAGTCGGCCCCCGTGAAGTTGCTGAAAATGCCCTTTACGTTGGTCGTCGCGATAAGGGCCCTAAAGAACGTGCCAGCCAATCGCGAGATCTTTTTGTCAGCACCCTTCACGAGGTTCTCGATGAAATGCAGTCCAACCTTTATAAAGAGGCTCAAGCTTTTCGTGAGGCTCATACGGTCAAAATCGACACACGGGATGACTTTTATCAATTCTTTTCCCAAAAGGAAGACGATGTCAGTGCTTTACACGGCGGGTTTGCGCTCACGCACTGGGCCTATGACCCAGAGGTCGAAGAGCGGCTCAAAAAAGACCTTAAGGTCACCGTGCGTTGCATACCGCTTCAGGGCGAGGAAGCTTCAGGCATCTGTCCCTTTACGGGTAAGCCAAGCCCCAGGCGGGTGATTTTTGCAAAGTCTTACTAGTCAGTCTGTAAAATAAGTTGCGTTGCAAGGGCTTGATCTCTAGGGTAAAGGCTCTGTTTTACTTGCATTGCGCCGATGAAAGTAGCCCTCCTTACCCCAAAGCCCCCAGCACCTATCTTAAAGCGTCTACAAGCGCTTCAAGCAACGATTCAGCTTGAAGATGTAACATCCGTGCAGGCCCTGGGGCGCCATTCTGCAGATCTTGTCTATTTAGTTCCTTTTTCAGAGCTTGATGTCAAGGGTTGGTCGGATATGAGGGTGAAGTTAGCCCAGTCTGGCCGTTATTACATTGTTTTTGGGTCGGGGCTTCAGTCACGCGAGATTATGAAAGCCGCTCACGATGGTGCTTATGATGTCCTCAACGAAGAGGATGGTGACGACCGCTGGGAAAGTGCTCTCGAAGCGTCGATTGAGGCCCAAAAGCTTTGGTGTCAACTGTACGGTGGTCAGCAAATCCGCCGCCAATGGCAAAATTTAATCGGCCGCTCCCATGCCATGCAGGCTATCCGGGATTCGATCAAACGCATTGGGCCAACGGATGCTGCCGTCCTCGTGACGGGCGAGTCGGGAACAGGCAAAGAACGCATAGCAGAAGCGATCCACGCAGCCTCGGGGCGTGAGCCATTTGTCCCGGTTAATTGCGCAGCCATTCCTGCAGACCTGCTGGAGTCCGAGTTTTTCGGTGCGGAAAAAGGCGCTTATACGGGGGCCGATCGCGCGAAAGCGGGCCTTGTCGAAGAAGCCTCTGGGGGCACACTCTTTTTAGACGAGATTGGAGAGATGAGTATGAGTCTCCAACCCAAGCTTTTGCGCTTCTTAGAAACGCGGGTAGCGCGCCGCGTAGGAAGCACTAAAGAGTACACGTGCAACGTACGCGTTATCTCAGCGACTAATCGCAATCTTAAAATTGCCGCTGAAGAGGGGCGTTTTCGCATGGATCTTTACTACCGTCTTTCAGAGATTGTGCTCCAGGCTCCCCCTCTGCGCCAGCGTCTGGATGACATTCCCGACCTTGCGCATTTCTTTTTAGAGGGTGCTGCCGAGCGCATGGGAAAGCACTTCGATCAGTTTGATCCCCAACTTATCTACAAATTTAAACTCTACGATTGGCCTGGTAATGTGCGCGAGCTCAAGCAAGTCATAGAGCGCCTTGCCATCCACTATGATGGGCCCATCATGCGTGCAGACTGGTGGGACGTTCCTGAGCAAACGCACCCTATTGGCTCAGGGCTCTCTTCACTTGAAAAAAAGGGGGGCGCTGCAAGTCCTCAGGTCTTTCCCACTCGGAAGGGTAAGCAGGCTTTGGCCAAGCAGCTTTTGGCAGAGCATGGCGAAGATTTGGCTTGGGTAGCAGCCCAGGTAGGCGTCCACCCGACGACGCTCTACCGCTGGCGCAAGGCAGGTCAGGTTTAAAGAAATCCTAAACAGGGGCTGAGGAGTGCAGCATCGGCAAGGCAACGGTGAAGTTCTCTATGGTCACTATCTTTCGATGCGCATTGAATGCAAAAGAGTCCTAAGCCTGACAATGCCAGTGCGAGCAGAAAAGTTCGAGCTTCGGGTATGAATGGGACAAGTGTCAGGCTCATTAGGCTTGTTCCAAGAGCTACTAAGTGGCTGCATGCGGTTAGCCTGGGAGCCGTGTGTGCCAGAGATCCATGGGCATGGCTAGCATCTATAGGGCGTTCCCAATGGGCAAGCAGGGTAGCGTTCGACCAAAAGATGAGTGTGAGCAAGACAAAGAGAATGCCGCTGAGCGTGCGGGGGCTATTAGGGGTGCATACAAAGATAAAGATGCCCAACGCAAAAATAATCGATACACTCCATTCTTTGAAATAACCCTGCATAGTGTGCGTGAATTGAGTCCAGCTGGTGTATCCGATGCACAGTATCAGCAGCGCTGTTCCCATGAGCAGATCCCGTTTAGAGAGGCAGCATAGAGCGATGCCAACATTTACAATGAGCAGGCAACACCAAGTCCATAGGTAGGCTTTGCGAAATCGAAGACAGAGGGCATGGCGGTAGCTGCTGACTGTTTTAAGCTTCAAGTGCCTAGCATCCAGCCAGCGGTCTCCTGTGTAGACAAGCCAGGTCGAGAGCATGAGCACCCAGATCTGACTTGAGGATAAGGGATTCTCCAGGGTTTTGCTCAAAAGTCTTTGCCAGAGGTATGCAATCAGCGCTGTGTCGATGGAGAGTGCATTGGGGAGTGCCCAAAAAGGTACGGCGTCGCTCCATTGTTTATTTGAATATGCGCGCTGCGTTTTCAAAGAGGATTTTCCTTTTGTTGGCTTCGCTCAGGGGGCTTGTTTCAATTTCCTCAAGGATGCTTGTGAAGTCCGGCCTACTTTGTTCCTGAGGATAGAGGCGAAGGGGATAGTCCGAACCAAAAAGCACTTTGTCTGCACCTACCGCATCGACAACAGCCTGATAGATTTGTGGCTCGTAAAGAAGCGGGCTTGCTGCTGTGTCGTAGTAGACATTTTTAAAAGCCTTATGGCATGCATGGTTCAGTTCATAAAAGGGAAGTAGTCCGCCCCAGTGCGCAAAGATGAGCGTTGCCTCTGGGTAGGTTTCGGCAAGCCATTGGTAGTCACTCAAGGGCGCATGCACCTTGCCTGGGTAAGTGTGGCCGACGGGCTCTGTCACGTGGAGGGTGATGGGCAGTGTGTGCTCGATGGCCCATTCAACCATCTTAAGCCAGGTGGCATCTTGCATAGAGAACCCTTGGGCTTTCGGGAAAACTTCACCAATTCCACGGAGTCCGGCATCGTAGGCACTTTTTAAGCTGTCGATCGCTATATTGCCAGCGAGCGGCTGAACGGAGGCCAAGGCGATGATTTTCTCTGGGTGTTCCTTTGCCCAGCGTGCTTGCCAGTCATTGTGCCAGTTGCAGGTGTCTAGGCGTTCCCAGTACCAACCTTGAAAGACGACTTTCCCGATGCCGGCCGTCTCCATGTCTGTAAATAGCGTGTCTAGGTTAGACCATCCTTGCAATGAAGGTTTGCCCGATGGGGAGCTTACAAGATGTGCCCAGTGATGCTCCCCGCGTGCTTCAGCCCAGCGTTTAGGGTTAGGGAAGACCTCTTCGGGGTAGTGGTGTACATGAGCATCAATGATAGACCCTTTACTCATGATCGCTGACGGGGATCGCATCTGTGCGGTTGTTGGGCAGTTCGTGAGGGAGGGCGAGATAGTAGACCATGAGCCACAAGCTCCACGACAGAGGATAGAGGGCGGCCGGAATGCCAACGGCGAGTACACCCGCTGCAATGAGCGCTGCATTCGTCGATATCCACTTTAGCCAGTAGGCAACGAGAATGAGCGGTAGCATCCCGAATACGATAATGCCATAGTTGATGACCATTGCACCGAGCGTAAAGCCACTGGCACGGACGAGGTTTAAAGAGCACTCCTTGCAGTGCTCATTGAGCTTAAACCAGCCTTGAAAGAGTGTTTTGGCTCCACAATTGGGGCAGCGCATGCGCAGGCCTCGAGAGGCTATTTGCCCCAGGGACACTCGCTGCGTGTTGGTCATTTGCATAGCTCCTTAGTCTGTCCAAGAAGCTACGCATTGGCGAGTTAGAACTGTTAAACTTTAATAGTTGAGCTTGAAATCGATCTCATGCCGGAGCTTGTAGATGCCTGCTAAGTTGATGAGCATCAGGAGCCCTCCTGAGATATTCATGATGGTCAGCGCATGAATGGAGTCAAAGAAAGAGAATAGCACAAAAGCGATGATGGAGAATCCATAATAGATCCAGGGTCCATGTTTTCCCGAAATGTAGCGAGCGCACTTTAGTCCCGCACACAAGTAGGCTGTGATCGTCGAAAAGCCGAGAATAAAGAGGAATATTGGCATAAACACATCCATGTAAGGGAAGTAGTTGGATAAGGCGGTTTGCACGAGGACGCTACCGTCCATAGATGAGTGCCAAATATCCGTTGCAAGCAGTAGTAATATCGTGCATGTGCAGATGACAAAAGTATCGAGGAAGATGCCAAAAATACTCAAGCTCGCTTGCTTTTTTTCATCGCAGGTTCGGGCTTCACTGTGAATGATCGACGCATAGCCGATGCCAATATCCCCGGAATAGCATGCACTCGAGATGCCCTTGGATATCGTGAGGGCAAAGGTGCTGCCGATAAATCCACCGAGGGCAGCATGCCCCGTGAATGCAGAACGAATGATAAGGCCAAAGAGCTCTGGCAGTTTGGCTGCATTTTGACCGAGTACCCAGGCCGTCATTCCAAGATAAATCAGAACAAAGGCTGGGATAAGAAAGCTGCTGATGGCCCCAACACGCGCAATCCCGCCACTCACGGCAAAGAGGATTAAGGCCAGGAAGCCGATGGTTACCCCTAATGGCGGAAGGTTGAAGTTGACGACAAAGGATTCCTTGACGATCCGAAACATGTAGATTTCGACCCCGTAGATGCACATGAGAGCTGCCATGAGGATGGGCACCCAAGTTCGTCCGGGAAAGGCCTTCTTTAAGAAGTACATGGGCCCGCCATTGTAGCCGTTTTTATCGTTAGGCTCGCGGTAGGTGATGCCAAGATAGATCTCCGAATACTTGATGATCATCCCGAGCAGAGCGACAAGCCACACCCAGACAAGCGCTCCTGGCCCGCCGATCTGAATGGCAACAGCGATAGTCACTAGGTTGCCAATGCCGACACAGCCTCCCACCGAAGCATAGAAGGCCTTTAGAGGGGAGATGCCCCGCGTATGGTTCTTGCTTGCGGGATCTTCCTTCAGGTTTAGGCAGTGAAAGAAGTAATGGACAATGTGCGGGAATTGGAGCACCTGCATCCATTTGGACTTTGTTGAGAGGTAAATGCCCATACTGAGGATGAGGGCAACGCCGACATATCCCCAGAGGATATTATTGAATGCTTCGAGTAGGTTGAACGCGTGTTCTATCATGGTTGTTGTCTATGGTTAAAATTTTTGAAGATTATACAAAATAAAAAAACCCGCATGGTGTGAATGCGGGTTATGAAAAATGAAGGTAAATTTTTAGCGCATAACCAAGCACCCAGTATCTTGTGATACAGGTTTTTTGCTTTGTGTGCCTTTGGTTTCGGCTCTCAGTGAGCAGTGATTCATTCCAGGCCACTATGGTGGAGGGCCTATTTTTGTCAATAGGTATATTCTTGGAGTGCCAAAAAAGCCCGAAGCATCATGCACCGGGCTTTTTTAAAAGAAATGACTCGATTGCTTACTCGCCTAGCTGATAGCGGCTAAAGCGACGCACGAGAATATTTTCGCCAAGCTTAGAGATGTTCTCTGTGAGCAGGTCTTGGATCGACTGGTCTTGGTTTTTGACATACTTTTGCTCAAGCAAGCAGATCTCGGAGAACCACTTGTCGAGCTTGCCAGCGACGATCTTTTCAATAGCGCTCTCGGGTTTGCCCTCGCACTGAGCTCTGGCGATATCGCGCTCCTTGCTGATGAGGTCTTCGGAAACTTCTTCGCGGCTTACATAGAGAGGACTTGCTGCAGCAATGTGCATGCAAATGTCTTTGGCTAAAGCTTGAAAGTCACTGTTTTTGGCAACAAAGTCCGTTTCGCAACTAAGCTCGATCATGACGCCGACTTTTCCACCCATGTGGATGTAGGACTGGATGGTCCCTTCGCTTGCATCGCGGCCGGCTTTTTTCGCTGCTGTGGCAATACCCTTTTTCTTGAGTAGGGTGATGGCCTCTTCCATGTTGCCGTCCGTTTCAACGAGCGCTTTTTTGCAGTCCATGAGGCCTGCGCCTGTGGAACCACGAAGTTCATTCACGAGTTGTGCAGTAATGTGTGCTGACATAGGTCTATACGTGTAAGGTTATTAATATCGCTTATTCGGACTTCGCTGGAGTGCCCGCGTTTTCTTCGCTTTCCAGCTGAATGTCAGGTGAGAGGGTGACTTCGGCTTCGACGTCATCGGTATCTTCGCGAGTAAGGTTGAAGGCTTTCGGTGCAGCCTTTTGGCTTTCACGGCGAGAGAGACCGTTTTGGATCGTATCCATGATGACACCCATAATCATGCGGATTGATTTGACGGCATCGTCATTGCCTGGGATTGGGTATTGTACCAAAGATGGGTCTGAGTTGGTGTCAACCAGAGCAACAACCGGGATGCCAAGGCGGTTTGCTTCAGCAACGGCGATGTACTCGCTCTTGATGTCGACGACAAAGAGGGCTGCTGGCAATTTGTCCATGTGGAGCGTGCCTTCGAAGTTGCGGTGCATTCGGTCCATTTCGCGGCGAATAGCCGAGGCTTCCTTTTTGTGAAGCTTATCGAGAGAACCATCGGTTTCCATCGCAAGGTAGCGCCTGTATTTTTCAAGGCTTCGCTTGATGGTTGAGAAATTGGTCAAGCCACCCCCCATCCAGCGGTTGGCACAGAAGGGCATGTTCACTTCAGCGCCCGCTTCGCGGATTAATTCCTGAGCTTGGCGTTTGGTGCCAACCAAGAGGATGTCCTTGCCTGAGGCAACGGTTTCTTCGATGAAGCTGCAGGCTTCTTCGAGTAGTTTAAAAGTTTTTTCTAAATCGATGATCGATACCCCTTGGCGATGGTCGTAGACATAGGGCTTCGATTTAGGATTCCAGCGGCGCAATTGGTGTCCGAAGTGTACGCCGGCATCAGCGAGGTCTTGTATGGTAATATTCATAATGGTTGGCTCCGTGGTCCTTGGCAGGGAAGGTCCTGCTTTAGATTATTGGATGAAGAACGTATTGAGTTAATAATTGGATGTATGCCCGAAACGGGCGCGAGTGTGGTATTGAGGCTTGAGAGAGGGCTTTTGGCAAGTCTAATCCTGCATTTCCTCACGGGATCTGAGTGTAGATGTGATCGGTTGGTCACAATTCATTGATTAATAGTAGATTATGAGCCTTCCGTATCAGGATTGACTCCCAAAGCAACCAACACTTCCACATTCTCGTTCCTCGTTGCCAAGTCCAAAGGCGTTTCACCCTCATCATTCCTCACATCCACATCAGCACCTAAGGCAACTAAGGTCTCTACGAAATTCACAGCTTGCATCGTCGTAGCTAGGTGTAAAGGTGTCCACCCTTCATTATCAGCAACATTCAGATCGACATCAAGCTCTACTAAGGCATGTACCATTTCTAAATGTTGTTTTATTATAGCCCAATGCAAGAGCGTCCGCCCACCGAAGTCTTTCACATGGATATCAGCACCAAGTCCTAACAAAACCCGTGCGATTTTTAAAGGTTGTTCTATCACCGCCCAATGCAACGGTGTTAGCCCATAAGCGTCCACCGCATTCACATGAGCACCCAGCTCTATCAAGATAGGCATGATTTGTTCAAAACCATACGCCGCCGCCCGGTGCAAAAGTCTACACCCAAGATTATCTGTACCACCCAATCGAAGAATCCTTTGCAAGAAATACAAGCAATGCTCCTGTGAAAGCGAAAGTCTTGGTGCCCAATCACGAAAAGAATCCAACAGCTGCTGATTCAAAACGGACCTATCATTAGCACTCGGGAAACGGCTCAATCCTGCATAATGCGGCCATATTTCTCTGGGCCCGAGAACATCAGGATCTTGAATCATTCGAAGAAAAAACGGGCTCACCTGCGCAAGCCGCCCCAAATCGCCAAAATCAAGAAACTCCAGAATCATCATCCACAATTCATCGGAAAGCTTCTCCAAATTCAGGTATATCCTCCCGTCACTGCCTTCATAATAAAGAGGCATCCAAGCTGCTTCTCCAAAACCCTCTTCCACAAAATCGATATCATCTTCTGCCGGCTCGTCCTTCGTCTCCCTACCGTCATCGCCGTCCCCATTAAGTGACTTAAAAGAAGGCATTTCACACTCAGGAGTCTCCACCGCCCAAAGAGAGCCACTCAGTCCTAAGCCCACCATTAATACAATACACCCTATTGTTTTCATCATTTTCACCATCCTCTACCGTTAATCCCATG
>MDTG01392275.1_pt1 | contig 63706 bp, 33 predicted proteins | sample 811421 | NCBI WGS metagenome assembly MDTG01 (sample SAMN05326645, study PRJNA326480) | marine metagenome | isolation source: seawater | place: Pacific Ocean: South East | collected 2011
TGAAACTCAAAACTTCCAAATCTTAACAGATGCAACAGGTACATATAACCTAAGCTTAGTACATGAGGGAACTACATATACAACAGCAGAACTTGCGTTTGATGCAGATGCAAGTAGCATTGAAACAGCACTAAATGATGCAATTACAATAGCTGATTCAACTATAAGTGTATCTGGAAGTAATGGAGACTATTTAATAGAGTTTGCTGGAACACTAGAGGGAACAAATGTAAATACTCTAAGTGTAAAAACAACACAAGATAGTATAGCACCAAGTGGAACATTTGATATAGGATTTAGTTTAACAGATAAACAAACAGTAACATATAGTACAAATACAGATACATTAGCATTAAATATTCAAGCAGCATTAGAAGCAACAGATGAGATAGGTGTAGGAAATGTAGTAGTAAGTTATGATGCTGTAAATTCAAGTTCTACACAATTAGTATTTTTATTAACAAATACAGAAGATTTATCAAAAACAGATGTAAATGATTCTTATTATGTAGATACTTCAAACCTGAATAATGCTTCAATTGGAGTATATTATTATGTTGAGGGTTATGAAGATATAAATGAGAATCAACAAATAAATATAACAACAACATCAAAAGAGTCATTAATAGATTTAAGCTTTGTATATGATAGTACAACATATACAGTAACAGGGATAGACTTAAGTTTAAGCGAAAATGAGATTCAAACAATAATAGATGATGCTTTTGCAGATATAACAGATGCAGATATAAGTATAGAGAGCTATACAAATAAGAGTATAGAGTTAAGCTTTGGTGGAAGTTTATCAGGGGTAGATGTAGCAAGCCTAACAGCAACAGTAACACCAGTAGTAAATGAAGCATCAATAGATGTAGAAGTAGCAGGATATATAAATAACTTAGGGAATACAGAAGCTCAAACAATAGTAGTAGATTATTCTGGTGATAATGCAATGGATGTGTTAGTAGGAACTGATACATATGTAACATTAGATATGGATGGAGCAGAGGGTGAGATTCTAAAAATAAGCGGATCTACAACTCTTGATCTATTTGGTGTACTTAAAGTTGATGGAAATTTTGCTATTGAAAAAATCTCAAATCAAGATGTATACTTAGCTACAAATGGTGTAGAAGCAACTGATGCTACAAGTACAGAGGTTTTAACTATTGGATTTAGTGATGTAGATGCTTTAGTTGGATATGACCAAGGAACTGAAAGTTTAGATGATGATATTGGATTATATTTAGAAGATATTGATTTAGCTATTGCAATTTTTAATGATAAAACAGTAGGTAGTGACAATGTATGGACTAGTGTTCAAGCAAATGTATCAAGTGCTAGTGTAAAAGGTATTGAAAATTTCACTTTTAATGTAAGTAGCGTAGAGTTTTTAGTAAATAAAGAAGCTTCAGATAATAGTGTTATAAACTATTTAGTCGATGGTGATGATACTCTTGGTACAGATTTTAGTGTTAATGTGGGAGATTCAACAAGTTTGTCTTTAGATATTGATGGAACAAAAGGTGAATTTACTCAAATTACAGGTCATATAACTATAGAGATAGGTTCATTTATTTATATTGATGGTGGTTTTGCTATTGAAAAATCTGCTAATCAATCTGTAGAAATTTATAAAGATAGTTCTTATTCAACAGTTGATACAGAACTTTTAACATTTGGTTTATCAGATGTGAGTGTATTTGCTGGTGATTATAAAGATGCTTCTGATAATACAGATGATGTAGGTTTTGAACTTACTGGTGTAAATGTAGCAGTTGCAGTGTTTAATGAAAAATCAGGAACTAGAAGCTGGACTGCTTTTCAAGCTGGTGGGTCTGCTACTTTTGTAGGAATTAATGAAGATACTTTTACAGCTTCGATAAATGATTCTTTTGTTGTTTATAATAGTGAACAAAGTGATGGAAGCACTATTGATTTTAATAAAATGAAAGATGATGGTAATACTTTTACTGTTGTTTTAGGTACAGATATTGAAGGTGATGTTTATGGCGTTGACTTTGATATGGATGGTACAAAAGGGGAGCTTTTACAAGTTGGTGGAACTATTACACTAAGTATAAAGGACTTTATACATGTAAATGGTTCTGTTGCTTTTGAAAAATCATCATATACAGCAAGTACTACAAGCTCGGCAATTCCTATAGATACTAGTGTATTAACATTTGGTATGGGAAGTGTAGATATTTTTGCTGGTACAAATTATGATACAGCAGATGCTGTTGGTATTTCTTTAGCTGGTGTAAATGTAGGTTTAGCAGTTATTAGTGAAAATACAGGGTCTAAAAGGTCATGGTTAAGTTTAAAAGCAAGTGCTGCAAATGCTACTTTTGTAGAAAATATTGATAGTTTTGAAATGAGTGTTAGTAATATTGATTTTGGAATTAATACTACAGCATCTGACGATTCAGCAATTGATTATTCAAGTAATAATCTTACAGTTATCACTGGTGCTGAGGATATAGTTTTTGATTATGCAGGGGAGAGTTTAGAAGTTAGCGGAGAGCTTGATTTAACTTTATCTTCTTTTGTATCTATTGAAGCTGGATTCTCTTTTGAAAAATCTTCTAAAATAATGAAACTATCAGGTTCAAGTACTGATAATGTTACAGTAGATGTAGTGTCTTTTGGAGCTTCAAATGTTACAGTGTTTGCTGGTATAAATCAAGGTGAAACAAATGAGGTTGGATTAGAATTATCTAATACTACCTTTGCTTTAGCACTTTTAAGTGATCAAAACTCATCAAGAAAATGGACCTCATTCCAAGCTAGTGGTACAAGTGTTGAATTTAAAGGGGTAGATGGAGTTACAGTAACTGCTGAAGAGTTTGATATTGTTGTAAATACAGAAGACTCAGGAACTGCAATTGATTATGATTCAAGTACAGCTTCTGTATCTGTAGGAACTGAAACTTTTAATATGAGTGGTGCAGTATTAGAAGCATCAGGTAAGATTACTTTAGATCTATTTGACTTCTTTAAAGTAAGTGGTGATTTTGGATTTGTAAATCAAGAAGAGACTATAACTTTATCAGATACAAATACAGCAGATGTAAATATGCTTGTGGTATCTGCTCTTAATGTGAGTGCCTTTGTTGGAAAAGATGATATAGGATTTACTCTTACTGGTACAAATTTTGCCTTATTAACAATGAGTGAAAAAGCTGGACAACTAAGAACATGGAGTTCTTTAAAAGCAGATGTGATAGAAGCAACATTCACACTTGGTGATGATATTGATATCTCAGGTGAGACATTAGAATTAAAAATAAATAATGCTGCTATTGATAATACAGTAGTTGATTTTACTGATAATTTAGTTATAACAAATGGTTCAGAAAGTGTTACTTTTGATATGTTAGGATCAGAAGGCTCTTTTGTAGCATTTTCTGGAACAATGACTTTAAAACTATTTAGTTTTTTTGAAAATACTTCTTACTTTTCTATAGGTCAAGAGTTAAAAACTATATCATTATCTGATGGTAATACTCAAAGTGTAATGATAATGACATTTGAAAAGAGTGATTTAGATGCTTCTGTTGGTATGGCTGGAATAAGCTTTGATATATTAGATGCAGATTTTGGACTTGCTTTAATTACAGATGGTACAAGACTTTGGACAACAGCCCAAGCAAAAGTTTCATCTGCGACATTAAGTGCTTTTGATGATGGACTAAATATTACTGCTGATTCATTTAATATGCAAATTAACAGTGGGGCACTTAGTTCAAGTGGATATGACTCAAGTGTAAGTGTTAATTATACAGATGATTTAGTTATCTCTGATACTATAACATTTGACTCTTCTATAAATGGTGAGTTATTAAATATATCAGGAGATATGAGTCTAAATCTATTTGATTTTATGGCTATAGATGGTTTCTTTGAATTTAGTAAATCTTCAAAAACTATTGATGTAGAAGATAGTACGGATACTATTTTAGTAGATTCATTAGTTATGTCTGCAAGTGATTTAGATGCTTTTGTTGGAATTTCTGATATTGGGTTTAATTTAGAGGGAATGGATTTCTCTTTAGCTTTACTGCAAGATAGAAGTGATGCAAGCAAAAAATGGACAGCACTAAAAGCAACAGCCCAAAAAGCTTCTTTTGAGGGTATTGATGATTTAGTAATTGAGGGTACAAATATAGATGTTTCACTTACACAGTCAAGTACAGGTTCAGAATCTATAGATTATTCTTCTTTAGGATTAACTACAGCAACTTTAATTTTTGATGACTTAGAAGATAATACAATGTCCATAGATGCTGATTTCAATATAGATATTTTTGGATTTTATACAACTCAAGATGAGTTATTATTTGAACAAAAACTTGTAGATGTAGATTTTGTAGCCCAAAATGGAGATACTTCAACTGGAAAAGTTGCAATGCTTACAATGGGTGGAAAAACTGATGAAGTATTTGTTGGTTTAAATGAAGGTGAAGAGAATGAAATGGGAGTTGAGCTAAGAGATGCTTCATTTGGACTTGCCTTAGCAGTTGAACTTGAATCACCTACAAACTACTGGTTAACATTTGAATCACAAGCCCAAAGTATAGAGGCAGTTGGTTTAGGTTCTTTTGAGATGAAAATAGAAGATGCAGAAGTTGTAGTAAATACAGCATCTAATGATGGAAGAGTTATAGACTATTCTACAAATAATTTAGAAATCACATCAGGCTTGGCAATACCAGGTGTTTTAGAATCTGATGAAGTTGTATATACTTTAAATACAGCAGGTGAAAAGTTTATTGGTGTAGATATAGAATATGCTGAGATTGATATTGATGGATATGTTCAACTAATAGGAAGTTTTAATTTAAAACAAGGTGAAGATATAGTTGTTGATGTAAATACAAACCTATCTTTAGCAGATTTACCATTTTTAGGTATAACTAAATTAAAAGCATTAATACAAGATCTATTAGTAAACCAAGAGGGATTAAGCGTTGAGGATGCAATCGCTGAAATAAGTGGTATTGACAGTGTTGATTCTCTTGTTGATTATCTTTCAGCAAAACTTGAAACATTAAATTATAAAGAGTTAAAAGATGTAACAGTGTCTACTTTAACTTTAGGGGCTTCTAATGTAAATGTATTTGCTGGTGTTGGTGGATATTTTCAAGATTCAAATGAAGATGGAAGAATTTATACAGAAGATTATACAGATTCTGATGGAAATGAATGGCTAGCAGATGAAGAAAATCTTGAAGCTATGGGATTTGCTATTAATAATACTTCTATAGCTTTTGCTTTCTTTAGTGCAAAAGAGTCTTCATATCTTCCAAGTTTTAAAACTATGAATTTAACTATATCAAGTGCTGATATTGTAGGTTTTGAAAGTTTTACACTAGATATAGATAATTTAGAAATAAAACTAAATGATGCTTCATCTTGGGGAAGTTCAGTTAGTAGTACTGCTTATATTGATTTTAAATCAAGTTTTTATGAAGATACTAATAATGATGGTGTTTTAGATGATGGTGAAGATTTAGATGGTGATGGTGAACTTGATTTAGGTTATGAGATACAAACAGGTGGAGAGTCTGTTTTAATAGACTATGAAGCAAACTTTATAGAAGTAGAAGTTGAAAAAGCTGAAATTATAATATCTGAATTTGTACATTTAAGAGGTGCCTTAACTTTTACAAAACAAAGTAACTTAAGTGTAGTAGTAAATACTGGTGAAGCAGGTGAGTTAGTTGATGCCTTTGATTCTTTAAAAAGTGAAGATAGCACTTTAGAAGATGGTCAAATAAGAATGGGTGTAAATAGTTTAGTTATTGCTGGAACAGAATTATATGGTTTTGTTGGAATTGGAAGTTCTCCTTGGGTTGATGAGAATGGAAATGGAAATATAGAAGATGATGAAAAATGGCTAAATGAAGAATCGACAGGTTTTGCAATTACTGATGCAAATGTTGCGGTAGCTGTACTTACACCAAATATACCTTTTGTTTCTAGTGCTTTTATACCTAAGTTTACAAGTGTAAAACTTTTAGTTGAGTCTGCTTCTTTAATAGGTATAGATGTTGTTACAGCTGGAGTTCAAGATTTAGAAGTAAATATAAATACTATGAGTGTATCTGCTGTAAATCCACTATATTCTGTATATCAAGTAGCATTAGCAGCTGGTGCTTTACCAAATGTTAATTGGGAAGCGTCTTTTGAAGGTGAAGATTTAAATAATAACTATATTTTAGATGAAGGTGAAGATTTAAATAATGATGGAGAGTTAAATAGAGGTTTACTTTTATCTTCAAGTGCTGAAGTTAATACTTTCTATTTAGATTATGATTCAGAGATTCTTCAAGCAAAAGGTTATGCATTTTTTAATGTTGCAGATGCTTTAACATTTAGTGCTGGATTTAATGTAAGTAAAACTATTACAGAGGATGTAGTTGTTTATAACTCTACTCATGATGTTGAGGGTAGTGTTGATATGCTTACTTTAAACTTTAGTATTATCGATGCCTATGGATACTTAGGTGTACCACCTGAAGATGGTTTATATTGGATAGATGCTGATGGTGATGGTAAAATAACCGAACTAGATGGTGGTGCAAAAGCTGATGATGGTTTAGGTTTTGAACTAGAAAATTTAGATTTATCTATGACAGTTATGAGACAAGTTGGTGATGGAGAATGGGATGGTGTAGATGACTCAACTGCTACTACTTTAGATATTGGAAGTAGAGTAAATGCTTATGTAGGGGTTGTGGCAAATCTTGATTCATTAGCTTTTGTTGGTTCACCTGAAATTGACGATGTTCCTATTATAGAGTTCTCTGCACAAAGTTTTAATCTACAAGTAAATCAAAGTATAAATCCTTTATATTATGTAAACTTTTCAAAAACAATGGTAAAAAACTCTAACAATGAGGATGTACCATTTCAAATAGAAATAACTGAAAATTTATATCTTAGCTATGAAGATTTAGATGAGTGGAAAATATCAGCAGGTGGAGAGGTGACACTTAAAGTTGCTGGTCTTGGACTAGAGGGTGCTTTTGCTGTTGATATTACTCAAACACATTTAGAAGCTCAACTTGAAATGAATCTTGAGATGGGTTCTCTAGGAGCTATTAGTGTTGATGGATATATGTATATTGGTGAGAAAGAATTAACTTCAGGTGCTTATGAAACAGTAGTTGTTATAGATGCTTTAGTAGATGTAGAAGATTTAGGTATTGATCCTCTTGCAACTATGAATGCTACAGGAAGTTTACAGTTAAATACAGGTTCTGAATCTCACTCTTATGATAAGTTACTAGAAAATGAAACTGTTACTATATCTGCTGATTTCTTTGAGTTGAAGTTTGATGGTAGCTTAGATCTTTTAAGTGGACTTTTAAGTGCTGAGCTATCTGCTCATGTAACTATAGATGGAGATTTCTTTGAGATCTCTATTGATGCATCAGTTAATTTCTTTGATGTTGCATCAATTGATATATCTGGTTCTTTTAATACTAATGGTGAATGGAATATTAAAGGTCAAGCATCACTAAATCTTGATTTAGGTCCTATAGAACTAAATGGTTTTATAGGTTTAGAACTAGGTCATGATATTGTATCTTTAGGTATAAGTGGTGATGTAACCGTAGATGTATTCTTTTTACCAAGAACAACACTAGCTGGGTTTAGTGCAGAAGCAACAGTTACTTCAAGCTCAATTTTTGTAGCAGGAAGTGTTACTATAATTGGAAATCAATTTGCATTTTCTAAATATTGGGCTTCACAAGATACAAGTGATCCTGGTGATATAGCAGATAGAGATGGAAGTACTCTTATATTAAACGCTGGTGATTTAGCTGATGAGAGAGATGGAAGCAGTACAGATGATATAAAAGATGAAACCTTTGAAGTATATTCTCCTAAAGCATATTATGAAGCTGATATTAAATCTGCATATTCTGATTATTGGGCAAAAAGAGAATCAGGAGATGATAATCTAACTGATAGAGAAGAACAAGCAAAAGATGCTGTAGATGAACTTTATGATGAGTTTAAAGATCCATCTACTTATAGTGAATCACAATGGGAGCAAATAGCATACCAATACATGAAAGAGATGTTATGGGATGATATTAATTATGATAGATACTGGAGTGGTGGAGGAATTGTTGTAAGTGCATTTGGTACAGTTGAATCTTATGATGATGATATTGATAATATTGTATTCCATTCTGGCGATGGTGATGATACTATTATTATTGGAGCGGGTATAAATGCAAGACTTGATATTGATACAGGTACTGGAAATGATGCTATTATCCAAAATAGTGGTAGATATGATAGTAATATAAACTCTGGAGAGGGTGATGATACTTTTACTGTAGGTACAGAAGTAAATGCAAATACTTATTGGGGTCATGGTGGTGATGATACATTTAACATAACTGCAAACTATGGAGAAGATGGTGAAATATTAAATTATGGAACTATAAATCATACTATTGAAATGGGTACAGGGTCAAATATTATAAATAGTGGTGGTGGAGATGAAACCATGCATCTTCATGGGGCTGATGTAATAAATGACAGAGGAGGTAATGATACTATTTATTTCAATGCAGATGCAGATAATGTAACTATCCAATCAGCTTTAGGTAATAATATTGTAAATATTTATAGTGGTGTTGAAAATGCAGATGTTACTCTTGGAAGTGGAAATGATACTGTAAATATTGAAGATGGTGCTATAAATGCCATAGTAGATGCAGGTGATGGAGAAAATATTATTACTGTTGACAGTTCTTCAAGTAATATTACTACTGGTTCAGGAAAAGATACTATTACATTAAATTCTGAATTAAATATCGTAAATTCAGGTGATGGTGAAGATATTATAAATCTAAATGTAGGTAATAATACTGTAAATACTGGTGGAGGTAATGATACACTTACTTTAACAACATCTGGAAACACTATTTATACAGGTTTAGGTGATGATATCGTTTATGTAAATGCACAAGATAATGAAGTGTATACAGAAGATGGAGCAGATAGTGTTTTCTTAGCAGTAAGTGATGACACTTCACTTATAAATATGGGTGCTGGTGATGATACTGTAAATGCAAGCTTTGAAAATACAGTTGAGGTTATATATGGAGAGGGTAATGACTCTCTTAACTTAGGGGATATTGAATCTGATTCAGAGTTTATATTAGGTGATAACTCTTTAACTTATAATGGCGCTACAATTACTGTTGATGGATTAGTAAATCTTTATATGAATGACACTTCTTCAAGTACAATATTAGTATCTGATTATACAAATAATATTGGTTGGACAAGTGCAAACTTTAATTTAACTACAGCTGGAGTTTTAGATGTAACAAACGCCCAATTTAAGATGGCAAATTCTACTTTAATATTGGATATAAAAGGTATAGATGGGGATTTAAACACTGAACTTACTGCTATTTCTATAGTAAATGAAAGCTCTTCACAAGAGTATGCTGATATTGTAATCTTAGAAAAAGATGGATTACAAATAGTAGATGGCAATTTAGAAAATGGTGGGTTATATACAAAATCATCAGAAACTGTATCTGGTAAAATCGATGTTCAGTTATTAGATATGAGTGGAACTTTAAATGTTCTTTCTGGTCTATTATCTGTTGGAACATCTACAAGTGACATTTCTTTATCTTCAAATGATATTGTTCTTGGTATAGGTAGTGCAAATATTATAGGACTTGGTAACTTCGCAATATCTACTGATAGTATGAAGCAAAGTTATAGAATAGGTTCTTTAGGACTTACTTCTTTAACTGGTAAAACTCTAAATATTGAATTTTTAAATGATTACACTCCTAATGTTGGAGATAAGCTTGAAGTATTTACTTTTGCAGATGCAACAGGAGTATTTAGTACATCTACAGGATTCTTTGGTTTTGAATCAGATTATTATATGGATATAACTCAATTAGAAAACAATGAATTAGAGATAGAGGTAAAAGAGTTTATCCCTGGTGAAGCTTTAGATATATTTACAGATTCAATAATAAATCAACTTGTAGATGAAAGAGATGCTGATAAAATTGGTATGTGGCTAAATTATGATTATTTTGATGGAATACCTATTGAGATAACAATAACTACAACTATTAATATTGCTGATGCTTTATATGTTTCTGGAACATTTACACTTGGATATCAAGAGAACTATTTACTTACTTTAAGTGATACAAATGATGTGATATCTAAAAACTTTAAAATTGGTATAGAAAACGCCGAAGCATTCTTTGGAATAAATTATAATCAAGAAGATGAGTTAGGATTATCATTTACTGATGTAAAATTAGCTCTTGGTCTTTTTGTTATGATGGATGAATATATAGAGCAAGGTGATGAACGAGCTTGGATGATTGTTGAGTCTTCTATTGGAAGTGCATCTTTTGAGGGGATTGAAAATGTAACTTTTGCAGCAGGAGATCTACTATTTGATGGAAGCTTTAATTTTGGAGCTGATAAAGATGGAGTTGAAAATAACACAGTAGTAAATCTATCTACAAATCCATTAATTATAAATGAGATGACTTTAGACGATAATGGATCAAGTGGTGAGAGATTTGCACTTGGTGGAACAGCTGATATTGAAGTTGGGGATATTGTAGTATCTGGTAGTTTAGCTGTATCTAAAGATGATACATCGTTGATGATTATTGGTGATGATATGACAGCAGCTATGAAAACAGGAAGCTTTGAAATAGGTGTAGAAAATGGTTCTATTGGTATGGTGCTTGATTCATCAGGTACAGTTCTTGAAGCAAGTGGTGCTTTCTTTATAAGTGGAACTGGATTTGCTAGTGCGAGTGCTGATGCTGTAACAGTTAGATATAACGATAGTGGTATTGACTATACAGCTTATAATATAGATATTGGAACATACTCTTATACTTTTGGAAACTTTGGTGGAACAAGCGATCTTAGTGAAATAAGTGTGACAAACCTAAGTGTTGTTTTATTTGACTCTTTAGTTATAAGTGGTGATTTTGGAATCAAATCTCAAGATGATAATATTGTATTAATTACTGATGAAGCTACAGCATTAATGAGTGCTGGAGAGTTCGAAGTTGGTGTTCAAAATGCCTCTTTAGGTTTAGTTATAGATTCAGATGGTAAAAAAGTATTCCAAGCAAGTGGTGCTATGGTTGCAAATCTTGGAGATGCGATTCAAGTTAGTGCAAACAATATCCAAATGGAATTAAATGAAACAGATGAAGACTATACAGGAAATGTAATTGAAACTGCTGATTTATCTTATACATTTAGTGAACTTGAAGCATCTTTAACAACTTTAAAAGTTGGTATTGATGAAGCAAGATTATCTATGTATGATTTCTTGGAAGTTGAAGCAAATATAGCCTTTTATAAAACAACTACTCAAACAACTGTAGTAAAAGATGATGTATCAAGTCAAGTTGATGTGGACTTAATCACAATTGGAGCTTCAGAGGTAAGTTTATTCGCTGGATTAAATGGTGATGATGAACTTAATAGAATGGGTCTTACTTTAAGTGGAACCTCTTTTGCTTTAGCTTTAATGAGTGATAGAAATCAAAATAGATCTTGGATAGGATTAAAAGCAAACTCTACGAGTGCTGCTGTTGAGGGGATAGATGCACTTACTTTAAGTGCAACAAATACTAATGTAGAGATAAACAAAGCTGCCGATGATGGTTCTCTTGTTGATTTTGGAACTTCAAGTGTAGATGTTGAAACAGGAGCTAGTTCTTTTACAACTTTAGATATGGATGCAAGTTTAGGTGAACTTTTAAGAATCCATACTGATCTTGAAGTTGAAGTTGCTGGATTCATTAGTTTAGATGGTAGCTTTGCAATTGAAAGTTTTACAAAAGATGTAACTTTAAGTGATACAAGTACAACTACTGTAGATATGTTAAGTATAGGTTCAAGTTCTGCAAATGCCTTTATTGGATTTACAAATGGTAGTGGAGAAAAAACAGGTATTAGTGCAAGTGATGTAAATCTTGCTTTATTAGTATTATCTGAACAAAACAGTGCTAGAAGTTGGACAAGTTTACAAACAAGTATTGATTCTGTTGCAGTTACTGGAATAGATAATTTAAAAATGAGTGCAAACTCATTAAATGTTGAAGTAAACTTAGCTTCTGATGATGGAGTTTTAGTTGATTATGCTTCACAAAATGTAACTATACCTATAGGTGTAGATAATAGCTTTACTTTTGATGTTAGTTCAGATTTAGGTGAATTAGTAAGAGCTAGTGGAGCAGTTGATTTAAATCTATTTGATTTCTTAACTGTAAGTGGTGAATTTGCAATAGAAAAATCTATCCAAAATGTGACTTTAAGTGATACAAACATAGCTTCTGTAGATATGTTAAGTTTTAGTGTTGTAGATGCAAGTGCATTTATTGGTCACTCTTATGGAACTGCTGATGCAATGGGTATTGAGTCTACTGGAATTGATGTAGCTTTAGTTGTATTAAACGATAAAAATGTAGATAGAAACTGGATCTCTTTACAAACTACAATAGATACTGCAAGTGTTGTTGGAATAGATGATTTAACAATGACTGCAAATGATATTAAAGTATCTATAAATACAGCAGATGATGACGGTGTAGTTGTAGATTATGCTTCACAGAATTTAAGTATTGATAATGGTGCGAGTGGAACTTATACTTTTGATATGGATGGAAGTAAAGGTGAAATCATAAATGTACTTGGAGAAGCTGAGGTTGATCTATTTGGTTATACAAAAGTTGATGGATTATTTACCCTTACATCTCAAGCAAACAAAGATATTTATATAGCCAATGATGGTGTTCAAGAAAGTGAAGCTGTAAGTGTAAACTTATTAAGTATTGGATTTGTTGGAGTAAATGCTTTTATTGGAGATGATAATGGCACAGAAGATATATCAGATGACTTTGGTATTGAGCTTCAAAATCTAAACTTAGCTTTAGCTATTATGAAAGATAATAATAGCAATAGAGCTTGGAATACAGTACAAGCAGATGTAAGTGCAATGGATATTAGAGGTTTAAATTTACCAGATAATTTAAGTTTTGATATGACAAATACTTATTTAAATATGAATATTGCAGATGATGATGGTAGTGTTGTTGATTATGTTGCTACAAGTGATAGTGAAAACTTAACTAATATTGATATGTATATAGGTGTTGATGATCAAGGTGATGAGCAAAATGTATCATTTACTATAGATGGAAATGATGGTGAGTTTATTCAGTTTGGTGGTCAAATGGCAATTAATCTATTTGATTATGCAAGAGTTGAGGGTGGCTTTGGTTACCAATCACAAAGCTTTAATATTGTAACAAATGATGATACTTCTACTGTTATTAGCACTGATAGTATAGGATTTAGTTTATATAACACTTCTGCATTTATTGGATATGACAATGATACAGATACAACTGATGATGACATGGGGATACAGTTAAATGAGTTAGATTTAGTTCTAGCATTCTTTAAAGAAGACTCAGGATCAAGAGAGTGGATAGCAGTTGATTCTTCTGTAGGTGATATTGAGATTATAGGAATCGAAAATGTTACATTAAGAGCTCAAGAGGTATCACTTGTTGCAAATATGGCTGCAAGTGATGGTAGTGTAATTGACTTTAATTATATGAATGATAACTCTATGGAATATTCTGTGAAAGTTGGAAATGATGGAGCAGATGAAGTTTTTGTATCTTTTGATATAGATGGTTCAAGGGGTGAATTTGTAGAGCTTTTAGCTGACCTTGATATTATTGTTGATGAATATTTTATGGTAAATGGAACAATTGGTGTTAATCTATTAGCCAATCAAGATATGTATTTAGCAGGAAGTAGTGAAACTACAAATTTAGACTTTATAACATTTAGTGCTTCAGATTTAAATGCTTTAGTTGGTGTAATTGAAGAGCAATTAGTTGTAGATGATTATGGCGATGCTATTTTAGATGATGATGGAAATGAACAATATATTTACAATACTACAAATGGTGTAGAGCTATTAGGAGTAAATTTTGCTTTTGCAGTAGCTTATGATGCAACTACTAGCAACTCTTATATGTCACTACAAGCAAGTGCCACTTCTGCTGAAATAAAAGGTTTAAGTAGTGATACAACTGAAATAGAATTAAGTGCAGATGATATTTTTGTTGAGATTAATACTGCTTTTGTTCCATCTGATGGTGATGTTCCATTTGAGATCTCTAGTGATGTTATTGATTATGCAAAAACAAAAGGTACTTTAGGTATAGAAATTGGAAGTAGCCAAACTCAAATATTTACAATAAATGGAAATGATGGGGTATTTGCAAGAACTCAACTAGACGCTACTTTAACAGTTGGAAACTTCTTTAATATCTCAGGATATATAGCCTTAGAGGTTGGACAAAAAGATTTCTATCTTACAGATGGTGAAAGATTATACGATCAAAATCTAATCTCATTTGGTGGAGGAAACTTAACAGGTAGAGTTGGTACAAATATTGACGATGATAGTAACTTTACAGGGCTTAGTTTAGAAAATGTTAGTTTTAGTGTTGCTGTAATCTTTGATTTAGAAGAAACAGAGATACAAACTGATGATGGACTTGTAACTGTAATGGTTCCTACTAATACTTGGATAGCTGCTAAAGCATCTGCTGATGAAGTTTCTCTTCAAGGTTTTGATGGAGTTACTGCTGAGATTACAAATGCAGATGTTGCTATTAACTTAGCTGATTTTGCAACAGGAAGTGTTATAGATTTTGCTGCTACAAGTACTAATCTTGGTATTACAGTAGGAACTGTTGAAACTAAAATCTTAGATTTTGAAACTGCTACTATTCAAGCAAGTGGTAGTGCAAAACTTAAAATAAATGATGTATTCTACGCAAGTGCTACTATGGTATTTGAAAAAGAGGATAAAACTGTAGTATTAAATGATGCGTCAGAAGTTGAAGTTGATACCTTAACTGTTGGTGCAGTTGATATAAATGCTTTTGTTGGTGTTGGTTATGTTAGTGAAGATGACCAATCATCTGAGGTAGGATTTAGAATTGATAATGTAGATATTGCTATTGTAAATATGACTGAAAAAGTTGATGATGGTGAGAGTGCTAGAAATGGACAGCATTTAAAGCTAGTGCAGATAATATTGGATTTGTAGGTATTAACGACTTTGAGGTTTCAGGTAGTGGTATCATTGAGTTTAATGAAGAAGCTAGTGATGGTTCTTTAGTTGATTTTAGTGCTAGAAATATGCTAATTGCTCCTAATGGAAGTGTTGATGGTATAACTTTTGATATGGAAAAAACTTCAACTACACTATTAACTGTTGATGGAGATTTTAATCTAAATCTTTATGGTTTTGTAAATATAAATGAACATATCTCATTTTCACTTACTTTTGAAACTCTTACTTTAAGCACTGAAGAATCTGCATCTGTAGCATATTTAACATTTAGTAAATCAGATATAAATTATTTTGCAGGATTTAATGAAGGGCAAGATAATGAGATGGGATTCTCTGTAGAGAACGCTTCATTTGGTTTAGGTGTATTTATGGATGTTACAAACCCAACAAATGTTTGGGTAGCTGGTAAATCTGAACTAAATTATATCTCATTTAGTGGTATGGAAAACCTATCTGCTACAAGTTCAAATGCAACTTTAGAGTTTAATATGGCTTCTATAAATGGAAACGGTACAACTATAGACTTTGATGCTAAAAACTTCACTTTATCAGAGGGAATAGGCGCAGGTGTAGCAGGAGCTTCTATTGGTGAGGGTGAGGGTATCATTTTTGATATGAGTGGTGAGATGTTTGCAGTTACAGGTGACTTTGAACTTGAGATTTATAATGTTATTTTTATAGAAGGTGAGTTTGGTTTTGAAAAAGCTGTAAAAACTGTAAAACTATATAATGATGGAGTTGAGACTGAAACAACCGTAGATTCACTTTTAATTGCTGCAAATGATATTACAGCCTTTGCTGGGTATCAATATACAGATGATGATGGTGTTGAATATAAAATTGGTTTTGGTATTGGTAACTTAGATTTTGCCTTTGCTATGATGTTTGATAGAACAAATACTGAAAGATATTGGATCTCTCTTCAGTCAAGTGCTGATACTATAGGGTTAGTAGGAGTTAATGGGTTAACTGCACAAGCTTATGATATAACATTTACTCTAAATACAGAAGCTATTGATAACTCTATAATTGATTATGAATCAACAGGTGGAGTTTCTATTGGTGATACTGACATGAGTATAACTTTAGGCAAAGATCTAGGATCACATATAGCAATAGATGGTGCTTTTGAGTTTAATGCTTTTGATATTGTTCAAACAAAAGAGCAAATGAGTTTCTTCTTTAATATTGAAACTGTTAAATTAAATAGTGGTGAAACAGAACAAGTAATAGTGTTATCTTTAGCTTTAACAGATATGAGAGTATTTGCAGGTGTTGGAGATGATACAGATAATCCAGTTGGTTTAGAGATCAATGATTTAAATTTAGGATTAGCATTATCTCACTCAATAACTACTCATAGAACTTGGGTAGGTATGCAAGCAAAAGCAAATGATGTATCTCTTTTAGGTATGGAGTCAATGTTAAGTTTAGATGCCGAAAGTGTATCTATATCTATGAATGTTCCAGATTTCTTAGATGGAACAGTGATTGATTATTCTCAAACACCTCTTTCTTTAGATTCATTAAATGGTGGGACACCATTTGTAATGGATATGAGTGGTGCAAGTGGTGCAAATGCAACTTTATCTATAGAAAATGCAACTTTATCAATTTTAGACTTTGTACATGCAAATGGAAGCTTTGCTTTCTCTGTTGGTGGTGGAATCAGTTTAGATGTGGAAAGTGGAGATCTATTGAGTACTATTACATCTGGAATAATGCCTTCAATTGAATCAGATAGTAGAAAATTTGTATATATGACTTTTGGTGGAAGTGATTTAGACTTATACTTTGGTTTAAATGGTCCATATTATGGTTCAGGTGATGAAGATGATTCTGTTGGTTATTTTGTTCAAGGTATTGACTTTGGTATAGGTATTTTTGTTGAAGATGTTGTTAGTACATATATCGATTCATTAAGTTTCGATGATGTGTCAAATTTAGCTACAGATGCTATAAGTGGAGATATTGATGTTGAGGCTATAGCAGGAGGGTTATCTATACCTATGATTGGGATCGCTTCTAAAACTCATATAGGAGAGGTTGGATCAGTTGGTTTTAGTGATTTTATAGATTCAACACTAAAAGATATCTCATTAGAGGTTAACTTTGGTATACAAATAGAAGATGATTCATCTGTTAAATTACCTTGGATAAATTTTGAATCAAGTTTTCCATCTGTTGATGGTAGTGAAACTGGGTTTGAATTACAAACAGGAGATACTCCTGTATATTTAGATTTCTCAACAGCAACTCTTGCAGCAAGTGTTGGAAATGCAGAATTCCAAATAGATGAGTATTTATACTTAAGAGGAAATGTAGGTATCACTTTTGAAGCACAACTTGTAGTAGATGTTGGTATGGGCGCATTAGAACAATTTTTTACATCTTTATCTGAAAATACACTAATTGATATGAATAGTGTATTTGGTGATAGTTTTGATCTTGCTGGACTTGATTTGAGTCTTGATAGTATCTCTTTGAGTATGTTCTCTTTAGGTTTTGCTGGAAGTGATTTATATGGTTTTGTAGGATTAGGTGGTCCATACTATAGCGATACAAATGGTGATGGTTTAATAGATGAAAATGATGAAATAAACGAATCAGCTTTAGGTATTATGATCAATGATGTTGACTTTGGTATGATGGTATCTATGCCATCTTCTATTACAGAATTAGAAAAAATTGGACTTGGTGGTAGAGTATTTCCTGTTTTTGTAACAGCTCAAGCAAATGTTGGAAGTGCAAGTTTTGCAGGTACTATGTCTGAAACACTATTTGAGATAAAAGTAGAAGATATAAGAGTTGATATCAACTCATTTTTTGTAGTGATAATTATAGAAGAGCCTCAAACTTTAGCTATTGTAAATGCTGCTGTAAATGCTGCTTTAGTAGTACTAGGACCTCCATATATAAACTGGGCGAGTAGTTTTTCAGATTATTCAGAAGATAGAGATGGTGATGGAATACTTGATGAGGGTGAAGACTTAAATGGTAATGGTACTTTAGATGATGGTGAAGATCTTGATGGTGATGGAGTACTAGATTTAAGAGAAGATGTAAATGGCAATGGTATTATAGATAATGCTGGTTATGTACTAAAAACTGGTAGTGATAGTGGTATCTTCTTTGGTTATGATAGTGAAACAGTCTCTACAAGTGTAGGTTATACAGAACTTGATATTGGTGGAATGCTTCAAACAAGTGGTAGTATGTCTATGATTAAAAAAGGAGCTGAAGAGGTTATTTTAAGTAATGGAGATACAGCTTATGTAAGTTCTATGGCCCTTTCATTTAATGATCTAAATGCTTATGTTGGCTTAGATGGGTACTTTAGAGATACAAATCTAAATGGTAGATTTGATGAAGAGGATGAAAATAATAGTGATGCAACAGGATTCTTACTAGAAGATATGGATCTTGCAATGACTCTTATGCTTGAAGTTGGAGTTGCAATAGATTCTATCTCATTGGGTGTTTATTCTGCTGGACTAGCAAGTGTTGGTACTTTAGGGATGATAGGGTTTGATGATATTGACTTTGAGGCTAATAATGTAGAGTTTAATTATAATGCAGGAGTTAGAGCTTATTTAGGTGTTGATCAAATTAATTCTGTAATAACAGGAGATATTCTTTCAAATCTTCCTTTAACTGCAACAAGTGTAGATTTTAGTCAATCAACTTGGACTGATACAGATGGTGTAGAGCAAGAGGGTTATGCAATCACTGTAGGAAATACTGAAACCCCAGTTGTTTTAGATTATGATAGTACAAAATTAGGTCTTTCTGGTGAAATAGATATTGATCTTCATGGTGCGATGGTATTTTCTGGTGTTGTAGATATTGAGATTGGACTTGATGGAATAGTACTATTTGGTGATGTATTTATCTCAGTTGGAACAGATGATGATCTACCTATATCTACTGATGCTACAGTATTCTTGGTATTAAAAGATGCAGTTGCAGGACGGGTTACTTTTTCAAATGAATTTAGTATAGGTTCTATTGGAAATGTAGCTGCATCTAGTTTTGGAGGAAATTTCATACTTGATGTAAATGCAAGTGGAGAAGATGTAACTTATAGTGTTGATGAAAAATATCATGAAATTTTAGGATATGAAGAGTTAACAATAAGTGCTTCACCAATAGAAGGTGATGATGCAGTTGATTTTTATGTAAAAGCAGAAGTTGATGGATATTTAAACTTATTTGATGCAATCAAATTAGATGGTGAAATGGAACTTATCTATAGTGCAGATGGTTTTGTAAATGGTGGAGATACTTTTAAATTAGAAACTACAATGTCTATTGCTGGAAATATTGATACTCCTATGTTTGAAGAGCAAAGTATTACAGGAACATTAGGTTTATACAATGCTGGTATTTATGGATCATTAGAGATTGGTAATCCATTTAGTGAGGAAGAAAATGTTATTATCAAAACAGATTCATTAGCTTTATCTGGTGCTATGATGCTTCAATTTAATACTACAAGTATTGCTCAAACTGTTAGATCATTAGTTTTAGATGACGATGGTAATGTAACAGGGGAATATGAAACATCTGTATTAGATACTGAATCTTTATTTATGCAAGGTAATGGAAAGATTGAAACTTCAAGTATAGATGGTAGTGCTTCAATGGGTACATATTTAAGTGGTACACTAGTAGTAAGTAATATTGAAACAACTGTTATGTTATCTTCTGGTGATGGTAGTGATACTACAAGTACAGCAGATGTAACAGGTACAGTTATTGCTGCAAAAGATATTGATATTTTTAGTGGTTTCAATAAAGACACAGATAAAGAGATGGGATTTGAAGCTTCTAATATAGACTTTGCATTTTTAAGTTTAGAAGATATAAATGATGATACAAGAAACTGGAGTTCATTACAGTTTACAGCTGATAGTATGGGACTTGTTGGGATTGATTGGATAACTGCAATAGCTACTGATGCAAGTTTTGACATAAACTACGAATCACATGATGATTATGTGATTGATTATCACTCAATGGGTGGTGTTAGTGTTAAAGGTATCGATTTAGATATTGATATAGAGGGGTCAAGAGGAAATCATATAGGAATAGGTGGTGACTTTGAGTTCTCAATGTTTGATGATCTATTCTCTTTTGAATATGCAGATGTAGATATGTCACAAACACTAGATAGTGTTGTTCTTGCAAATGGACAAACAGAGGGTGTTTCTATTATCTCTACAGCTTTAACAGATATTAATATATTTGTAGGGTTTGGTAAAGATACTGATTATGCAACAGGATTTAATATCTCTGATTTAGATATTGGATTAGCTCTTGTATATAGTCCAATATCTCAAAGTATTTGGACAAGTTTCCAAGCAGATGCACAAAATGTAGGTATTGTTGGTTTTGATTCTATTTTAGAATTAGAAGCCAGCAGTGTATCTTTAACTTACAATTCATCAGATTATTTAGGTAGATCAATTGACTATTCTCAAAGAAGTATAGAAATCGAATCATTAAATGGTGGAAGCACTTTTGTGATGGACATGGACTCTACAAATAGTACCTCTTTAGTATTAAGTTTTACAGATGTAAAAATATCTCTTATGAGTTTTGTTTATATTGAGGGTAGTTTATCTGTATCTGCTGGTATGGGAATTGAGCTTGATGTTGAAGCAAACTATGATTTAGTATCTGATGTAACAGATGATCTTATAAGTACAACTTCTGGAAAAATGGTATTTGATTATTTTACATTTGGTTTAGATGATGCAAGTATGTATGTGGGACTAAATACTCCTTATTATGGTGAGGGCGATACTGGTGATTCACTTGGAGTATATGCTAGTGATGTTGATGCTTCATTTGCTGTATTTAATCAAAACTTAATATCAACTGCATTTGTTAATCCAGGTGCTGCTTTAGGTTTACCAATGATGAATGTAGTAGCTGATTTTAATATGGGTACTGCTGGAATGGTTGGCCTTGAAGGCTTTATGGATATTAGTATTTCTGATGTTGATTTAAAACTAAACTATGGATATAAAAGTGGTGTTGAAAACTGGATAAACTTTGCTTCAAGTTTACCTGCTACAAGTACAAGTGAAGCTGGTTTTGCAATCCCTACTGGGGATGAGACTGTTTATATAGACTTTAGTGAAAGTTTTATGGAAGCATCTATAGGTAGTGCAGAGATTTATTTAGCTGATTTTATTTATCTAAGTGGATCTTTAGCAATGTCATATAGAGGTTCCCAATCTTTTACTTTAAATGATGATTCTACTGTAAATGCTCAATCTTTAATTCTAACAGTTTCTGATGCAAGTGGATTTGCTGGACTTGGTAGAGATACAGATTATGAACTAGGATTTGGAGTTGATGATGTAAATCTTCAATTAGGATTATTTAGTGATATAGACAACGCTTTTAATGTATGGACAGCTTCTGTAGCTAATATAGGAAGTGTAGAGTATAAAGGTCTTGATGGTATAGAAGTATCTGCACAATCTTTATACTTTAAACAGAATGTAAAATCTTTAACTGGTACTGCTATTGACTTCTCAGATAATCCTATAGAACTAATTGAGGGTAGTGGTTTATCTTTTGATATGGCACAAGAAGAGCTTGGTATGAGTGGAACTTTAGAGTTTAGAATGTTTGATTTAATCTCTATGAGTGGTGAATTTGCTATAGAGAGTGCTGTAAAGGATATAACTATTACAGATGGTGAAGATTCACAAAGCGTTGAGGTAAATCAATTAGCTATTGGTGCAAATGATATTAGTGCTTTTGTCGGATTTAATATTGATGATTTAGATAATAGAGTTGGATTTGAGCTTGTTGACCTTGATATGGCACTTGTTATGATGAGTGATAGATCAGATAATAAAAGAGAATGGACAACTTTATATGCAAATGCAGCTAGTAGTGGACTAGTTGGTGGAGCTGATGGCTTAGAAATTGGAAGTAAAGAGACATATTTCCATTTAAATAAATCTTCTTATGATTCTTATGTGGTTGATTATAAAGCTATGGGTGGCTTAGCTATTACTGGAACTACACTTGAGATAGATATTGATGGAGCAGATGGAGCTTATACTGCTATTGGTTCAACATTTACTATGGATGTGTTTGGTCTTGTTCAATTAGAAAAAGAGTTTACTTTTAAAATTGATTTTGAAACAGTTAAGTTATCTGATGGAACAGGTGATAATGTAATTGTAATGGGTGCTGCTATTACTGATGTTGATATGTTTGCAGGTGTTGGGAAAGAGACTGATTATGCAGTTGGACTTGAAATCAATGATATAGATATAGGTTTTGCACTTGTTTATAGTCCATTTACACAAGCTGTTTGGTATACACTAGAGGGTAGTGCTAGTGATATTGACTTAGTTGGATTAGATTCTTTAGTTGATGTATCTGCAACAAATGTAACTATTGCAATAAATACAGCAGACATTTATAATAGAACTATAGATTATACTCAAAGTGATATATCTGTAACATCTTTAACAAGTGATACACCATTTACTTTTAGTGTAAGTGGAAATGAGTCTGGCTCAATCACAATAACAGAAGCTGAGTTTAGTCTTTTAAATATGGTTCATATTAGTGGTAATATGGCACTTACTATGGGTAATAATGTAGAGCTTTACGCACAAAGTGATGGAAGTTTATTAGGTATTCAATCTGGTATAAGAATATTTGATTATCTTAGTTTTGCAGGTAGTGATATAAATATGTTTGTTGGTCTTGGTGATCCATATTATGGTGATGATATAAGTAATGGAGCTATTGGATTATATGCTGGAGGCTTAGATTTTGCTTTTACAATATTTGTTCAAGATATGATAGAAACAGCAAAAACGGATCCTTTACAATTATTAAATGCTCCAATGATAAATATCTCTACAAAACTAGATATTGCTGAAGCTGGTATGGTTGGTGTTGATAGCTTTATGGACTTTACTATTAAAAATGTTTCTTTAAATATTAATAGTGGTTTATCTGGTATATCAAGACCTTGGATTGATTTTACACAAACTGCTGGTTTTGATATATCAACAGGTGGTGACCCTATAACTCTTGACTTTGATAGTGCATTTTTAGAAGCTTATATAGGAAGTGTAGAGATACAAGTAGCTGACTTCTTATATCTAAGAGGTGCATTCTCTATGACTTATGAACAAGCAGTAGATGTTCAAGTTACATCAGCCGGATTACAAAGTATGATAGATTCTTTAGTAAATAATGATCTTTTTGAACTACCTGATGATTTAGGTGGTATGATAGGGGAGAATGGGACAATTACTAGCTCTTTATCAATGCTTACTTTCTCTGGTCTTGATATGTATGGATTTGTTGGTGTTGGAGGACCTTACTTAAGTGATACAAATGGTGATGGACTTATCAATAACCAAGATACCGTAAATGATGGTGCAATTGGTGTAGCTATTAGTGATGTTGATTTTGCTATGACTATATCTACAGCATCAGATATGTTATCAAACCTTATATTATCTGCTGGTATTACTATTCAACCTATCTACTTCACTGCAAAAGCAAGTGTAGGGGAAGCTTCTATGAAAATGGGAGCTGCGAGTAATATATTTACTTTAAAAGCAGAAGATTTAAGTATTGATCTTAATACATCTTACTCTGTAGTAAATCTTTATGGTATACCACTTTCTGGTGATGTTGCGATGACTCTAGGTACAGCAATTATAGTTTCTGCAAATGCAGGTGGAATAACAGCATCTGTAGCATCATTTGGAATTGCAGCACCAGCTGTAGTTGCAGCTTTAAATGTAGGTGGAACAATTTTAGGTGCTCAAATTTTAGCAGTAGGTACAGCTGTTTCTACTATGCCTGTAACATTAGGTGTTCCTTATATAGATTGGGCTACAAGTTTTCCTGATTTTACAGAAGATACTAACGGAAATGGTGTTTTAGATTTAACAGAAGATTCAAATGGAAACGGTGTTTTAGATGATGATGAAGATACTAATAGTGATGGAGTATTAGACTTAGCAGAAGATGTAAATGGAAATGGAGTTATTGATACAACAGGATATGCCATAACATCAGCTAATAATAGCGGTCTTATTTATGACTTTAGTACAGAAGTTATATCTGCAACAATAGGTTATGCAGAACTTGATATTGCAGGGCTTGTACAAATAAGTGGTGGAATGACACTTGCTAAAAAAGGTGGAGAGGAAGTACTATTAGATAATGGTGATAATATTTTTGTTCAATCACTTGATATAGCTATGGAAAATGTAAGTGGATTTGTAGGTTTTGGTGGATATTTCCAAGATACAAATAATAATGGTAGATTTGATGATGCTGATACTAGAAATGATGAAGCAGTTGGATTTGTAATAGATGATATTGATTTAGCAATGAGTATGATGTATGAGTTCTCTTTAGGTTTAGATAGTGCAAGTATTGGTGCTTATTCAGCTATATATGCAAGTGCTGGAACTATGGGAGTTGTTGGTATTCCAAATACTAGTTTAGTTGCTGAAGATATAGAGTTTGGATTTAGTTCAGGAGTTAGAGGATTTATAGGTCTTGATCAATTACCAGAATTTGAAGATGGTAGTATTATTATCACAGAAGATATGCTTACTCATCTTCCTTTAGGTATACATGCTGTTGATTTTAGCTCTTCTACATGGACAAATACTTTAGGTGAAGAGTTTAGTGGTTATGCAATAGTTGTAGGTGATAAAGATAATCCTATAGTTCTTGATTATACAGGTAATACTTTGGGACTAAAAGGTGAGTTAGATTTTAATATGTATGATGCTGTTAGACTTCAAGGTGTTGCTGATATATCTATGGATGAAAATGGTATCTCTCTATTTGGTGATATGATAGCATCTATTGGAACAGCGGACACAGTTGAAATCTCTTCTACTGCACAAGTATTATTATTAATAAAAGATGGAATAGCAGGTAAATTTGAATTAAGTCAAACTATAGACTTAGGACTCTCTTCTGTTGAGGGTGATTTTGTAGTTGAATTAAATACTACTGGTGATGAGGTTGTTTATGATGTTGATGAAGATTTAGTTGATAACTTAGGTTATGAGCAACTTATAATAGCATCTACACCTTATGAAGATAGTACAGAAGCTGTTGACTTTTACCTTTCTATGGAGGGAAGTGGATCACTTAATATTTTAAATACAATTGAGTTAGATGGTGAGGTTGGATTTATTTTTAGTGTTGATGGTTTAGCAAATGCAGGGGATAGTTTTGAACTACAAACTGAAATGACTGTGGCATCGTTCCTTGATTTAGGATTTATAGATCCTCTTGCTGTTGCTGGTTCATTAGGTTTCTATAATGGTGATTTATATGGTGCATTACAAGTTGGAACACCAATAGTTGAGGGAACACAAAGTACACCAACTTATATAGTAAATAATGCAGCACTTAGTATAGGTGGACACTTCTTGTTCCAAATCAATACTACATCTAAAACTCAACAAATTAAAACATTTGAGTTAGATGAATATGGTGAAGCTACGGGTGAGTTTGTTTTTGAAGATGTAGAAGCTAACTCTTTACTTTTAGGTGGTCAGCTTTTAGTTGATGTTATTGGTGGAGTATCTATGATGGGTATTGCTTCTTTAAATATTAACTCAAATGGTCTAACAGGAAGTTCAACTCTATATCTAGACTTAGCAAGTATAGGAAGTATGGTAGTAGAATCTGAAATAGCGATTTTAGATACAGATACAGAAGGGTTTGTATTTGCTTTAAGAGGGGAAACTCATCTTGATTTTAGTGTAGGAATAGCTGGAGTTAGTGCCGATGCAGTTCTTGAAATAAATACAAGTGATACGACATCTTATGCGGGAGTTGATGCTGGAACATTATTTAACCTAGAGTTAGATGGAGATATGAATCTATTTGCATTTAATATGGGATTTGATGGTGGAGTAAGTATTGTTGATGATGTACTGGAATTGAGAATTGATAGTGCTAACTTAAACTTTTTTAATGTAGTTACCGTTGATATTAGTGGTTGGGCTAAGAGTGATGGTACATTTTATTTTAATGGTAGTTCAAGTTTAAATATTGGATTTAATTATGATGTTCTTGGAGTAACTTTATCAGCAGGAGTTCAAGGTTCATTAAGTGTAGTTTTAAGTAATGATTTACTTTCAGGTTCTATAAGTGGTAAAATATATGGTGGTGTAAAAGTTGCTGGTGAATGGATTGGTGCAGAGGCTTATGCAAGAGGTTCTATATCGTTAACTCCATATTCTGCATCAGTTAATTTATCTGCTGGTCTTGATCTTGGTGTTCTTGGAGAGGCTACAGTTAGTAAAGGATTTAGTTGGAGTATAGGATCTGCTCCAAATATTGCGACTAAATCAGGAGATACTTTATATCTAAATATGGGTGATAGATCAAAAGGATCTGCTTATGATAACACAATAAATGAAGTGTATGATATTTGGCAAGATGGAGATACTGTTTATGTTAGTGCATTAAATGAAACTAGATCATATACAGGAATCACTAATATCATTGCTGATGGGGGAAGTGGTAATGATACTTTCAATATAGATTCAAGTGTAACAAAAACATTAGAGTTAAAAGGTGGAGATGGAAATGATACTTTTAATTTAGATGGTGGAGCACTTGGAACTGTTATCTATGGTGATGCTGGTGATGATAAAATCACATCTCATGTAGAGGGTCTTTATTATTATGGTGGAACGGGTGATGATACCTTTGTAGGTACTGATGGAGTGGATTATATCTACATGGGTACTGGTAAAAATGATATTACTGCAAGAGGTGGAGATGATATTATTGAAAGTGAAGCTGGTACTATCAATGCAGGTGCAGGAGATGATAAAATTTACTCATCTATGGGTGAGAAATTAACTGTTATTGCTGGTGATGGTTATGATGAACTTGAACTTGTAGGATTAAATATAGATGACACACTTTATATTGGTGGGAATAGTACACTTCAATATAAAAATAGAGAATTAGTTTTTGATACTTCACTTGATAATATATTATTAGTTGATGGAGATGGAGATATCTCTTTAGAAAAATTCAATACTACAAGTGATGAGGTTGATTGGGTAACTACAAGTATTACTATAGAAACAGGTGGAATCGTTGAATTAAATGAAGGAACTAAATTCAATATTAGTGAAGGTACTATGAAAATAGTAGCTGAGAGGGTTATTGGGGATTTAGATATAAAAGTTCAAAATCTTGATTTAACTGTTAAATATGCAGAGATAGCAAATGATTTTGATGCAGATGGAAATGATATTGGTTTTGTATCTGAGGATGTAACAATTAGTGCACCTATTAAAAGTGATGGGGGTAGTATCTCATTTGTAGCAGAAGATCCAACTAGTGATATAGTTATTGGTAATTTAAGTGGTGGTGCTAATGGTGCTATGCAACTTGACTTAACTGAGATTGGATTTTTAGAAGATGGTTTTGCTGCTATTGTTATAGGTAGTGATGAATCAAGTGGTACTATTCAAATTGGTGATTCAAGCAATGATTCTGGAGAGGTTATATTTAGTGATACCCTTGTTATTAAAAATCCAGGTGATGGTGGAGAGATTTTAATTGATGATGCTTTAACATTACAAGATAGTGCTTCTTTTGTAGTCTTTGGTTCAGGACAAACAACTTTACTTTCAAATGATGTAACACTTGATGGTGCAGGTGCTTTTGAATTGAGTGACTCTTTAAAAATTGTTGGAACAGTTGGAAATAATAATTTAGTTACTATAAGTGCCGAAGATGGAAATATTGAGATAGGAGCAGATGAAATCCATTCAATAAATGGTGATTCTGACCTTAGTAATATTGCTGATAATTTAGTTTTAACAACTCAAACAGGAGATGTAATCATAGTCTCTTCAGTTGGTACAGTAGATGCTTTAGAATCAATGGTAGTAACAGGTTCAAATATCAGTTTTGCACAAGAGGTTATTGTAAATGGAGATTTAACTTTAAATGCAAACGGAGATGTATCTTTTGCAGATACTGTTACTATTAATGGAGATTTATATATTAATAATGCAGAAGATATTAGCTTTGCTTCAACTGTAAATGTTACAGGAAAAATATATTTAGAGGGACTTGAAATAGATCTAAGTGATACTGTTACAGCAGATACTTTAGAGATAGCTTCAGCTAATTCAATCTATATTGGAGATGGATTTACTGATAATGAAACAACTCTATTGTTAACAAATACAGAGTTCAATTATATTTATTCAACAGTAAATAACTTAGAGTTAGATACATCAGATAGTTTCACAGCTGTAATAGCTAATGGAGATTTTACAATATCTGAAGATATCACAAGTGTAAATGATATAAGTATCACAACACAAAATGGAAGCTTAGTACTAAATGGAGACTTAACATCAACAGCAGGAGATGTAACACTAAGCTCAAATGGTGATATAACTCAAAATGCAAATATAGAACTAAATGGAACAGATAAAACTTTAAGTGTAATATCAAGTACTGGTTCAATTAGTATGGCAGATAATATTTCTTCTATAAATGAAAATGGAATAGTAACTTATTCAAGTCAAACAGCAATGAACTTAGAGACTATTACAGCAAATAGTTTTGTAGCAAGTGCGACAATAGGAGATATAATATTATCAGGTTCAGCTACAACTACAGATGATTTAACTATTACAGCAAATGATGGAAGTCTAGTTCTAGATGGGGCATTAACATCAACAACAGGAGATGTAATGCTAAGCTCAAATAGTTATATAACTCAAAATGCAGATATAACTGCCTTAGGAGAAAATACTATTATTGATATTGTTGCCCAAGGTGGAGATATTACAATGTCAAGTGATGCTATAACTACAAGTACTGAAGGGGATATCTTATATCACAGTTTAGATGATTTAAATATATCTATTATTAAAGCAGAAAATGGAAATGTAGAGTTGAAATCAACAGCTGGAATAATTACAGATGTACATAATGATAATAATACAAATGTTTATGCAAATGGTATAAATATTATTGGGGAAGGTATTACAGCAAATGGATACAACTTATATGATTCAAATGTGATATCTGCTCAATTAGAAGCAATTGAAACAAGCGCAAGTAGCATATTTACAAGTATTCCTAATAGTGGGATAACTCAAGTTGACTATACAAAATTTGAACCATATATGGGAATATTAGGATATGGAGGAGATGATTGGTTTATGCAATTTATTAATGATACCGAGGCAGAGGGTCTTCAAACTCAAATTGAACTTAATAGTACGGAACAAGGTGTTTTACTAAATGATGTAATGAATTGGCAAGCAATTGTTCAACTAAATACTATTTGGATGGATCATGCAAGAGAGAGTTTAGAAAATAAAACAGGTGAAAATAGTGAAATTATTAATACCATTGAAGATGATATTTTAAATAATATTTTTGATACTGATAATACAACAAGTAATAACTTATTTGAAACAAGCACTTATGATTTATTTGAAAATAATAATTCAAGTAATATCTTTACTATTGAGATAATGCCTCAAAATAATATAGGTATTTCTATTGTTCCTACTTTAGATACAAGCTTCGTATCAAACAATTTATTATTTGAACCAGAAGAGGATGAGTTATATGAATATTGGATGGAGGAGTTGTATATATGATTAAATTAGTTATATCTTGTGTTTTGATTTTACCTATACTGATAGGTTGTGGTGGTGGAGGATCAGGTTCTGATTCTGTTAATACTTATAAGTCAGAAAATAGCTTAGGTTTTTATGGAGACCTAGTACTTTTTTCAGATTATGTTGTTACTGGTATTTGGAGTCAAACAGAATATGATGATAATGGAAATGCAAAAGATACGGTTGCTTTTAATTATAGGTTTGATGATGATGGGTTAAGACATATGCAAGTTCCTTTACTTGGAGATACTTGGTATCCCTTAGGAGAGTATGGAGTAGATGAAGCTGGAACAAAAATATTCTTTAGTGAAGGAAGTGACACTATGGGATATTATCAGTTTATTGAAAAGGAAGAAGACACTTGTATAAAGATTGGTCATTATTCTGTAAGAGATAATGTAACAACATTAAATGATAACTATCAGTTCTGTAAGGAATAATAAAATGATTAAAAAAAATAAAAATTCAGAGGAAATTATGAAAAAAAGATATCTTAGTTTAATAGCTGCTTTAATAGCTGTTCCAGCAAGTTTAGATGCAACTGTTGCCAAATGGGATACAAAATTTATTCATGCATATGAAAGACCATATATTGATAGTAAATTTGTTAAATTAACAGAGTATAAAATAGGTGATTCTTATGAAGTTATTGCTTGTAATCAATATGATTGGTGTAAATCAAAAGATGGTTATATTAAAAAACATGTTCTTAAGTTTAATGAAAAACCGCAATTCAATAATGAATTAGAAGGACTTATTATCTCCTCTTCAACTGAAGAACAAACTGCAACGGAAGTGGAAGTTATTGAAAATAAAATATCTATAAACGAGGTAAAAATTCAAAAGAAAGATGAATTGCCTGTAAAGAAAAATATCTCTATTAATCACAATGTTATTGAACTTAGTATTAAAAAGTTAATTAAAGAAATGATTAAAAGAAATTCAAACGTTTTATTTGAAAGACTTCAAGGTCATATCTTAGATGAGCAGGTAAAATATGAAAAAGATATTTTAGATCCATCTTTTTATGTTAATTTAACAAGACAAAGAACAAATACTCCTAATAATACAGAAGATACAATTTCAAGAGGTTATCTCTCTACATATTCAGAAATGTCAAATACAATGCAAATGGGTTTCAATGGTTTATTAGCAACTGGTGCTCAATGGGATATAGGCATAAAAAGTAATGATAGAAAAAGTAGTTTAATTGATAGATATAAAGATTATGATACAGAGTACGATAATTCTTTAGAGTTGAGTTTTTCTCAACCTTTACTAAAAGGTTTTGGTTCAGATATTACTTTGTCTAAGTACCATTTAGCAAAAGCTGATAAAAGTATTTATATAAATGAATATAAGAAAAAGCTCATGGATATTATGGGTAGTGCTATTCATATTTACTGGAAGTTATACGCTGCAAATGAATTAAAAAGAAGTTGGGAAAAATCTCTTGATATAAATAGAAAAGCTATTTCAATTTTAGAACAAAAAGCCAAAAGTGGAGATATTCCATATTCTGAAGTTCTAGAAGCTAAGAATGGAATAATGACAAGAGAAGCTGAATATAATAAAATGAGTGTAAAATCAATTGAAATTAAAAATGAAATTTTGACTATGTTAAATGTATCAGTCCAAGCTAATAGAGATATTGACTTTAAACTACTAGAAACTCCTTTTTTAACTAAAAATCAAAACTTCTCTTTAGAAGAGTATTATGAAAATGCTTTAAATAACTGGCCTGAATTTGCTATTGTAAAAGAAAAGCTAAAAAAAGAAACATTTCAAGTTAAAGTTGCAAAAAATCAATCTAAGCCTAAATTAGATTTAGTTGGAAGTGCTTCTACAGCAACACTAAGTGACGAAAGAGAAATGAGACTTTATGAAGATGAATTTTTATCTTGGAGCGTAGGACTTCAATTTAATATACCTATTTCAAATGATAGAGCAAAAAGTATGACGCATATGGCTAAATTAAAGAAACAACAAGTAGAATTGGAACTAAATACTTTAGAAAAAGGGTTACTAAATGCTATTTCTACGAAGTTAGAAGTTTTAGTAAATTCTAAAAAACAAGTTGAGTATTTTCAAAATGGTTTGGCAATAAAGAACCAGTTACTTGATTATGAGAGAAAAGGTTTTTCTTTAGGTGAGAAAAATATTAGAGATATATTAATTCAAGAGGAAGATATTATTACTTATCAAAGAAAATTGTTTAATACAATAATTGATTGGAAATTAGCTCAAGCTTCTTTAGATAAAGCTGTTGGTATTTTATTCTCTAAATATTTTAGTTTTGAAGATATAGAGAGAATAAAAAATATTAAAATGAAAGATAAGTTAACAAATACAGATTTTGGGAATTTTCAAAAGACAAAAGGAAAAGATAAATGAGGTTTTTATATCTCCTAATTATATTTAGTATTTATGTGTTTGCTCAAAATATTGTAACAGGTATTGTTAAACCAATATATGATGCTAATCTAAGTGTTGCAACAGATGGGATTGTCAATAAGTTATTACTTCAAGAAGGTAGTGTTGTAAAGAAAAATCAAAGTATTCTAAAACTTGATGATAAGTTACAAAAACTTGAAACAAAAAGGAGAAAACTAGTTCTCGATGATAAAATTAAACTAAAATCTTTAGTTAAAAATTTAGTTATTATGAAAGATTTGTTAAATAAAAAAGAACAACTATATAAAACAACAAAAGCTATTAGTTTAAATGAACTAAATCAATTAAGAATGCAATATATTAATTTTAAAGCAGAAATAGAAACACTAAGAGCAAATGAAAAAAAAGAAGAAGTTGAATATAAAATATCAGCTGAGATTTTAGATTATTATGATTTAAGGTCACCTATTGATGGAGTTATTACAGAAATAAAGCCCCAAATGGGAGAATGGGTACAATCAGGTGATGAGATTGTAACAGTAGTAAATGTAAAAACTTGTTATGTAGAAGTTGATATTGATAGTAGCTTAGTAAAAGATATTTCAATGGATAAAAAAGTATTAGTCGAAGTTGTAAATACTAATAATCCAATACAAAAAGAAGGAACATTTAGTTTTATATCAGCAGTTGCTGATAGTTCAAGTGGTTTAGTAAGAGCAAAAGTATTAATTAAAAATGAAGATAATACGGTTGTTCCTGGTGTTACTGCAAAGATTACTTTTTAAGTAGGATATATGAAAAAAGATTTAGATGCAAAACAAATATTAGAGAAATTATCTGAGCTTAGAGTATTTGATGGTGAAAAAAGTGAATTTTGGAGTTTATATTTAGAGTACATTTCTTATCTTGTAAAATCTTCTTTTATTATACTTATTTCAAAAAAGAATGAAACATGGTCTTTTGAAGAAGAGTTTATTCAAGAGGAATATAAAGATTTAAAAGACGAAGTCTTATCTTTAAGTTTAAATAGTGCGAATAGAGCAATAAGCAATATTTTTGCTTATGAAAGATTTAATGATAAAACACTGAAACTAACCAATAGTTTTATTGTTAGTATTAATTTAAATGATATAGAACAAGATAAAAAATATTCATTAGTAATGTTATTAGAAAATAATGACAAAATTGGATTTTCTAATTATATTTTACGTGCTGCTTTATGTAGAGATATTCCTTTTTCTTATGCTCGTTTTAATAATCAAGTATTAAATAGCAAAAGTTTAGAACAAATAGATGAAATAGATGAACAGTTATCTGAAGTTTATTTTAAACAGGTTCTAGTTTTATTGAATACAATCAATGATGTTAAAGAGTTTAAATTAGCTTGTATGAAAATTGTTGATGAGTTATCAAATCAGTTTGATTGTAATAAAGTATCAATTGGTTGGGAAAAAAATGATTATATAAAACCAGTAGCAATAAGTAGAGTAGAACATTTTCAAAATTCAAGTAATGAAGTAAAAGCTTTAGAGGCTTTATTTGAAGAGTCTTATGAACAAGATGAGGAAATTTTTTATCCTTTAGATGAAGATAGTACCTTAATTACACATGCTCATAAAACTTATCTTATGGATTATAAATTAAATTCAGTATACACTTTTCCAATTAGAAATGAAGAAAAAATCCTTGGTGTAGTAAGTTTTGAATATAAAGAATCAACTCTTAGTTCAAAAGAGTTTGAAACTATAATTTTGTCTTTAAATTATATATCATCATTTTTAAAAAATATTTATGACAATGATAAGAACTTCTTTCAAAAAACATTTAGTAATATAAAAGAGAGTTCATCAGGTATTTTGGGCGCAAAAAATACATTAAAAAAGCTTTTAGTTATTTTTATATCATTCATTTGTGCTTTTATAGTTTTTGGAAAAATGGAATACAAAGTTGAGTCAGTTATAACAATACAAACAGATAATATAGCATATTTATCTGCTCCTTTTGATGGAATAATAAAAAATGTTAATATCGATGCAGGAGATAATATAAAGAAAGGGCAAAAACTTGTAGAGTTTGATATTCAAGAGTTATCTTTAAAAGAACTAGAGGTTAACTCGGATATTATTAAGTTCAGTACAGAAGTTGAAAAAGCACGGTCAAATAGATCTTTAGCTGATATGAAAATATCTCTTGCAAAAAAAGAACAAGCTGAAGTAATGCTTCAGAAGACTCAATATTTTCTTAACCAATCTGTATTAAAAGCTCCTTTTGATGGAATTATTGTAGAAGGTGATAAAGAAAAGCTTTTAGGAAGTCCTTTTTCAAAGGGTGATAAGATTCTTCAAATAGCAAACCCTACAGAATTATATGGAAAAATAAAAGTTTTAGAAGAGTATATTGATGAGATTAAAATAGGACAAATTGCTGAAATTAATCTACTGAGTAGACCAGATGAATACTTTGATGTAAAGATAGATAAGATTATACCTATTGCAAATGTTGATGATGTAAATGGAAATGTATTTGTATTAAAAGTAGTATTTATAGATGACGTTAAAGATTGGATGAGACCAGGTATGAGTGGTGTTGCAAAAATTAAAATTGAAGATAGGCCAATTCTATGGATTCTAACTCATAAAATCTCTGATTACTTATATTTACATTTTTGGTGGTAATTGTAGATGAGAGGTAATGTTTTTAGTGAATCATGGTACAAGGTATCAAGTCTACAAGTATCCTTAAACACAAATAGTTATATAAAAAAACAAATATATAGAAATGAATTATGGTATGTGATTGAAGATAGTTACAATAATCAGTTCTTTAAATTAAAGCAAGAACTTTATGAGTTTATTGTTCGACTTAAAGCTGATAAAACTGTTGAAGAAGTGTGGGAAGAATGTCTGCTTATTTCTCCCAATAATGCTCCTACACAAGATCAAGTGATTCATTTACTTACTAGTTTACATCATAAAAACTTATTGTATTTTAAAAATAGGGCAGATACAAAACAGTTATTTGATAGGGCTGAAAAAAGAAAAACATCAGAGATAAAAGGTAAGTTATTTTCTTTTTTATATATTAAAGTTCCTTTATTTGATCCAAATAATTGGTTGAATTCAGTAAAACCTTTTATTGATTTTGTTTTTTCAAAAAAAGGTTTTGTTATTTGGCTTATTTCAATACTTATAGGATTAAAATATACTATCGAGAACTTTTCAAAGGTTTATGATCAAACAGAAGGAATGTTAGCTCCTAACAATTTATTTTTATTATATTTTTCTATTATCTTTCTAAAGTCTCTACATGAATTAGGTCATGCAATGATGGTGAAAAAATTTGGTGGAAGGGTTCATTCTATGGGTGTAATGATACTAGTATTTACTCCAATTCCTTTCATGGATGCAACACAAAGTTGGCTTTTCAGATCCAAGTATCAGCGTGCTTTAGTTGGTGCAGCAGGTATGATAGTAGAGCTTTTTATTGCTGCCATTGCAGTTGTCATATGGGCAAATACAGGTGATGGAATAGTTCATAGTATAGCTTTTAATATTATGATAATAGGATCTTTATCAAGTTTATTTTTTAATGGTAATCCTTTATTAAGATTTGATTCTTACTTTATTTTATCAGATTTATTAGAGATTCCAAATTTATATGAAAGGTCTAAAAAACAGTGGTTCTATTTCTTTGAAAAGTATATTTTTAGATTTCCATATGCTATTTCTCCCAGTAATAGTTTAAGTGAAGCTATTTGGATGTATTTTTATGCAGTCGGAAGTTTTTTTTATAGGATATTTGTTTCTTTAATTATTGCATTGTTTGTTGCCGATCAATGGTTCTTTTTAGGGGTTCTAGTAGTAGTTTTATCTTTATATATGTGGATTATAAAACCTTTCTTTAGTTTTATGAAATATTTACTAAGTGATAATAAGTTTCAAAAAAATAGATTACAATCTATATCTATTGCTTTTGCAATAGTCTCTTTTTTAGTGATATTAATAGGATATACACCTTTACCTTTTTCCATAAAAGCAAATGGGATTATATTAAGTGATAATTATAATGGAGTATATATTCAATCTAAAGGCTATATGAAAGAGCTTAATGTACAAGATGGGGATTATGTAAAAAAAGGTGAAATATTAGCTATTTTTGAAAATAAGGAACTTGATTTTGAGATTAAAAATCTAAGTTCTTCTATAAAAGAAACTTTAGTTTATCTTGATAAAGCAAGAAGTAATGTAAAAGCAGATTTAGTTCCAATAAAGAAGCATTTAGCTTTATTAATTGATAGAAGAAACTTCTTTATAAAAAGAAAAAAAGAATTAATAGTTATTGCAAATAATGAGGGTTATTTCATTTATAATGATTTAAAAAATCCTTTAAATACTTGGTTTTCACAAGGACAAAAACTAGGCTCTATTATTCCAAATAAAGAGGTTCACTTTCAAGCTGTAGTATTGCAAGAGGAATCATATAATCTTTTTCAAACTCAAAAGTTAATGGGAACAATTAGAATTAATGGAATTGCAGAGAATTTAATAAATGTAAACAATGTAAATGTTATACCATATCAAAAGCAAGAACTACCATCAGCAGCTTTGGGTTGGTTAGGTGGTGGTGAAATTGCTACATCTAATACTGATGAAAGTGGAACTAAAACTAGAGAGAGTTTTTATGAGGTGAGAGCTGAGATTAAAAAAGAGAAAGATTTAGCATATTTGCATGGAAGATCAGGGATTTTAAAAATAGACTTAGATCCCTTAACAATAGCTCAACGAGTGACTTTGAGTGTAAAACAAATATTACAAAAACATTATAAGATCTAAGATGAGAGAGTATCGTAAGCAGATTCAAGTATCAAAAGAGAAAAAACTCTATAGTGGGATTGATTCTTTAAGTAACTATTTTATTGGGAAGATAAAAAATTTACAAGTAAATCATAAGAGTTTGAAAAAAGAAGCTGAAAAAATTTATAAATTATCTATTGACTATAGCAGTATAAGTGATGAAGAACTAGATGAAAAAGTTAGGTTTTATCACTCTAAGTTTAAGATAAATAAAGTAAATGATAATGAATTTATAAATGCATTAGGAATAGTTGTAGAGTTAGCTTATAGACAATTAGGCAAAAGGGCTTATGTTGTTCAGATTATGGGAACAATATCATTAATTAGGGGCTTTGCAATAGAAATGTCAACAGGTGAAGGAAAAACTATAACAGCTTCCATTGCAGCTGTTATACTTGCATGGAGAGGTAAACCTGTACATATTTTAACTTCTAATGACTATTTAGCTTCAAGGGATGCAGAAATTTTAAAAGATTTATATAATAAGGCTAATCTTAGCGTTGGGTCTATCATAGGAAGTAGTGAAAAAGAATATAGAAAAGAAACTTATAAAAAGGATATAGTTTATACTACAGGGAAAGAGGTTCTTGCAGATTTTTTAAAAGATAGAATGCTTGAGGAGGAAAACTTTTGTGTAAATAGTTTTTTAATAGATAAAATCTCTAATAAAAATATTTCAAATGACTATTTATTAAGAGGTTTAGATGTTGTTATTGTTGATGAAGCAGATAGCGTTTTAGCAGATGATGCAGTAACTCCTTTAATAATTTCAGCTAAGGCAGAAAATAAAGTACTTCAAGAGTCAGTAGTTGTAGCTTATAATATTGCAAAAAAGTTAAAAAAAGATGTGCATTATAAAATATATGAAAAGTTTCATGATATAGTTTTATTAAAAGAAGCTATCAAAGAAATAGAATCAAATAGTGACGCTTTAATTAATATTTGGAGATTAAAGGAAAGAAGAGAGTTTTTAATTAAACAAGCTTTAATAGCAAGAGAGTTATACCATAATAATAAAGACTATATTATTAAAGATGGTAAAGTTGTAATTATTGATGAAAAAACTGGACGAGTTATGAGTGAGAGAAGTTGGTCTAATGGTTTGCATCAAGCAATAGAAGTGAAAGAAGGATTAGAAGTAACTGAACCTACAATTACTTATGCAAAAATGAGCTTTCAAAGATTTTTTAGATTATATAAACATCTTTGTGGAATGAGTGGTACAATACAAAATCTAAAAGATGAATTCTGGCAAATATACTCTTTAAAAACAATAAAAATACCAACAAGAGTCCCTTCAAAAATGAATATTTTATCTGATAGGCTTCATTTAAATAAAGTAGAAAGAGATGTGAATTTAGTAGAATATATAAAAGATTTAAACAAAAAAAACATTCCTGTACTAGTTGGAGTTACAACAATCAAAGATAGTGAATTTTTAGCTTTGAAATTAAAAGAGTTTAATATTGAATGTACTTTATTAAATGCATTACATGATGAACAAGAAGCTGAAATAATAAGTAAAGCTGGAAGATTAAAAAATGTAACAATTGCTACAAATATGGCTGGGAGAGGAACCGATATTCATATTGAAGATAAAGTTAATGGATTAGGAGGATTACATGTTATTACTTTACAAAGAGATGTTTCAAGAAGAATAGATTTACAATTTTTTGGAAGATGCGCAAGACAAGGACAAAATGGTACAGCCATGTCATTTTTGAGTTTAGATGATAAGATAGTTCAACAATATCTTCCAAAATGGCTAAGGATATACTTAGGAGAGTATTTCAATTTTTCAATTATACGTAAAATAGCTCTTTATATGTATATATATTATCAATACAGAATCGAAAAAGACATTTCTAAACTAAGAAATAAAACATTATTCAAGGATATGGCTATTGAGGATTCAATGTCATTTACTAAAGTTAATAAATAAAGAAAAACAGGAGATTTAAAATGATTAAAAAGTTAATAATATCAATATTAATATTAGGTGTTGCAAATTTTGTAAATGCTAATAGTTTAATTGAAGAACCTACATTTAAAAAAGATTTTTTTGAAAAAACACCACTTATTGCAAATTTGGCAAAAAAGATTTTTATGAAAAAGTATAATTTATCGGAGACTACAGAACTTGATAAATATTATACAAAAGAGAATATTCAAGAACTTTCAAATAGTGAAATATGGAAAAAACTTTGGAGTTTAGAATATAGTGGGAAAGTAGTTCTTGTTGATATTCTTATTGATAAGATTTATAATAATAGTACTTATTGCATGGATAACATTGATAATTGTATTTTATCTATAAATGATGAAGATATTAAAAATAGGTTATTGTCGATCCAATCGGTTTGTGATTTTATTGAAGAGAATAATCAAGTGTTAGAAAATAGAAAACAAATTGAAGTTACAATTAATATAAAAAATACTGAAGGGGTAATTACTAATCAAGAAAATGAAATATTTTATGTATTAGATATTCAGAAAATAAAAGCTTTATATGAAACATCACAAGTACCAGAACTTTATAGATTAAATGTATTAAGTTATTTATTACCAGAAGAGATGAATAGATTGTTTAATAATACAAAAATTAAGATAGAACACAAAGATAAAACAAAAGGTCTTTATACTGTATTTTATGATAATTATAAATTTAATTTAGATATATATAAACAAAATTCATTTTTTTTTGAAGTTACTCAATAAGAATCAAGTCATTAAAATATAACTTGATTTTTATTATATTGTGATTAGATAGCCTGTTTTAGGTATGGTTTTAATAATATTAAAACCTATTTTTTTTCTAAGTTTAGATACTAAGTTATTTAATGCAGCATCACTAACAAATTCATTGTTATATACATAATATTCAATCATGTCAATACTTACTAGTTTTCTTTGATTATTTATTAGTAATTCAAGAAACTTTATTTCATTTGGAGATAAAGTTAGATATTTATCATTTTTAATAATACATTTTTGAGAATATGAATATATCGTATTTTCATGTAATCTTACTTCTATTAAGCCCTTTTCAATTAGCTCTTCTGCACATTTTTGTAAGATATTATTTAATTGCTCATAGTTAATAGGTTTTATAATATATTGTATTAAGTTTAATGATGTAAATTCAATAAGTGATGATTTATCTGTATATGCACTAATTATTACAATAGGAATATATTTATTGATTTTTCTTATTTCTAAAGTAAGTTCTAATCCATTCATAGCAGACATTCTAAAATCACTGATAATGATATTTGGATTAATCTTATTAAAAAGTTCTATAGCTTCTTCCCCTGTAGAAGCTTCATAAACTTTTAATACGTAAGTATCTAAAATGTTTTTAAATTTTGTTCTTAACTCAACATTATCTTCTACTAATAGAATAGTTGCTTTTTTTAATATAGTTTCATGCTCTTTTATCATATTATTATTATAGTGTCCATTCCTCTCTAAAAACTACCCATTGATCTGTTAACCCCAAATGGGACACAAAAACAATAACTTAAAAAACCATTTCTAAACGTAACATTTTCTCTTCAAATTTTACTGGTGACATATAATTGTTATAAGAATGTAACCTTTTTCGATATATTATCTTTAAGAACTATATGAAAATATGTTATCACATTTCCAATATTTTATTATACGAATTTCCTTTTCGACTCATACTTTGAACTATTCCATGTTCTTTTAACAAATTCTTATGAGAATCAGAAGCATATTGACTTCCACGATCGGTATGCCAAATAAGCCCTTTATCAGGTTTCCTTCTTTTAATTGCCATTATTAATGCATCATTTACTAATTTAGTTTTCATGGTATCATCCATACTCCAATCAACTACTTTTCTTGAGTATAAATCAATTACAGTAGCTAGGTACAAAGTACCTTGATTCGTCTTTATATAGGTGATATCACCTACATATTTGTCATTTGGTATTGAGCTATAAAAATCTCTATTTATTCTATTTGGTGCAATTGTGAAATTTTGACTTCTCATCTCTTTGTTATTAGTTTTCTTGAAACTACAAGACCATAGTTTTGTACTAAAGACTCTTTTAATCGTCTTGTTCCATATGTTTGCCTTGAATGAATAAAAAGATCTTTTATAAGGTCATTTAGTTGTTTATCAACTTTTATCCCTCTAATGCCTTTATCAATCCAATTGTCATAGCAACTTCTACTTACTTTTAGAACTTTACACATCAAATTTATTTTGAAACTATTTGTATTCTCTTTTATCCAATCGTATCCTATATAGTTTCTTTTGCAAAGTACGCTGTTGCCTTTTTTACATAAATCATTTAGTGATTTATTGCACTGCGTTTTAACGCTTGTAAAATATCTCGTTCTTGCTGTGCTATTGCAAGCTCTGTTTTTAATCTTTTATTTTCTTCTTCTAAACTTTCTTTAGAAATTTTACTTCCAGTTGTAAGATTATTGGAATCTTTATATTTACTGACCCATAAACTTAAAGTACCTTTATTTAATCCTAAATCTCTTGCGATTGATGTGATTGATTTATCACTATCAATACATAACTTTACTGCTGAATCTTTAAACTCTTGATTATATTTGCTTCTTCTCATTTGATCTCTCTTTCCCTAATTTTAACATACTATATTTTTATGTCCTATTTAGGATAACCAGATCAGGTCATGATGTAGCATTAAAAACATTTTAATAAATTTTATAAACTTCTTTCTTCTTCATTAAGTTGTAGAGTAGATTATAGTAAATCTACCCCAAGATTTTAAAACTTATAAACTAATCAATTAAATATTGATATTTTCCATTTTAAAAAGTTATTTACGTAATCTTTTATTCACATTTTATAAAGTCTCTTCGAAAAGACTTTATAAATCATTTGAAAGAATTTATGAAACTGTAATGTAGTTTATACCAAAATATAAAAAAACTTAGGATATATCTTGCAGAAACTAATATTAATATTAATTCTTTTTATATTTAGCATTTTCTCTCAGGCAAAAGAGCTACAAAAGGTGTCTTTACAATTTCATTGGTTAGATCAGTTTGAATTTGCAGGTTATTATATAGCAAAAGAGAAAGGTTTTTATGAAGATGTAGGCCTAGCTGTAGAGTTTAAAACTTATAAGTACGGCATGGATGTTACTAAAGAGCTTACAAGTGGCAATGCAACTTATGCAATAGGTGGAAGTGATTTAATTCTTGATATATCAAATGGAGCTGATATAAGTATGCTAGCTGCAATATTTCAATCCTCACCTTTGATTTTATTAACTACAGGTAAATCAGGTATAAAATCAATAAAAGATTTTAAAAATAAAAAAGTAATGCTAACTCCAGATACTCTAAACTCTGTAACTTTTAATGCAATGTTAAAAAAAGAAGGAGTATCTTTTTCTGATATGAATATTGTGAAACATAGCTTTGATATAAATGATTTAATAAACAATAAAGTTGAACTCTTCCAGTCTTACTCCACTAATGAACCTTATTCTTTAAAACAAGCAAATATCAAACCTATAATTTTTGATCCAAAAGATTATGGTTTTGATTTTTATAGTGAAATACTTTTTACAAGTAATGATGAGATAAAAAATCATAAAAAAAGAGTTGCAGCTTTTAAAGAGGCCTCACTAAAAGGATGGAAATATGCATTTTCTAATATAGAAGAGAGTGTAGATATTATATATCATAAATATAATTCCCAAAATAGAACAAAAGAGGCCTTACTTTTTGAAGCTAATGAATCAAAAAAATTAGCTTATTATGAAAATAAACCCTTAGGTGAGATATCTGTAAATAAAATAGAAAGAATGCATGACGCATATAATATCTTAAATCTAATAAACAAACCTCTTGATATAAACAGATATATTTTTAAAGAGAATAATCTAAGTAGGCTAGTTTTAACATCAGATGAAAAAGAGTTTATAAAAAATAATCCCACTTTAATAATCAGTAATGAAAATGATTATCCTCCTTATGATTTTTTTGAAAATGGTGAAGCAAAGGGATATTCTGTAGATTTAATTAAATTATTAGCAAATAAGTTAGGTTTTAATATCAAGTTTGAAACTGATACTTGGGCAAACTTAGTTGATAAGTTTTGTGCTGGTAAAATTGATATTCTTCATCCCACTGATAAGAGTAAAAAAGTTATACAGTGTGCTAAATTTACTACACCAATTATAAAAGATACTTCGCAGTTTCTAATTAGAAGTGATTTTAAAAAAGTAAATACAATAAAAGATTTATATGGATATACAATAGCAACACCTAAATTTTGGCAACAAACTGAGTATTTTAAAAATAATTATAAAAATAAATTAAAGATTTTAGAAGTTAAGAACACTTTAGAAGCTATCGAAAAAGTAAGACTTGGGGAGGCTGATTTTGCATATGATTATGGAAATGTTTTAAGATATTTAAAATCAAAGCATAATTTCAATGGAGTAAAAGTAGAAGGAGTTTATGCAAAAGATAGCAGTCTTGATAATCTATATATTGCAGTTGATAAAAATAAGAATATTTTAAAAAATATTTTCCAAAAAGCTATAGATGCAGTAGAAATAAATGAAATAAAAACTTTACAAAATAGATGGTTTGGAGAAGATTATACTCCTAATGCAATGGCAAATTTAACAGACAAAGAAAAAGAGTTTATAAGAAAACATCCAAATATAAAACTAGGATACTCTTTTTTATCCCAACCTGTTGTTATGAAATCAAAAGATGATGATATTGTTGAAGGATTTGCAGTAGATTTAGCTAGAAATATTAGAAATCAAACAGGCTTAAACATAGAGTTTGAAGAAGGAGTGTGGAAAGATATTGTTAAAAAAGCACAAAATAGAGAACTAGATGGTTTAGCAGTAACAGTTTCACAAAATGAGAATAGAAAAAAATATTTTAATTTCACATCTGCTTATATGACACAAACACCTGTAGTCTTTGTAAGAAAAGGAAACCCTCAAGAAATAGAAAATTTAGCCTCTTTAAAAGGCAAAAAAATGGCCATATTAAGAGGTGTAGAAGCCATGGAAGATATGGCAGATAAATTTGGAGCACAAAAAGTATATTTTGATGATATTCGAGAAGTAATTGACTCAGTTATATCAAAAAAGAGTGATTTTTCTATCTTTTTTGAAAATATCTTTTTTATAGCAAATAGCTTAGGCTTAAACTCTATATAGAGTTAGCTTTTGCAGTATCTAAACCTTTGGATGCTTTTTTTAGTGTAAGAAATGACTATCCTGAGCTTAAAAGTATTATAGATAAAGTAATGAACACTATACCTGCATATGAGTTAATCAACTCCAAAAACATATGGTTTGATGAGAATAAGATTTTTTCAAAAATATCTTTTTTGGAAGAAGAAAAAGAGTATCTAAATAAGAAAAAAAAGATAAACTTATGTGTTCATTCAAATTTTTTACCTTATGAAAAAGTATCACAAAATGGTAAATATGAAGGGGTTACATCAGATATTTTTAATCTATTTCATATCAATAGTGGAATAGATTTTAATCTTGTGAAAACAAAAGATTGGAGCGAGAGTTTAGAGTTTGTTGAAAGTAGAAAATGTGATGTTTTGACTTTAGCTATGAAAACACCAAAAAGAGAAAAGTATCTTGATTTTACTACTTCATATATAGATTCACCTTTTGTAGTTCTTACAAAATCAGATGAAATTTTTGTAGATAAAATAGAGACTATCCTTAATAAACAAATTGCTATTTCAAAAGATCATGCGACAATTGATTTTTTAAAGGCAAAATATCCAAAAATCAACATAAGAATAGTAAAAGATATAAAAGAGGGAGTTAAACTTGTACAAAAAGGTGAAGTTTATGGTTATATAAATACTTTGTCTTCTATTGCTTATTATATACAAAAACACTCTTTGTTAGATGTAAAAATCAATGGCAAGTTTGATGAAAAAGCAACATTAAGTATAGCTACAAGAAACGATGAACCCCTTTTACAAAATATTATGCAAAAACTTATAGATTCTGTAGGAGAGACAACAAAAGATCAAATTTATAATAAATGGATATCCGTAGTTTATGAAAAAGATGTAGATTATAGTTTACTTTGGAAAGTTGTAGGATTATTTCTATTTCTTGCTTTGTTACTGTTATATAGAGTTAAACTTTTAAGAGACAATAAGATTAAATTAGAAAAAATGATTAAAAAAGAGATTGAAGAGTCAAGAAGAAAAGATAACTTAATATTTCAACAAAATAAAATGGCAAGTTTAGGAAATATGATAGCAACAATTGCACACCAATGGAGACAACCCTTAGCTCAGCTATCAATGTCTCAAAATATTATTTTAAGACAAATTCAAACTGATACTTTTTCAAAAGAAGATCTTGAAGATATAGTTAAAGATGACCAAAAAGTTGTACAGTTTATGTCTCAGACAATAAATACTTTCCAAAACTTTTATAAAGATGATTTTGATGAAGAGATTTTTACAATAGCTAGCTCTTATGAAGATGTAAAATATATACTTTCCGAACCAATAGCTTTAAATAAAATTGAGTTAATTGAAAATATAGATTATTCTATACAAATAGAAGCTTGTAAGAATTTTATTACTCAAGTACTTTTATCTATACTTCAAAATAGTGTTTATTTTTTGAAACAAAGAAAAATAGAATCTCCTAAAATTTATATAAAAATAGAAAAAATAGATAAGCAAATCATAATAGAAATAGATAATAATGATAAAGGAATAGATGAAAAAGTTATTGACAAAATATTTGATTATAGTTTTTCAAGAAGAGATACTCATCAAAAATCAACAGGACTAGGTCTTTATATTGTTAAGCTTATAGTTGAAGAGAAATTCAAAGGAAAAATAGAAGCAAAAAATACAAAAGATGGAGCAAAATTTATAATAAGTTTCGTTCATAATTTATAAAAGATAATTTGAAATGGTATGTTGTAGCAATATTGGGTATACTTCGATTAGTTAGTTATTAATTTTGTTCTAAATATTTTTGTAATGACAAAACAAGTTCATTATCACTTAAGTTTTCTTTATCTGTTTTAGAAAAGATAGAGATTAATATAATTTTATCCTCAACTTGTTGAAAAATTATTATTCTAAAACCTCCACTTTTACCTGTAGGAATTGATGAGTTTTTAACTCTTTTTTTAAAAAGATTAAAACCCAAAGATACTCCTAAATTTGAAGAACTTTCTATCTCTTTGACTGCTTCTTTCAAATCAGATTTTAAAAGTTTATACTTTTTTGAGAGTACTTTAGCTTCTTTCAAAAAGTTTTCACTAAATAAAATATTCAAAGTTCATCCCAAAGTTTTTCTATTGGCTTAACTTTAGCATTTTTTACATCATCTAGTCCTAAAGAGATTGATTTTAAAATATCATTAGCTTCAACAAACTTGAGAGCTTCGGCCATTTTCTCATATTCATCTTTAGAGATTAGTACAGCTTCAACCTTGTTGTTTTTTAAAATAGCTAGTTTTTCTACACTGTGTTCTTTGATTTGTCCAAGGTATGTACCAAATTTTTTTGCCATCTCAGATGAAGGGATAAGTTCATTTATTGCATATAGTGCCATAATATATTCCTTGATATTTTCCGTAATATTTTATTTAAATTATAAAATAAAAGAACTTATAACTCATTTAATACATCTGTTGCTAGATATCTTGTAAGAATCTAACTAATAAGTAAATATCCAGTTTTAGGAATATTTTTTATTACATCAACGCCAATTTTTTTTCTTAGTTTTGAAACAAGATTATTTAGTGCTGAGTCTGTAAAAACTTCATTTTCATAGATTTCATACTCAATCATATCTAAAGTAACTAATTTCTTCTTATTTTGAATCAAAAGTTCTAAAAACTTTATTTCATTTGGTGAAAGGGATACATAGCCATTATCTTTTATAATATGTTTTTTAGAAAAAGAGTAAATACTATTTTCACTTAAGTGTACTTCAATTAAGCCATTCTCAAGTAATTCACAAGCACATTTTTTAAGTAAATGATCTAGATGTTCAAAGTCTATAGGCTTGATAATATATTGAATCAAGTTCATCGAAGCAAACTCCACTAAAGCCTCTTTTTCAGTATATGCACTTATGACTATGATAGGAATATATTTGTTTAATTTTCTTATAAAAGTAGTAAGGTCAAGCCCATCTAAAAGCGGTAACTTAAAATCAGTTATCACAAAGTTTGGTTTCTTTTGAACAAATAACTCTATGGCATCTTGACCATTTGAAGCTTCAAAAACCTCTTCAACATATGTAGACAATATAAGTTTAAACTTTTTTCTTAACTCATCATTATCTTCTACTAAAAGTACACTTGTTTTTTTCAATAACTCTTCATGTTTTTTTTCCATAGTATATATCATACAATAATATTCTCTTTAAAAACTCTCCATCTAGTTATTTTTTAGATAATAAACTTTTATAAACTTTTATTATGAAAATTTAAGAAGGGGATAGTTTGACGAAAATAGATGCCACAACATTACCAAAATTTAGAACTGGAAAAAAATTAAAAGAAAAAGTAGCTAAAAAAGGAGAAAAGATATGAAAAGTATGATTAAAAAACTTTTTGTTGGTTTTGCAATTAGTGCTTTAACATTTAATATTGCAAATGCTGATGTTAGTGTTATAGTAGGAGATGGAACAAATGCCTCAACAGGAGATGGTGGTCTTGCAGTTGATGCTCAAATAGGAGCACTAAGAGGTATGGCTTTTGATTCTGCCGGAAATCTTTATTTTGGAGATGCTGGAAATAACCCAACTGGTGATAGAATCAGAAAAATTGATGCAACTACAGGAATTATTTCAACTGTTGCAGGAGATAATTCTTCTTCTTTCTCAAGTACTGGTACTGCTATTCCTGATGGTTCAGACCCATTGAGCATAGGTAGTCAACTATGGTATCCAGCTATAGTAGGTATTATTGGGGATGATTTATATTTTAAGACAAATAAAATGTTGTATAAACTTCAATCAAGTGATAATAAAATATATCAAGTTGCTGGATTATTCACAACAAATGCACAATCTTGTGATAATACAACAGATGGAGATTCTGCTATAGGTAGTCCTTTAGGTGATATAAACTATGGTATTGAAGAATATGACGGAAAATTACTTGTAGCTACACTTTGTGGTGTTAGAACTATTGATAAAACTACTGGAGTTATAGGAACATTACCAAATACTGATAATCTTGATAATGATGATAGTACAAGTGAATATGTCGCTCAATTAAAAATGCATAATAGTAAGCTTTATTTTACTTATGGAGTTATGAATGGAATTGGAAGTGTTTATGAATACGACTTAGTAAATCAAACTGCAACAGATTATATTGCAAATGCGAGTATTCCAGGAGCTAACAATTATAGTAAATATTTTGCTTTTGATGATAATGATAATTTATATGTAGAATCAGCTCAAAAAATGTATTATATTGAAGAAGGTGCTAGTAGTTTTACTATTCCATTAGGCTTAACAAACTCTTGGAGTAATAGAACAATAGTTCAAACATTAGATGAGAAAGTTTATGCAGTAGGATATTCAAATCTCTTATTTAAAGATAATAAACTATATGTACCAGCAGAAGAGACTCGTGTTATCTATGCATATACACCAAATCAAGCACCAACTGCTACAGATGTAAACTTTACAGGTACATTAGAAGTAGGTCAAGAATTAACAGGGGCTTATACTTATAGTGATGCAAATAGTCATACTGAAAGTGGCACAACATTTAAATGGTACGTTAGTGATGATACAAATGGTACAAATAAAACAGCTATAAATGGTGCTACATCTTCAACATATACATTAACATCAAGTGAAGTTGGTAAATATATCAGTTTTGAAGTAACTCCAAATGATGGAACTGATGCAGGTACTACAGTTGAAAGTAGTATCAATACTACAGCAGTATCTGAAGCAGCAGATCCTATTTCTCTTCCAAAAGGATATTTTGGACAGTACTACTATTATGATTTTAATGTAGATAGCTTTGGAACATTAGGTGAATATAGAACAGTTGATATCTCTTCTAAATATAATGCTGATGTTATTTGGAACTACTCAGATTCAGCTGATTTAGATGCAGATCTTGATGGACAAGGAGATGCCTTTTTTACAGATAGTTTTGGAACTGATTATTTAATATCAGAAGGAGTAACATTTGGAGATGATTCAACACTTTATTCTGAAGGAGAAAAAAATGCATTGCCAGACAATGGTGTTTTTGTAGCAACTACTTTTCATAAAGAGATTAAATTAGCATATAGTAATAGCGACAATGGATTTAATGGTGTAGCAATAAATGAAACTAACTATGAAAGTTTAAATGGAGCACTTATTTTTGATGTAAAAGAGCATACTTATGATAATGTATATGTTTATGCTACTACAGGAAGTGCAAGTACAGCAGGTGAAAAACTTAAAATAAAATTTCATTATAGTGATGGGACAACAGGTGAAAGTAGTGAATTTATAGTGCCTGATTGGTATAGTGAAATCACTGAAAGTGAAGATGTATTTTATGTTGTAAATGGTCTTGATAGATATAGTCACACAGCTTCAGCTAATAACTTAGATAATGACAATGACCCAGCAATTTTTGGATTTAAAATACCTGTTTCTGATACTACAAAAACTGTAGAGCAAATTGAGATTATTCCTTTATCTGCATACAGTGGAAACACACAAACTGTAATTTTTGGTATAAATATTCAAGATGATGAACTAAAAGGAAATGTTGGAACATATATTACTAATATAAGTAGTGATAAACCATCATGGCTAAATATAAACGGTTCTACATTAAGTGGAATTCCTACTAGTGATACTACTTTATCTTTTGCCTTTATGTTAACAGATGGAAATAGTGATATTAATTACAGAGCAAGTTTAACAATTGAAGCTGCTATGAGTAGTAAAGAAGCTGTTATGAATCAAGAGTATACATATACACCTACTACTACTTTAACAAATCCTGTATGGAGTATAGTTTCTATTCCATCATGGTTGACATTATTAGATACTAGTACAGGTCAAGTATCAGGAACACCAACAGAGTCAGGAATTTTCCCTGTAAAGCTAAGTGTTACTGATGGGACTACAACTGATTATGAAAGTTTTTATGTTGTAGTAAAAAGCGACACTTCAAATGATGCATCATTTAATACTACACCAGCTACAGCTGATAGTAAAGATACATATACCCATTCATTTACAGTAGATGGAGAGAGTAAGACTACAACAATTATAGCTCCAACAGATGCGACAATTACTAGTACTGCTGATTATGTTATTACAAAAAAAGATGGTATTTCAATAGCTCAAGGAAGTGTTGATATGGAAGTTATCAATTTTTCAGATGGAACATTAGAGGCAAACCAAATTACTACTAAAAATACTACAACTAAAACTGCTAAGATTAAAATTTTATCTCCTGCAGGAACAGTAGAATTCACAGATGCACAAGTAAGTGGACAAAATGAGACAAATATTATGAGTGCAGTAAGTAAAGTAGATGGAACAATGACACATACTGTAAGTATTCCAGGTGAAACTCCTTCAGAAGTAATATCTTCATTTGAAGGAGCAACTACAACTATAAGTGATACGGAAATTAAAACAGAAGTAGAAGCAAAAGATTTAAGTGCAACAGAAGGTGCAAACTGGATTATGAAAGCTATTGCAGTTACTGATAGTAATGGAAAAACTCATACAAGATTTATAATGGAAAATACTGTTACGGGTGAACAAAAAGCATTAGATCAAACATTAACTGATAGTACTCCTTATGAAACAGGAGCAACAGTAGAGATAAAAGAGCTTAGTGATGGTAAACAATACTTTGTTACAAGTGCACCTGTATCAGATGACTTAATAGTAGAATAAGGAATAAAAATGAAAATAAAATATTTAAAATATATCTTAGCTTTATTTGCTGTAATTACTTTTACAGCTTGTGGAGGTGGAGGCTCAGGTGGCTCAGCTGAATTTAGTGGCACAACACAAGAGATAGATGTAGTATTATGTAGTAGTGGTACAATTGATACTTATACAGAACTTCTAAGCGGTGATACTATTGTAAAGCTAGAAGACCCTACAGTAATAAATACTTACCATGATATAGATGGAAATAAACTGATTTGTGTAGATACTGGTTCTGCTAAAATAGTAAGATAGGAGATAAAAATGAAAAAAATATTATTAAGTACAGTACTATCAACTCTAAGCTTGTTCGCATATGATGTAGGAATAAATACCTCTTATGACTACTTAAATGTAAATCAAACAAATAGTCAAAATATGATTTTGGGTGAAAAACCCAAAAATCATGGCTTTGGAATAGAAGCATACTATAGTGGACAATGCCTACTTACAGATAATGAAACAATCAAAAACTATGTTTCAATTAAACATACAGATATGTCAAATACAAATAAATATGAACTGTTTGCAGGAATAAATAAAGAGTACCCTCTAAATGAAGAGTTTACTCTGTACTCAGGAGCACTTATAGGTTATGGGTTTTTAAAATATGATTATAACCCACTAGGAAGTACAGATGTAGTAGATGAAAGCGCAGGAAGTTTTTTATATGGAGTTCAATTAGGAACAAAATATAAAATCAAAGAGTTTGATAATCTGTTTTTAAAAGTAGAAGCTAGATATATTAGATCAGATTATGATGCAAATCTAGAAGCAGCTGGAGTATATTCAAGATTAACTCATAGAGATGCTAGTTCTATATCTATTGGTTTAGGTTATAGTTTCTAGAAAATCTTTTAAATACTATCACTTCTTTTATTTGGGGTGGTATTATAATTATTTTTTTAAAGGAATTAAAATGAAAAAAGCATTCTCTTTGATGGAATTAATGGTTGTAATAATAATTTTGGGATTATTAGCAGCATTTGTTTTACCAAATCTTACAGGAAAAAGTGAAGAAGCTAAAGATAAGATTGTATGTATTCAAATGAAAAGTGTTGCACAAACATTAAAAATGTTTAAACTTGATACATCTTCTTTTCCTCAAACGGAAGAGGGCTTAGAAATTTTAATCGAGAGAAAATATTTTGAAGATGGAAAACTACCAAGAGATGCCTGGGGTAATAAATTTATTTATATTCAAAATGAAGATAACTTTGATTTAATTTCTATGGGAAGTGACAAAAAAGAAAGCACAGAAGACGATATTTACTACTCAAAGTGTAATAAATAAATTATGAGTTTAAATAGAGTGAGAAAAGCTTTTACTCTAATTGAACTTATAATTGTAATAATTTTAATCTCTGTTTCATATTATTTAATTTTTTCAAATTCAAATTTTAATATTAATAATGAAAAAGAGAGAGTATCTTTATTAGATATCAAAAAATATTTAATAGAGAATTTTGAGTTTCAAAATGAAATATCGCTAATTTGTATAAATGAAGATCTAGTTTGTTACGTTAAGACAGATGAAATAATAAATGAAGGTATTAAAATAGTAAATTTATTTGAAAACAAACCTGATGTATACAAATATCAAAAACAAGAAGAAATAATTGATTATGAATCAATTGATATAGATAATCTTAGTCAAGATGTTATTTTTGAACTGAAAATAAATAGTGACTATAAAACTAATGAAATAATTGTGGACACATTAAATGATAAAGTTTACTTGTTTAATTCAATTTTTAATGAAGTAAAAATATATTCTTCCCTTCAAGAAGTTTTTGAAACTTTTAATATAAATCAACTAGAGGTCCAAGATGCTTTTTAAATATCAAGGATTTGATACAAATGGAAAAAAGATTAAAGCTAAAATAGAAGCTTTGAATTTAAATGAAGCAAAAGCAAAACTAAAAGCAAGAAATATACTTTATATTTCTTTAGAAGAAGATTTTAATTTTTCAAAAATATCTTTCAAAAGAAGAAAAACTTTAAGTCTTTCTTCTCTATCTTATTTAAGTAGAGATTTAAGTATATATTTAAACTCTGGAATCTCTTTAATTTCAGCAATAAAGCTGTTAAAAGAAAGATATAGAGAGGATAAAGTTCTAAACTCTTTTTTTGAATCAATATCAACTTATTTAGATGAAGGAAAAAATTTTTATATTGCATTGGATTCTCAATCGGCCGTAAATTTGCCAGAATTTTATAAGCAATCTATTAAAGTTAGTGAAAATGGCGGTTTGTTAGAATCTGTGTTATTGGAATTATCAGTATTTTTAAAAGAGCAAGATAGAATAAAAAAACAAGTAACTTCTGCGTTAGCATATCCCTTATTTATTCTTTTTATATCATTTTTTATGGTTGGATTTATGTTAAGTTTTATTGTTCCAAAAATTACTGATATTTTTACTCAAATTGATCAAGAATTGCCTGCTAGTACAAAAATTGTTATAGCACTTGGAGATTTTTTCTCGAATAACTATATGTATATTATAGGAGTACTTTTTACTTTTATTTTTATCTTTTTATTACTAATGAAAAAATCTAAAACTTATAAATATATTTTTGACAAAGTTATTTTAAAATTACCATTTTTCTCAACAATGATTGAGCAAGGTGAATTAGCAAGATTTTCATATATGAACTCTATATTAATTAAATCAGGTGTTCCAATTGTTCAAAGTATAAACTTAAGTGCAAATATTCTAAAAAATTCAGTTATTAAAAGAGTATTTGTAGAAGCTTCAAAAAGTATTGTTGAAGGTAAGAAATTATCTGTATTATTAAGTACAAATAAGATTTATAATATTGATGAAGCTTTTATTCATTCTATTGCAATTGGAGAAGATACTAGTAGATTATCTGAAATACTTAGTAATTTAGCAACTTTATATAATGAAGCTAATAAAGATAAAACTGATATTTTCCTAGCATTATTAGAACCTATATTTATGTTGTTTGTTGGTGTTACAATTGGATTCATTGTAATTTCAATGTTGTTACCTATTTTCTCTATGAATTTGAGTTAAATTGGGTGTTTATACTAATATGAAACAGTCTATTGTACTATTAATTTCACTTTTTTTTATTTCATCACTGTCCATTTTGATTATTAAAAATTTAGAAGATACTAACTTTTTTTTGGAAGAAAAAAATTTTAAATTAAACAGAGCACAAATAATTACATCACTTAATAATATTCAAATTGAAATAAGTGAGATTCTTAAAAATAATAAAGATTATGTTGATGATATTATCCCAGAGTTAAATTTTGAATATATTCCAATAAAAATAAAAAATATTTTGATTTCATTTACTGTGACAAAATATGATAAGGTAAATATAAACTTATTATCAAGTAAAAATAGTATGGATTATGAAGAAGTTACAAATCTTTTTTCAGATTATCAAATTAGTGATTTTGATACCTTTAGATATGTATATAAAACTATTGAAGATGAGTATAAAAATAACAATATAAAGAGTAAAACTTTTGTAAAAAATAACAAGCAGATTGATGCTATAATGGATATATTTCAAAAGCAAACTTATAATAATGAAATTTTAAATATAAAAGATAAACTAGGTTTTATTAAAAAAAACGAGAATGAAAAATTATATGAACTTTTTGTAAAAGTTAATTATTTAAATGATTTTGCAAAGGCATATTATATTCTTAATGAAGAGGGAGTGGTTAAGTATTTTGAATCTAGTTTCAAGTAACAACAAAAAAGTTTTTTTATCAAAAAATACTCAAATAAATAACACAGAAAGAGTAAATATTATATTGTCTCCAGAATTATATTGGGTTAGAGTATTTGATATTCCTGTAAAAAATGTAATACATGCTAGACACGTTTTACCTACATTATTTGAAGATATATTGGCAAATGTCTCAGAACTATCATTCCAAGTAATAAAACTTGAAGAAAATAAGTATTTATGTTTTGCTTATGTTAATAAAAATATTTATAAAGTTATTAAAAATTCGGGTATTAATCTATCTTTAGTGGATAGTATATATTTTGCACAAAATGAGTGTGAAAAGTTTAGAGAGTTTACTTTTGAGAATAAAAGTTTTATTTACACTCCTAATAATATATTGACAAAAGTACCAAATGTTATGCTTTCAAATGCTATAGATTTAAAAGAAAATATCAATAATATACAACTCTCCTCACATAAAGTAGATATCAAGTTATATAATAATGTACTAACTTCAAAACAAATCTACTCAATTTCAGGGGTTATATTATGTTTTAGTATTATTACTATATATAAATTTCTTGATTACAAAACACAAATTACTAAAATTAATAATCAAATTGAAATAGAAAAAAAACAAAGTAATCTGCCCTCAAGTATGCTACAGACAAATTCAATATTAAATAAATATAAATCTATTGAAAGTAAAGAGAAAAGAAAAAGAGAATTTTTAGAGTATTTATTATCAAATAGTACATTTAAGATAAATAAGATAAATTTAGATAAAAATATAGTAGTTATTACTTTTAACAGTATCTATAAAGTAAATTTAGAAAAGTTTTTATCAAAAAAATATAAAATTATTTCTAGTAAAGTGAAAGCTTTAGATATAGAATTGAGTGTTAAATTATGAATAGACTAAATCCTTTATATATAATTGCATTAATCTCAACGGTCTTGTTTGTATCCTTATATTCTTTAGAAGATGAAAAAAAATCTTTTTATGAAAAAAAAGATGAATTAAACTTAATTATTCAAAAATCTAAAGATTATAGAATGTACAAAGAGACATGGAATAATGAGTCATTTGTAGATAATACAATTGATAACATTTTAAAAAGTCGTCAATTCTCAAATCAAAAAATATTAAGAGTGAAAACTAAGAATAGTCTAAAAATTAAAATACAATCAACTGATCAAAATATTTTAAATATTTTCTTAAATAAGATTTTAAACAAGAAATTAATTATTAGTAAACTTGAAGTTGAAAAAAGTTTTGTTAATGTGGAAATAGGATTTAACTAATGAAGAAGATATTTAAATTATGTATATATATTATATTTTTCATAGTAGTTACTTTGATTCTTTTACCAAAGAACTCTATATATAATCTAGTAGAAGAAAAACTTTCAAAACAAAACGTTGTAATTTCAGAAGAAAAAAGAGAAGAAAAACTTTTGAGTCTAGATGTTACTGATGCAAAAGTTTATTATCAAGGAATAGAAGGGTTGAATATAAATTCTATCAATTTTTTAACATTTTTAGTGTATTCAGAAATTGAAGTTAAGAACATTAAATTATTAGAAAACTTATCATTTTTTTTCCCATCATATATTAAAAATATTGTGCTTAAACATTCATTACTAGATTACAAAAATATAAATATATATGGACATGGAGATTTTGGTGTTTTAAATGGGAATATAGATTTGATGACGAGAACTTTATTACTCAAGATAAAACCATCAAAAAATATGAAAGATCAGTATTTAAAAGTGTTAAGACAAATGAAACTAGATAAGGGGGAATATATTTATGAATATAGATTTTAATAAATTAATTCAAAAATTAATTCCATATGCTTTCATTTTATTATTAGCATATCTACTTTCAACTATACTTTTTCTATATTTACCAAGAAATGGAGTTGATTTTATAGATAACTCAAAACAATCTTTAGAGTATAGAAAATATGATGGTTTTTATTCTAATGCTAAATTAATTGTAAAAAAACAAGAAACAAAAAAAGTTATAAAACAAGAAACAATTTCTAAATATCTTCTAAAAGCAATTTACTCTACTACCTCAAATAGTGGATGGGTTACTATTGAAAATAAACAAAATAAAAAAAGTTATATTCTTTCACAATTTGAAGAGATTGATGGATACATACTTACAAAACTTTACAAAAACTATGTTGTTTTGGAAAAACAGGTAAAAGAGTATCGATTAGATATGGTACAAGCAAATAAAAAAGTTGCATACAATGTAACAAATGTTATTGATAATGTAAAAGAAAATATTGTAGTTGATGGAAATAATATGCTAATAAAAAGAGATTATTTAAACTCTTATGTAAATGATATTGATAAAGTTTGGAATAACATATCAATAAAAGACATTAGAATAAATGGGAAAATAGATGGATTTAAAGTTATGAATGTTCAAAAGAATTCTGTTTTTGGAAGACTTGGGTTAAAAAGAAATGATGTTATTAAATCTATTAATAACAATGTATTAACATCATATGCTGATGCTTTTAAAGTTTATAATAATATCAGTAATACAAAATATTTAAATTTAGAAATTTTAAGAAATAATGAAATATTGGAGTTGAATTATGAAATTGATTAAAGTTGTGCTTTTAGTTTTTTTACTAAATTGTGTATCACAAGCAGATGAAAAAATAAATATAAATTTTAAAGATTTAAAGATAATGGATTTAGTAAAAATCACATCAAAAATCATTGATAAAAATATTTTAGTAACGCAAGAAATAAAAGGAAATGTTGATTTTATTTCGACTAAGCCTTTAGAAAAAAAAGAGTTAGTAAAGATTTTAATATATTCATTAGAAGCAAAAGGTTTTACTATTGTTCAAAGTGATGATATTATGAGAATAGTAAAGTTAAATGAGAGTGCAAAAAACAATGTACCAGTAATAAATGGAAAACAAGAGAATCTATATTATCAAATGGTAACAGAAATATTCCCAGTACACAATGCTAATGCTGATTATATAGCTTCAAAAATTAGACATCTTATTTCTAAAACTGCAAAACTTGTAACAAATAAAGAATCAAATACTTTAGTTATTACGGACTTTAAAGACAATATTACAACCATCAAAAAGGTTGTGAGTGTTATGACTTACGGAGCAAAAAAGAGTATTGAAATAATCGAACTTAAAAATATAAAAGCAGTAGAAGCAAAGAAAAATTTAGATGATGTTGCTAAATCTATTTTCAATTATAAAATAGAGACAGAAAAGGTTTCTATAATTTCAAATGCTGATAACAATTCCTTAGTAATTGTAGGAAAAACTCAGAATATTAAATATTTAAAAAAGTATGTAAAAAATATTGATAGTAATGACTCATTAGTAAAAAGAGTTGTTGAAGTTCATTCTTTAAAAAATGTGGAAGCTAATAATATTATTAAAATAATTGATGGAATAATTGGTAAGAAAAAATATTTAGATCCAAATACAAAACCTTTATCTTCAGTTGATGAAGAATCAAATTCAATTGTATTAATGGGACCATCTGATGAATTAGAATATATAAAAGCGATATTATTAGAATTAGATAAAGAAAAAGCACAAGTTTATGTACAAGCAAAAATTATAGAAGTAAGTGATGATTTAGTTGACGAAGTTGGAATAAAATATGGTATTTTTGGTGGTACTGCAGGATCTAATGGATTAGGAACTTTTTCATCAACTTTAAATGGTGGTTCAGGAGTTGCTTTTGACACAACTTCAATAGGATTAAGTATTCCTACATTAACTTCAGGATTAGCATTAGGAGCGTCTATTAGTTTACTTAATAAAGATGGTGCCTTAGATATAGTTTCAGAACCATCAATTTTAGCGATAAATAATAAAGAAAGTTCAATTTATGTTGGTTCAACAATATCTGTTAAAACTTCATCAACAGTTTCAGATGGTGGAACAACTAATGAAAATTATGAAAGAGAAGATGTAGGTTTAACTTTGAGTGTTAAACCTAGAATTTCAAATGATAATAAAGTTACTTTAGAAATTCATACTATTCTTGAAGATGTTGATAGTACTGATACTACTAGTGGAAATGCTGATACAACAAAAAAAGAAGTTAAAACTACAGCAATTGTTAACAACGGTGAATCTGTTATATTGGGTGGATTAATTGAAGATAAAGAAGAAAGCACTGAAAGTAAAGTACCTTTATTGGGTGATATTCCATTACTTGGTAATTTATTTACACATAATTCAACTGCTGTTAGAAAAAGAAGGTTAGTAATTATTATAACACCTTATATAATACCAAAATCAAAAGATTTGACTTATGTTAGAAACCAGTTGTCTCAATTAAAAAATTTAGAAGATAAATATTTGAAAGATTCTTTACTTAGATTAAAAGAGAATCAAATAAAAAAGATTGAGCAAGATAAACTTTATGATATAAAAACAAAAGAATTAGATGATAAACTTAGAATTGCTAAAGGTGGTAGTGCTATTAGTTCTAATGATGAAGATGATTTAGATTCAAGAACTGAGCATGAAAAAAGAGTAGCTGAGATATTAGGAAATTAGATGAATATTCAAGAATTACACAATATTAACTTACTTCCATATGAAGCTGAAAACTATTCAACTGCATTAAAAAGTTATGTTCTTTTTTCAAAGATTGATGAGAAAATAGTGATTGCATTATCAAAAGATTATATGAGTGTTTCTTTTGATTACCTTTCAAAATTTGAATATGAACATGAAGTGATATTTTTAAATGAAATATCTTATGAAAGACTTTATAACAAGTTTCTAGAAATAAAAACAGATAAAGAAATGAGTGATATTCAACAAGAGCAAGCAGAAGCAATAGTTGAAGATGAAGATTTTTCAGTGAGTGAATTTTTAAAAGTTGGAAGTGATATTTTAACTTCAGAAGAATCAGCTCCAATTATTAAGTTTGTAAACTCACTATTTTATCAAGCAATAAAGAAAAAAGCTTCTGATATACATATTGAGATGCATGAGTTTAAAGCAGAAGTAAGATATCGAGTTGATGGTGTTTTAGTTAAGCATATTGAGTTAGATAAAAATATCATGTCCTTAGTAATATCAAGAATAAAAGTTATATCAAATTTAGATATTAGTGAAAAAAGAATTCCACAAGATGGGCGTACTGCAATTAAGATTGCTGGTAAAACTTTAGATATTAGGGTATCTATACTTCCCACTTTTTACGGGGAGAGAGTAGTTATGCGTATATTGATGCAAAGTGAAGATATTTTATCGGTAAAAGAGTTAGGGTTTCCAATGTATATTACAGATGAGTTAAAAAATATTTTAGAAAACTCATATGGAATGGTATTAGTAACAGGACCAACAGGAAGTGGTAAGTCTACTACATTACATTCTTTATTACATCAAGTTGTAAGCGAAGAAAAGAATATAATCACTGTAGAAGATCCAGTTGAGTATAAATCAAATGAATTTTCACAAATACAAGTTAATGCAAAAGTAGGTCTTACATTTGCTTCTGGATTAAGATCCATTTTAAGACAGGATCCAGATATTATAATGCTTGGTGAAATAAGAGATCAAGAAACAGCTTCTATTGCTATTCAGTCAGCTTTAACTGGGCATTTACTGTTTTCTACTCTTCATACAAATAGAGCACCTGCTGCAATTACTAGGTTAATTGACATGGGAGTTGAAAAGTTTCTAATTTCTTCTTCACTACTTGCTGTACTAGCTCAAAGATTAGTGAGAAAACTTTGTCCTTCTTGTAAAAGTGAAGATAAATCACAGGCTTCTCGTGATATTTTTTCTTTAGATGAGAATATTACATTATATGAACCAAAAGGTTGTAAAGAATGTAATTTTACAGGTTATTCTGGACGTATCGCTATTGGAGAGTTATTTATAATTGATGATGAAATTAAAGAGTATTTAAAAACAGATGTTGATGATAGCACGCTAATGAGTTTAGCACATAAAAATGGAATGATCTCTTTAAATCTACAATTAAAACAAATGCTTGAAAATGGAGATACTTCAGTCTCAGAAGCTGTTAGAATAGGCTTAAAATAAGTATGAAAAAATCTTTTTCTTTAATGGAAGTAATTATTGCAGTTGTAATACTTAGTTTTGCTATGCTCACGTTATTGCAAATAAAAAGTGATAATATATTTATTTTAAGTAAAAGTAATGAACAAAATAAGCTAATTGATTATATAAACTTAGCTGTCAATACCTCTGATCAAAATAACAAGAATCAAAATATTTTTCTAGAAGAAATCTATAAATTTAAGAATGATGATATAAGAAGAGAAATTAAAGATATAAAAGTTAAAAAAAGAAGTGAGCAAATAGATTCTAAAGATTATAAAATTGATAGTATAAATTTTATAATTACTACTAAAGAAAATTCATATTTAATTAATAATGATATAAAAAAGAAAATTTATACTTTTAAGATTGAGCTATAAAATGAAGAAGTCTTTTACGTTATTAGAAGTTGTTATTTCTATTACAATTTTTATGATTTTATTAATTTTTTTATATAAAACTTTTGATCAAACAAAACATTCAAATAAAAAATTTGTTAATCTCACTCAAAATTTAAAATATGAAAATAACTTAAATGATATTTTTTTAGAAGATATAATAGAATCAATTAGTGATATTGAGATTAATATAGATAATGATAAGAATTCAATAGTTAGATTTAAAAGTATAAATACTTACCATAATCCTTTTTTGTATAATATTGTATATATGATTTCTTCAAACAATAAATTACTTAGAATAGAGAGTAAAGAAAAGTTTAAATTTGGAGAAACTGAACTAGAGTTTTTTGATTATTCTTTTATTGATATCTTATTAGAAGATATTGAATATTTTGAAGTAAAAGAAAAAGCAATAAATACCAATAAGAGTTATGCATTTATTATAAAACAAAAAAATAAAGATAGAATAATTTTTAACACATATAAATTTAATAATGTAAAATAGGAATAAATAAAATTATTAGTATGTTTTTTATCTCATATATTAGAATAATTGTAAAGTTATGTCTATTATCTAAAAAATAGATTGTTGAACCTATTTTAATAACTCATCTTTTCCTGTCCTATCTTCGGTTAATAAATCAGTATAAATTAGAAGCACAGTAACAATTAGCAAAATTACGGTATTCGTATATAATGTAATTATATAAAGGTGGAGTGGTAACATTATTTCAGACATAGAAATTAAATAATTCTACGTTAAAATAACAAGTTCAATAACTTGTAGTTTTGGAACTTTCTCTAATTTTTAAACTAAGTTGTTGAATCATAATTAAATATTGAAATAATGATAACATTTGTTTTGTAACACCTACCAATAAATCTCAAGAATTAAGAAAGTACAATTATATTACTATAAGAATAAACAGTTTTTAATCGATTGAAGGAATATTGGCAAGTAAAGAAGTTGATTTTTATTGTGAAGAGAAATATGTCATTTTATTAATTCGTAATATTACAAATCATATCTTTAACAACTTTTTCCATTGTATTAAGTGCTGCAATACCTTGATTAATTGATTTATCAAGATTCCCACAATCATATTTTATTGTTTCACTATTAAGTACAGGACATATATTGTTGTACTCACCTGTACAAAGCCTTGATTCACTTTTCTTTGTTTGAGTAAGACCAGAAGCAGTTACACCTCTTACATTATTATCAGTAGTAACACTTGTATATGTTTCATACCACTCTACCATGCAATATTCAGGGTCAATATGTTTAAAATTAACTGATGTTGTATCATTATTAGTAATTAAATTCCCATCTTTATCTTTATATACAGTAGTATAAGAAATATCCCTTTGATTATTTGTATCTACACTAATATTTGATTTTGTTAGTTTAGTAATAAGCTTTATATCATCAAGTTCTTCAACTGCAATAGCATTAGTATTTTCATTTACTGCTACAGAACCTAAAAGTAATTTTGATTCATCTGATGAAGGTATTAAACTAGCTTGACTAGTCAAAGTAGCATTACTTGGTATAGAACTACTAGATGAGGTATAAGGAGTACTAGCACTTGAACAATTATCATATTTTTGTGCATAGATACTAACATATGATGAACTAGGTTCAATTCGTGTAACCATTAAATTTGTAGTTGTTTGAACTAATGCAACAATAGAACCACCAACATCATTTAAAATTTGAGATGAATCAGTAGAATACACCGAACCACAAATATCATTAATACAGTATGGAGCAATAGCATCTTTACTTTCAATTTCGTCAAGTGTTAATTTAGAACTTAGAGAATAACTCCAATCATAATATTTACATAAAAATAAATTATCATCTGCACAGGTAAAGACACCTTTAGTATGTATACCACCTATATTATCAAAAGATAAACTATCTTCAAAAGTACCATCTAAATCAATATCAAGTTCTACATTAAGAGTTATATTGTTAGTTCCGTTAATAGAAATTCTAGATAGAAGTATATTATCACCTGCATCTGTACAAGTCATATTAATCACACCAGACTTTGAACCATCTAAAGTTTCTAAAGATGATTCGGATGTTATAGGTTGAGCAATATTTTTATCAAAGTTATTTACATATGCATCTTTTGCAGTAGCACTTAAAGAAGTTGCTAAATCTCTACTATCTTGTATACTAGATGAGGTATTGACCTCAGCTTCAAGTGAAACAAAAAAGAAGACAATCAAAAATATATATCTTATATTCATTTTTAATCCTTCGTATAATACATTTATCGTTCAATTAGTTAAAATAAGAACGAGTTCATTAAAACTCATAGCTCTCACAAAGGTTAACAATAAA
>MDTG01275964.1_pt1 | contig 63663 bp, 62 predicted proteins | sample 811421 | NCBI WGS metagenome assembly MDTG01 (sample SAMN05326645, study PRJNA326480) | marine metagenome | isolation source: seawater | place: Pacific Ocean: South East | collected 2011
AGGGAGAAAATTATGAGTGATGTATATGTTTTAGGTGTTGACATGATTAAGTTCGGCAGATTTCCTGAAAGGACAGTTCCTGATCTTGGTGCAGAGGCTGCTTTGTTAGCACTTGATGATGCGGGATTGAATATTGGAAATATGGAAGCCTTTTACTGTGGCAACTTAGGACAAGCTAACGCAATGGTCGGCCAAAGGATTCTGCAAGAAATTGGTCAAACGGGAATCCCCGTTGTAAATTGTTCCAATGCCTGTGCAACTGGAGCGACAGCCTTCAGAGAAGCTTGGACATCTATAAAAGCTGGTTTATATGACGTGGTTCTAGCGGTAGGTGTTGAGCAAATGGGCTCCGGTCTTCTGGGGGGAGCTGGTGGTGGTAGTGGTATTCCAAAAGAGGGCTTATTAGGTTCGGGAACAATGCCTGCAGTTTTTGCAGAGGCTGGAATGGAACATGCTAGACAGTATGGAACTACATTTGAACAATTTGCCAAAATTTCCGTTAAAAATCACCATCACTCAACAATGAATCCTAAGGCTAGATATCAAATAGAAACGCCGTTGGATGAAGTAATGAATGCAGAAATGATTTCTTATCCAAACACCAAACTGATGTGCTCCGTCAATGTTGATGGTGCAGCAGCAGCAGTATTAGTTTCAGAGAAAAAAGCAAAAGAACTAGGTATGCAAAGAGCAGTGAGAGTAAAAGCTTCAGTCATGACAAGTGATCCATATCAAGAAAGAGATCTTGTAATGCCTGATGTGAACTCCTGTACAAGAAAAGCTGCTAGTGAAGCCTATGAAATGGCAGGTCTTGATTCTAGCGATATAGATTTGGTAGAACTTCATGACTGTTTTGCAACTGCAGAAATGCTACATTACGAAAATTTAGGTCTATGTAATGATGGTGAAGCAGGAAGAATTATTGATGAAGGTGAAGTTGAACTAGGAGGAAGAATTCCTGTTAACGTCTCAGGTGGATTACTATCAAAAGGTCATCCCCTTGGCGCAACCGGCATAGCTAATATTTACGAAGTATGCACGCATTTAAGGGGTGAGGCTGGAAAAAGACAAGTTGAAAATGCAAAAATTGGCCTGACTCATGTCATAGGTTTAGGTAGTGCTTGCGGGATACATATACTTGAAAAAGTTTAATTTCTAATGTTGATTGGCGTTGTTAGCGATACTCATAACAACTTTAAAAACATTGAAAAAATTACAAAAAATTTTAATGCAGAAAATGTTGCTATAGTTGTGCATACTGGTGATATTACCAACGCCTATTCTCTTGACAAATTTTCTACTCTTAAATCTGATCTGATAGGAGTTTATGGAAATAATGATAAAAATGAGGTTGGTCTGGAAGAATGTGCAATTAAAAATAACTTCCAGTTTCAAGATCCTCCAAAAATAGTTAACTTCTGTAACAAAAAAATCGCTATATTTCATGAACCTGATCCGATTGAGGATTTTTTAAGAAAGTATCAAGACATAGATATTGTTCTACATGGTCACACTCATAGATACAGAAACGAAATAAAGAAGAATACTCTATTCTTTAATCCTGGAGAGTCAGCGGGAATGTTAGAAGGCAAAAATGCCATAGGGATTATTGACCTTAAAGATCTTAAAACGAGAAGAATCTTTTTTTGACTAGAAAAATTATCAATGAGAAAAAAAGAGAAGCAGGCATAGTTAATAATAAAGGCCTCAAAACTCTTGTGGAAAAATCTTTTTCTAAAACAACATTATAGAAAAATGAAAATAGTGAGGGCGAATAGTTATATGTATTTATATCTAATTGGGCAGGAGTAACAAAAGCAACTAAAAGAATAACAAATATCTCAATCTTGTTTTTTTTTAAATAAAAACTTATTAAATAACTTAGCAAGATAGTGAAAAAAAAATAAATAAACCAAGCCATTCAATTTTCCAAAAGCTTTCTTAATTTTTTCTTTAACAATGTTTCTCTCCAAAAAGTAGTCTTTTGAAAAGCTTTATCTAATCCTTCAGAAAAAACTAATCTCAAGAATTCTTTTTGAGATTTTTTTGAGAAAAATAGAGTTGGATTTATGTTTGTATTAAATGAAATTTCTACTATGACTTCGTGCAATTTCTTCAATAGCTTGTCTTCTTCTGATCTTGTCAAAACCTTGTCTACTTCTAGATTATTATATTGCGGATCGAAAGTTGAAGAAACGAGTTTATCAATATCCTGATAGAGCCATTCAAGTTTATTTGAATCTTTCAACTCTTTTTTTTGCTCTTTGTAAAGATATATTAAGTACTCTACATCCAAAGCAGCATACTTTAACTGGGAGTTAGAAAGAGGACGTCTTGTCCAATTAGAACGTGTTTCCTTTTTATCTAAAATAATTCCAAGCCTATTCTCAACAAGCCCTTGATAACTTATGGAATAGTCTCCTCCTAAAAAGGCTTCTGATATTTGAGTGTCAAAAATATTCACCATTTCTTGATTAGTCCATGAGTAAATTGCTTCTAAATCTTCCTTACAAGAATGCAAGATCTTTATAACAGAGCTATTAAATAGAAAGCTGGCATGTTCTTCAGGATCAGGAATTTTTAAAGCGTCAATTAAAAAAGTTTCGTCCTCGTCATTTACCTGGAGCAAAGCTAACCTCATATTATTTTTACTTGTCCTTCTGAACTCAGTATCAACAGCGACGAAAAGCTTAGATGAAAGTTCCTGATTTAAGACTTCTAGATCTTCAATTGACTCGATTAATGTATACAATTCAATCTATCTATGACTGATTATTAGTGTAGATGAATACTTTACTAGGAAAGTTTTTTCAGTAAATACGTATGTCATTAAGGTCATTGGTGAAGTTATATTACCTTGTCCGATAAACTGAAAAAAAGTCTCATCTAATGTCTCTTTTTTTTTGAGTCTGGATACTTTATTATCAAAAAATAGCTGATCCAAATCATGATAAAACCATAAAATTGAATATATTCTTCTGTATTGTTTTGAACAAAGTAAGCTGCAAAACTACAAGATAAAGTTGTAATAAAAATGAATAAAAGCAAAATTTTCCACTTTTCGTAACCTGAATCAAGCAAAATATGGTGTATGTGGGATCTATCACCCAAAAACAGAGATTGTTTTGAGCTTAGTCTTTTCATAAATGTAGATAATGCATCTATCAGGGGAAGTAATATTAACCATAAAGCAGTCACTGGCTTTAGAAAGCTATCAGAAGGAGACTGAGATAGCGTGACAAGGAGCCAAGCCACAATAAATCCTAACCACATAGCACCCGAGTCTCCTAAAAAGATTTTCCACTTCTTGCCAAATAAACCTAAATTAAACAAAAGGAAAACAATTAAAATTGCTGAACCGAAGAAAAGAAAATAGTTACTTTCATTTCCAAAAGCTACAAGTGCAAGAGTTGTCGAGGCAATGAAAACTACAAATCCAACTAATCCATCCATTCCATCAAGCATATTAAATGCATTGCACACTCCAACTACCATGAAAATTGTTATAGGTATTCCTAATTTACCCAGGTAAATATCGAATACACCAAATAGATTTCCCAAGTCCCTCAAATATACATCTGTGGCCATAATTACTAACCAACTCGCAAATATTTGAAAAATAAGTCTAGCGGAAAATGGTAAAGGTCTAATGTCATCCCAAAGACCCAAAAATAATATGATTAATGAAATAATCCACAGTTTTAACAGATTTATGTAAAGCTGATCTAGCTCAATGTCGCCCCCGAAAACCAAAAAAATTAATATTATAGAAGATGCGAAGTAAATTGCTATGCCACCACCCAGTGAGATCTCCCCTTTATGAATCTTTCTGATGCCGTCTGGTTTGTCAACAATATCAAGTTTTTTGAAGAAAAAAACTGTAGAGAAACATATGAAAAATGTTAATAGAAATGTAAGAAGGTACGCCTCAATCATAACCTTTGCTTAAAAAGAATCACCCTTAATGTTTATATAAGTTTAACTAGATAACTTATAATATCACGTACGATAGTTTTTAGCCCAGGTGGTGGAATTGGTAGACACAAGGGACTTAAAATCCCTCGAAGGAAACTTCGTGCCGGTTCGAGTCCGGCCCTGGGCACCAATAATTAAATATGAAAATTACTATATTTGGAACAGGTTATGTTGGACTTATAACAGGAGCTTGTTTTGCTAATGTCGGTCATGATGTGAAGTGCATTGATATCGATCAGTCTAGAATAGAAATACTAAATCAAGGAAAGGTGCCTATATTTGAACCAGGATTAGAGAGTCTAATAGTCAAAAATTTAGATAATAATTGTTTATCTTTCTCTTCTTCGTTAGATGAAGGTATCAAACATGGGAAAATATGCTTCATAGCAGTTGGGACGCCATCTAAGAAAGATGGATCAGTTGATATGAGCTATGTTCATGATCTTGCAAAAGAAATTGGTAAATCCATAAATGAATATAAACTCATTGTAAATAAATCGACGGTGCCTGTAGGCTCTGCTGAAGAAATTAAGGAAATAATTCATAGAGAATTAAAGAAAAGAGAAATCGATTTAAGTTTTGATGTTTGTTCCAATCCTGAGTTTTTAAAAGAAGGTAACGCTATCCAAGATTTTGTGAGGCCAGAAAGAATCGTAATAGGCTGTGAAAATAAAGATTCAAGATCTCTTATGAGTGAGTGCTATGCATCCTTTAATCGACAAAAGGATAAAATAATTTATATGGATATTAAATCAGCAGAGTTAACAAAATATGCAGCCAATGCCATGTTAGCTACAAAAATAAGTTTTATGAATGAAATGAGTAGGTTATCAGAAAAGCTGGGAGCCGATATAGAAAAAGTGAGATTAGGAATTGGCTCTGATAGCAGAATTGGCTATCAATTTATATACCCTGGTTGTGGTTACGGAGGCTCCTGTTTTCCAAAAGATGTGAGGGGTGCAATTAAAACAGCTGAAAGTGTTGGCTATGATATGGAGATACTTAAAGCAGTAGATAATGTTAATAATAAACAAAAAGAAGTTCTTTTTGAAAAGTTATTATTAAATTTTGGAAATAATTTAAAAGGAAAAAAAATCGCTATATGGGGATTATCTTTCAAACCTGGAACTGATGATCTTAGAGAAGCTCCGAGTCTTGAATTAATTGATTCTATTCTTAATGCGGGAGGAGAAATTTTTGCCCATGATCCTGAGGCAGCCCAAGAATGTAAGAAACTTTATTCTTCTGAAATGAATTTCAACATAAAGAATGATCATTATGATTGTTTAACAAATTCTGAAATATTAATTATATGTACAGAATGGAAGATATATAGGCAAGTCGATCTAAAGAAACTAAAAGATTTAATGTCTAACCCTACAATAATAGATGGGAGGAATATCTTTGATAAAGAATTAATGTCAAAGGAAAAAATTTCTTATCTATCGATTGGCAGAAATTGATGATTTTGAAATTCCTTCCACGGACTTCTTTATTCCCTTTTTCCAATTAGAAGGTTCAATATTAAATGTTGAGTAAAAAAGAGACGAGTCTAGTCTAGAATTTTTAGGCCTCTTTGCAAGAGTAACAAACTCATTGGAATTAACCCTTTCTATAACTGGAATCTTCTTAATGACCTTTTTCCTATAAGCCTCTTTAAAAATTTCTTCAGCAAATTTATCCCATGAACAAGATTTAGATCCGCCGAAATGATATAAGCCTATCTTTTCACCTTTCATGATGTAAGGGACTGCGGAAAAGATTGCAAAAGCTAGATCAGGTCCATAGGTAGGGCAGCCAAACTGATCAGAAATGATTTTCAAGGAATTTCTTTCTTTGGCCAGCATTATCATAGTATTAAAGAAATTTTTTCCATGTTCCGAAAAAAGCCATGCAGTCCTAATAATTAAGTATTTACAATTTGATTTTTTAATTTCTTCTTCGCCAGATAATTTAGACTGACCATAAATTGTAGAGGGATTTGGTGTCCTTGATTCCTTATAATATTCTTCTCCTGTTCCGTCAAAAACATAATCTGTTGAAATGTGAATCAGATAAATCGAATTTTCATTACAAACTTTCGCTAGCTCTTTTACTCCTACTGAATTAACCGCAAAAGCGTCCTGTTTATATTGTTCTGCTTTATCAACAGCTGTGTAAGCGGAACAATTTATTATGACCTCAGGTTTAGATTTGAGAATACTCTCTTCAAGATGAGATAAATCCGTTATATCTAGTTGTGCCTTAGAATTAAAATAAATTTCAAAAGAAAATTTTTTGGATACATCTTTAAGACATTTTGCTAATTGTCCATCTTTACCTATAACCAAGATTCTCATCTCAAGAAATCTTCTAATGATATACCTTGAGAATCTTTTTCAGATACTAATGGATTCGATCTCAACCAAGGAAGATTGATTGTTGGGTCATTCCACAAAATTGTTATTTCGTCTGTTGGGTCATAATAACTGGTAACTTTATATTCAAAATCTGCTATCTCTGACAGAACTAAGAAACCATGTGCGAAGCCTGGAGGTACCCATAATTGCCTCATATTTTCCTCAGATAAAATTACAGACTCATATTTCCCAAAAGTGCTAGAGTTAGTTCTCATGTCAACAGCTATATCCTGTACTTCGCCCCTCACAACTCTTACAAGCTTTCCTTGAGGATTTTTAACTTGTAAATGAAGGCCTCTTAGGACATTTTTATGGGACCTGGAAAAGTTATCTTGGATAAAATCAAATTTAATTTTTGCTTCCTTTAGGTATTTTTCTTTTTGATAAGTCTCCATAAAGAAACCTCTCTCATCTTCAAACATTTGTGGCTCTATAAGAAGACAATCTTTAATTGTAGTCTCTAAAATTTTCATTTTTATTGATTTGTTAGTCTAAACAAATATTTTCCATAATCTGTATTTCCTAAATTTTCAGCGCTTTGAAGTAAATTTTGCTCTGTAATCCAGCCTTTGTTGAAAGCTATTTCCTCTAAGCAAGCCACCTTTAAATCTTGGCGCTGTTCTACTGTTTGGACAAACTGACCTGCTTCAATAAGAGAATCATGAGTCCCTGTATCAAGCCACGCGAACCCTCTACCAAGTGTTTCAACATGCAGTATGTTTTCATCAAGGTAAGCATTATTGATAGATGTTATTTCAAGCTCCCCTCGTTGAGAGGGTTCGATTGTTTCAGCAATAGAAACTACATTCTTATCATAAAAATATAGCCCCGTTACAGCATAATTCGATTTAGGATATGAGGGCTTCTCTTCAATAGAGTTAACTGCACCATTATCATCAAATCCAATTACTCCAAAATTTTGAGGGTCTTTAACATGATAACCAAAAACAGTTGCTCCTTTATCTCTTTGGGTAGCTGTAGCAAGTTTCTCAGAAAAATGCTGACCATAAAAAATATTATCTCCGAGAATAAGAGAAACATTAAAGTCCTGAATAAAATCTTTTGCAATTATAAAAGCCTGAGCAATACCTTCAGGTTTGTTTTGAATGAGGTAGGAAAGATTAATACCAAAGTTAGAGCCGTCACCAAGTAACTTTTCATAAGATGGTAAATCTTCAGGAGTAGTAATAATTGCAATATCTCTTATATCAGCAAGCATTAATACTGATATAGGATAATAAATCATTGGCTTGTTGAAGATCGGAAGCAGTTGTTTGGATAAACCCTTAGTTATTGGAAAAAGCCTTGAACCAGTGCCTCCAGCTAAAACTATACCTTTATAATTCATATGTATTTAAGTAATTCTATATTCTTCAGAAAATATTCTTTTCCACCAGTTTGGATTTTTTAAATACCATAAAACAGTTTCTTCAATGCCATGCTTAAAATTCTTAACTGGCCTCCAATTAAGTTCTCTTTTAATTTTATTATTATCAATTGCATAACGCTTATCATGGCCAGGTCTATCTTCAACAAATTCTATAAGTTCTTCATGTGAATTTATGTGATCTGATTTAGTCGGGTTAAACTCATCTAATAAATTACAAATACGAGTTACAACCTCAATATTTTTTATTTCGTTGCCGCCTCCAATATTATAAGTCTCACCAATTTTTCCTTTTTCTAGAGTCCTTAAAAGTGCTTCAATATGATCATCAACATGCAGCCAATCACGAATCTGTTCTCCTGTTCCATAAACAGGAATAGGTTCACCTTGCAAGGCTGATATTATTGTATTTGGTATAAGCTTTTCTGGAAATTGAAAAGGTCCATAATTATTGGAACAATTTGTAATTAAAATAGGTAATCCGTATGTCCTATGCCAAGCTCTAACCAAATGATCTGAACTTGCTTTACTTGAGGAATATGGAGAACTTGGAGCATAAGCATTTCTTTCATTGAATGGCTCGTCATCAATTGCAAGATCCCCATAAACTTCATCGGTAGATATATGCAAAAATCTAAAATCTTTCTTTGCTTTTTTATGACGATTTAAATATTCACGGACAACTTCTAGTAAATTGAAAGTACCAAATATGTTTGTTTGAATAAAACTTTCAGGTCCTCCAATTGACTTATCTACATGGCTTTCAGCAGCCAGATGCATAATTGAGTCAGGTTTATAATGATCAAAGATTTCTCTCATGTCTTTGTTGGAACAAATATCGCTTTGATGGAAATGGTATTTATTTTCTTGATCTTTAAGATTCAAAGACTCTAAATTCCCAGCATAAGTAAGCTTATCTACATTAATTACAGTATGCTTATCTTGACTTAGTAGCTTTCTTACTAAAGCACTACCAATAAATCCCGCACCTCCTGTTATTAATATTTTCATGAATTTTATAAATTATCTTATTAATAATTGTAATAATCTCTAAACCAGGAAACGAACTCTTTTACTCCGCTCGCTAATGAATATTGAGGAGTATATCCTGTCTTTTTAAATAACTCAGAGATATCTGCATGAGTGCTCTCTACATCTCCCGGTTGCATTGTCTGAAAATTAATTTTTGCTTTCATGCCTAAATTATCTTCAATTATTTTAATGAATTCCATTAATCCAACTGGACTCCCTGCTCCAATATTGAATAAAGTATATGGGGCACTACTCTCATCACTCACAAGAATTGATTCGCTTTCTTTAGTTACGGGGGGTATATCTTGTATGCGGTATATTCCCTCAACAATATCATCAATATATGTAAAGTCTCTTTTCATATTACCGTTATTATTTACTGATATTCCTTTTCCTTTAAGTATAGAATCGGTAAATATAAATAAAGCCATATCAGGTCTTCCCCAAGGACCATAAACAGTAAAAAACCTAAGTCCAGTTGTCGGAATTCCAAAAAGATGGGAGTAAGAATGAGCCATCATCTCATTTGATTTTTTTGTTGCAGCATACAAAGAAGCAGGATGATCGGTTGAATGTTTTGAAGAGAACGGAAATTTATTATTTAAACCGTATACTGAACTAGAAGAAGCATAAATAAGGTGTTCGATTTTATAAACCTTACTTGCTTCCAAAATATTCAAAAAACCTTCGATATTTGACTGAATATAAGTATGTGGACTTTCTAAAGAGTATCTGACACCTGCTTGAGCTGCCAAATGTATAACTCTTTGAAACTGACCCTCTTCAAAGACCTCAAAGAGATCCTTAAAATTACATATATCTATCTTTAGAAATTTAAAGTTATCTAAGCCCTGAAGTTGAGAAAGTCTAGCTTGCTTTAGTGATGGATCATAATATTCATTTATATTATCAATACCAGTGACATTAAAGCCTTCAAAGCTGAGTCTTCTAGTGAGGTGATAGCCTATAAATCCAGCTGATCCAGTTACTAATATATTCATACTTTACAATACCTTCATTTCATCAAGAAGAATCTTATTTACCTTGTGAACATCATATTTCTCTAGACATATTCTCTTGGATTCCTTTCCCAGCTTACTCCTAATGTCCTTGTTTACAAACTCTTCCATTTTAGACTGAGAGTCTTGTGTATTTTTTACCTCTGCTAAAAAGCCGTTTACTCCGGATAGAACAGTTTCCCGACATCCTGAAGTATTTGTAGTTAATATAGGCCTTCCCATGGACATGGCCTCTAAAACACTTCTTGGCGTCCCTTCATTATATGAAAGCAAAACAAATACACTGCATAGGTCTATCGCTTGGCGTATATCTTCATAAAAGCCTAGGTACTCTACCCCATATTTATTTTTCCATTCTTTAATTTCGTCTAAAGAAATTGAGTCATCATGTTTATCTTCAGAACCAACAACGTAAGCCTTCGAATCTGGATAATTTTTACTAAATTCTTTGAAAGCCTTTGCGAATTCGTAAAGTCCCTTAGACTTTAAAAGTCTTGCGGCAGTTAAGAATACCAACCCGTCAGGTAGGGGGCTTTCTTTATAAAAGTCTAAATTAACTCCAGAGCCATTGACAATTCTAATCTGAGTATCATTTACCAACTTATAGGACTTAAATAATTCAACATCATCTGAATTTTGAAAAAAAACTTTTCTATTTTGAATTAAAGAAAGCTTTAAAACTATAACTGCAAGAAACCTCCTTAAACGATGTATAAGTTGATTATCATCGAATATATGCCCTCTTCCAGTAATCATGCAATACATGTTTTTTACATTTGCAAAATATCCAGCTACAGAAGCAATAACAACGGCCTTGTGGTTATAGCTAAAAATTAGATCAGGTTTGATTTCTTTAGTTTTCTTATAAAGATTTAAGCAGCTCCTAATAATCTCGATGGGGTTACTCCCCTTTCTTTCAAATGATAATTCGATAAAAGAAATGTTATTTTGATTTAATTTTTCTAATTCAGAAGATGAAATTTCTGGAGCAATTGTAAAAATAGAATAATTATATTTTTGAAAAGACTTTAGGAAATCTAACCTGAAGTTGGTAAGAGTATCCCCATGAGCACATACTACTAAGAGAGTTTTATTATGTTTTTCTTTCAATTACAGCTTCCAAACTTTAATAGATTTTGTTTCAAGTTCTTTAGTCAAGGTATCTTTGATGTCGAAAATCATACCATGAGGTTTGGTTACCCTTAATAGGTCCTCTGAGGTTAATTCTAAAAACTGCTCATGTCTGTTGGCAATTATCGTAATGTCTGCTTGCGGGAGTTCCCTGAAATCTTTATTAAGAATATTATATTTTGACATCAATTCTTCAGGTACGACGCAAGGGTCCATAACATTTATAGCCTTTACTTGATTATTTAAAAGATTAAATATTTCAAGTGGTTTTGAATTTCTAATATCAGAACAGTTTTCTTTAAAGGTAATACCTAGAATGTTTAGAACTACTTCATCAAGTAGTACTTCGTTTTCTTTGAGATATTTTTCAATACTACTAACTATATAGAGAGGCATTGAATCATTTATTTTTCTCCCAGACAGAATCACTTCTGGATGAAAACCAACTGCTTTGGCTTTGTGAGTTAAATAGTAAGGATCGACACCAACACAATGACCCCCGACAAGGCCAGGCTTAAAATCAAGAAAATTCCACTTTGTCGAAGCTGCCTCTAATACCTCATTGGTTTCAATACCTAAATCTTTAAATAACATAGCAAGTTCGTTAATTAATGCTATGTTTAAGTCTCTTTGTGTATTTTCAATCACTTTCGCAGCTTCTGCTGTTTTAATATTCTTAGCTCTGAAAGTTCCTGCTTTCACAACTGACTTATATAGACTATCAATAGTATCTAGGGCTTCTTCATTAGATGCTGATACCACTTTCTGAATCTTCTCAAAAGTATGTAATTTATCACCTGGATTGATTCTTTCTGGACTATATCCAAGAGAAAAGTCGATATTGATACTTAATCCAGAACCTAGTTCAAGGATAGGGAGGCAAACCTCTTCTGTCGCTCCAGGATAAACTGTAGACTCATAAACGACTATATTGCCCTTTGATAGGTATTTAGAGACTGTTTCGCTTGCCTTCTCTAAAAGCCTCAAATCAGGGATATTATTGGAGTCTATAGGAGTTGGTACGGCAATAATATAAAAATCTACATTCTTTAAATCTTCTTCATTACATGTATACCTTAAATTAGATCTCAATAAATCTTTTTTATCTACTTCTCCCGAAACATCCTTCCCAAGTTTAAGCTCCTCAAGCCTTTTTTTGTTTACATCGAAGGCTATGACTTCTTGTAATTTTCCTAGGGCAGAAGCTACCTGAAGTCCCACATATCCCAAACCAATAACCGCTACATGCATTTTTATCAACTTAAGTTTAATGATCCTCTACCCAAAGCTGGAACATTAATATATTCCAAAGAATTGGACCTGCATTCATATCTCCGTTTTTATGTTTCTGCCAAACTGAGATTATAGAGTCATAATCTAGATAGCCTTTATTCTTTATAGATTCTCTATCTAATAAATCCTCTGACCAAGATCTGAGAGGGCCTCTCAACCATGAATCAAGCGGAATCGAAAATCCCATCTTCTGAACGTTGATCAAATTTTCTGGTAAGTATTTTCTTAAAACTTGTCTTAGAATATATTTTGTAACAGAGCCTCTTATTTTCATGTTTTCTGGAAGCTTCCATACAAATTCAGATATTCTAGGATCTAAATAAGGCACCCTACTTTCTAAAGAAACATGCATTGAAGCTCTATCTAGCTTAACTAATATATCATCAGGTAAATAGCCCAAAGAATCATAAATCATCAATTTCTCAAAATCTGCAAAGTTATCAAGATTAGCATGCTTTGCTTGACGATCATTTGGCACATGATTACCTTTGTGCATAAATTCAGATGGCATATTAGTTTGAGAGATAAGCCTGTCATAGTAAGACTCTAGAGAATTTGAATTCAAAATCTCAGCGATTTTGTAAATTTTTTGCGTTGTACTACTAAAATTCTTTTTAAAAAAAGGAAATAAGGAAATAAGACTTTCAACTTGCTTAACCGATAGTTTAGATAACAATTTCGATACATATGACCTCATAGGATAAGGGATAGATTGAACTGAAGGCCATATATTTTTTGCGAATCTATACCTGTTATAACCAGAAAATATTTCATCACCTGCATCTCCTGACAAAGTAACCTTTACATCTTTTGCGGCCAGTTGAGAGACTAAGTATGTTGGAATCTGTGAAGAATCTGCAAAAGGTTCATCAAAAATTTCGTGTATTTTGGGAACAACAGAAAGGAAATCGCCTGTAGATAATTTGAAATCACTATGGTCTGTGCCCAAATAAGAGGCTATTGCGCTAGCATTATCACTTTCATCGAAAGCTTTATCCTCAAAACCTACTGTAAAAGTTTTTATTTGAGTCATGGACTGCGACTGCATCATAGCAACTATTGTAGATGAATCTATACCTCCTGAAAGGAATGCCCCTAATGGAACATCAGATAACATTTGCTCTTTTACAACATCATTTAATAAATAATCTAAAGAATTAATAGACTCAACTTCAGAGAATTGTCTATGTGGTTGAGTTTCTCCTGCAGATGCATTTACGAGATCCCAATATTTATATTTCTGAAAACTTAAAGTTTGAGAATTAAAAACAAGGTAGGAGCCTTGTTCTAACTTTGATATATTTTTGTAAATAGACTTAGGTGAAGGTACATAACTCAGCTTTAAAAAAGAAGATAGAGCCTCTTGATCAATTTCTTTCTTAAAAGCCGGATGTTTTGTTAATGACTTGAGCTCTGAAGCAAACATAAAGGTTTCATTCAAAAAACCATAATAGAGGGGCTTTTCACCAAACCTGTCTCTGGCCAGGATTATTTCACCAGAATCTTTATTCCACAAAGCAAAAGCAAACATACCTCGTACTAATGATAAAGTCTTCTTTAAACCATAAATAGCAATATGTTCAATCAAAGTCTCAGTATCTGAAGTACCCGCCCAATATACTGATTTCAGATCTTTCCTTAATTCTTGGTGATTATAAATTTCACCATTAAAAATTATTACATACTTACCATTTTTTGAAAGCATAGGTTGATGACCGTTTGCAGAAAGATCTAAAATTGACAGCCTTCTATGGGCAAATCCTACTCCCGCAGTTTCATCAAACCAAATACCTCTTCCATCTGGGCCTCGGTGAGACAGCGCACTATTCATTGCGGAAAGCGTATTTTGAAAAAACTGTTCAGAAAGATCTTTTTTGCTACAGAAACCTGTTAATCCGCACATCTTTAGTTTAATTTCTCTACTTTTTTAAATTCGTTGGAAAGTAGTTTAAGAGCGATTTGTAATTCATACTTTGTTTCAATCAGATTCCTTCCTTCTTTGCCAAAATTTTTCCTCTTCTGTTGATCTGTGATCAAGATCTCTAGGTTATCTACCCATTCTTCATGATTATTTGCTAGAAAGCCGTTGAGTCCATGATTGATGAGTTCTTTATTGACCCCTACTGAAGATCCAATAACAGGTTTTCCACTAGCCATATATTGTATCAACTTATATCCACACTTCCCTTTCTCCCATGGGAGATTGGGAAGTGGCATAATCCCAATATCTATGCTCTGCACATCAAGGGCTTCTTGTTCTTCTGACCATTGCGCATAGATCATATCCACATTACTTATAATTTTATTACTTCCTATTAACTTCAATGAAAAATCATATTTTAGAGTAAGTTGTTGTAATGCTTCTGAAACCATATTTAAATAATGCTCCGTCATGGGTGTTCCAATCCAGCCAATTATAACTTTGTCGTTTTTAATGTTTGCAACTTGATACTTTCTTAAATCAACGATTGTTGGTATTAAGGCTATATTCTTAGCACCTGCATCAGAAGCTCTCTTCGCAATGTAAGAGTTTCCACAAAGCACAATAGTACTTGCTTTCATTACTACATCTATTTTTTTCTTCAAAAACACCTGATAAATATTAAGATTTTTACCCTGATCATAGTTATGAAAAACTGCATCATCATAATCTACTATCATTTTGACATCCAAAAGTTTAAATATCCGTTCAAAGATTGCAGGAAACATAGGGAAAAGTTCCTTTTCTATCCATAAAAAATCATATTTATACAAAGTAAATAAAATAAAAAATCTTCGAATATATCTTTTTAAAATATAAACGAAATTTCTTTGCCTTCCTGAGTAGAGATTTTCTAGGTAAATATCGTCAAACAAGTGGTCTTCATTGATTGTGAAGCCCTGATTAGCGAGTCCTTCAAAGAAGATATGAAATCTCATCCTGCTAGATGCACCTTTTCGGGAATATCTTGTCAGGGCAATGATTTTCATTGATTTTATTAGAAATGAAACATGTTATTATAGAATAGGTAACTAATTAAATAATTCTTTATTTCTCATCTTTATTCAAATCAGTTATGCCTGAAACTATATCAGAACAATTTAAAAACTTATGCTATACACTATTTAAAAGGAACCTTTGCATTGAATTAGATAGAGAAATGAAGAAGAATTTCCTAAATAAGAGCGGTGTTGAAATAGGGGGCCCAAGCAATTTTTTTAAGCGCAACTATCCGCTTCACCAGATCATAGCAAGACTAGATATTGTAAACTTTTCGGAAGAAACTCTATAGGAGAAAAAGTAGAAAGTATTTTATTTAGGTAACAAATCTGCTGAAATCATCGTTCAAGAGGCCACTATGCTTGATGATTTACCTTTAAAAATATAAATTTCTTTTATCAAGTAACTGTCTAGAGCATATCGCCAAACCTCTAAAGGCACTAAAAGAGGGGAAAAGGATTGTAAAAGTAGATTCTCCTGTGGTTCTGGTATTACCAAAAAAACAATTAAATTTTGATCATCGTAGGGAGATAACCAAATTCAGTAATATTTTAGAAGATTATGAAAATAATACATCTGAAGAAGACTTGAGTCACTTAGATGAAATTATGTCACTTAACGACTTTTCTCTTGATCCAGGCTCGGGAGGTCCAATCCATTTCAAACAAACATCATTAAAAAATATTGAAAATAGAGCGCTTCATCATCATATTTTTGACTTAGAATTATTAAATGAAATAGTTGATTTTTTAGGCAAAAAGGTTATCTAAGAGTGAAAATGCAAATGATTATTTAATCATTTTTAGAGGCTAGAAGCCTCTAAAGGCTTCTTTTAATATTCAGAACATAATTCTTTTAAAAATATAGCCTATAAACCATAAATATAATCTCAAATAAGCTTTTAAGGAATTTACAAACTCCATCGGAGATAGCTTTATAATTGGTAAAATTAACACTCTAGATATCATTTCTAGAGTCAGAGTAGAAAAGACAGATTGCGTACAACTAAAAAATTTAAAATGTTTAAATGAATAGATAATTCTACTTCTTAAAGAATAGAAAAGTCTTTGTGATACTACATTTTCGGTTGTTCCACCGCCATAGTGATATGCCGCGATAGATGTCTCATAATAACTTCTATAACCTCTTAAACTGGCTCTGAGAGAAAAATCCATTTCTTCATAATATACAAAGAAAGTTTCATCAAAGCCTTCTAATTGATTAAATAACTCTCTTCTTGTTAAGAAAAAAGCTCCCATGACTTGGTCGACTTCAATAGAAGTTTTATGATCCCAATCTAGCATAGCCATACCAGTAGATTTAAAGACTTTAGTTAAACCAACTGAGTGAAAGAAGACCCTCAAGGGTGTCAAAAACCTAGAACAGGTTTTTACTATATTGTTTGATTCATCTACCAAGCTTACGCCTAATATTCCAACCTCTGGCTTCTTCTCAATGGCTTCAAGTGCATCTGAAATAGTATCTTTGAAAACCCTAGTATCTGGATTTAAGAAAAGTATATATTCAGATTTTGTATATCTAGAACCTAGATTGCACGCCTTCGCAAAGCCTTCATTAATTTTGTTCTTATGAATTTCTACTTTGTTAAAAATCGGCAGGTCTACTAGAGAATTATCCTTAGATGCGTTATCTATAATTATAATTTTATTAATATTCTCATGATTTGAATTTTTAATTGAGTTTAAGCATTCTCCAATAAAACGGCCGCTATTCCAATTGACTATGACTATGTCTAAATTTGGCATTCCTAGAATATTGAGAAATAATTAATTACCTCTCCGAAAGTAGAGGAAAATGTATAGAAAGCAATTAGAGACGAAGCAAAGCAATTATAAATACTTGAAAAACTATTTATAGACGGTCTAGTGAAAACCAAGGGGAAAAGACCCAAAAGAGAAAGTTCCCTTATTCTATGAGCGATAATTGGAGTTTCAGCGAAGAAGATGTAAGTACCTGCACCCAATAAAATTAAATGAAAACCCTTCTTTTGCTGATAGGTTAGATTTCCGTACACAAGAAGAGTTGAAATAATAATGCTTACTTGAAGCCAAAAAATAGGATTTGTGAAAGTTACCCCAATTTCAGTTCCAGAGGATTGATGAAGAAGGAAATTAAGGCCCGAAATGTTAGAAAGCAAAAAATTCCATACTAGAGAAACGCAAAAGAGACCCAGTAAAGAGAGAAGATTGGAATTTGTTTTAGAAAAAACATAAAAAGCTATTATTATAATTCCTGAGTAATGGAACAAAGATGCTGCTAAACCCAAAATGAGATACTTTATAGGGCTCTTTGCATCAAGAAGTAATGACAGCAATATGAAGCACCCAGCTAAAGCACCTCTTATCTGATTTGATTCTTGTATAGGAAGAAAAAGTAAAAAATAAAAAAGTACAGCAGCTAAACCATAATCGATTTTCCTCAACAAGTTAATTTTGTATATAAGAGGTAAAATTCCAGCGATTAAGAACAAGGTTTGTGGCGATAAGATCTTAGCCAGCAACCAGGCGAGAAATAAATAACCCGGTTCAGTAATCTCTAAAATTAGAGCTTCATCGTAGCTGTTATAACTGAGCCTTTCAAAAAGACCTATGTAATTAGCTAAATCATTAGATATTCCCTCTGATCCAAAAATGTAAACTAAATATATTCCTAGAACAGAGGAAACAATGAAAAAAAGAAAATGTAAAACAAAGATTTCTAATTTTTGAGCTGGCATGACACCTTTAAAGTAACTTAATTGATTTTCCTTTGTCCTATAAAAACAACATTTGGATGATCTTTCTGGACTGGTAGAAAAGATCTTAATTTCTCAACTTCAAAACAAATTTCTTCATAACCCTCCAATTCATATTCTAAGAAATTAGTGTAATCATTACTTTTTGCATCTCGACTTTGCAGTCTTGAAAATCTATTTACTAAAAACACATACGAACCTTCTTGCATTTTTGCCGAAACTTTAGCGAGATAGTCATTAACAGTTTGTATATTCATTTCAGAAAAACTCTCATGGTTAATGAATAAAGCAATATTTTGGTCTAAAAGATCTAACTGACTTGGTATTAGAAATATTATCTTCTTTTGTGAAGAGGACATATTAAAATCTTCTAACTGATGAGGTAAAAAAAGTTCAACGTCTTCATCAATATTTTCTTTTGCAGATAGATAACCTCTCAAGGCAACATCGGGTAAATCAATACAGAGGTAACTAAACTCATCGAGGTTTTTAGTAAGTATAGTCCCAAAATTAAATAAGCCTGATCCTATTTCTAGGATATTTTTAGATTCAAGATCTTTTAAATCTATATGTTTCTTTAGAGTATGAAAATAAGTAAAAGATTTATAATTATTATGAGAAAAAAAAGTATTATTCGTAGAATTATAGTTTTCGTAACTAGTTCTTATATCAACTTGGTTTTGGTGCTCTTCATAAGCTTCCAATGGATAAACATCGAATGAATATTTCTGGGATGCTTTAAAATCCCGAAAAATAATCTTACTTATAATTGATGTAATAAATCTTTCAAATCTATGGATTGTATTGAGAAATATATTGCTTACCCTAACCCAAATCTTAGATAAGATTTTTATCTTTGTGGAAAGATTATAAAATTTTTTGACACTCTCGAAATCGTATTCTCTATTTATGGAGTAATCCCTTAAATTTTTAGGTCGGCTAAATGAAAAATCTTTATACATCTCTTTCCATAGTGGCGACATTTCTGTGCCTAGTTCTGTAGATTGAACAAAACTTATAGCCTCTTTTATATCATTTTCTGTATCGATTTTATTCATAACTTAGATAAATACTCCTTCAAAAGAGTCGCCGCTCTAGAATAAGCGATTTCCTGAGCTTCTTGAGTCATTCCCCCAATATGTTGTGTAATGACAACCTGGTTGCTAGTTTTAGCATATTCTAATATGGGGCTATTTTTTCTGTCTTTAATTTCATCTCTTAATACATCAGTAGCAAGTTTAGCTTGATGATTTGATTTTAAAAACTTAACCATATCCTCTTCATTTACAATTTCCCCTCTAGATGTATTTATTATGAGTATATCCCCTTTTGCAGCAAGTAAGGACTCAGCGTTTATTAAATCGATAGTTTCATCAGTTACATGGACATGCAATGATAGGACATCGGACACTCGGATAAGGCTTTCTAAGTCTTTAGTTTGTTCAAGATCTGATATGTTTTTATAGGGATCGAAAACTCTTACTTTTGATCCAAATGGTTCGAAATAGTTGGAATAAAATTTTCCAAGCCTTCCATAACCAACCACCCCAATAGAAAGTGAATTTAGTTGTCTGCCTATGTATCTAGTGTAATCCCACTCTCCACTTAAGGCACCTAGATGACTTTGAACGACATTTCTAAGCGAAGAAATTGTAAGTGCAAAAGCCAGTTCTGCAGTCGAACCTATCTTATTTATAGTCTCTCTCTCTTCTGTTAAGGATATGACTTTGATCTCTTTAGAGGCGGCATATTGAAGATCTATGTGATTAGTGCCGGTAGATGCTGTGCAGATACATTTCAAGCTTGTAGCTGCATCAATAATATCTTTATTAAGAAAAATCTTGGATTTATTTGGGTTTGTAAAGATAGAATCATATAGGTGGACAACTTCTAATACTTCATTAAAAGAAGGATCCTCTAAATAAAAGACTTCAGCAAAAGATTCCAATATTTTATTTACACCACGAATATGATTAGTTGGTGTAATAACAAGTATTTTAGGTACCATTTTTTTGAGAAATTAGTAGTTCACAAACCATAAAATCAATATAGGTATCTACGTTCACTGCTCTATCATTTGGCAATATATATGGTCTACTGTTATTTCCGCCATATCTCAGATTTTGATTCATCAAATAATCTCTTTTCATACAGTATATTGATCCACTTCTAATATAGGCTTTAGGTTTTAGATCCTGCCTTCTTGCCTCATTCGGTTCGGGCAAAAAATCACAAATCTTATCTTCAATAATCATCTTAATTCTAGCAGGGTGGTGATCTTCTAATTCATGGACAGCTATTACAGAGTCAGCTTCAGTATCAATGATCTTCTTAATACAGCCATCAATATCATCTATGATCTTAAGAGGATTAGTACACATAACTTCCACTATTAAATCGTAAGTTTTATTTTCCTTTTCTTCCATAAAAGAAACTGCATGCTGGAGGGCAGATACCGAACTAGCATCATCAGTAGAGAATTTATTTGGCCTCATGAAAGGAACCTCCGCACCAAGAGATTGCGATATTTGGGCTATATCTTCATCATCAGTCGATACTATATATTCCTTAATATATTTTGATTTCAGAACTTCATCTATTGTGTATTGAATTAATGGCTTTCCACATAAATCTTTAATATTTTTTTGTTTAACTCCTTTTGAACCTCCTCGGGCTAAAGTAATTCCTAAAATATCCAAGTTAACCTATTCCTTTCCAAGTATTGCCATTATCAGTGTAGTGATGATCAACTCGCATTTCTGGGTCATAGAGTGTTTTTAAAGAAGATGAAATCATCTTAGCAACCCAATATCTATCTTCCTTACCTACTAAGTTTTCATCAAACGGGTGATCAATTAAAGTTTGTTTCTTAAAGAAAGACAAAGCATTATGGAAGAAATACCTTTCTTCCATTTCTGAATACATATCAATCACTTCTTGATCAACAAAATGTTTCCAAAGATATCGTTTAGTAATCTTTTTTCCTTCGTATATAGGTATTTGGTTTCCAAATACAGCGCAGTATTCTTCTAAGTCATCAATATGTTTTTCAGTATTGAACTTATTAAGGACGCAATGACTTGAAATAACTAATAGGTAATCATGTTGAGCTGATTTAGCACCAAGATTTAAAGATTTTCCTGGCGAATAATCACTAATTGTCAAAATTTTTATATCTGCATGACTGCCCCCTTTAGATAATTCAGGATCTTGTTGAAACTGCCTTACTATCTGTAACGTCTTGTCATCAGAATTATTATCTATTACAACAATTTCTGGGGAGTCTAAAAAATCGATGACAGACTGAATGCAATGTCCTATCCATCTTTCTTCATTCTTAGATCTTATAATCACACTTATCTTTTTGTTACTACTCATAATCGTGCGGCTCCCACCTTCCTCGATAGTTTTCTACTGTGTCTGATTCAATATCTTGGTAATTATTTCCACAAAAGGTTGTCGAATCCATAGCTTCTAAAATATTGTCTACCATTATTCTAAACTCCTCTGGTTCCAATGCATTTTCATTATCTCTACCGGGAAGTTTGTTGTCTGTTGTAAAGTGCTTTTCTATGACAGTTACTCCATAAGCTACTGAAATGGCAGGGATAGTTGTACTCCTTGTATGATCACTAAAACCAATATTTTTTGACAAAGATGAAAGCCAGTCTAGTCTTGGGAGGTTAATTTGGTTGTTAGGGCATGGATAAGATGAAACACAATGCATAAGATTAAAATCAGCAGAACCGTTATCCAAAATTTCTACGGCACTCAAAATCTCTTGTTCCGTCGATGCCCCAGCGGAGAAGTATATTTTTGAAAAATTATTAGAGCAAAACTCAATTAATCTATGATTAATAGTTTCATGAGAAGGGATTTTGATGTCAGATAAACCTATTTCCTTCATTAATTGTGCACCCTTTGTACCAAAAACACTTATTAGAAATTCACATTTATATTTTTCTGAGAGACTAATTAAGTCAGATATTCTTTCTTTGTTTAGAGCGGCCTTATTATAAATCTCCCTCCTACCATCAGAATCCCAAGAACCTTGTTTTAAATAAAAAGGATCCCAATACTGGAATTTCACCACATTTGCTCCAGAGTCAGACGCTGCACTAATCATATCTTCAGCCAAGGCCATATCTCCCATATGATTCCAACCTATTTCTGCAATTATCTTCATGTGTTTTCCTTCAAAGTCATGAATTCTACTTTATTTCAATATATTAAGTAATTCCTGAGCTAGCATCTGTAAAATCACTCTTAGTATGTCTATTGTCTGAAATTAGAAATTAATTCATCATCTGAGAGATAACCCAATTAAAAAAAGAGTATTATTGTAAAAACGAAAAGCAAAGGTTTTTACAATAATATCTAATCTTCTCACTCTTCTCGAAAAATCTAAATAAAAATACTCTCCTCCATTTCGAAGATTACAAGGACCTAATGAATGAATTTTTACATCAGTCTGATAGCTTGAAAACGGTAAGGTTGTTTGGTCTCTTTTTGAAGAATTTTGATATTCACTCCACCAATATCTCATCAATTTGTAAGTGTTTTTATCGTGCTTTCTGATAATAATGTTTGCCTCAAAGAGGCCAAAGTTTGACGGAAAGCTTGAATCCCTATACCTTTGATATTGTTTTTTCGCTTTAAAAAACGAGGCTAGACCTTGTTTTACTACCATTTCTATTTCTTTATATGTGCATTTTCTAAAAGGATGTTCATACATAAAAATAGAATCTGGATGTTCTTTTATGTAAAAAAAGAAGTCTGATAGTTTGTTTATTACTTGTATATTGCTATCAATGTATATACTTACATTAAAGTCTTTCAAAAACTTATGTGGATGAAGCTTAATATATCTATTCTTATCTTTATTTGTTAGGTGATTCAAATTATCAATAGACCTGAATTCCCAGCCATCTGGCACCGATGCCTCATTATCTGAAAAACAAATATACTTTATGTCGTCTTCAAGAATATGTTTTTTTACAGGATTTTTTTCATAGTCACCGGTAAGACAGGTATAAACTACGAACTCCTTTTTATTCCCTTTCATGTTATTTTTATCTATAGAACGTCATTGACCATACTTAGGATAATTTTAAATTGGATTATTCACTAAAAAAACTTTACCGTTTTAATTTAAATACTTATGATTATTTTCAATAAAAAACTTCCACTCATCTTCCCATGATTCACTAGTTTTAAAATATTGATTTCGAAAAGCATCAATAGATTTGACCCTTTTAGTCTCCAAGTACCAATTAGAATTATGTCTGAGACTTTTCAAACTCTGCAATATCCCTTGGCTATTTGAAAACAAAATACCTTGTTCCTTTAGTTTATGTATAAATGGCTTGGCTTCATCAGTAGGTTTTATTAATTCTTCATTAAAAAGAGAGAATGTTTTCTTACCGATGGCTAGACTTTCTGCAAATCCACCGGCAGGTATATCCCAAATTACAGCATCATACAGAGAGTCAAATTTATCTAATTGCATATAGCTCCTTAATTTGATGTCATTATCAGGTAAAAAATTAATTTTAAAACTCTCAGAGCTTTTCCACTCTTCAATTTTATTCTTAAAAAATTCTTCTACTTGTGAATTGTAGAATGACAAGGTTAATCCCCACCCATCTTGATGCACTACCTTAAGAATATCCTCTAAAACTTCAACATATTTATTGAGAATATCCAACCGCAAGAAGCTATTGTGTATTGCAGGAAATCTATATATGAAACCCAAAGAGATCAAAACTTGATTAGTATTGGTTTCCATGAACCTTTTTTCTTTATACTTTCTTTCGAAGTTTGAAAGCAATGGGCTGGGCATTGTTACAGCCTTTTTAAGCCAAGAAGTTTCACCTGGAGTCCTATTTGTCCAACCAAAAGTTAAATAATAATCTGCTCTTGAAATTAGAATCTCGTTTACAAGAGCTCCATTAGCCAGATATCCTCCCCATCCACTATGTTGAGTTGCAACTACAGGTATGTCTAGCTCTTTGGCAGCAAACATTCTTAAAGATTTCAAGGTATTGGCTCCTGTGCCATCTACGATAAAAAAAGAGCCTTTGTATGGTTTTAGTTCTTCAATATATTTTGAGCAATAGGTCTCTGCGTGTTCAGTTGTATATAAGGGAAGATGATCATAAATGAGATCTGTTATAGATTGAAAACTAGAATCAGGTAAATTTATGTTACCTTGACAATTATCTAAGAATTCTTTGAACCTATTTGACACATATTCCGAATGTTCAAGAAACGCTGCTCTGTTAATCTTAATTTCTTTAGTATGACTTATGGTCTCGAATTCTCTACTTTCCAGAGGTGCTAACTTTCCAAAAGGCCAAAAGAAGTAATTATAACTATTCCTAATGGCAAGAAAGTTTACATTCTTATCATCAATCGGGATCTTATTGATGTATCTTGAAAGAAATAAAAAAAATTTCGAAATATCCACAACAAGATAATTTCTTAACTTTGAAAATAAAGTCCCTTCTCTTAAGTTCCTTATCAACCTAACTAAATAACTTTCTCTATAAGAGTAAAATTCCCCATATACGGGCTTTTTTAATTTCTCGTCTACTTTAAAATCCCCTCTTTCAATGTCTGGTAGTAATCTATTTATTATCCATTGATTATAAAGTGGATCTTTCTCAACTTTTTGATAGTAAAGATAACCAAAAGTCCATTTTTTATTAATTTCAAAACTTATATGAGGAACTTGAAGCTCGCTTGAAGATACTTCTTCAAATAATTTATTTAACCTCAATAACCTATCACACAAAACAAAAACAACTAGAGTTCCGTAGTTTAAAAACAGATTCTCGCAAGATTCAACTTTATAACCGAGAGCAGGACTATAAATTTCTTTAGCGAAGTGATTTGCTAAATCATCTTTTAATCTAACTGTTTCATGGTATTGCTTCGTATGAAGTGCAAAATCAAGACTCCAATTGGGTTGATAATCAAAATTTGGAAGCAAGGAAACACAATCCTCAATATTATTTGCGTCCGCGAATTCTTTATCTATTACTAGAAATTTCCTATTCATTTACTTATATGCAATTAAGTTTTTTGGATTATCTGAATATAGACAACATGTTTTAGTCAAAAGGTTATTCTTTTCAGGTTATCCATTTCCTCTGCCAGTCGAGAAATGAAGCTATTTTCCAGAGCAAATGTGAATTATCTTTCTCTTCGAGATTATGTTGCTTGAAAAGATCTTTGGCTAGATTCAGATTAATAAATTCATTAGCAGAATTATCTTCATGGAGAAGGTCTCCTGCCCATTCTTTTAGTTCATCTCTAAGCCATGCAGAGATCGGAGGGCTAAAGCCAGTCTTCGGTCTATCCATAATTTGCTTGGGCAAATATCTAAACAAAACATCTTTGAGAACTTTTTTTTGGACACCTCCGCTATATAGGTAAGATTTAGGTAATGTTGAAGAAAATTCGAAAATCCGATGATCAAGTAGAGGTACTCTAGTTTCCAAACTGACCGCCATTGAAGCTCTATCAACTTTTGTTAACACATCATCAGGCAAATATGTCTTTCGATCTGAGTACATCATAGCTTGAAAAGTGTCATTGGTAATACTTAAATCTTTCTCTAGATAACCATCTTTTGAATAAAAATCTTCATTTTTAACCAAAAGGTTATTAACAAGTCTATCCTCTGATAATATTTTTGATAATTCTATTTTATTAATACTTCCTAATAGTAATGCGAAAAACTCTAAGCTCTGTGCGTCAATATTTTTAACCTTATATGGGCTCAAATTAGCAAATTTAGCTAAAATTCTCGGAGATTTTGCTATCAATTGGGAAAGGACTCTTCTGAAAGGGACCTTAGATATGTTTTCAGCCAACAAATACTTTGAATAACCATAAAATAACTCATCGCCACCATCGCCTGAAAGAGAGACAGTAATTTCCTCTTTGGCTAAACAAGAAACAAGATAAGTGGGTATTTGTGATGGATCACTAAAGGGTTCGTCGTAAATAGAAGACATTTTCATAGCCGCGCAACTAACTTCATGATTATCCAAGTATAGTTCCTTATGATTAGTACCAAGGTGTTCAGAAATAATCATCGCATGTTCAGCTTCGTTGAAGCGACTATCTAAGAAACCAATCGTAAAAGTACTTATATTCTCAGAGGCGATATTTTGCATCATGGAAACTATTAAACTAGAATCTACTCCACCAGACAAAAATGCACCTAAAGGAACATCTGAATGCATTTGTATTTTGACTGATTCCAGAATCAGTTTCTCTAACTCCAATGATGCCTCACGAAAGTCACCTTGAAACGGCTCCAAAATGCCTTTGGAGGTTATATTTTCGATCGACCAATAATCAGTAATTGATTCAGAACCTTGAATAAGGTTCTCTTGAACATCAAGAGAAAGAATCTTGCCTGGTTCAAGTTTAAAAGTATTTTTGTAAATACAATATGGTGACTTTATATAACCATATTTAAAAAATAAATTTAATGAGGAATTATCTATTTTTTTTTCAAATGACGGATGACTGATGAGTGATTTTAATTCAGACCCATAGAGGAAATAACCATTATGCCATCCATAATAAACGGGCTTTTCTCCGAATCTGTCTCTTGCTAATTGTAATTTTTTTCTCTTTCTATCCCACAAAGCTATTGCAAACATACCGACGCATTTGGAAAGCGCGATTTCAAAACCAAATTCCTCTATTAGATTTAAAAGAACTTCTGTATCTGATGTTGATTTAAAGGAGTATCCACTGGTTTTTAATTCTTTTTTCAAAGATAGATAGTTATAAATTTCGCCATTAAAAGATAAAATATATCTACCTGTTAAAGAAGTCATTGGTTGCGAACCATTACTGGAAAGGTCATGAATTGATAACCTCCTGTGCCCTAAAAAAATGTTTTTTTCTACGTAAGAGCCTTCATCGTCAGGACCTCGGTGAGCTAATTTATCCATCATGCATTTCATATAAAAGACACCCATCTCTTCTGATATATTATTACCGACAAATCCAGCTATTCCGCACATTTGGAGTATCTAATTAAGCCTGTTAGATAAACTGAAAATATTCTCTCCTCTAAATACAAAATCTCTATCTTTATCAGAGATTGCTTTCAGAAAATTCTGAGATGTTAGGGAGCCTGGCATACACCAGTCATGAAGCTCAATGATTATAATTGGAAATTTATCTATCCATTCTAAATTTTTCTCGAATAGTTCACTCTCGCTTCCCTCTATATCAATTTTTATTATAAAAGGAATATTTCCATCATCAATTGGGTATTGCAATAAAATTTCATTGATTGTAATTAGTTCTATATCACCTTCATTTGACCTTATCAATTCAAAGCTATTATTGTTCGCGTTATCAATTCTAATTTGACCACAGCCATTGTTTGAGGAGATTCCTAGATTGTGAAAATCTATATCAGCTTTAATATTTTTGATATTTTTAATATTTTGCTTTGAAATTTCAAAGTTATTTTTACTAATTTCATATCCTAGTATCTTACTCCCTGGATAAACTAATGAGAAATAAAGCGCACTAGATCCATTATTACTTCCACAATCTATAATAAGTGGCTTTTTATCATTGCTTAATATTTTTTTATAGAAACTGAATAATTCGTGATTTCTGGGGTGTTCAACAAATCCAGAATCAAGGAAATCTAAAGAAAACTGCTCATCCATAAAAACTTGATAATTTGTTCCAATATCAACATTGTCTCTTATGTGTAAGGAAATTAAAGATTGACTCAATCTGTCAAAGATAAAATGTTTTTTGAAAAAAAGGGGATTGAAGAGCATAAATCTTTTTTTTAACAGAGCAAATTTCAAGAAATTTTTAATCCATTGGATGCTCTTGATTATTTTCTTCATATTATCTCTATAGAAAAAATATCTTATGTTTCTCTTCTATAATTTCAGGCAGTATATATGAATCAGATAATAGGTGTGTAATTGAATGTTGTATCTCATCTATTTGATTTTCAAAAAAACATAGGCCATTTTCCATCAAAAGAGCTATCCATTCTGCGTGTTTACTTGTAAAAAAAGGCTCGCTTCTTCTATCTAATATTAGTATGAAAGAAATTGAATTAAGTACCAGAAAATGGATGATAGATGCAGCTGAACAATCCAAGATAACTATGTCATCGAGTGCAATAATATCTTCTGCATTGACATTTTCTCTATTTATAATTTTTCCTCGATACCCTTCGTAATCCTCAGATTTATAGCTTCCAGGATAAGTAAGATTGAAATAATCTCCTTCAATAGATCTTAGAGATTTTGAAATCGAAGACAGGACCTCAGGGCTTTTGTATTGAATATATTGACCCTCATTTAGCAACTTAAGAGTTTTGGGAAAGCATGGCCTTTCAAGCCAAACTAATCGTTTTTTCCCAATTTTAAGGTTGGTTTTCTTATATTTTGATTGCTTTATATTATCTTCAAGAAAACCCCAGCCGAAAAACTTGTTCGATAAATCTTTTTCATAAAGAGAATAATAATCTGTCTCAAATAGGCCGTATCCTCCGCCATGCTGAAACCCTTCTACAATTATTTTTTTATTTAACAAAAAGATTTTTTCAAATCCTATGAAGTCCATAAAGGCATGAGGACTACATGAGACTTTTAACGGAAAATTTGAAAATAGCTTAAAAGTTTTGGATTGAAATACACCAGGAATCTTTTGTATTAGCTTTTCATCTACATTAATCTTCATGTTTTCAAAGTAATGAGAAACGAATCTCTTTACGAGTTCAGATTTTGATTTATCTATTCTTATCGGAATATGCGTTACCAGGAGAACCGAGATTTTGAGTATGAATTTATCTAACATCTTGGATAAAGGACCTCCGGGTAAGTGAACTTTTAACAAAAGGCTTAGCCCAATTGAAAAAAAATTTAAACCTAAGAGCCGATTTTGTATTTCTGAATCCGTACCAAATTCATACGAAAATGACCATCTGATTGGGTTATTAATAGGAGAAGCAGAGAATTTAGATAGAGACTCCTTATCATATGAAAAATGAAGAGCTGAGACTGAATAGAGCCAGTAATCCAATAATGATAACAAAAATTCTTTATTAGAAGAGTTCTCAAAGAGATTAAATTTCTGTAAAGAATTTATGAACTCTTTGTCATGCCTGTTCTTAAAATCTCGTGCGTTCATGCAAGTCCATATTCCCTGACGTTGGAAAGATTTTTTAGATACATTTCAGTGTCTTGAGAAAGAATTTTCTTAAATTCAAAAGAATCTATTAGTTCTACAGATTCCAGTAATTCTTTAACATATAGAAAGTTAAAAAGAGGATCGTGATCATATAGACTTTTAACAGTTTGAAATTCGTTTTCATGAATTAAACTGGGGTAATATTTTTTATAAGAATTTTCTTTGAGATAAAAATCGAAACCTTCAATGATGCAAGTAAACTTTCCATAATTCTTGAGAAGATTATATAAAATTCTTCCAAGACCCATTGCACTGCATAAATTATCTCCAAGTGGAAATTTCGACCTTTTGAAGGGCTCATTAATTTCTGATATCTTACAACTAACAAAAATTTGATTATAGTTAACCAATAGCTCTTTCTTTAACGCAGGATCACTTATCACTTTGTTGTTATAGTAAATACTATTCAAAAATAAAATTTTTTCTGAGAAGGTCAAACTACCATCAATTGGTTTTGGTAACACCAAGGTAAAATCGTCATATAAGTCATTTGGTAACTTGTCTGAATTTGGTCCAAAAATATAAAATTTTTTGCTACTAGTTTTTCGATAATTTTTGAAGCGTGACTTTAGCTCTGTATTGTATTTATTATTATCAGCTAGCAACTGAAGAAATTTTTTTGCTGTCAGTCTTGATCTTAGGCTTTTTGAAAAAGTTAATTGATATTCAGCCCAAGAAATTTTGGAGTCGATAGAAAGTAAAAAACCTTTTTCTTTGATGGAAAGGATATTTTCTAACCTTAACCTATTCAAATTTAGTAAATATAGTATGTAGCTTAATTTATCATTATTACTTGACCTTTTTTGAAAATTAGCAAGCAAACGTATTGAGATTTTATAACCAAAAATTCTCACGATATATCGAATAATCAATCTAACCAATCTTATAGAAAAAGAATTATTATCAATAGACTTTACTTGCTCACATATTTCCTTGAAGGGTTCTTGATAAGAATTTTTACTAAACATAGCTCCCTAAATCTTCATTTAAGAGGTAATTTTAATTTCCAATCATTTCCTTGTTTTTGCCAAATATCATTATTCCTAAATCTTTCAACGGTGTCCCAGAATTCTTCATGAGATATATCATGAAATCTAAGAAAATCTTCAAAGTATTCTTCCGGAAACTCGTCAATAAGTTTATTTACGATTTCCACAGCTTCTTCCCTACTAAGTCTGCCGTTCCAGATATCATAACAAGTTTGATCTGTAGATCTCCAGAAACCAAACTTGATATACTTAAACCAGATATTAATTTCACAGAGCTTCTCATCAATATTGTCATAATCCAAAAAATTACCAGATAAAGGTCCAGACTTCCTACCAGTAAATCCTCTCTTTTTGACAGTTTCGTAATTCTTTCGCCCATACCAGTTTGTATAATGTCCTAAATATATACTTTTGATATTTGCCTCCTCTAATATTTTATATTCTGGATATCTGTAAAAGAATGTATCTCGAATAGACAGATCGTCATCTAGCCAGTCATCGATAGATTTACCTTCTTTATTTAAATCACTTTTATCTATTGCCAAAGCACTGGCAGTACTTTCTTGTCTTTGACCCCCACCAAATTCAAAGGCTATATCTTCTCCCCAAACAATTAGAGGAACATCATATATAACAGCGATATTCACAACACTCGAGAAAACCGCGCAGTGCTCTGCCCAATTTGGCTCTCCTTGTCTTAGTGTACATTTCTTTCTTACTGCCTTATAAAAACTTGGTTTCAAATTAATTTTCATGTGATCAACGTTCAAGTCGTTAATCATATTATTGAGATTGGCGATTCCTTCAGTAGTTGGTAAATGGTTAGCCAAAGTAACGCATAAAGTTTTCAAGCCTAGTTCTTTGGAAAGAGTTAAAGCTTGAACCCAACTGTCCTTGCCTCCACTTACTGGAACTATGCAGTCGTAAAAAGGATGATTTTCTTTTTTAATATCATCAACAATTGACTTTAGCTCTTTAAATCTTTCATCCCAGTCTATTGTTGCTTTAATTTCCTGACTCCTGCATGCATTACAAAGACCTCTGTCGTCTAAGTAAACTCCAGGTTTAGTATCGGGCATGACACAAGCAGAGCAGTATTTCATCCTTCAATAGCCTTATAATTACTTTCATCGATGTAACCTCTGCCCAAAAGGATGTAATCATCATTGATATCTTCCTTTTCAAGCAAGTCAGTTGCCAAATAATTGCGCTTATCTGTAATCTCCAATTGAGCTTCAATTACACCTTCATCTTCAATGTGATTTTTGATGTGATCAGATAATACCCAGCTTTCTGAGTCCTTTTTCCAAATATCCTTATCTCTATATGGTTCTAGATAGTCAAAAAATTCTTTTTCATCTATATCTAACCAATTTAAAAATTTGTTTAATCCTTTAGGTTTTACATCTTGATATTGAGTGACTAGATTAATGCCTTCCTCTCTAGATATCCTTTTTAGTCTTATATCTCTTGAAGCATGATCTGAAACTTTTCCGTAACCATACTTGAGATACTTTATATAATCGTGCACACCAGCATTATTCCAACAGTTAATGGACTCATAAGTATTGAAAGTTCTTTCTTCTTTTTTAGTCTCATATCCGTATTTATAGATCATTTCTTCAATTTGCTTTTGTGAATCCCAAAAAATGTAATTACCTAAATAAAGTCCTCTTACTCTATTGCTCTCAAGCTGCTCGTCTGAAGGGTATGTAAACGCTTGAAGATCTTTTTTAGTTATGAACTTATCCTTTCCAATTAACATTTCAGCATCAATTCTTCTTAATGCATGCTCTTTTCTAACTTTTTTGGTCATTTCAACTTGATCATAATGAGAGAACATTCCAACCTGATCTAGCCATCCGTTAACGCCCCAAATAATTAAGGGTATTCTCAGTTTGGTTGCAACTTGAACAGGAAAAGTTTGAGTTCCAGCAAGTATATGCCAATAGATATCACCAAATTCCTTCAAAGTTAATTTTGTTACCGCCTTTATAGTATCAGGACCTACTGTTGATACAATGTGATCACAATCTAATTTGGTTACCAATCTTGCTAAATTGCGTATACCTATTTTAGTGTTGTACTGATTGTTATAGGTCACTAACAATGGGTTCATGTTGAAATTATTTTTGATAGTGTCTACTACAAAGAAATCGTCGCCCGTTCCAGTAACCGGAATTATGCAGTCATAATGAATATTCGACTTAGACCTATATTGAGAAAGCAAATTCTCAAATTCTATTTTTTTTTCTGACCAATCAATGAAATATTTCTCTTCATGTACACGACATCCACTACAAATTCCATCTTCATCTAATATAATTCCCAGAGGGTGATTAATTGGATAAACACACCTTCGACAATATTTCATTAATAAGGCCTTCCCATTTCATCGAACTCAAAATCTTTATAATTTACTGCACCATTTAATCTAATATTTACACCATCTTTAATCAACATGGCTTTTGCAGCTATGGTGCTATGTTCCGTATGTTGAAAAATATTCGCTGCAGAAACACCTGAACAATTTGTTTTTAGAACTGCTTCTGAAAAATGAAAAGTTCTTCCTCCCCCGCCGCAAGCAATGACTGGAATTTTCACAGCTTCAGTAACTCTTTTTATTACATCAATATCATAACCAATGCGAAGACCATCACGATCTACAGAGTTTAAAAAGACTTCTCCGCAACCTCTATCTTGGATATCTAAAATAAATTCTTCAAGATTCGTATTGATGGTTTTATTAGTTTGATAGTCATAAATAAAATGATCATTGCCATCATAGGAAACATCAACTGAAACAGTAATACACTGAGATCCGAATATTTCTGCAGACTCATTTATAATGTCAGGTTTCTCTCTCACTATAGAGTTTATACAAACCTTATCAGCGCCAGAATTTATTAGTCCTTTAATATCATTATTATTTCTAATCCCGCCTCCAACTGTAAGAGGCACAAAACATTCTGAAGATGCCCAATTTATAAGCTCCAAATTGGGGGACCTGCCCTCCTTTGAGGCAGTTATATCAAGGACAACAATTTCGTCAACATCCCATTTCACAAAAAACTCTATGGCAGTTTTGATATTACCAATTGGTAAATATCTTTTGAAATTAAAACTCTGAACAACCATTTCATCTCTAGTTATTATGCAGGGTATTAGTCTGGTCTTAAGCATCAGAAATAATTCTTTGACAGAAAGTTTTCCAAAAGCAATATCCCATTTTCTTGGCTCTTCTCAGGATGGAATTGAAAACCTAGTATATTATTTGATTGAACAGCCGCTGTAATATTTTTTTCGTAATTCACTTTTGCAATTATATTCTCTTCAGCGCATTTGGCATGAAAACTATGTACAAAATAAAAATTCTTATCGCTGTTAAGATTATCGAAAATCTTTACATCTTTTTTGTATTGAATATCATTCCAACCCACATGTGGTACTCTATATTCCCTAGAGAGGTTGAGATAATCAACACTTCCTTGAATAAAATTTAATCCTCGATGTATGCCTTTCTCAGAAGAAGAAGTGAAAAGCATTTGCATACCAAGACAAATTCCTAAAAAAGGCTTTTTACGATCTAAAGCCTCTGCAGATAAAGTTTCGATTAATTTTTTCCTCCTGAGATCAGCCATCCCATCACCAAATGCTCCAACCCCTGCAAGAACGATAAATTCAGATTTTTTTATCTCATTGGGGTCTGAAGATACTATGACTTCACAATTACCAACGTAAAGCAAGGCATTTCGTAGAGAGTTAATGTTTGCATTTGCACGATCAACAATTACTACTTTTGAGGACATATTTGCTTAGTTGCTAAATCCATCATCAATGATGATATTTTGGCCACATATGAACTCAGCTTCATCAGAAAGAAGAAAACAAATAGCTCCTAGTAAATCTTCGGGATTCAGCATTCCTTTAGACCTCGCATAATCCTTATATTTTGCAATAAAAGACTTATCTTGATCATCAAGTAAGCCACCAGGAGAAATAGTATTCACCCTAAATTTACTTCCTTTTGTATATGAAGTAGTGTATTTGGCAAGGTGTATCAAGCCAGATTTAATAGCTGCATACTCAACAGGCATAGTCATGTCTGTACCGTCGTAAATATCAAACTTAGGTGGAATTACTCCATAAATTGAAGATATATTGACCAGAGAAAATTTTAAGTTTTTATCTAAGGAATAACTGGCACAATGTTGCATAAACATAAAGTAGGCGCTCATATGCAAGCCTACATTTTCAATAAAATCTTCGCGAGTAACATCAAAAAAATGAGCTCCATAGTTTTTATTTCTTGGATAGGAGGTATTAACTGCCCCACTAACTTCTCCAAATCTATTCTCGATATCTTCAAAGATGCTCACTAAGTTCTCTTTGAAAGAGATATCTGCTTCATAAGAGGTAAAGTTTTCGATTTTAAAAGAAGTACTCTGTCTTTTTAATTCGTCTTTATTGTTGTCAATAGCAATGACATTTTTACCTTGATCAATAAGTCTCTGGCACAGTGCATTGCCTATTCTTCCACAGGATCCAATTACGATTATATTACTCTTTGTCATTATTTTTTTCAGATAGAAGTTTTCTGGCTAACATTAGATCAAATTCGTCATCTATATCGACTGCTCTTTCCTTTGGAATGATCACAGATTTTACATTACCTTCAAATATTGAGCTTTTGCTCATTATAAATTCTGGTCTTGTTAAGTAGGCAGCAGTTGTGATGTCGAAGGTGGCTGGTACATCTTGTCTCCTAGAGAATTTCTCGCTTTTGATAACTAATTTACTTTTTGCATCTTCCCCTATTTCAACCATATTAAAATATGGACTTCGCGAAGATGGGGTTACAGTTATAACAATATCTGTTTCATCATCCAAACTTGACAAACAATTTGAAATATCTGTTTTCGACCTCAGAGGAGCTGTAGGAGGTAAACTTAAAAATAAGTCAAATTCTTCTTTTTGCTTAATCAGTTCAATAGCATGTCGCCAAGCTAACCATTCAGGAGCCTCATCTGAAGACAGCTCAGGAGGTCTTTTAATTATCTGAGCTCCTCTATCTCTTGCAATAGATAGAATATCTTCCGAATCTGATGAAACCACCACCTTATCAATAAAATTTATTTCTTTAGCGAGATTAATAGAGTGACAAATCAGAGGCATGCCACCAAAGTCTATGATATTTTTATTAGGTAATCCCTTTGATCCTCCTCTTGCAAAAATAAAACAAAACAATTTCATAAAACTATTTCTATTTAATGACTTTCACCGTCTTTTTGGTTTTCGAAGATAATCTCATTGCCTGTATGATATCCAATACTGCATTTGCATCTGAAATTTTTACATTTGGCTTTGGGGATTTAATGCTCATTTTTAGGAACTCTTCTATCATTTTTCTATACATGTAGTCTTTTTCAAATTCAATCCTTTGGTAAATAATAGAGTTCTGTTTATGGTGATTTTCAAAAAATATAGAATCGGACAATACATCCCAGATTAAATTTCCTTCTTTTCCGATAACTTTGCAATAACGAACTGGTTTTCTTTGTAAAAAATCCATATGAAGATTAATTGGTAATTTACCTGCAGATATAATTGCATCTACAGAATCTTCTGAATTTATTTCTAGTCCACCGCTATTAGATAAACTACAGATTACTTCATTTATTGGTCCAAATATCCAATTTATATAATCAATTTCGTGGCTCAATTCTAAAAGAACTCCACCTCCTTTTGCTTTGTTTGCTGAGACGCTTTTTCTATAATCCAATTCAGGTCTCCAATCGGGTAAGTATTGACCAACTTCAATAATAACTTTATAGATTGAAGTTACTTGTTCGTTATTTTGTATTATTTCTTTAAATATTTTTGCAGACGGTAAATATCTTAAGCAGTAGGCAACTTCTGTATAATTTTCTGATTTATCTAAAATAGTTTTATATTTTTTTATTTCTTCGATACTGTGTGAAAGGGGTTTCTCAATTAAGGTAGGTATTCTTCTTTTTAAAAAGGGTGTTGCATAAAAAAGATGAGTTGTAGCCGGAGAGGCAATAAAAACAGATTGTGGACTTGATTCCAAAGCTTCATCAAGAGATTCAAATAAATTATTGATTCCAGGATAAGTTGAGATTGAAGAATTTTTTGAGCTTGGTAAGCAATTAATTTTGGGATTTTTAAGAATATCGTTCAGTATAGTTATGTAACGTCTGGCCATAGTTCCACTGCCGATCACTAGATATTCCTGCATGAGTGTCATAAATCTTCAACGTCTTTATTCGCTTTTTGATAATCCCCCATTCTTCCTATATCTAGCCAATACTCATGGACAGGAAAAATGTTTATCTTATTTTCTTTAATAATTTCATTAACCAAGGTAGGCATATCCATAAATTGATTAGCTTGAGATTGCTTTATTATTTCTTGATTTAAAACATAAATGCCGGCGTTTACATTATAAGAGTAAGTAGGCTTTTCATTAATGGCGGTTACTAGACCATTATCAGACTCTACAACTCCAAAAGGAATGGTCTGTTTGTGCTCATTCACACATAAAGTAGCCATTACATTTGTCTCTCTATGAAATTTTAAAAGACTTTTGAAATCTAAATTTGTAAGTAGATCTCCATTCATTAAGATTAAAGGTTCATTTATTTCTTTTTTTGGGAGCAGACCTAATGCACCCCCTGTGCCAAGAGGCTTTTCTTCGTGGATATATTGGATCTCAACACCCCAGTTTTCACCCGCGCCGAAATGCGATCTAACTTGTTCAGGCATATAGTGGGTTGATATGTAGAATCTGTAAAATCCCGCTTTTGCTAATTTCTCTAAAATAATCTCAAGAATAGGTTTATCACCTACTTTAAGAAGTGGCTTTGGCTTGGTGTCAGTTAATGGCTTCAGTCTTCTCCCAAATCCGCCTGCCATTAAAAATACAGCATTGTCATATTTTTTTACCTTAAAGATATCATTTAAAGTTTCTAAACTTACAACTTTACCGTCTTGTATTACAGGTAAGCACAAAATATCATTTTCTAACATTATATTGCTAACGTCTTCTTTGGAAATAAAAGGATCTACGGTGAGAGGATTGCAATTCATTATCTCGTGTGCGAAGGAATCCAATGATTTCTCGGATAATAGGCCTCTCCTAATATCACCATCTGTTATTGTTCCAAGTAAAGCTTTGTCCGTATCTACAACTAAAGCAATTCTGAAGGATTGATTGGTAATAACTTCCAAAACCTCTTTCATTGAAGCGTCAGGACTGACTAAAACTTTTTCCCAATTATCTTTCATTTATTTTTTTTTAGAGTTGATTTAGCAGGAAAAAGAGTGTGTTCATTTGGCACATCTTTAACAGCGCAAACACCGGCACCAATGACCGAGTTTTGACCAATTTTGATTCCTTGTATTATTGATGCATTAGTTCCAATATGTACGTTGTCACCGGTTCGTACATTACCACTTAGCACTGCCCCTGGAGCAATATGATTATTAGATCCTACCAAGCAATCATGATCGACTAGAGCGCCAGTATTAATTATTGAGTTCCTCCCTATTGTTACACCTGGCTGAATGACTGCACCTGGAAAAACTTGAACGCCTTCTTCAATTATTGTCTCTTCCGCTACAAATGCATGCTTTGAAATTATAGTTTTAAATTTATAACCACTTAGATGAAATTTATGAAAAAAACTTTGTCTAGCTATGCTAAAAGGCAAGGAACCTATCCCATTAACAATTTCCGTCTCGCTTTTTTCTAACGAAAGTATATCTTCATCTCTGATTATCTTAGAAGTAGAAAAGTATTTTGCTATAGTTTCATCATCTTTGTCCTTAGTTACCAAATAAGAAATGGTAGTGTCAGTTTCTCCAAGAATATTCCTTAATACTTTTGCGTGACCACCAGATCCTGCCAAGATTATTTTTCTATTCATCTATTAAATCTCCTGGTGAATAGTCCCTTTTTGCACGTTTGTTTAATATTTCCCAATAACTAAAAGGCGACATCCCTGTTCCTGGACGAAGAGTTGTAATATTATCTTTCTTGAAAATCTCTCCTTTTTTTATATCTTTACTTGCATGTAAACTTCTACGTCCTGCCATCTTATTTTCTTCTTCTTCTGAAGAGAGCTTTTTTTTGTAATTGCCCAAGGAAATTTCAGCCTCTCGAATATTGAGAACCATATCTCGAAATTGAGAAGGATTTAAAGATGCTTTGTGATCTGGACCATAAAAATCTTGATTTAAAGTTAAATGCTTTTCGATGACTTGTACACCTTTTAAAACTGATAAGGCTGGAACTAAAACGCTTGAAGTATGATCTGAGAACCCTACATTTAAATTAAACTTATTCTTGAGAGTATCAATTGCATTAAGATTTGTATCCTCGACAGGAGTTGGATATCTGGTTGTACAGTGGAGTAAAGTTACGTTGTTCTTCAATACTTTTTGAGCTTCCTCACTTTCAAAGTTATTGGTAAGGTCTGAGTTATTTGGATTTGCGTCAGAAGAATCACTATATCCAAAAGCAATAATCTTCAGAGCTTGAAGAATCTCAGTCTCTTCTGCCATACCCGTTGATAAGACAATAGCCTTTTTAGTCCTTGCATGGTCCAGAATTAAAGGAGCATTGGTCAATTCCCCAGAAGCAATTTTTAAAAAATCTACATTTAATTCATTCACGACAAAATCTAGGCTGTCTTTATCAAAAGCTGTAGAAAGAAAACTTATTCCCTTTTCATTTGAATATCTTTTTAACTTTGCAAAACATTCTCTACTAAGTTCTAAACCTCTAAGCATTTGTAGCTGAGAAATGTCTTTATCGGTATTTTCGTCTTGATAAGAGGCTTTCTGAGCATCTCCCGAAACTAGACTATACGAATTGAAAGTCTGAAACTTTACGTAATCAGCTCCTGATTCTATAGCTTTATCAATCAGTTCGAAAGCTAAGTCTTCCTGTCCGTTATGATTTACGCCCAACTCAGCAATTACTTTTACTCTATTCACTGAATTTCTTTAATAATTAAGAAAGATTCAGCATAATCGCAACCGCTAACGCTTCCATTTAGAAGAGATTGAGCCTTTATTGAATCTATAGACCTTGGAAATGGATGTTCTCCTAGTTCTTCCTGGTAAAGCTTAAGTATTTCAATTTTTTCATTAAAAACTTCAGATATATCCACGAAGAGATTTGGTCTAAAACCAGGATCTTCTGGTCTAGAACCGAATTCTGTCTCAGAAATAGTTTGATAGCATCTGATAGACTTTATAGAAGGACATCTGAATGTTTTCGCACAGGCGACGGCCGCATCAAACACAACTTCATGATCGGAGTGGGCATCTAATCTATAAGGAATATAGATAATATTTGGCTGAAGTTCAATAAAGATCTTTTCAAATTTGTTAATTATTTCTTTTTTTGGAATGGTATCCAGAGTAGTTGTTGGGAAATTGAGAGAATAAGTTTTATCAAAATTATAAGACTTAGATACTTTATCAATTAAGTTTTTTCTATTTTTAATGCTGGAGTCGTCTGTCTTTAAACCAGAAATAGAGGTAGCAATAAGCCAGTTTAGAGTATCCCCTTTTTGTTGATGTTTGAGCAAAGTGCCTCCACACCCTAAAGTCTCGTCATCCGGGTGAGGTGCAATTACAAGAATAATATTCATATCTAATGATTAAAAATTTTCTTCTTAATGTACCAACTGCTGTCATCAATATCTAGATCAGATAGGAATTCAAATATTTGCTTGTCAGCACTTCCATCTCCATATGGATTAACTAGCTCCTCGATTTGTTGCCGGTATTTTTCGTCAAAGATAGCTCTATCCAATGCTTTAAAGATATTCTTATGGCTATAGTCTACAAAATCAACATTACCTGCATTGAGCCTACCTTTTTGTCTGGACCCAACATTTATTACTGGAAGTTTATAAAAAGGTGCCTCTAGTATACCCATGCTAGAGTTTCCTATGAGTGCACTAGCATTTCTCATAATGTTAACAAAAACATCTCTTGGTAAGGTTTTGAAGAAGCTAAAATTTTCATCGTCACTAACTTCATTTATGGCTTTGAGAATGTCATATGATCCAGGATCCGTATTGGGATAAATACCAATAACTTTATAGGGATGTTCGTTACAAAATCTTGCAAGCGATTCGAGAGTGATCTTCATTTGATCGTAAGCAGACTCTTTCTCCGATGAAAGAGGATGTTTGAGAAGGACAATATATTTTTTTAGACTTAAATTCAAATGATTCTCCAAATCGCCTAATGACATTAAAGGCGTATCTTTTATGTTCTTTAAGGCAGGATTTCCAGTAAAAACCACTCTCTTTGATTCCTCGCCAAGACTAATAAGATTGTCTGCATAATCCTGTGCCGTAGAGAAATGTATATGTGATAACTCTGAACAAGCAAATCTTACTGGATCATCTGCATTCCCATAAACTGGATCGCCTCCTCCTATGTGAACAGTAAGTATGTCGAGATAATTTCCTACCAATGATGATGCAATTGCCTCTTCTCTGTCTCCTACGTACATTATAAATTGCGGATCCTCTCGCTCTACAGTCTGTGTGAGTGAAGAAATCAATGTACCCAGACCCTTGCTTCGCTGAGTTTTACGATTTGTCATTAGTAAATAATCTATTCTGTCAGCAATTGGAAATCCTTCTTTTTCAATAGATTCATAAGTATTGCCATGCCAATCTGACAAATGTGTTCCACAAATTACAATTTTTATATCGAACTTTGCTCTCAATGTTTTGAGAACGGGTAAAATAATGTCGAATTCTGATCTTATGCCTGTTACAGCCAATATTTTCTTTTTTTGAGACATTTTTATTGATACATATAACTTTTTATATTTTTCTTAGAAACATTCATAAGCATATCAATCAGAGATAAATCCGGTATAAATTCACCGTGGATTTGTTTATAGGATGGATTGATAGATTCCAAAAATTTAACTTCTATAGAGTGTCTATTAAAAGAGCCAAGATCTAAATAATCTTTTGATCCTAACCCTGAAATATACTCCGTCGCTGATAATTCTTTACATATACTGAGTACTAAGTCAGATTTAGTTCCTTCAACCTCTAATTGTGAAGCAAGATATAACTCAGTTTCAAAGCCCATTTGCGAGATAAAATATTTTATAAAAGAGATATTTATATCATTCAAGTATTCATTTGAGTTTGCATATAAATCTTCTAATGCTTCTTTGTGTTCTTCCCAATAAGAACATTTAGAATAGGATTGAGTCATGGATTGAAAATGCTTTTTTTTCCACTTCACATCAGAACATTTCTTCTCGTTTATTTTTTCCTGCATGGGTCCACTAACCGGAATAGTTATCCAAAATTCTCCGTTCTTGTTCCTTAATTTATTTCTATTTTGAACACCATTTTTTTGGAATTGTACATTGTCTAAGATTACAAATTTGTCTGACATTGCTATTTTTTTGAAGTATGCTGGCCAAGGCAGATATTGGCTTTGATGGATACTAACTTTCATTGTATTTTTTGAGCAAAATTTTAGATAAAGTTGAAGATATGAATTCAGCATCCTCGTTTTTTATCTGGGTATGAATAGGTATACAAATATGCCTTGATGCCAATTCCTCAGATTTAGAGAAATTAATAGATTGATCGAAATTGTTTGTAAATAAAGGCTGAAGATGCAGCAAGGGATCGTAAGCCCAATCTGAAGTGATAGATTCTTTTTTTAACGAATCTTTAATGTCTTTTCTATCTATCCCCTCTTTAAGTCTTACCCAAAATCTCCAATATGCATGATAAATTCCATCTTTTACAATTGGATATTCAATCAATCCCTCTTCAAAGCAAGAATATAGATTTTGCATATAAATATTGGCAATTTCATTTCTCGTACTATTGATTTCGTCCAATCTATTTAGTTGTGTTTTACCAAGAAGTGCCTGGAATTCTGTCATTCTATAATTTCCACCCAATCTGATAAAAGATTCTGATTCTTTGTCAGTATCAATACCTCTATTTCTGATACTAGAGCAGATTTTTAAAAGATCTGAATTATTAGATGTGATCATGCCTCCTTCACCAGTGGTCATATTTTTTGTAGAGAAAAAAGAGAAACAAGATAAATCTCCAAAAGTGCCGGCTTTCTTATTATTAAAAGAAGCTCCAGGCGCATGTGCCGCGTCCTCTATGAGGTATATATTTTTTTCTTCAAGGTAGTTTTTAATTTCGTTTATATCCTCGTGTAGCAATCCAGAAAAGTGCACAAGAATTACAGCTTTAGTAGCGCTAGTTATAGTCTCTTTTAGTGATTCAAAGTCAATTAAAAAATTGTGATTCACATTGCAGAATACGGGTGTTCCACCTACCCTAAGAACTGCAGAACCAGTGGCTATAAAGGTCTGAACTGGAACAATGACTTCATCTCCATGAGAAACACCGATCGACATCAATGCGATTTCTAGAGCACTAGTACATGAATTAGTTGCAACTGAGCCTCTGGAGCCGGTGTATTCAGAAAATAAATTCTCAAATTCATCAACATTCTTTCCCATGCTCAAGAGTCCTTCACCGGATAAAATTTTTCTTGTTTCATGAAGAATATGATCTATATCTTCTTCTGCAAAGAAAGGAGAAGCGGTTCTATATTTCATAATTATTAGAGTTTTTTGATTTGATATAAAGTTTTAGAGAATCCTCTATCAGTTTAGCTTCATAATTATATCTCTTCGCAAAATTTTCTACTTGAATAATAACATTCTGATTTTTTGAATCTTTAGATTTTAAAGGTATTAATTTAGATTTCGAATCTAACTCCTTTTTTATTGATGAAGCTATTTCATATGTGGTTAGATGATTTCTACTACCTAAGTTATATGCTGAATAAGCTTTAGTATCTTTTGCATTAATAAAAATTTCTAAAATATCTATTACATCATCAATAAAAATTATATTTCTTAAACTCTTACCTTCAAAAAAAAGTTCTATGTTTTGGTCTTCTTTAGCCAGTGTGTAATAAGTATGTACTAAACCAGCATGATGTAAATCACCATATATAGAAGGAAATCTCAATACAACTATGCTTGTATCAAATTCACTTCGTAATCTCGATATTCTCAATAAGTTTTCACCTAAAAGTTTACTTAAGCCATAGTAATTATCTGGTGAGGGTAATGTATCTTTATTAATAGGTGATTGAGAAGGTGAAAATACAGATGAAGTAGATAAGTGAATAATCTTTTCGATTTTCTTACTTCTAGCATAATCCACTAGAGAACTTACAGAAGAAACATTTCCTTCAAGAAAATCGCCCCAAGCCAAGTTATCTGAGGAAGGCTGCGTAGAGGATAAATTTATTATTATATTTGGTGAGAAGTCTAGTTTAGAGAAGTTATCATTGCATAAATCAAATTTTTGAAAACTTATATTCTTTGAATCTTTAAAATCACCTGATACTTTCTTTATATCTCTACTCACAGCCTTTACTTCTGTATTTTCAAAGCCATTAAGTCTCCTTAGAAGGCTATTTCCAACAAATCCTGAAGCGCCAATGACTAGGATATACATTCAATCCCTTAAATTAGGACAGTAACTGCTTGGTAAGCAAACTAGTCTTTCTTCTATCCAAAGTGAATTTGATAGATCGGACTGAAAAGCGTCCTTATACATTGGTAATTCTGTCATAAGAGTCCAAATAGGTCTTGTTCCAATTCCAGAGTCATTACTTTCCTCTAAAAATTTGATTTTAGAATCTCTATCATTGAAGAAAACAGCATTAAGCCAATAATTAGATGAAGCATAATCTGGTTCTGAGAAAAATTTCACCTCAGTAGACTCAAAAAAATTTTTATAACTTTGTGCTAAAACTCTTTTATTTTTTAACATTTGATCTAAATTTTCGAATTGAGCACACCCTAAAGCAGCATTTAAGTTAGGCATTCTATAGTTATAAGCATTTTGATCATGAAAAAACTCGTATTTATGATCTAATTTGGCAGTTGTGGTGATATGTTTTGCTAAGTTTCCATCTTCTTTGTATTTACAAAGAATCATTCCACCTCCTCCAGTAGTGATTATCTTATTTCCGTTGAAACTTAAAGCAGAGAATCTGCCATTAGTACCTAGGTGTCTTCCTTTATAAAAAGATCCAACACCCTCAGCTGCATCCTCAATTAATTCTAAATTATTGCACTTACAAATCTTCGCAATTTCGTCCAATTGAATAGGATGTCCAAAGGTATGCATAGGTAAAACTGCTTTTATCGCTTGATCTGTTTCTTGTAATCTCAAGATCCCCTTATCATCTAAGTAAGCTTTATCATGTATAAATTCCTCGAGAGAATAGGGACACATTCCTAAAGAATTACGATTCACATCGATAAAAATAGGTGAAGCTCCAGCTTGAGAGATTGCATTACAAGTCGCGATAAAAGTAAGGGATTGAGTTAAAACAAGATCATTATTAGAAACTCCAGCTAACTCTAAAGATACTTGCAAGGCCGAAGTCCCATTGACTGTAGCAACAGCTTTTGAAGCTCCAGTATATTCTTCAAACTTCGACTCGAATTCTTCTACGTATTTACCTACACTGGAAACAAAAGTAGATTCAAGAGTCTCAGCAACTAATTCGTCCTCTCTTCCATAAAAACTTGGGGCATGGAGTGGTATAACTTTATCAGTATCATAAATGTCTCTGATAAATTTTGTAATTACTTTCGTTTTCAAAAGAGATCTTTAAATATTATAAATGTCTGATTTATACTTCCGTAAATTTTCTTTTACAGATAGCCATTCTATTGTCTTTTCTAAGCCTGCATCAAAACCTGCTTCAGAGGAGCTTGAAGGAGTCCAGTCAAGTAATGTCTTTGCTTTAGTATTATCTGCAAATAGTCTATCTACTTCGCTTTTTTCAGGTCTACGACGAGAACTATCTGAAACAACATCTATATCAGCTCCACACAGTTGAGATATTTTTTTTACGGTATCACCTATGGATATCTCGAAGCCGCTTCCAAGATTTATAACTTTACCGATGCCAGAATCATTGTTTAACGCACATACAAATCCAGAAACAGTATCATCAACATAAGTAAAGTCCCTCGTAGGATGTAGGGAACCAAGATTTATTTCCCGTTTGCCATTTAAAATCTGAGTGATTATTGTAGGAATAACTGCTCTAGCAGATTGTCTAGGACCAAAAGTATTGAAAGGTCGAATAATAGAAACTTTAGTATCGAACGAATTATAGAAAGACATCGCTATTTGATCAGCACCAATCTTACTAGCCGAATAAGGAGATTGTCCTTTAAGCGGATGTTCTTCATTGATAGGTATATAGTCCGCAGATCCATAAACTTCACTTGTAGAAGTGTGAATTACCTTTATGTCTAATTCTTTAGCTGCTTGGATTATGTTCAAAGTACCTTTTATGTTCGTGTCGATATAACTGTCCGGCGAGTGATATGAAAAAGGAATAGCTATCAAGGCAGCTAAGTGAATTATTGATTCACATCCTGCGGCGGCTTCCCTCACACCATTAGGGTCTCTTATGTCGCCCATAAAAACTTCTAAGTTTATCTTTAAATTTTCTGGAAGATCTTCCAACCATCCCCAAGAATTAAATGAGTTATATAAAACAAAAGCCCTCACTTGATGCCCCTGCCTAAGTAGCTCTTCTGTTAAGTGAGATCCAATAAAGCCTTCTGAACCAGTAACTAATATTTTCATATCTCTTTGACTTTACTTTTCATTTAATTCTTGAAAAGTTAATTCATTGATAATCCTACCATCTTTTAATTCAAAAATTCTATCAGCATGTTTTAGAGTCGTTATTCTGTGAGCGATCATAAAGATTGTTTTGTCATTACCTAAATTTTCGATACTTCGAAGTATTTTTTCTTCAGTTAAGTTATCTAATGCGCTAGTCGATTCATCTAACACCAATAAATTCCGCTCTTTGTAAATGGCTCTTGCAATACCAATTCTTTGTTTTTGCCCTCCTGATATTCTTTTACCTAATTCTCCAACTTCGCCATCGTATTTGTGACTTTGATTTTGAATAAATTCGTGAATTTGTGCAGATTTTGCTGAAAGCTCTAATCTACTCAGATCTATATCTTCTTCATTTTCTCCAAAAGCTATATTTTCTTTATAAGATGCATCTGTTAAAAAAACGCTTTGAGAGACATGTGCAATATTCTTCATCCATGAGGTGAGGGTTTTCTCTTCCAGCAACTTTCCATCAATAAAGATTTCTCCGTTGGTAGGTTTCAATAGCCCCATGATGCAGTCAATCAGCGTACTTTTTCCAGAGCCTGTTTCTCCAATAATGCCAATTTTTTCACCTTTTCTTACTTTAAAGTTTATATCTTTTAAGGTCTCAGAATCAGATTTTGGATATTTATATGACACATCTTTAAATTCAATACTTTCCTCAAAATCCAGCGCAGGACCTTGAAGACTTAATTGAAAAGCAGCATCTTGCTCAAGAAGCTTTAAAACATCCAAAAGGGAACTATGAGAACCAACGATGGCAGTCCATGCATTGTAACCTTGCTGTGCAGCTGGAAGAAGTCTTTGAGCTGCTATAGCCATGGCGCCTAATGTGGGCAGGAAACCAATTATCCCAGAGGTATCTGAACTTAAAAAAAGGGCTAATAAGGCAATTACAGAAATAGCTATGGTCTCTATAATAAATTTTGGTATTTGACTTATGACGTAATTAACTGATTGAGCATTCTTGAGTAACTTGTCGTGACTTTTAAAGTCTTCGGTGAAATAATTTTGAGTGTTATCTAGCAAAACGTCACGTATTCCACCAAGCCCCTCCTGTAAGTTTTTAACTACTTTATCCTGATTTTTTGCAATTATATGGCTGTTAGATTTCAAACTTCTGGAACTAAAAAAAGAAGATATTGAGTAAAAAAAGGAAAAGCAAATAACAACCGTTCCAGAAACAAACGGATTTATAACAAAAAGAGTTATTAAAATCATAGAAGATAAGATTACTGAGTTTGTTAGTGTAAGGAAGGTCATGAATGTTGCTACAACTCCAGCTACTTTAATGGTAATTGCACTTACTATTTCACTGGTGCTTCTTTCTGTATGAGTTGTGTAAGGCTGATGAAGAGTCTTCCAATAAACTTCGGATGATAGATCATGACCAGTCATGTAAGAAATTTTAGTTGTTATGTAGAGTACGAATATTCTAAAAATTCCCGAAATTATTGCCAAGCTAACAAAAATAACCGTTATCGGTGTGACTAAATCTTTTGGGCTGGTAATTTCAAAAAAATCAGAGAAATATGAAACTGCCTTGATATCCAAAATGTTTTCAGGAGAAGTTAGAATGGCTATAAAAGGTATTATTGCGCTCAAACTAATAACTTCTAATAAACCAGCGATAATCATCAGGATACTTGACAAAAGAAATTGGTACTTTCTTTTCTTTGATACAAACTTCCAAAGATTAGATAAAAGACTAAAGTTATTTATGTAGTAGGTGCTAGACATGAAATATTCAAATTGTACTTTTAATTATTTTATACATTTCCTCTATTTCATCATCGCTTACTGCCAAGTTAGGTCTCATCCTTACAGTATTTAACCCGCCTTTATTAACTAGTAATTTTTGTTTGTAGCAGTTTGAGCAAAAAATATCTCTGTCCTCACTGTTGTCAAAGTCAAAGGCCCATAGATTTCCTGTTGCTCTGAAATTCTTCAATAAAGAACCAAGTAAGATTTTGATTTCATCTTCTCTGCGTTTAGCTTTAGATAAAAGATTATCTTTCTCATAAGCCTGGAGAATGTAATCTGCCCTAATAGCATCTATAAGGTCTCCATCAAAGGTTACTTCTAAGATACGGTAATCGCTTTCGAACGCATCACTATAATCTTCAGAAGCATTTATCCCCATTATTTGGGATTTCTTACCAAAGATTAATATGTCGTAGTCCAGACCTATTCTGTCCGAGTACCACATTTCTCCTGCAGGTCCAAAACCAGTCTGAATTTCGTCAACAATAAAACTTATATTTTTTTTCTTACATAAATTATTTAATTCGATTAAGTCGTCTACAGGTAAATATATATCTCCACTCGTACACAATATTGGTTCTATAACAATACCTGTTAACTCCTTCGGTTCTTCGTTGTTAGTTAAAATCTGGATCATTTTATTTAGAGCTAAATTTTCCCAGTTATTTTTAGGATACCAATTTATACGTGGAGCGGTGGGTCCAAAAGAGTCCGTAAGAAAACCCCAGCTATTTATTCCATGAAAAGCTTTGTCAAGAGCCCAAAAAATAGGATTTTTAGTCTTTTTTTTGTAAAGAGCAGCCTTCATTCCAGCTTCTACAGCTAATGCTCCAGTAGAAGTAAAATGTATATGAGGATGTTTTAAATATTGCATAAACCTTGTCTTGAAGTCAGATAACTCGGATGAAGCAAATAAATTATTAGCCATTCTGAGTTTGGACGCACTCAAGATTTTTTTTTCAAAAGAGGAATCAAATATTGGATGGTTATACCCAAGTGGAAGTGATGAGAACATATTTAGAAAGTCAAGGTATTTGACTTTGTGCTTCTTATCATAAACATAAGATCCATTTGATTTGTCAAAATCAATTTCAATGTCGTAGACTGTTCTGAGATGCATATTAGGGATTTAATGTTGAATTAATAGCTTTCTTCGTCATAAACATGATCTACATCGTATCTACTCACAGCTAACCTAATTGCCATTTTATCGCCAGAGGCTGTAATTTTATGCTGCCGTCCTCTTTCAATAAAGACTACCTGACCTTCCTTAATAATTTTATCTTGTCCTTCTATAGTCCAAGTCCACTCACCTTGCAAAATATACCACCATTCATCCCAATCAGGATGAAAGTGTTTTCTATTTCCTTCACCGGGTAACTGAGCAATTAAAGTAGCGCTGTTTGATTTAGAATTTATGACCGTATGTGACCAAGAGCTTTCAGTACCATTTTTTTCAAGAATATCTGCAATGTTCACAACTTCTTTATTTGACTCTTCTTGAGTATTCTTTAAAACTCCATCACCACTTAGTATACGCTTTACATCGGCATCGGATATCATTTCTTTGGAATTTGATTGATAATATTCTGGTTTTTTATATTCACCTTTCGAGGAAGCTGCAACTGCCTCCGCTAAAATAAAATCTTCTTCATTATCGATATCTACTGTTGAATTTCCTTTCAGGGTAAAAAAGTCCGTTTTGCCATCACCGCCATGATAGGCAGCTCCATAAGTTAGCATATTTTTTTTAAAATTCTCGACCTTCCACCCCATAATTCCACAAGCGTAGGATTTAATTGGAACAAGCTCTTGTGAAGGAGGGGTTTGATTTTTTTGAATAAAATTTATCGGTTCGTTTTTATAGATACATTCAATTTGAACATCTGCAACAGAAATTAAAGTATCGAGTTTATCTTCAACAATTTTTGAAATAAAAGAATCAATTTCCTCGGAAGTTATAAATGGAGAAGTTGGAAGCAACTGTATGATTAAGTCGCATTCAACTGAATTTACAAAGTCAAGTACGAAATCATCATTTGTAGCTTTATTTGTTGATAGCTCATGGGGCCTAAGATAAAAATTAATATCTGAATTATCGGCAATCTCTCTAAAAATTTCTCCCTCACTATTTAAATAAATATCATCCAATAAAGAAGCATCCTTTGCTGCATCTATGATGTGTTGGACAAGAGGCTTTTGGTCAAGAATTCTAAGATTTTTATTTATGACTCTAGTGCTACCTAGTCTTGCAGGAATCATACCTATTATTTTCATTATTAATCCTTATTTAAAATTAATCTCGGAAAGAATAAATGTCATCGATCAAAGACATAACATTCAAAGCATCGTCAATACTACCCATCTTAGGTTCTCTCTGTTCTTTTATAGAAGAGAAAAATTCCATTAACTCATTTTTCCAAGAATTATCGACTGGATAAGTTGAGATTATATCTTCTTCCCAGGAGGCTGCAGGAGGCTCACTCCTATTTTTTGCAATTGTAAGAACCTCATCACCATATGCCCCTGAACTTGTCTTTAAGCCGTTCAAAACCATGTATCCTTTCTCAAGGAATACCTCCAAGGAGAAAAGATGCCGCCATTGAGTCATGGTAGAGTGAAGAGAGGCTGAAATTCCCAATTCCTTATTTTCTAAAGTTATGAAGGCATTGTCTTCAATATCTAAACCCCAATAGTGATTTGATAACGCCGCGTGGACTGAGGTAAATTTTCCGCCAAAGAGGAGAAAAAGATCTAACATGTGTATACCTTGATCTATTACTATGCCACCGCCCGAGAGTTCTTTTTTTGCCCTCCATCCATTAAAAAAATCTTCATCAGTACTCTTCCCGTATCTTCCCCTCATCCAGATCAATCTTCCATATTCACCTGAGTCTAAGAGAGATTTCATATTGATGATACTATCGTGGTATCGATGATTAAATCCATACATTAATACCTGCTCTGTTTCCAAATATTTCTCTTTCACTTTCATTAATTCACTTAGATTTAATGCTGGCGGTTTTTCACAAAAAACATTTTTCTTATTTTCTAAGCATTTAATTACCATCTCGGCATTCATATGATTTGGAGTTGAAATAAAGACATTATCAATTTCTGAATTTCCAATTATCTGATCGACACTATCAACTTTCATTTCATGCTCATGAACGTAAGGATCAAAGAAAGAAATAAAGTTTTGATTTAGGTCGGTGGCTGTAGAAGCTCTGATCTTCCCCATTTTCCCATAACCAATGCAAGCAAAATTATTCATTTGATAGCTCTTGAGCGAGAAAATCTAAATCCTTTCTACATCCTTGTAAAAAGCCACTACAGGTGCTGGCTACATGCGGCGTCATATAAAACTGTTCAGGATGAAACTCTCTTAATTCACCATAGTATGGTTCATGCCAAAAAACGTCGAATGCAGCATAAAGTCTTTGAGATTTTATCTCTGACAATAAATCATGTTCATTGACTATAGGGCCTCTAGCTGTATTAACAATCGAAGATCCATCTTTTAAGAGTGAGAGTTTTTTTGCATCTATGAATGAGTCATTTTCAGGCGAATTAGGTATGTGTATAGAAAGGCAATCAGCTTGTAAAAGTTTTTTTTCTAAGTCATAAGGTGGATTAAACATTATGTCAAAAGTTAAGACAGTTGTGAGCTTTGCTAAATTATTTTTTACTAATTTTCCTATATTGCCTTGTCCAAGCAATAAAACTTTTTTTTGTTTAAGGTCTATCCTTTTTTCCTTTCTCCAAGTTTCTAATTCGCCAATATTTTTGTACAGCATTTTTAAAATTAAATAGGTAGAAAAGTTAGCGGTTTCTTGAAAAATAATTTTCTGAGTTTCTTTAGATGGATATTTCACTATTATGTTTCTATTGGTTGCCTCGGTTTCAGAAACATTATCTTTTCCTACGCCTGCTCTAAATATTCCTCTCAAATTTGGAAAATCTTCTAAATTTACTGATTTTCCACCTAAAAGCAGAATTTCAGCCTCTTCTTTTTTTACTGTAAATTCCAGACCCTCACTATAGTCTTTTAAAGTTGAAGTATTTGACCAAATTTTCATCTATTTACGAAAATTTCTTTAAAATATTCTTCCAATGAATTATTTATAAAGTCACCTTTTTTCTGCATATGGATCTCTATTTCGCCTTTCTGATTGGGCAGGATCAACCTAAGATAATCTGCAGTATTTTTTTTATCCTTTTCCAATGCCTTAAGTAATTCTTCAGAAGAAATTGCACTATGCAAAAAAGTTTCATAATTCTTTTTTAAGAGCTCGTGTGTTTCATAAAAGTAACTTTCAGATATTCTTTTTAACCTTAGAGAAACAAAATTTGCTATATCCATTCCAATAGTTACAGCTATTCCATGCGGAATAAAGAAATTTGTAGCACTTTCAATAGCATGACCAAAACTATGGCCATAATTCATTACATTGCGAATACCAGTATCAAATTCGTCCTCTTCTATTATGTTTTTCTTTATCATGAGAGAGTCCTTGATATATCTTTGCATGATTGTTTTGTCTGAGAATAAACTTTCGTAACTATTCGATAAGGCTGTAAGATTATTTTTACCAGCTATAGCGTGAACTTTAATCATCTCTCCAATACCAGAAAGAACTTCTTTTTCATCCAAAGAATCAAGGAAGTCTACATCGATATTAATTTTCTTAGGAGGATAAAACGTTCCTAAAATATTTTTAATATTTCCAGAATTTATAGACGATTTAGAGCCAATGCAAGAATCTGCTTGAGCTAACAATGTTGTAGGATGAAATTCCCAATTTACTCCTCTCATAATAGTTGAAGCTATAAAACATGTTATGTCCTGAGTTATTCCTCCACCAAAAGCAATGAGATTTTGGTCCCTTTTGAAATTTAAATCAACAAGCTTCTGGATATAAACTGGGAATTTATCAAGTGATTTATTTTCTTCAGATGCATCTATAGCTAAGTGTCTGTAACTTTCAATTTCAGAAAACTTTTCAGGATATAACTCCAATAAATTTCTATCTATCACGATGAAATCTCTTGAGGATTCAATCGAATAATCATCTAGGCTGTTAAAAGGGGAAAATTCTACAAAATAAGGACCTTTATGAGAATTTATGTAAAATTCGTTAGACAACCGAATATCCTCCATCAATCAAGATGTTCTGACCAGATATATAGCTATTATTCTTACTTGCTAACCAGAAAACTAATTCAGCTACTTCTTCTGTGCCTCCTAATCTTCCTTGAGGTATATTTTTTTTCATCTGTGAGATACCAGCTTCTCCAAGAATTTTTCTAGTAAGGTCTGTCTCAATTACTCCTGGGCTAACACAATTAGCAAGTATGTTAAATTCGGAAACTTCTGAAGCTAGTGCCTTAGTTAACCCATCCAAACCAAATTTACTTGCTGAGTATGAAGCTCTTTTTGCTTTTGAAAGAATACTGAAGATAGAACCAATATTCACAATTCTGCCATAATTTTTTTCTTTCATGCTTGGAATGACTGCCTGGCAAGTAAGGAAGGGAGCTTTAAGATTGACTTTGATTATATCATCGAAATCATGTTCCTTTATGTCTTCGAAATTATCAATTACATTTATACCAGCATTGTTGACGAGAATTTCAGGCTGAAAAGATTTTGCTTCTTGCAAAAACTCAGCTGTAGAGTCTTTATCCTTAAAATCAACCTTGAAATACTTGAATTCACTGGAATTACCTTGATTGATATTAGTGCCGGTTATCATTACTTCACACCCTTCGCGTAATAAAACATTCGATATTGATCTTCCGATACCTCTACTCCCGCCGGTTACTATTGCTTTCATTTAAAGAAATTAAAATATTATGTCTTCAAGATTATCTGGATTTTCCAGATTTTTCATCCTTATGAATTGAGAAATTATATGCATCAATATGTGGTGTGCGTCCTCTACAATCCCATAATTATGTATTGGTATATGAATACAATAGTCACTAATATTCTTGGCTTCTCCTCCATCAAATCCTACAAAACTAATTGTAGTCATTCCTAAAGAAGATGCTTTTTTAATTGCATGTACTATATTAGGACTATTCCCGCTACTTGAGACTGAAATCAGAGCATCGCCATGTCTTCCATACCTAGATAACTGAAATGAAAAAATTTCATCGTAACCTATATCGTTCGCCACAGCAGTGAGTGTTGGTACATTACTTGAAAGAGAATGAAACTTAGGAGTAATAGTAGTGCCAATAGAAGAGCCTTTGAGAAAATCAGCTATAAAATGCTCTGATATAGCCGTGGAACCGCCATTACCACAGGTATATATTATATTTCCTTCTTTAATTATATCTGTAATTGTTTCTACTATTTTGCTGAGTTCGTCTCTGTCAATAACTTCACAAGCTTTATCCAGTCCAGAGAAGTATCCATCTAAAAAACTTGTAAAGTCATAATTGTTTTTACCTGGAAACTTCATAATCTTTAAATTTTAACCAATCTTTTTTTTGAATCTATTAAGAAACTCGAAAAAGAAAACTATGAACACTAATCCTATGCTTCCTAAAATTGTTCCTACAATAACCATCAATGTCCTTTTTGGATAAAACCTGAGTTCAGGAGGGTAAGCTGGATTAATAATTTTAAAAGCATATTCTTTTTTAACATTTGCAAGCATCATTTTCTCTGTCTGCTTTTGCATAATGTCATACATTAGATTCTGTACCTCAGTTAATTTTGTCTTCTGAATCTCTTTTTCTAAAAAGGATATATTAAGTTTCGCTTCCTCAATGTCTTGAAGTCTTGATTTGTTATTAATGTGAGATACAAGCTTATTGGCCCAATCTGCTGCAATTTCAGGATTTTTCCAATCGACCGAGAGGGTAACTAAACCTGTTTTGAGGTCCTCTTGTATGTTTAGAGTGTTTCTTAAAGTCTTATACAAGAACCAATCTGGAGCAGAAGTTGCAGTGTAAGAGGAGCCAGATAATAGCTCACCAGTGATTTCAGATGAATTTATAAAATCTTCGAGAAATACTCTTGATTTGATGGTTGCAATATTTACATTTTTTTTTGACTCTTCAGGGCTGATATTGAAACCAGCTAATGAAGACAGTCCACCTAATTGCGAACTGAAAGTTGAAAGACCATTTTGGTTCGATTCAGCATGATTTATCAATACAGAAGCCCTATAGCTCTCTTCGACAACTAATGAATATGTGACCAAACAGACAACAAGAAAAATAAAAGAAGATAGCAAAAACTTTAATCTTTTGTTGAATATAGAATAGATTTCTACCATCAAATCTAGAGATGATACAGAGGAGTTCTCTGAGTCACTTTCCTTAATTTGTGGAGTATTTTCCATTTTGTATGCGCAAACTATGAGTTAATTCTTACTGCTACGCGGATTATAGTCTAAGCAGGTTTATTATAATATAGACTAAGATAAGATTATTAAATCAGGATGTTTAAGTAAATTTGAATGGAGCCCTACCCCTTTCTTTAATTTTTCCAATTCATATTTTTTCTCTTCACCTATTGCTGCTAATATAATTTTTTTTGCACCGGATAGCCATTTGAGGCTAAAACTAACCCTGTAATTTGTCGGCATCGGAGCATTGTAGGTATGACAGAAGTTCTTTGTCTCATCTAGAATCGAATGATTAAAGTGACCTGCAAGATGTCCATCACTTCCTAAACTAAGTATCAAAAAATCAGCTCTAAATATGTGTTTTCTTTCTAGTTCGGATCGAATGGTTTGAAAGGATAGAGAATGATCTTCAGTAGTATTAAAAAAAATTAGATTAGAGCTAGTTAGATTTAAATTTTGTTTCAAACATTCTTTAATTAATCTTACATTTGAATTTTTGTCATTGATGTTTACAAATCTCTCATCACTTAAAAGAAAATTAAAAGTAACCTCAGATTCTTTCAAAAAACTTAAATTTCTTGTGAAGCTTGAGCCGAATTTTCCGCCAGTTAAGCAGAGGTTCACATTTTTCTTATTTTCACAAAAATTTTTAAGCTCAGAAATAGCAACCTCTACGCCTTCTTCTAAGCTATTTACAGATATATCCGACATACATACTAGTGAGGCTGAGGTCGGAATCGAACCGGCGTAGACGGATTTGCAATCCGCTGCATAACCACTTTGCTACTCAGCCTTATGAATATTCTAAATATATAGAATCATTAGACCAGTCATTTTAGTAAATTTCTGTATGATTTTATATATACATACATGCTGTGGAGGGATAAGTAAGCTGCCAGCCAGAATAGTAGAATTGTTAGAGAAAAGAAACTTTGACCGAAGTTAGGTGAGATTATAAGGAAAGACAACGCGAATATCTGTACAGCAGTTTTGCTCTTTGCCAGTAAAGTGACTTCTATAGGATTGCTTCCAATAGTTTCAGCTAAAAGTTGTCTGAATGAAGATATTATAATTTCTCTACTAATAACTATTAAGCAAGGAAATAAAAGGGAAAGGTTGCTTGAATGTGATACAAGATATGTGATGGTGATAATCACCAATAATTTGTCTGCGATTAGATCTAGTAATGCACCCAAAGAACTGCTAGAACCAGTTTTTCTAGCTATATAACCATCTAGATGATCTGTAATACCCGCCATGACGAAAAGAAAAAGTGAAAACCAATTATTAATGCTGGATTCAGGAGAAGACAACCACAAAACTGGAAGTATTAACAGCATCCTTGATATTGTTAGACAATTTGCCATCTGAGCTAATTATGTAATTGTTTGTAAATTAATTTTGCAGTAGTTTCGCCAATTCCAGAAACCTCCGATAAGTCATCCACACTAGCACGTTTTATTTGCTCCAAAGAACCAAAATATCTTAATAAAAGGTTTTTTCTCAGGCTTCCTACTCCCGGCAAATCGTCAAGAGAAGAGCCTAAAGAGGATTTTATACTTCTTCTCTTTTGTCTTGATATCGCATATCGATGAGTTTCATCTCTTATCTCTTGTATGAATTTATGCAAAACCGACCCTTGATTGACTATTTTAGATTCTCCCTGAGGTAAATGGATTGAATCGAATGATGCCTTTCTTCTTGTGCCTTTCGAAATAGATATAATGTTTGTTGAAATTCCAATTTCTTTCATTCTTTGTTTTACTTGGCTTAAATGGGTTCTACCGCCATCAATGATTATTAAGCTAGGTATTTCATTTTTTTTTGAAGATGAGAATCTTCTTTGTATTAGTTCAAGCATTGACCCTATATCATCACCAGAATTTTGTTTGCTTATATTGTAGGTTCGATAAAGGTTCCTTGATTTGCCTTTATCAGTATAGACCACACATCCTGCCACGGCGTGATCGCCGGAGTGATGACTTATGTCATAAGATTCAATTGTTACAATTTTTTCAATCTTTAATTCTTTTTTTAGAACATCAAGTTTTATATCTATTTGAGGATCAGTTAAGTCCTTTTTGAGAACAAACTCTGTATTAGCCTTACATATTTCCAAAAGGCCTTTATCTTTTTTTGAAGGTCTCGTAATAATAGAAATTTTCTTATTATGAAAACTGCTCAGAGCTTGCTCGATAAGGTTCTTGTTTATGATTTCCTGACCTACAACCAGTAAAGACGGACAATTCTTAATTGAGAAATAATGGCTGGAGATGAAACTTTCTAAAGTATCATTTTCTTCAATACCTCCCTCCAATATAAAATTTTCATGTCCGGTAACCCAGCCCCCGTTAACACTGCTAACTCCAATCTTGCGCCTATTTTTTTGTACTGATAAGTGAATGGCATCTCTACTCTTACTGAAACCTGCAATGCTTTGAGTTCTCTGTATATCCCTCAAAGCAGAAATTCTGTCTCTATAAACAGCGGCTTTTTCATATTGCATTTTTGATGCAAAGTCGTCCATAAGACTATAAAACTCTTTGACTAGATCTTCGGACCTGCCCGATAGAAGTAGTTCTGCCCTTCTTACTTCATCTGAATAATCTTCATTTTCTATAAAACCTACGCAAGGTGCGGAGCATCTCCCTATCTCATATTGGAGGCATGGTCTGCTTCTATTTTTAAAATACGTATCAGAGCAATTTCTAAGCTTAAAAGTCTTTTGGATTAATTTTAAAGCGTCTCTCACGGCATAAGAATTAGGAAAAGGTCCAAAAAACTTCCCTTTAGTTTGTTTCTTGCCCAGGAAAGATTTTGCGGCAGGAAAAGTTTTATTTGTATCTATTCTTATCCAAGGATAGCCTTTATCGTCTTTAAACTGGACATTGAATTTAGGTTTAAAGTTTTTTATTAAATACTGTTCATGAAGGAGAGATTCTAGCTCGGTAGTAGTCAATGAGAATTCTATGTATTCAGCAGAATCAAATAATTTATTAATCTTTTCTGTTCTTGAAGAAGTGCGAAAATAAGAGGCCACTCTTTTATTAAGAGATTTTGCTTTTCCGATATAAAGAGGATTTTTAAGCTTATCTAAAAACTTGTACACACCAGGTTTGCTAGGAATTTCTCTCACAAAGCTTTTGATATCCGTTGTATTTTTAGGAATAGCTATAGGAGATTCAGTGAAAATCTTTTCTTCCATAAATATCCTCAAATCTAACAATGTCATCCTCTCCAAAATATGTTCCTGTTTGAATTTCTATAATCTCCAAAACTTCATCGCCGATGTTTTGGACTCTATGCTTCTCCTTTACGTCGATTACAATTGATTCACCCTGGAACAAATCAACTATCTGATCACCCAGAGTAACCCTAGCTTTACCTTGAGTGACATACCATGTTTCAGACCTATGCTCATGCATTTGCAAAGAAAGCATTTGATTTGGATTAATTGATAAAGTTTTAACTTTTGAATTTTTAGTTTCTAGCAAAACTTCAAAATAACCCCATGGCTTGTTTGTTCTGATGTGATCACCTTCAGGATAAAAGGTGAGGCCATGCTCTGGATTTTTCTGCAATTTTATCAAAGAATGCCAAGATCCCAGATCTGTCCATCCAGCATCTAAGATTGCAACATAATTATTTTCATTAGACTCAACAAATGCTTTATCGAACGATATAGATTCTAGAGACGAAAACTTTTCCCTATTCGGATAAAAGTAAACTTGCTCAATTTGTTCCTCTGGAAGTAGATCCATAATTTTTTGATAAGCGTAAGAATGATTCTGTTTGATCGATTTACTCAACCATTTACCTTCAAAACAAAAAATTCCAGAGTTCCACAAAGTATCCGGTTGCTTAATCAAAAGTTTAGCTTTTTTTAGTACGGGCTTTTCTTCAAAAGATTTTACAACTTTAAGAATATTATTTGATGGAAGCATAGAAATATAGCCAAATTCTGTAGAAGGATTATTTGGCACAATGCCAAGTAATGTTAGAGCATCAGTCTTGAACTGATTTTGAATATTTGAGCAAACCTCATAAAAAGGTTTGTTATAGGGAATGTAGTGATCGGATGGCATCGCTATGTATCTTTGGTAGTCCTTTTTCTTATTAGCCGCCAAAACTGGTAAAACTAAAGCTGCAAAGGTATTTTTTGGTTCAGGTTCCAAAAAAATTGACTCTACTTCAAGGCCAGTTCTCGACAATGATTCCTCTACGAATTCTATATATTCTTCAGAAGTTACGATGATAGGTTTTTCGAAGATATCCCGATTATTAACTCTTTGAAGCGTCAGATCTAGAAGTGTTAGGTCTCCAAATAATGAAATGAACTGTTTGGGCTTTTTTTTTGTTGAGAGAGGCCATAACCTCTTCCCAGAGCCACCTGCGAGAATTATTGGTCTAAATTTTATAGAGCTCATTAGTAAATTATAAACTAGGATTTAGGAAGGATGTTTGATGAAAAGAAATCACCCAAAAACTCTTGGTCGTGTTTTGCCTTTAAAGCCAACTTTTTTCCCAACTGAACCCCCCATTGATCAAAAGACTCTACGCCAAGTATTAAACCTTCAAAGAAGGTTTTATGCTCATAAATAGCTATCAAGAAACCTAATGTCTTAAGGTCGAGTGAATGTAATTGAATGATTGAACAAGGATTTTCCCCTAAAACTGACTTGTAAGGTTCCTTCTCATTTTTTTCTCCAAACGTTAAAGCAAGAACTTGGGATAAAAGCACCTGATAGGAATCTTTTGATTCAAAACTTTCGTCATTCAGACCGATAAAGTCGTTTGAAGTTAATGTTTTGCTTTGCATCATCCATTGAAAAGTTGAGTGCTGAGAGTCTATTCCATATCCACCCCATATCAATGGTGAAGAATAAAAAGGAGATATTACAGAATCTGAATTAATTAGCTTTCCGTTACTTTCCATGCTTAATTGTGAAATGTACTGCATAAAAGAACGTAACCTATAGTTATAAGTGAAGATTCCATGATTATTGATTCTGAGTGCAGAAGTATTCCAAATACTTAATAAGGCCATGATCATAGAAATATTATTTTTCCATTCACTTTCCAAGACGTGTTTATCAGCTAGAGACGCTCCTTCCAAAAAGCTAAGATAAGAATCAAAACCTGAATTTATAAATGCAGGTAAGCTTATAGAAGACCATAAAGAATATCTTCCGCCTAAAGACTCAAGAATATGAAATTGATTTTCTTTTTTTATTCCAAAAGCATCCATCGCCTTTTTATTTGATGAAACTGCAAATAGGTGATCTATAAATTCTAGTTCAGGTATCTTTTTGAACCAGTCTGCTAAAAACTCAAGATTCTTCAATACTTCTAAAGTGCGAAATGACTTTGAAGACGCAACGACGTAGGTCTCTGCCTGAGAGCATTTTTGTAAAACACTTTTCAGCTCCAATAGATCTAAACTTGAACAAAAGTAAATATTGAAAGGTCTTTCTTTTTCTTGGAATTGATTCAATAATTCTGGCCCAAGTCTAGATCCACCAATACCAATACAAATTAAGTTTTTGATATTTTTTTTTAAATTAATCTTCCTGAGAAACATTTTAAATTTGTCTCTTTCAGTCAAAATTGCCTGGTGTGTCATTTTTGAGGAAGGCAGTCTATAGAGAGTGTGTGATACCTTTCTTTTCTCTGTTTGATTCTCAAAGGTCCCTTTTATAAGCTTAGAAAAACTTTCTCCTAAGTTCAATTGATCTGGTATGGTTAGTAACCATTCGAAAGATTCACTACTTATTTTTTGTTTTGAGAAATCGAAATTCAAGAAAGGAGTTGAAATTAGGTTTTGATTAAACGCTTGTCGCTTTACAAGACTCTTGATGGTTAAGTCCGCATTCTCTTTTCCTAGTTTTTGGAGCTTTTCACTGATTTGTACTCTTTGATCAATCATAATTATTGGCAGTTGTGAAATTTAATTATCTTTAATTATAAAAGTAATTTTTTTAAAAATTTTAGTTGCCAAATTCACAATCAGGCCCAGTTAAAAAGACCTGCTTCAACTTCAAGTTGTTCTCCATGTGACGACATAAATATTATTGCTCAGATAACCATTTATCCTCAAACAACTTATCCTCGACATATTGCAAAAGAGCATGACCGGCGGTTATATGACTTTCTTGGATTCTAGCTGTCACGTTGCTCGGGACCACAAAGGCAGAGTCGCAATAGGATAAAGCTTCTCCACCTCCATTTCCCAAGAAGCCAAAGGTATATACCTCTCTTTTTTTTGCTTCTTTGAGAACTTCTAATATATTTCTAGAATTACCTGAAGTCGATATTATTAAAAGAATATCTCTTTTTGAGTATATGGCATTAAAAACTCTTCTAAATATTTCGTCTGAGCCGTAATCATTTATACATGCCGTGATAGTTGAGGTGTCCTGAGCTAACGAAAAAGCTGGAATGCTCTCTCTATTTACATCTGATGTTAATCTGACTAAGAATTCCGCAGCCAGATGTTGAGCATCTGCTGCTGATCCACCATTGCCGCATAAAAGTAATTTACCGCCATTAGCAATTGAATTAGCAATTATATCTCCGGCCTCTAGTAGAACTTCGTAGATATGGTTATCAATTATCTTTTTTTTGACAGATATAGAATCTTCAAAAGTGTTAAGTACTTTTTTTTTAATATCTTCTGACATTTATTCTTAGTTTCTCTAGGAAAACTTCCAACTTACTAAGTTTCACTTATTCAAAAATTGCTTAAGGTTCTTAGACGCTCTGAAATAAGGGTGACTCTTGGCCTCGACAAGAACCGCGGTGCCTGTTTTAGGATTTCTTGATATTCGTTTTTCTCTAGATCTAACTGAAAAAGTACCGAAATTTCTTACTTCTATCCTTTTGTTTTTGCTTAAGGATTCAGAAATTAGATTAATTATTGAATTTACAGATTTTTCAATGTCATCTTCAGAAAATGAATTTGATTTAATTGATATGCTATTTACTAGGTCAGATTTATTCATCTTCTTTATCGGCATCTTGCATTTCTGCTTTTATAAGATCCCCGATATTTGATTTAGTAGCTTCTTCTATTTGTTTATTCTTGAGCGCGTTATCTTTAAGTGCACTTTTCTCATCTTGTTTTTCCAGGGCTCTGAGTGACAAAATTATTTCTCTATCCTTCCTATTTATATTAGCTATTACTACCTCGATTTCTGTACCTTCTTCAAGTGGTGTTTCCGACATCGAATTATTGTAGTCTTTCATAGGGAGGTATGCTTTTACTTCATCGCTTAGATTACAGATTACCTTATCTTCCGTAGAACCGACGATTATAGCCTTTACTCTAGAACCTTTCTTATTAGCCTCGGTGTAATCTCCAAAAGCATCAGAAACAAGTTGTTTCATTCCGAGTGAAATTCTTTCTCGATCAGCTTCTATCGATAAGACTAAGGCTTCAACAACATCACCTTTATTAAGGGATCTTACTGACTCTTCACTTTCATCCCATGAAATGTCTGAAAGATGAACTAGACCGTCTATACCGCCTTCCAATTCAATGAAAACGCCAAAGTCAGTGATAGATTTAATTGCACCTGAAACTTTATCCCCTTCTTTATGGGTATGCTCGAATACTTGCCAAGGATTTTCAGTTAGTTGCTTGAGTCCTAAAGAAATTCTTCTCTTTTCTTCATCAACCTCTAAGATCATTACTTCTACTTGATCTTTTAATTGAACGACTTTCGAAGGATGAATATTCTTATTTGTCCAATCTATCTCAGATACATGAACCAAACCTTCGACTCCTTGTTCGATCTCGGCAAAAAATCCATAATCAGTAAGATTAGTTACGGATGCCATGACTGAGGTATTTAATGGAAATTTTGATTCTATACCTATCCAAGGATCATCGATTAATTGCTTAATTCCAAGAGAGACCTTTTTTTCATCTGCATCATACTTGATAACTTTTACATCAAGTTTTTCTCCAATTTTAATAGCCTCTGAAGGATGGTTTATTCGACTCCAAGATATGTCAGTAATGTGTAAAAGTCCGTCTAAGCCCCCAAGATCAACAAAAGCTCCATAGTCTGTTAAGTTTTTAACAACTCCTTGGATAACTTGTCCTTCAGCCAAAGAGGAGAGTAATTTCTCTCTTTCTTCAGAATTTGCCTCTTGTAATACCGCTTTTCTAGACAGCACTACGTTATTTTTATCTTTATCGAGCTTTATTACTTTAAATTCTTCGTAATTACCTACCAGATGCTCCAAATCCTTAGTTGGAATAACTTCGGCAAGAGATCCAGGCAGAAAAGCTTTTATGCCTTGAACATCAACGGTCATGCCCCCCTTTACTGAACCAGTTATTAAACCTTTTAGAATCGAGTCTTGAGCCAAACAGTCTTCTATTCTCTTCCATACTTCTTGTTTGATAGCTTTTTCTCTTGATACACGAGTATTGCCATGGCCATCCTCTATGGCCTCTAAGGTCAATTGAACCTCATCACCTATTTCAAGTTCTAGCTCACCAGACTCGTTATAAAACTCTGAAA
>MDTG01155305.1_pt1 | contig 63600 bp, 47 predicted proteins | sample 811421 | NCBI WGS metagenome assembly MDTG01 (sample SAMN05326645, study PRJNA326480) | marine metagenome | isolation source: seawater | place: Pacific Ocean: South East | collected 2011
GTCAAACCATGAATTTTTAATTTTGCCAACTTTCATGCTTTCTTCGTGTTCAAGTTGTATTGGTACATCTTTCAAGTTTAAACTTGCTCTTTCTTCTTTAGTAAATGCAAATGTTTTCGCGTTATCGTCTGGCATTTCAGAGGCATTCAAAACTTTCCCCACAAAATATACATCTTGATCTTTTTGTCTGGTCATTTCTCTTATTATTATCTGTTCCAGTGTTACATTTATACTTCAATTTTAAACCAACTAAAAATTAAGAACCTTTGATGTGACACACATGGAAATCTTTGCTTCCAACCCTCATTTTGTTTACCAAGCAGATACCTATTCAACCCGGCTGCATCATACAAACTTGTATCTATTATATCAACATATTCTTGCATTGAATTGACATTTGTAGTTTGTTTTGATTTTTTTTCATTGCTTTGGGTACTAGGTTTTATTTCAGTAGTTGCCTCTTCGGTAATTTCTTCTTCATCACTTGAGTTTTTAAGAAAATCAGACATGATAGACAACATTTGTATTTTAATAGTATAATAATATATATATTTATATAAAAAAGTATTTATTTCCTCCGCCTCTTAAACGTAAAACTAAATGTAATGTTGCTTCTTTTTGAACTGTAATGTTGTTAGTATGTTAAAAGTGTAATATTTTTGATATTTATACTTACTGTTGTAATCGCTTAAGGTTCTAGCATCTTCTAATTGTTTACCAGCGAATATAAGGCGTTGTTGATCTGGTGGAATACTGTTTGGTGGTTAGTAATAGAATCATTATATATAAAGTAAAAATACTTACCCTTCCTTATCTTGAATCTTTTGTTTTACGTTGTCAATGGTATCAGATGGCTCGACATCTAGAGTAATAGTTTTTCCGGTGAGAGTTTTAACAAATATTTGCATATTTTTGTAATGATATAGGTATATTATTTATTATTATATAAGTATTTTTTTATTGTTCAACATCTACTCTTCGTAGTAAATTATTTTTAATTACAGTTTCTGTGGGGATAGTAGCATATGCTGTTTCTGTGCTGTCTAGAATACCTAAAAAGTGGTATCTTTCATTGTTTTTTTTATGTACGGTTGTTGCAAATGCAAATGTAAGGCTAAATAATATGATAAAGAACCTTGATACATCTTGAAAATGTAAAACCATGCTTATACCAGCAATAACCCAAAATGCAATTAAATCTTGTAGATGGTAATCTTTTAATCTTAAAATACATGCTGTTAGGCAAATAATTGCAATGATTAAAGTAAATATTGCTTGCATTTCAAGATTGGTAGCTAATACAGTTATAAATACTAAAAATGGTAATGTAATTTCTAGTCCAACGTTCATGAATGCAACTACTGCCATTACATGAAGAATCGCATATAATGTGAAGTAATTATCTAGTGTATCCCATTTTAACTCATCGTATCTATTTAAGCATGTATCAAACATCGTACATAGGTCTCTGACAACATGAATAACTGCTGTTAATGAGAGTAATGAAATAAAATTCCAATATTTTCTTTCAATTGCTACATATAATGGTAAAATTAAACTTAAATATGATACTAATTCAATGTATTTTGTTGTGTCTTCTTCAGCGTATGGCAAAAAAGCTAATAATAATAATGCTGTTTCAAATAATATTATATAAAACCCAAACCTCATAATGTATATCTTGTTTAAAGTGAAACCATAGTTATATAGTGTTTAAATGAAATTTTCCTTAAAAATATTATTTTTGGTTGTTTTTGGATTTCCACTTTTATTGAAAATTTTTAACCCCTTTGTTGTAATTTATTTGTGGATTTTTACACTACTATTATTGTCATCAATTACTATCTTTGAATTACCTAATTATTATAACCTAAATTTGAATAAGGCTATATAAAACGTAAATAATATAACGTATAAACATAGAAATGTCACCTGTAACCTATGTAGATACAAGAACAATACTAATTACAGCCTATGTATTAATAACTAGTGTAACATTAGGAATTGTATCTGACTTGGTTTTTCTGTTTCCATCAGAGATTTGGGTAATATGGTATCTAATACACATGTCAATATTAGCTTTTATGGTGTTGTTGGGTGAAAAACAATTAATACTTATGTATGATTTTGATAGAATAATATATGTGTGTTTAAATGTTGCTACTATCTGTTGGTATTTGAATAGAATAGAAATGACTAATCCTAAGTCTGGTGGGTATGTAGATAATTGCAATCATGACATGATGCTTATTAGTTCTCTAATTAGTACATATGTGCTTTTGTTTTCTGTAATAGTTATTTTTATAAGTTTATTCTTTTTTTGAATATTTAAAATAATTAAACCAAATTTCAGTATGTTTTGCAAGACCCTTCAGCCTTTTGTGTTCTATTCCTATACCTTCGTAAAATCCCTCAATTGTATATTTATTATTCTTGATAAAATTATATAAGTCATACACAGAATTAATATTATAAGACAATAACAATGCTTCTGTTGATGTTCCTATACCACTTATGTTTGTTAATGCCATATTATTTAACATGTAAAGTGATCCATAAAGTTTATTATTAGTATGATATAAAAGCATAAGTAAGGCTTCCACATCTTTTAGTGCTGAATGTGCACCGGTGTGTTTTAATTCAAACACATCTTGAAAAATATTTGAGATTGCATAACTTTTCTTGTTTGGGTACGATTTTCGTAAAAAGTACAACGTGTCAAAAAAATATATTGGAAGTTTTGTTGTTAATGCAACTTTATGTCTTAATAATTCATGTTCAATAACCATTTTGTCTGATCTAAAATTATTGTGTGAACATAAACAAATCCATGTATATGTTTCCTTTACATTTGAATTAAAATCTAACCATTTGCAAAACATATCTACGCATTTATTGAATGATAATGCCTTTCTTGCTCTAAATTCATCGTCTGTTGGCATAGCATATTTTATATCGACAGGTGGAGGTACTATGTTTCCTCTGGTATACTTTGGGTTTATATATTGATGAAACGGTTTTGGGTTATTATTTGGGTCTAATGGCTTATTTTGATATACTTGAGCCGCCCATTCCCATATAGCACAGTTTTTTCCAAAATTGTATTGTATATTACCAGAATATTCAATGTCAAATACAACTATTAATGCATTATTCCAAATGTTATTTGTGCTTTCTAGTTGTGCCATATGTAGTTTATATCACTATCAAACTCATAATATATATAGAATGTATATATGGCTTTTTTGTATTGCTAATAATAACTTACTAAATGAAGCGAATGGTTGCATATGATTTTGAAACCGCCATTATGGGTCGTGGTTACAAACGTGAAAAAGGCTTAATATTAGAGGTTTCATTAATAGACGTATTAAACAAAAGCAAAACATACACATGCTTTGTAAATCCATTCTTAGAGGAAAACATAAAAGAAGATGAAATTGACATTTATTTCCAAAGGCATGGTGCAAGATTAAAACCAACAAAAACACATATTCAAAATATTGGTTGGACAATGAAAAAAGCAATTCCTTTAAAAGAAGCACTACTAAATATTAAAGATTTTGTAAAAGCAGACGATAACCCACCGTTACTTGTTGCTCATAATGGCAGAGGATTTGATCATCGTATCTTAAGAGGTAATTTTGAAAAATGTGATATTGATGTACCAAATGTTCTTTATAGCGATTCGTTACATGACATCACAAAGAAAACATTTCCACATTTTCATTCTCATAGTTTAAGCTTTTTACATCGTACACTTTGTAAAAATTCGTCTAGCTTTAATTGGCACACAGCATACGATGATACAAAAGGGTTGGTTGAAGTAATAGTTGAATGTGCCTACATGGAATGTTTAAATAATTTAGAATTCGTATGGAATTTTATAATAAACAAACCAGAACTATTAAAATCATTGAACACATCTCTTAACATTAACTTAGATAAAGATAAACATACAATTTCAGATTCAACTAAATTATATATAGAAACTTGTTTCAAAAATAGTGATATAAAGAAGAACAACATTGTTAGAGATATTGTTTTAAGATATTGCATTGATAAAATTTGGAGTTACAGAGCTAAGTAATGTGGAATTCAAAATCATGGCAAATGTTACCAAAATGGAAATATTTAATTGCATACAAGGACGAAAACAAATTTCAAGTTAAAGTAAACCGGGTAAAATTGCCACATGATGTGAAAAAATATGAAAAATGGCACAATTATGAATCTGTAAAAACAAAGTTACTTCAGACGAAACTACCAGTAGATTATATTCCAGATTACGTCTTCAATGCTAAATCGTTTCGAATAAAAGAACATGTTACAGATTACAGCAAAGATTTTAAAGAATGGGAAAAGTTATATGATCATCAAAAAGTAGGTGTAACATGGGCAGTTGAGGATTATAAAGGGGTTTGTTTGTTTGCTGATGATATGGGGATGGGAAAAACACTCCAAGCTACTGCCACAGCGGTGATATTGCTCAAAAATCAAATAAAAAGAATGGCATTGTTTGGCGAAGTCTTAATAATGTGTCCTGCTTATTTACAAAAACAATGGAAAGAAATTTCAGAGAAATATTTAGAAGGATTAGCAAAAATAAATATTTTTAGTTATGATACTGCTAAGAATAAATCCGATGAATTAAAGAAGAAAAAGTATTCTTTGTTTATTGGTGATGAGATACATTTACTAAAAAACCCTAAAAGCATTCGTTACCGAAAATTGTCTAAGATTATCAAAAAGATTAAATTCCGTATACTTCTTAGTGGTACACCAGTAGTAAATAGGAGTAATGAACTATTCCCACCCCTTTCATTATTAAGACCAAAAATATTCAAGAGTAATAAAGCCTTTTGTGATCGTTATTATTGTAAGATTTCAAGACGAGCTCGTGCGGAAGAAGAACTGGCATTGATATTGCCTTATTTTGGTATGATTAGAAGAACAAAGGAGCGATTAAGTAATTTACCAGCAAAAAAAATTACAAAATTATACATTGATGACAAAAATGCTAAAATAGAATTTAAACGATTAGCCAAAACATTGGCTGAACTCGACAAAGAAGAAAATGCTGGTAATATGGCAAAATTTCACATTGGTAACTCGTATTTTAAACTAGGTCTGACAAAATCCAAAAGTGCTCCCTTGAAACGAGAAGTGTTGAAATTAGTAACAGAAAATAAAGAACAGTGGGGAAACAGTAAGGTTATTTTTTGTTATCATATGTCTGTGGTTGAAGCACTACAGGCATGGATTACAGAAAAAGGTATTAGCAATGAAGTTATTAATGGGATGGTTTCGTTAAAAAAACGAAATGCAATCATAAAACGGTTCCAAGATGGTGAATTTGATATTATAATATGCACTATTGGTGCAGCAGGCGTTGGTGTCACATTAACAAAGGCTTATCATGTTATCATGTGCGAAACTAGCTGGGTACCGGGTTTAACTAATCAGGCAATTGATCGTGTACACCGCATAGGACAAACAAATGAAGTACAAGTACATAGAATTGTTTTTAAACAAACACTAGACGATTGGATATTACGGTGTGAAGAAAGTAAAAAAAAATTACATAGAACATTAATGAAACAAGCTAAAACACTATCATAATAATAATTTATTCTTTTAATGCATCATAAAAGTACGAACATCCAAATTCTTTTTTATTATTCAAATACCTATACTCTGAACTACACTTTAAATCAGATTTATGATCAATGTAATTTACTAATACAGACTTGTAAAAACCTTCCCAATATTTAAACAATTGTTCTTCTGTCTTAGCTCCAGTCACTACAATCCTTCCACTTCTGAATAACAAGTAAACTATTCTTGGAGATCGTAAACGAAAAATTAATCCCGGGAAAAGCTCTGCCTCGTAACTTGTGAAAGGACCATAGTCGTTTTTAATTTTCAGTAAATCAATAGGTTCCTCAATTCCTGTCGAACCAACAATATTTTGAATCTTGAAATCATAAAATCCAACATGCAAACCTGACCTCTGAAAAATATTCACACAATACCTACATGCCAAACATGAACTTTTAATATTCTTACCACCAGTACAAACTACATTGCCACTCCCAAAAATTAATTGTGTTGTTCTAGGATACTTTAATCTTACCGTTGCAGCAGCGAATTTGTGTGGATTAAATTCTAAATATTTCAATTTTCCACAAATTTTTTTAAGGTTTATTTTTTTTCTACCAAGAAAAAACGTTGAAACAACATTTTGTATTTTAATTTCTGGTACTTTTATTACACGTCCAATTTCCCTTTTCTCATTTCCTTTTTGTTTTTCTCGCTTTTCCGGTAACATGTGTAACTTTCTTGTAGAAACGTTACTAAATAAACTATACTCAATATATAATGTGTAATTAACAAGAACTTTGACAAACGTATTTCCACTTCATCAGTACTATTAAATACTACAAAATATATAAATAAAACCATACCGGAATACAATGGATGCCATATTTTACCATTATACAAAAAAGATAATACATATTGAATACCTGTCATACCAAATACACAGATGATAAAAATATGTATAAAATAATAAAAAACTTTATTCTTAAGTGATACCATGGCAACAGAAGAAAAATTATGGTTTACTAACCGCCTTGCTATGTGGCAACGCATATTATATAATAAAAATGTTGGAGTCAGAATTAACGACACCGAATCTTCGAAATACCATGATAACGTGTTCAAATTTTCTAGATACATTACAGAAAATGACGAAGAACAAGAAGCCATTGATTATTATGGTTACAATGAACTAGTTAATTATAAAAAACTCTATGAAAATCAAAAAGAACGCTTTTTTTTAAAATATAAACGATTTATAGACTGCATAAACACAAAAATATTAACTTCAGCTCAGTTTAGTTTTTTAAAACCAAATACACAGGAAAAAGACAATGGATTCATTCTAGAAGCCGCATTTTTTTTGGGGGATGAAACCATTAATAAAAACTTTGGTGAACATCGTAAAATGAAAGTGTATGTTGAACGCCAAATTAATTATGATGATAATAATAATGCCGTTCAATATATTATGAAAGAAATTGCATTTATTGAAGACCGACAAACAGTTGTCGAGTTGATGAAACAAGAAAACCAAAACCTTGATCTACGGCAAAGAAAATTTAACATCGTTTTTTTTCTTCAGACGAACAGAACATCTATATCAGGTGACTTTAAGTCAGAATCAAAAAAAACATCTTACTTGTTTCATACTAGTCGTGTTATTCATTTAGATAGAAAAATACTTAATTTGTTATGCCCTTTTAAAGCTATTTATGAATACAAAAAATTGCGATTGGAACCACCAATGTATTGGTGTTATAGATATAAACGAATACTTGACCAAACCTCAAGAAAACACGGAATGTTTCAACTTGCATTATCCAGACTACAAAACCAATGGTGTAGAGGGAATTCTATATTTGATACCATTTTGCTCATGCGATATTTCATGATGTCATGGTACATATTAGCTGATGATAAACCAGTTCTCTTAAATAATAAGGCTGAAAATGAAGGAGATAACAATGATTATAATAATTTGTTCGATGCATTCTTTCCCGCTGAAGGATTTGTAGATGTTGAACATGACAATGGTAGAAAGGGTGGTCTCACAACTACAACAAGAAAAGATATAATAAAACTAATAAAAGAGGTTATAGAAGCATTGCCAAAAGATATTTCAAACATTGTTGAAGACGAAAGTGACGAAGAAGACAATAATAAGTTTCAAGAAACAATAAAGAATATTATAGCATATATTTTTACTATTACAAACAATGATTCGGGGGAAAATTGGATGTATATCCCATTAAAAAACCTTGTAACTTTATATAGTAATGGTGATATTGACACGTTATCAAATGTGATACAACTACCGGATATTAAAAGTAAACTAATAAATCAATATGGGGAAGATACAATTTTTAGTTTACTAGGATATATTGATGGCAATTCAGACAACATCCCTGATGATTTGTTTAAAGAGTTATGCAAAAATAGTATAGCGTCCATTACAAAAAATGTAAGAGAAGATTTAGCCAAAACTTTAACTGTAACAGAGAACACCACAGGCAGAATTGATGCATTTGAAAATAACAGAACAAATTTCAAAATAACAATTACGGAGTTTATCAACTTGTTCAAAGCGATGTATGTTGATGATAATAACGAAGAATATACAAATACAACAATCAAAGAATGGACATACTATGATATCCTTAGAGAAGTGGAACAGCCAGCTGATGTCAATCCTAATGATATAACAACTAAACTGAAAGATATTTATTATCAAATGTTCACTTCATTCCATTTCTATCATTTTAAAAACAACAACGAAATTATTTTGTGTTTAGATGATATTGATAAATTAAAAATACAAAATATAGTTAAAGATTTAGAAAATATTGATTCTTTTTGTATGTTATATACATACAAAAAAACGAACAGGGCATTAGAACTAAACAAAGAAATAGAAATAATAAACAAAATTGAAAGGGGATTTGGAACTAATTCTCAAGATGAGCATTATTACATAGAGAAAGTTGGTGTCAGTGTAGAAAATTTAAATGTTATTGGAAACCAACTTAAAGGCTTTTCTATGAATAAAATTGTAACAATATTGGAGGATTCATGGGAAAATGTAAATGGTGTTGAGGAAAATGATGACTTATATGCTCGATTGAAACTTGTAAGAGATTCTTTGTTAACAATAATAGAAACTGGTAATAATGTTTTTCAAGAAACTAAAAATGACTATTATACTATTGGTGGTGAACCAGTGTCAGAATTTGGTTACATATTTCAATTAGCGTTCAAAATTTATTTAAAATTTGCTAATGGGGATACTTATGACGCTGACCATTTTCTTGAATTAAAACAATTATCTCTATGTGTTTTGTATAAATATTTACAGTGGAATGATGGAACATTTAAAGCTCCGTTTGATATTATTCACACTATGCTTCAAAGCGAAAATAAATTAGATGTAATCAATAAATTTAAAGACAATTTGTTTTTATATCTATTTTTGTCAAAATTTGTAAATAAATTTCAAACAGATTTTGAACCTGAAAACGAATTTTACAATAATATTGCAAGAAATATACTTCCATCATTTTTAAAAGCTTTATTAATTGAATTAAAACTGGATACAGAAGATATAGGTTATGATTTTTTTAGTTATGAAGATATAGGTTATTATTTTTTTCCTATTATTTATGATTGGTTACAATTTAAGTTAGGAGACAATTTCATGGATATTGAAAAAGCATTTACGGATTATTTTAAGTTATTTATCGATAAAATGACTAGAATCAATAGCATGGGAACTGAAGGAAATAAGTGGAACGACGAGAATACAAAATTAGTAGATAGGACTCCCCCCGTTTTAACTGATGAAGACAAAAATCTAACATTGATGGAGTTAACTCATAAAAAAGGTAGATTATCAGGCAGAGAGAAAAATATAAATGGAGAAGTACGTTTAAATAGGTTTGACGGTCGTGTTAAGGGTGACAATATACTTGTCTCTACAATGCAAAAATCATTTGTGTACACCATCTTACTCCCCTATTGTGAATTTGGTGGAGAAAAAGAAAAATTGTGGGGCGAATTTCAAAAATATAAAATTGATGATATAACTAATGAATATATCAATAAAGTTCAAGACACAATAAACAGTTTAAGAGACCGTAATGATACGGTTAATGATGATGATTATGTTAATGATGATGATGATGATGATGAAGAGGCGTTATTTAATCCACCTGAATTACCGTTTTTAAAGGAGTTAGAGCAACTGTTTATTAGTGCTGGCGCTGCGGAAGAGGGTAATAATGGTGGTGCTGTCGAAAGTGAAGGGAATTCGATAAAAGGTGGTACTAATTTTATTGATTACGTTAACAAAAATGACCCAACGCCTGAAAATACAATTGAAAATATGTTGGAGGGATTTACTGAGTTTTTACAGCATGGTATTGACTTAAATGATGAGGCAAATATTCAAAGTTTCTATGTTCAAACGTATAAACAATTTTTTCAAAATATGGCGTCTTCAATTAACAAGACGATAAAAGGTGACAAAATCAACAAAGAAGCAACGGCTACATTAGAAAGAACGAATAGAGCAGCATCAAATAAGTTAAAAAAATTATTGACAGATTTTTATTCATTTGAACCATTTTACAAAAAACATGCCAAGAGCAAAGGTTATTTGGTACAAGGTCCAAAATTTAAAAAAAACAATGAGACATCCATAATTTCGTTTGCTCATGCTTTAGAAACATATGAAAGTAATTCATTAAGTTATCCTGCAAATAGTGTTCATTATCAAACATATAAAATTATAGTACCAGATGAAGACAACGCTGAATTAATTAATATAAAAAGTGCAAATGAATATTTGTTTGTAAACATTGATGATAATGAAGCAATAGATGTAAATTCTAGTGTTCAATTTAGTGATAATCGACCAGTAAGTAAGATTGTAGGTGAAGGAACGGTAGAACAAAAAGTAATGTTTGGCAATGATACTTATGTAAAAATAAAGATAACATGGGGATATTGTCCTGAAGTAAACGGGAATTCAAATGGTGTCGAACCACAAATAAAATTTGTCTCAGGGGAATCGAATCTTTCGTCCACCAATTTAAAAATTAATGATAGTTTATTTTTAGAAGGTAGCAAAAGTCAAATGATTGAAGATAGGAGAACAATTGAAGGCGTTGATATTAAGACTATTTGCCCTTATCAGGTATTTTTAGAAGCCAACACTAGTCTTGTACATCCAAAGAAGAATAATACAAATGTTAGATATTTTATTTTGAATATTGTAGAAAGCAATACAGGAGTTAATGAATTAAATCAAATTCAAGATTTACCTCAAGAAGACGATTATAAAGATATATTTACAAGTATTACAAGAACGAGTCCTTACGTTCTTTATTTTTGTAATTATATGTTTATGGAATATAAAAACCAGTTTCGGTATGGTATCGATTTTGATAATTGGAGGAACAATGATGATGATAAAAAGTTTCAATATTGGGAAAGTATTAATCAACGACAGAAGTCAAAAAACGAGTTAATTGAATCAATAAACATAAAGACTGTTTCGTTCGATGCCGGTGCAGTGTCTCCCCAAAATACAAATAATATTAGCTTTGTTAGCAGCGAAAACAACCCGCTTACCGTTTCCATACGTACCAAAGAAGATGGTGAAGAAACAGAGGTAGGGTCTACTTGGAATAGTTTTAGTGCTTCATCTATTTTTGATAACTTGAACGATAATGATAATAAAATAGTAACATTTATTATAAATTATAGACCAATTGATCCAGACCAGATTGACAAAACAGATTTACAATTAAGAAAATTAGCAACATATCTGCATAAATATGATGATGTAAATGGATTAAATTTATATAAAGACTTTCGAGAAAAAGATATATTTGAACCTTTTGATGAAACAGAAAAAGCATATTGTATTGAATATGGTACATATGAATTTTTACATCATTTTTTAAAGGGTAATTTAAACAAACCAAATATTTATGTTAAATACAGAACAAGACATAGATTTCAATTTCAAGATCCAATAAATAATGTTATTACTGTTTTGCCTATATTTAAATTATATAAATTTAATTTTAAGGAAGAAGAGGCTTTTACGTTCATAACAGAGCAAGATGCATCAATGCTTAATGAACGAGTAAGTATTTTCCAATGGGATAATAATAATAATCGATCTGGAATATTAGAGGATTTATATGGTTATTATGAAACAAGGGAAAATGATAGACAAAAGATTGATTCTAATTTAAATACATTTACTATTACAAGAAGTCAATTGGATCTGGACAAGAAAGATGAATTAGAATATGAAAATGAAGAAACAAGGGCACGCATTATAAATGAGCGATATAAAGAATACGCTGCCATACGGTTTGACCATGAATCTGACATAACAACTCTTGGGACTAATGGGACTAATCCAAGTTATGCAATAGGCAATATTCCAAAATTAAACCATTACGGTCAATTATGTATCGATGAGCTAACTCTGGAAGGTGAACATGACCTTATTGTCTTTTATAAAAATAGACCATTATCGTACTCTGTTGGTTTTACTTTAGGTAGTGGGGTTCCAGTTGATTTAAAAACTGTTTTTTTCAAGAACAATGGATTTCTTGTGGGTAATAATAGAGGTAGTGATAATAACAAAATGATTTTTATAAGGAATTTTATATTAGAAACTGAGTCAATAAATACACTTTTAAAGGGTGATAGAATGGCAAAAATCAATGGTTATAACTATGGTTGTTTTAGTATTAGAGAAACGTTATTTGAAGCATATAAATTAGAAACAGGCAATTTTACATATAATTCAGCATTTATGAAATATGTATTGCCTGTGATATTTCAAGTTAAAAATTATAGTAAATTATCTTCCGAAATTAATAGCAAAAAATTTAGACTGGGAAAAGCAAATAGGAGTCTTAAAGCAAAACTTGCAAAAACTAGTGAAATTGAAAGTATGGGTAAATCAAGTAATGTAAGAGCGGTAAAAACTGATGCAAATTATTTTGTATCTATGTTTCTTAATTCACAAGAGTTAGGAAAAACTAAAGTTCAATATCGACAAGCGCTTCGAAAGGTTGAAATTTCATATATGGATTATTGTGATTATGAATTGTTTTATAATGTATTTCGTTCAGAAATAGTAGAAACAGAAAAAAATTTTCGTATGTCAAACAATCTTGATGAAGACGAATTTTCAAATATAACAAGTGGTTCTGTAAAGAATCGATGGGCCTTTTTTGTTCGTTTAGCATTGTATGAAAAATATAATTATTTTTTACCTTTATTAAAGAAAAGTGTGAATGGACCAACATTTGAACGATTATTCAAACCTTATATTGATGTAAACGAAGACAATGAAATTGTTGATTTTCGACATGGTGTTTATGAGCAATGGGTGTATATTTATTGCCTTGGATTGACAATATTATTGTGTGAATAATCTATAGATTAATTTCAAACACTTTTTCTTGATTAATTATTTTTATATTATTGTTTGATGATGTGTTTGATTTTTCGACAGGTATCATTGTGTTGTATGTATTAAACAAGTTAATATTTTCCAATATAATATATTCACATTTGTTTTTGATTAACTTTAACCATAGAAGGAATGTTTTAGCAATAGTATCGGTTTTGTATATTGTATTTTTATAAATGACAGCAAATTTTTTCCAATATCGTATTACTATGGGAAACTTGGATGATGTTATACTTTGCATGTTTTTTTTAATATCATAGTCATTACAAAAACAATAAGTTGTCCAATTAAAATTATGTAGTGTCCTAAAATATGCTTCTACTAGGGCAAATATAGTAGCTTCTGTAATAAGTGGGTTGTTTGATTGTAGCAATATTTCTGGTTTACTGTATAGAACATTGTGGTTTATTGAATTAATCCATGGGCTGGGGTATTTTGATGATACATGTGCATACACAGTAGGTTCTTCACCTGTCATGTTGTATGTGTGTAACCATCTTGATGGTAAATTATCTAAAAATCTCCATATTACTGTAGTTATTCTGGTTCTGAATTTTCTAATAGAAAAGTATGTTTTTTCGTTTATTGCCCATTTAATAAAGTTGTACTCTTCTTCTTTTGATATAGTGATGTCGTTTTTTTCTTCTAATGTGTTTAATATTTTACCAATGTTTAAATTTTGTACATGCCAAGCTTGTTTACAAGTAAATTGCATAATTACAGAAGTTTTTACTCTGTATAATTGTTGCACTGGCATTTCTTGTAATAGATTCCACCTATTGTATTTTCTTATGTTTGCAGCATTGTGTATAAATGGACATATGTCTGTGTATACCTCTTCAATAAAATGCTCTAAAATGTGTAAATCATTTAAATTAAAATTAGTCCATCTATCATCTATATGCTCTAGTATTAATATTACATCACTAAGTTTGTTTATCTTCTTTGTTATTACATTATTTTTTTGTTGCCATTCTAATAACTCTATATCATTAACGTTATAAATGAGATGTGGCTGTAGTTTGATTTGGTACATGCTAATTACTATAAATACAATCATAGCATGATTCCATTCAAAAAAGTCATCATCTTTGATGTGTCTTAACTTTTCAATGTTTTCTGCTAAATGTTGTTTAAATAGTTTTAAATCATTCAGGTTTGGTTCTTTTGTTTGGTTTAATTGTTCTTCGTAAAGTTTCTTCCAAAACGATATATATATGCTATGATGATTAATATTTGGTATTTCCATTTAGTGTATATATGTATTCTTGGCCTAATGAGTATATAAGTACAAAATAAAATGGATTTTGATGATGACGATACTTTTGTTGTAACAGCTGAGGAAATTAGTAATTTAGATGAAGGTGTGCTTAAACTTGATAAACCAGTACAAAATAACCAAACTGGTTATTCATGTATTTTATGTAGTAAATCCAATACTAGTCTGAATGGGGTTACTTTGTTAGAAGAATTTTCTAAAATCGAAGATTCGTTACTTGGGCAAGTTGATGATATGTTTATTTTTGAGACTATGAAAAAGTATTATGATGACAAAATAAAAGCACCTATGTTACGACAAAACGTACATGTTCCAGAACTAGAAGTAGACGATATTGCAAAACATTTTTGTTTCCATTCATTGAATACAAAACGTATGTTAAAAAATGATATTATATTTTTAGACAACACACAACGTTTTTTAAGACAAAATGGTTTATTAAAATCAAACATTGCGTCTGGTACAAAAAGTTTAAATAATGGTTTTATGAAACAATGGAATCAATTATCAAAGACAAAAGTAGAATTAATGCGATATTTTAATCAAGTAACAAAAGATGATGTTTTGGTCAAAGGTCCAAGCACAAATCCACAAGAATTCAATAAAGATTTTTAAAAAAAATGTAGATATTCATATTAAATTAAAATTATACTATATAATATGTCTCTCTTTATTTGTATACTGATAATTACACATAACATACATTATGAATACTTCACAATTACGTAATCCAGCTCCTAGTAATGGCATGAAAGATTGGCCAGTTTTAGGTAGACATGCCAGTCATTCAGAACCCAATAAGCTACCGGGTCCCGGAATTGGTTCATTAATGGCTCCTAGTCATTCAACTAATGTACATCAATTAATGGCCAATCCGAACGCTACCTATCCATTTTTTGTAGGAGCGTTTCAAAACGGTTGGCAACAAGCATATACAGAAGGTATGCCACTTTTTGTAAATTTACAAAATGATCGTGGTGAAAAAACAACAATTAGTGGAAGACATCAAAGTCACAACATCATGGCTTCCATTCAAGTGCTTAATTATTATTTAACTTTAGGTTCATCTGATCCTATTTATATTGAACAACATATCCGAAAACATAGATTAAATGAGTCATTAATTCCAATGTACCCAACCAAAGCAGCCTTGTATGAGCGTTTTCAGAGATCTTACTTCTCTGGCAATGGTACAGCATCTAGTGGTGCCAGTATGAAATATGTTCCTTCAGCTGATCAAAGAGGTTATTGGGCCAATGATGCAATTTTTGGAAAAGCTGTAACATCAGAAAACGACGATATTAACCCCGGTAATTTTAGTCAATTGTATACAGGTAATTTTGGTGATGGTAATGATGTTTTTGACCAATCGTCGGTAACCACAGAAAGCGACATTGATGAAAGGCGACTTCTTTTAAAACGTAAGCTTGAGACGTTAAGGGATATTATGTTTATTGAAGATTTCAATAGTAAATGGAAGTATATGGGTGTCGTTTTAACCGACATGGATCTAAGTAGCAGATATCAAAAACTATTCAATCTTAATGTAAGAGGAAGGTCCAGAATTTTTAATATCTGGAACTCAAAATCATCTCGCAATAGTAGTAATCATGGTAGAAGGGATCATGTCCAAAAAGGTGACGAGTTATATTTGACACTAAAAAAGGTTTCTAAAGATGATACAACATTTACAACGCCAGATGGTACACAAATGCCAATTATTCCGACAGGAGATGCAGTTACATTCATCGTTGGCGGTACAGACGTAGCTGTTAATAATGACGACAAAGTGTGGCAATTGGTTCCTACAAGAAAAACATTAACAAATATCAATAAAAATGAGAAGTTTGGTAATGGAGCAACACCAAATTTCTTGAAGGAATATGAAACAGGCTCAGCAGAAATGGAACATAACATTCACATTGGTAAAGTTCTTAATTCTATCTCAAAAAGGCCAGAACAATATTTTACACATAGAGCTTGTAGAGAACATACACAAATGATTCTTTTGCCAATGTTAGAAATAGCAATTAGGATTGGTGGATACTAAAATTGTAATTTTTTTACATAAGATATTATTTAGACAAAAAAATACCTATATATTACCGGATATGATTATTACTAAATACTAACAAATATCATTCATGACTAGTAGAATTCATTACAATGACACAAACAAAAACAATCATCCTCGTCGTAGGAGAAAACGTGTACGTCCAATCGCACGCGTAACTTCTTATGATGTGAATGTGCAATATGACCTAAGGAGGAAGCAGGATTGTCTGACAGGTAAAGGTCAGTCTTTCGGTCTTTTTGCAAAGCCTTTGCATGAGGAATCGTATAATGTTCTTGAGGGTGAAATATTGATGTCTTTAGACAAATCAAAACGGTACATGGACGGAAACATCCACTGTTTTTCCTTCGCCAATGGTCTGGGCAACGATATTAGTCCTTCGGTATTAAGAGCTCTTGCAAGTCAAGATTCTGACTTAAAACGAAGAGCTACTATTATTGCAAGATACCAAGTTTTGAGTCGGTTGACCTATTCTGGTATTGCTGTTACTCCATTTTACGCAGAAAGAAACTCTTACCAAGATATGATGCAGGGGTTTGTTTCAAACGTAGGTGGTTTAAATACATTGGTTAATACCGGAAACGAGCAAATTAGACCCGGAGATATCATTACTGTAGACCTTCCACCAAACATGAAATGGGATGCGGATAATTTTAATAAATATAAGAAGCATGAGGGTATTCCAATTGATAAGTTATTATTTGCAACTGCTGTTTATAGGCCAAAACCGCAACTGACATGGTTTATGAATTAATTGAAGCATTGTCCCCAAATTTTGTGGAAGAAACACCTGCACCTCAAATGGATAATAATGTACCACGAGTGGATACGGGTTTGAATGGTAATCTAATCAATGCAGCTAACGGTGAATTAGATGCTGCTACTGGTAATTATGTGGCAAACACGACAAACTGGCATATCAATCAAATTTTACTTGAACTTTCCAATTCTAGTAACGATGCACCTGCATTAAAGAATTTGGCTACTATGATTTTAAAGGCAAAGACAGCGTTTGAAAATGGGTACAACGCACTAAAAGCAGGGGGTCAAATGTCATATGGAGAAGAAGGTAAATATCATAATGATTACAGACTTATAAGAGAAAAGGGGCTTGGGGTAATAGCAATAAGTCAATTAAGTTTTGAACCAGAGTTAGGTTTGAAATATATGTTAGATTTATCACACTCTATTTCTCACTTGAACCGTAGGCTTATAATTGGTACAGCATTAAGTCAGGCCAGAAGGGGTGAAACTTTTGACATAGTGCTTGGGGGTAGTGTGGACGCTTAAGTTTTTATAAATTGTTTTAAATACACTAATAGTTCGTTCTTGTTCTTTTATAATAGATTCCAATAATTCTATTTTTTCTTCTTGTAATAGATACATTCTTTTTAATTTATTTGCTTCTTCTTCAGACATGTTTTATTACTTATAAAATAGTATATAAAATAAAAGTAATTTATCCTATTGGAACAGGTGTATGTATTTTGGCAATAGTGATATAACAGTGCATATATTCCGTAACTTTTTAGATTCTAACAATCAAAAGACATTTTCATTAGTAAGTAAAAACATTTATCGTTGCACATACCGTTATTTAAATTTGAAGCAGTCGTTAAGCTTTAAGCATTGTTTTATACGCAATTGTTCTAATTTACGACTGTGCCCTGTTTCAAGTCCTATATCCCCATTTTGTAGAAAACATAGTTTTTCCAAAAATAAGGAAACATGTTTCTCATTGATACAAGTCAAAGGCAACCATATAAAAAAAGTAAAGCAATGCATGTGGGGGGCACTTTATGTCCAAGAAAAAAAAGTTTCAAAAACTTAAAGGTAGATACAACTTACAGTGATGCAGATATTATAGAAGGGAATTCATTGAATCATATTAAATGTTCTATTGCTTCTATATTGTTAGCAGTAACTGTACGAAAAGACAATTTTTATATTCCTAATTTTAAAAATTATCGTGGTATATTTTGTCATCATAGTTTTACTATGAACAGTTTTCTTAATGTAGGCTATCAACAATGGGTTAGTTGGTTAAATACTAATAATATGCTACAAACACAATTTTTAGATGGATACGGTAAAGTTAATTTATCAGGTAAAATTGTGACAATTTACAACGATTTATCTTTTGATATTTTAAATTATAATACAAAACAGATTGTTCGGATTCCTGAAAAATTTGTATTCAAACATGTCAAGTCACCTCGTGATGTTACCAGTTGTCCAATTTACAATACGCAATATAATGTTGGATCTGAAATTAATTTCCGGTTAGATATATTAGCAATATGGGATTTGTTATACTATAGTATTTATTATTTGAATTTATATGTATACCGAGTTCCAATTCCTTGTAGTCCTGTTTTGCCAAATATCAACACTATAGTTGACATTGAAACATCTAATTATAATGTTACGATGGCTTTAGATATAATTTGCAACAAATGGATTTATTCTAGTAAACTTGGTTACTTAAGCTATTGGTCAGAAAAACTATTTGATGAATACTTGTTTGAGTGTCGCAATTTTAAAACACTGAAATTTAATGACACTGTAAACACAGTGATAAAACATGATTTTGCTTACAAATTTGTGAATCGTGTATTTTGTTTTATTGGTGGTCATTATGAGTTTCTTGTTCCTGATAATTACATTGGAAAAGCATTGTATTATGATGAAAATCCTAATGAAGCACTTGACTTTATGTTAGAGTGTCACAATTTTTCAAAGCATTTAAATTTATGGTTCTTATTACATTGCTACAATGTTTGCAAACGATATATGCGGAGTAACAAACGCATTCAACATAATTTTAGTTACATTAAAGCTACTTACATTACGTTTTCTAAACATAGAGTACAGTTGGATCCAAGTAGACATTTCTATTTATTGCGCGGTGATATCTATGGTGCAGATAAACCATTTTAATATTAGGTATATATGGATTTGTATGATGGTATATAAATGAATGTAGGTAAAAAGCAAGAGCTAAGTTATAATAAAAGTAGTTTATTTCATAGTATACATTTTATATCATGTTGTTCCCTGACTGCTGCATACCTGTTTAGTTATCCATTTTTTAGTAATATAATGGATGTGGATGTAAGTTCAAGTTATAGAATTTCAATTTCTGATGGTTGTAAGGGTGTCCTTTCTGATACAAACACTAGCTTACATCTAGCATACATATCAGGTGTTTCCATACTTTGTGTGACCGTGTTTATGTGGTTTTACATAAGTTCTAATGGTACTACAACATCTGTATTGTGGCCCACAACAACATTATGGGTTGCTAGTATATTGTTTTTTATTTCTCAGATGATATTTTTTATTATATTGGTATCTCGTATTACTATATGGTTTATGTCATGTGAAAACGCTGCCCTTACAGGAGGATCTTGTCCAACCACCCGTTTTGAAAAAATGCGTTACAAAATAGCTGATAAAGAACAATGTTATTTTGCAAGTGATTTAACGTTGTGGAATTCGGAAAATGATTTATTTAAAGATTGCCAAGACAGCTCTACACTACAATTATATAATGAAAAATTCTCTAGGTGGGACTTAGCTGCATATTATAAAGGCAGCACATTATGTTCTAAAAATGATACTAATTATGCGAGTCAGTTAAGCTGGTGTTATTATTATGGTTGTAGTAAAGTTTGTACACCAGAAACATATGATTTAAATTGGAGGTGGATAGCATTGGACGCACTTTCACTTGTTACAGTAATTGTATCCTATTTGCTTGTTATGACCGATTGGTATATAATTAAAGAACGAAAAGAACAATAAGATGATTGACAAAAAAGCACTATTTTTAGAATCCATGTCAAGATTAGGTTCCATATTTGTTTGGGTTGGAATGTGGAATGTAATAATATTATTAATCGGAGAATCAAATTATCTTAAAAACATGATATGCATTTTGTTTGGTAGTATTTTATGGATACTCACAGACACGCTTGAAAACACTACTAACTGATAAACTTGTTGTTTACTAAAGGTATAAAATATGCCTGTTTACCGGGGTTATCCATTACTTTGGTAATTAAATCATCGCATGCTTTTAAGGAATATGCAACGTTACTTATTGTTATTTCCTTGTTTAATCTGTTCACAATTTTTATTTCATTTGCAAATTTTTGTTTTTGTGGATCATTAAATGTCTCCTTCCATAATTTTAACTTATTAAGAACCGATAGTTTATCATTGAACGCATGACTTAATATTATATCATTTATTGTTTTTCCTTCGTCTATGTTATGAAATGATTCATCTTTCGGTACAAAGTATAAACTATTATTCCAAATTTTCTTGTCGGTTTCAGATAAATCCTTTGTAATATTTCGTAATGTTTTAATAAACGTACTACTTATTATTTCTTTATTATTGTCTTCCTTTTTCTGTGGTGTTTTAAAGCTAATAACAGGTTTTAGATTTAGAGGAGTTGCCTGTTCAAACTCTTTTTTATCCTCTTCTAATTCTTGTAAAGCTAATCTCCTAAGGTTGTTGATATTTTTAGCAGCTTGTGTTTTACCGTGTGTTCCTATAAACATTTTACGAGAATCGGTTTTTACTAAATTTTGTTTATTTAGAAAAAAACGTAAAGATAATATTCTTTGTTGTATTGGTTCACCCGGTGCACAATTCTCTTCTGAAACTATTTTGTTATAGTGTTGTTCATATTCATGAAAAGCATTTTTAATATCTGTTGACCTTGTTACAAAGCTACAACTTAATTTATCATTAGCTTCTTGGACTGACAATGCTTTTGTTCTAGCAATCTTATGGTATACATCAAATTTCTTTATGCTATAGTCCATTTTATAGTTTTATTTTATTTGTATCTTTGCTTATATAAGCTTATATTACAAATCTAATATAAGTTTTTCATTCTTTTTTTCCAATTAAAAAAAAAATATTACACTATATAACATCGATATTATTAATATTATAAATCCAACCTAGATAAAGTTACCTAAAAGTTTAACATAATGTCTGCGTTACACCCTGAAGAAGTTAAATTAAACACAACACATGATATGAACATGGCGGAAATGAATGAATCCATTAAACAACTTGGCCCTCAAGAAGTACAGATGCAAATGGATACTAAATCAGCCTTAACGGATAATAAGACCAATACTAAAACATATACAAGAAGAATCCTACTCCATTCACAAGCCTCTGCTGAGGAGCTTGCCGCTGGCAAACATCAACTATTGCCTAATGCAGAGCGAATTTTCAAACCAGATTTTTCGCAAGCTGATAACGAACTCAAGAAAGAACTAGACAACTTAGATCTTTCCAGAGGCATTGTTAGTAAAGTTGAAATCATGAGCGTGTATAGTAATTGCCCAGCACCTGTAGTTCTTGGACTTAAGCTGTTCCAGCGTCCAGACTCTACCAAGGCAGCTAGCTATGAAGACCTTCGTATTACCAACAACTCGGGTTGGCTTTACAGTTGTGCTGAATCCAAAATGGGAGCACAAGCATCTCACAGTAAATCTGGAGTAACGAACATCTATGCCTTCATGCCTTACGAACGTACTCGCATGCAAAACGGTGGATCGGTTGTATATGAACCAAGTAACGTCATCTCTAATAAATACATCCAACAATACGGCAGTTTTAACTGGAAATCTCTATGGTCTGGCGTTGTCCAATTTCCGGGGGAATCCTTTTATTATGTAGATAAATCGCACGTAGTACTTCGCATTATCGAAAATAATTGGGAAATTTTGGGAATGGACATCAAGAATGAACAAGCACGTGAAGGGCGTTACGTAAAGGTTGCAACTAACGTTTGTGACAGAGTTATCAAAGAGTTGTATGACAATGTCATAGCGAGAATTCCGTACACTAAATGGAAGAATGTTGCTGCTGTATTTTCTAGTGACAACATCGATGAATCAATGGAAGGGGATTACAAATTCTCAGTAGAAATGAAAGTATCCTTTATTTATCCAAATCTAACACAATCTTCGTAATAAAAGTGAGTAAGAAATAGAGTGTTTTCTAATCTTATATAATTAAAGTATAATTAAGTTATAAAAATGTCATGTTAAAAAATTATACTAGTCTATTTATACAAGATAGACATGGAAATATTGAATTAAATTACCCTAATGATATATTTTCATTCTATTGCCTTGTTTCTATTTTTGTCACCACCACTCTTATCATCCTTGCATCTGTTGCCTTTACTGGTTACAACGTTCAACTCGTAATTATACATTTTGATATTGTCATTTTTTTGATTGTTACCATATTTATACTAAGTATTATGCGATCATGGCTTGTTTTGTTCATATCAGTAGCAGAAGAAATAGCTAGTATAGAGGTTGCTGTTTCAAAAAACATACACTTACCAGAGAAAAGAAGACCAAGGATACGGAACCATGATTCTGACAACAATGAACGAAGGAATGTAGCAAGTGCCTACAGTAACAATGTACAAAAAACATCATATTCCAAAATACACCAATCTATCAATAAACAAAAGAAAAACGATCCTCCCCCAATGGAAACATCTAACTCCAGCGATGATATGTACACAATAGAAATAGACGATAAAAAATTAAATAATTTATTTAATAGAGGGACTGCATTCCAATAAGAAATGGAAATACATATATATTATTTATTATATCTATTTTATCAACAAAGCATGCCTAAGAATATTCATCAAAAGCTAAAAGTCTTTTTAGTACAAAATTTATTACACAAAATAAATAGTAAACCTTTTTATACGTACTATAATGCCTTCTCAAAAGAAAAATGGAATACTGATAAAGACTTATTAAAAACACCAACAAGTATTAAAGACGAATCTAACACATTTTTACAAATTGTACAAGAATCCGTAGAAAAAGAACTTAAGTGGTTTGTATGTTCAAGAAAAGTAGGGTTATCCGACTCAAATTTTCAACGAGCAATGAATGCTATCAGAAATAGACATTTAAGCGTCCAATTAGGAGAAAATACAAAAATAGATTTAGGTATATTAAACTATTTGACAGAAATGAATAAAAACCAATTAAATGTAAAGGTAGACCATTACAACCTACCCATTATTAATTCACATACAGCAAGATTAATGAGAGAATTATATATTCTAAAAAAAGAATATAACATCCCATATAAAATAAGACCAGAACAACAGCAATTAAAAGTCATTGTTAACAAGTGGTTTAATGACAACTATGTTTTAGACCAAAAAAAGTCCATTGGATACCCCCGTAGAAAATTATTAGAAGAATGTAATGATTTTCTTGTACACGAATTTGGAGATTCTAGAATCATGTATTGCCATGACCCTGTTTGGAGATGGTTATTAAAGGAAATAATTAATGTAAATGACACAGAAAAAAACACATCCTATTTAAGACTACCTGTATGGAAAAAAAATACAAGTAATGGTAACATACACAACAATACACGTAAAAGTAGCGGACCAGCAGGAGAATATACATTAGAACAAAGGCAACTACAAAGAACAAAAAAGAGAAAACTCAATGCTAGAGAAAAAGACGCAAACAGGAAGAAGCAAGAAAATGATAAAAAAAAGAAACAAAATATCTAACTATATAACTTAATGATATGTATTTATAACTACTTACTTTACCATGTCGCAAACAACTTGGGAACAAATAGATTCCCAAAAAATAGACATCCGGTCTCATTGGGTTACAAAATTTAACGAACCTTACCCATTGCATGCATTGGTGTTTGTATACAACAATGCACAATACAACCTCAATATTGGAAATTTAGCTTATTTTACTATACCTTTCACAGCTTATTATAAAAACAAAATTGTTTATCATCTAATAAGTTTTGCTGAAAATGATCGCCCTGAATTTAAAAGAGAAATTATAAATAAATTAAACAAGCAATTTCATGCCTGTCATGGTATAGACAATGTTACACATGTAGCCATGTCATTTCAAAATTTTGAAGATTTAAAAACGAACTTGGACAACTTAGGCATAGAATATGATATATACAACAATATACAGATAAAAGATGATGCTGAGGAACGTTTTTTTCATACAATTAACACATCTTTCTTTAAGGATAAAAAGGGCGTGGTTGAAGAAGGTAAAACCCAAAGCTTATTGTATTTTCAAAACATGCATAAGAAGTTGCGAAAAAAATTCGTGTACTTAATGCCTATCATAAATATGCGCCAATTAGAATTAGAAGATATCAATATTGAATCATACGGAGGATTCAGTGCTGAACACGATCTATTTAATGCTGACAAAAAAAAATGGTATAAATCATATGTTTTCCCAGCATTTATTGGACAAAACTTAAAACCATATAATCAATACACGGTTAGATTGTGGGATTGGCATAACATATTATGTGAGTATAATATTTCTACACAATTAATACACTATTACAATATCCTTTATTTGCTGTTTTATCTTGCAATAGAAGCAGGTGTTGTAGGGGAAATAGGTCATTTAGAAGATATACCTTTTAATAATAATGAAATTAGAAGAAGATGGCGAGCATCTGTTAATCATGTAAATAATACAACGGAGAATAGAAAATATTCTCGAAAGTTATTTGGTGGTGGAAGATGGTCAGACACACATGAAGTCTATAATAATAACAAACATATCAAATATGATAAAACACAGTTTAATGATATCAGTTTAAAAACAAGATGTAATACAGAAACCAATATACATAATTTACAAAAAAAAGTTGAAGTGTTTTTAAATATGTTTGAAATAGATGAAAAACAAAGAATGTTATACAACGATATATTATATAATTGGAATATTAACTTATCTGACAAATTAAACCTAAATGATGATGACATGGAGACCATATTCAACGATATTCTTTCTTATACCATCTCTCAAAAAAGGTTTTTAGAACAAACAACACAGGAAAGCTTTTTACAAAGAGAATTTAACTATACAAAGTCTATTGATCAATTAGAAATTACATACAATAGAATTGAATATCAAAAGGGTTTAAGAAAACATGTTGACCTAGAGTTTGAACCGATTGTAACATACCCAACGTTACCTGAAATGGAACTTACTGCTAACTATTATGACGCTTTTTTTAAGGATTACTTAGAAATAATTAATACTTTGCATAAACCCAACACCAATCTTGTTTCAATGCTGAACGAAAACCAACCAAGGTCTCCGAATAATAATAATAATAATAATAATGGCATGATGATGCCAACACCCAATAATAATAATAATAATAATTCTTCTGGTACAAGAGATAATCCAATAGCTCTTGTTTCTGATGAAGAGGAAGACACCACGTATTCAGACGAGGAAAGAGAATACGACCGCGGAGGAGGTTATCCAGATGACGAGACAAAGGAAGACGACAACAATCAAGAAATACGAGTAGGGCAAATTTGGAATCCTGTAGTGAGAGGAGGATTACAAATAGGGTCTTATTCAACCACCCATAACGTGCAGGTAATTCGACGCTATATATCGAATTTATCTCAAGAACGGGTAGAATTTCAAGATATGCTTTTTCCAACAGGGTACGGAAGGAAAGCTTCGTTACCTACACCTACATTTACACATCTTCTTACATTAAAGAAAGACGTTCCAACAATAAAAAAAGGGCAAATATGGATACGTCGAGGTGATTCAATGGCAAATGAAATGTACAGGGTAGAAAAAATATGGACTGTTAGTCAAGGTCCTTATGAAGGTACTCGCAATATAGAGATATTACTTGGGGGGACAACCAGACCAAAGCAAGTCGCTGAAATTCAGTTCCAAAGAGATTATGTATTGTTTAAGCCAGTGCATCATATAAGTGAATATAACAATAGACAATTGATTTCGGATATCGAAGAGTATGATGAATATATATTATAATTTAAAATTTATCTTTATCTAATTTATTTGATTTATATACATGTTCATATGTATTTTTTTCTGCATCTTCATATAAAAAATGTATTCTAGCAACGGTTTGTACATCTTTATTGTATGTTTGGCATAATTTCTTCAATCCTTTTCTTGCTCTTGATACTAATTTCTTCAATCTAAGTTTTTGGGTGTTATCAAGTTTTATGTTGGCAAACATCCCACTATCTATTTTATTTACATTGTAAAATAACTTCTGTAGTGCTACAACGTTATCTCTTCTGTTTTGTGAATACCAATACCTGTAGACACTGAGAGGAATCCAAGATTGTGAAGGTCTAAGTAATTCAAATGTTTTTTTTCTAGTGTCTAGTAAATCATCAACTTGTAATTTGGAGACAACTAGTAAATTGATACAAGTTTGATAATATATTTCATCCTCGTCATCTATTTCAATGTCTGTGTTATTTTGTGCTATAAGTGCTGACATTGTTTTCTACTCACGGTTCTTCGGTAATATATTCTTTGTCTATACATATACTGTTTTGTGCACAAATATTACAAATAGCATATGGTTTTTTTTTTATTAATGTTAATCTATAGTTAGTTAACATTATTCCACTACATTTTACACAACGCCATTTTTGATCCATACCATATTTGTCTTTGTTTTTTACAATGACTGCTATTTGTTTTTCATATCTCTTATAATGAATGAAAAAACTCAATGGAATCATTGCTACAAGACATATTATGACAGTAATTAATATAAAAAATATAGCCATACAACATTAATCTATTAATGTAGGAGTTTCCTTTTCTCTCCAACAATATTATTATTATTGTAATTGTTATTTATATAATTTATACCACGAATGGCTGTAAAGTGTATCAAACTTTCATTTTTTTGCTTAAAACTTATTCGAATATTTTGAATCCAATCACCAAGTTGAACTAGATCATTCAATTCAAAATATGTAATGGAATTTAATTTTTTTAAAACAAAATTGTACAAGTCGCCTTCCATTTGAAAATCCATTTCTATAGCTTTTCCTCCCTTGCCCCATTTTAATATTTTAGTTATTATTTCTCGTAAAAGTCTTTTATCTTCCTCTTTGTAGTGCCTTTTGTTTAAGAAATTGTTTGCACATTTTGTCAATTTAGTATTATTTAATTTCATTAATTTTCTTTTGTGTTTGTTAATTAAAACATATTTTTTACCCGGTTTTGTTTTCCCATTTGCTATGTATATGGATAAAGTGTTTGAGTTTCCACCTAGATTGACAACAATATTTTTCACTTTGTCGCTGCATACCATTACCTTTCTCAGTGTTGTATAATCTATTTGCTTTAAATTATGTACTCTAAGAATGACAATATCGTTTTTTGCGTGAAAGCTAAGTGTAGTATTATTTACTCCAATAATTTTATGAATGGTCAATATGACTTGTTTTTCTTCATTTTGAAATTTATTCATTGGAAAATCACTTACAAGTCCATCAGATCTGTTCATAGTAAAATTCTGTATATTGTATATAAACCAATTAGTATAAATCTATACCTTGTAGTCCATGTGGTATTTATAGTTTTACAGCATAATGAATTTTTAGGTGTGTTTTTATTTTCCAAATTATCAGAATGATTCTTTAAAATGTATACATCCATTGATATAATACATGTTTCTGTATCGTACCCTATGTCCACTTGATTAGCTCCATAATTAAGTAAACTCGATTTTAAATATTTAATATCATTGTCATTAAATGAATCTAAACCGCTTATTTCAAATACTATTCCCGGATTATCAAATGTAAACCCAGCGTGTTCTATTGATACACTTTCTCCAAATCTAGCTAAAACTACGTTTTTAGTAAATACAGTAACCGGTTCGAAATCGCTTAAGTTTAAATCCCATGTAGTCATAGGCTCCATTATAGAATACCTGTTTCGTAACTTAGATAATGAGTATATCTGTTATTATTTAAATGTTTATTTGTAGTTATACCAGAGTTATTATGTGATATTTTTCGGCGCCAAAACCATTTACCAAATTGTATGTACCCTTCTTCTTCATTATTACAATATTCCCATTTTTGTGAAAATTCTGTGTACTGTTTCCCTATATTCTTCGTAAACCACTCTAATTTTTCATCTGTGTTGTGCCAAAGACTTGCAACTTCTTTGTTCCTGTAATGAATTACAAATGAAGATCCAATAAATTGACATTTCATAAGACGAATTCCTAAATTATTGTGGATACCGTTATCAATATATAAATATAATGCCTTTGTTTTTCCAGTGTTGTATGGATATTTTAATAAAGCATACAAATAAGCGTAGTGTTTAAAATGTGCCATTGCCAGCTCTTTAAATGTCGTAGGATCTATGTCGGATCTTCTGTACCTAATCCATTCGGGGTCTTTTTCATAATTATCTGTTTCAAGGTTACGTTTCCATACAGATACGCTGGAAATTGATGAACCCATATGATTTTGTTACTTATAAAATTCTTTTTTATAGTCCAAAATCTTTATTTCTATTGTCTTCTATTGCCATCATACAATCTGAACATATAGGTTCATTAAACAACGTTTGATAATGAAATTCTTCCGCTATGGAATACCTACAATAAGTACACAATGGTAACGGATGTAAATAAGAAAAAATGAACCTTCTTAAATCTTCTATAGAAAATACTTCTATTTCAGCCTCACTCATTTTAATCGCGTAATGTAATAAGAGTCCTTTATATTATTGTACAACAATGAAAATTTATAGCCTGCTGGTAATTTATGTATATGATTTGTATGATTGTTTTTGCTTATAGGTAACTCTATTTCTTTTGAAAACCATGTATCATTATATAAACCAAAAAACCCCATGTATGTTAATTCCTTTTTAATGTCAGAAGTATCATCAATTCTTAGTATTTTTTCTGTGCGTTGTTTTCTTCCATAAAACTCATTTATTTCATCAATTACAAATGTGATATGTTTTGTTAGATTTTTATTTAAATATATTTTATTTTTTTTTCTCCATTGTTCCATTACAATATCTTTTCTATCGATATACAGAAAGCCTGTTTGATTGTCTATTCTAAGACCTTTGTGTTTAAAAAGCAGCTTCTTTTTCATGTCTTCGTTATGATTTGTTAGTTGTGCAATATCGGTTTTTAATTCTTTTAAAAGTAACGGTGGAAAATTTTGTTCAGTCAATCGGTCAGATGCTGAAAAATGTCTTTTTGATGAACTACAATCTTTCTTCGTACATCCATTTAAATACAAAGGGTTAAAATATGGATTTCTACTCCCATCGTCTAAAAAAGCTTCTGGGGAAGCACCACAACATTCGTATGAATATTTTGGAAATTTTAAGCCATCGCATTCAGCGTTGTATGCTCCGGGGTGATATGAGCAATTCCAAGTACCGATATTATTAATTTCTTTATAATATCTGTTACATGTACAACATACACGGTGCCATTGTAATGGAGACATTTATATTTATACTATATGTTTATATATAATATATAATATACTACATATAAATATAAACCAAAATGTTAAGATGTTTACAAACAGATAATGAGTATGATATAAAACAGCAAAAATGGTATACAATTGATAATGAATTTATTTATGGTAGATTTAGTCTATTCGTGCGTGGCACAACTGATTCACAATTATTTATGAATAATGATTTATTAAGTTTGTTTTGTTTTGAATGTAAATTTAAAAAAGATAACATAAAATATAGCGATCTACAATTTGGATTCTCTTTTAAAGAAGCATTTAAAGATATTCCAAATGGTATTATGATAGACTTGTTAAAATCGTGTGTGGAAATGATATGGCCAGAATTTAAAACATTTGATGTAAGATCTGATACACCTACATTAATAAGTCCTATGGTTTTATTTTGTGACAGAATGCATATTGAAAATATGTTACAACCTCTTTCATTTTTTCATGTTGAAAACACTAATGTAGATTTTCCTACATGCAGAGATAAAAAAAGTAGACGAGATTTTTTGATTAATCGAGCTGATAGTATGTATTTTAAAAAGCATAAGATTTATACATTTATAACTCATCAAAATGTGTTGAATTTGCAAAATAAAAAACTTTCGTTTGGTGGGATAAACATGGATTTATCAAAACATCTAGGACAGCCTATACCGTTATGTTTGATGTTAAAAGGTGAGTTTTTATTAAATGGTCAATATTTAAGAAATGAAAAAGAAGCATTTGATGCCCTCGAATTTCAAGATTTTCAAAGTGCAAAACCAGCTGGTTTAAAAAGTATGTCGTCTACAGAAAGTGAATACAAATATGAAGAAGGTGATTTAATATTATTTTAACATAAACTATATATATATATATATCATAAGTTGTAATCTAATTAAATTATAGCCCTCTAAATAAAATGACTGGTGCACTTAGTCGCACCATCATAAATTTATCTATTTTAGTTGTGTTAATAGGATGGGTTATTTTTTGGTCTATTACACCACTAAGTATTTTACTTAACAACTATTTTACACCATGTGAAAATAGTTTTACTTATGATTATAATACTAAAACATGTCGTTGTGAGTTTCCGTTTCATGGAGATTTATGTGAAAAACATTTTTGCGAGAACGGTTCTCCAGAAAGAACATTACTTGGCTGGAAATGTAAATGTATTGATAGATGGTTTGGTAAATATTGTACCTTGTGTGGTACACATGATTCGGGGAAAACGACATGTAAAGGTGACTTACCATGGCCAAATTCAGAACTATGTACAAATATTGAGCATTCTATGTTTGGTGTATCCTTGCCTGATAATAATCCAGACTACCACTACTTATTTAATGAATACACATTTCAAGGCGAAGTAGATTTTATAGGAGGTAATTGTCAAATTATTTGTTTAAAGTTAGAAAATGCAAGAAGTTTAAGAGATGACGCGTTACAATTATATAATGATATCAAAAACAATTTAATTGATAACCCTGATAACATTATAGCTTGCCCAGACGCATTATGTTACGGTTGTACGGATACAGGTGCTTTGTGTGTAGACGGCGCAGTCAAATCAAGAGGCAGTGTGGAATGTAATTTAATATGTGAACCTTGTGATGATAATATATGTCAGCCTTGTAACCATAGAGGGACTTGTGTTTTGCGTGGAGACAATCCAACTTGTCAATGCCAACCATTAGCAAGAGGTTCTACATGCGAAAAAATATGCCCCGGTGTGACTGAAGTTTACAACGGAATAACAACATTATTAATTGGACCGGGATGTTATGGACATGGACAGTGTAATGATGAAGCTATTTGTGAGTGCGAAGAAGATACAAATAATAATCCAACGTTTATTCAAAATTGTAAATTTGAATGTCCAGTTGAAAATGGTTTGGTATGTTCAGGCCATGGAACATGTCAAATGGATTCTAGTGGTTTAAATGCTGAATGTGTATGCGATGAATCTTGGTTTAATAGTAAATGTTCTTGTTCAGATGGCTCATTAAATGATGAAAAAACATGTGTTCAAGGTGAATGCGATGTTAATGGGCTTGGTTGTGAATGTTATGATGATGAAATTAGAGGGCATTGGAAAGGTGAATTTTGTACCTTATGTAAAGAAAATTGGTTTACGGAAAAAACCTTTTGTTTGCAATACTGTAATGCAGAAACCACCTGTAAAGGTAATGCCAATAGATGTGTTGTAAAAGACTTTGTTGTTTCAGAAAATACAGGAGACATATTTGAACCGTGTTCTGTCAGTGGTACAAGTTTTCAAGGCACATGTGCCGTATGTGAATGTCTTGGTACTTTTAATGATACAATAACCTACAGTCCACTTACAGTAAATCAAACGGAAAACAAATCGTTGGCATATCAATGTGGCAGTTGTAAAAATGATTTTTATCCTAAAACTGATGTCCTTTCAGCAGACCCAGATGTAGAAAAATGTTCTATTAAATGTAATTATGAAATCTGTAATGAGAGAGGTGCTTGTATGATAGACTCTGGTGATTGCACTTGTTACGGATCATGTAACACCGATTCGGACAAATATAATGGTAAATGTCTGATGAAAACTGAATCTGTAACCGAATATAAAACTATTCAACCAAGGTTTAATGCTGAAGATAGGTGTGGCACCTGTACTGAAAGTTTTCAACCAAATATAAATGGTGGGGTATACTGGAATTCATCATGCGTTTATTTTTGTAATCATCTTTTTAATGAAGAATCAACTTTTCCTGATATATGCAAACTTGATGACGGTACAATACGAGAAGAATGTGTATTTTGCTCCGGTAAAGCCGACAGTTGTACATCAAGTGGTTTACCAACCTGCAATTGTTTAGAAGGATTTGCTGGTACATATTGCCAATCGACATGCAATGCTGCTGGTAGTAGTACATGTACAAATGGAGAATGTAAAATTAATAAACTAGCAAATTGGTTTGACTTAAAAACTTTACCATACAATAGAAAATCATCAAACAGTCAAGGTATTGCGCCATCTTTTGAATGTCAATGTGACCCACAAGATGAATATACGACAGAAGAAAGAAATGAATATGAACAATTGTTATATTTAACTACAATTTATGATGTAATCGCAAATTTTGACGACATAGAAAACTTAAAAATTAGGCAACCTACCGACTTTTTTGGTACTCAGTGTAATAGTTTATGTAAAGCAGACTTAGAGGGACAGGTTTGTAGTAACAGAGGTGATTGTAAAAGCTACCCAATTGTTGGATTAGCAAACAATGCATATTGTAATTCGGATAGTGAATGTAACGTGTTACCAGAAACTGCATTTGAAGATCAAGAAAGGTTTTGTCATTTTGAAAAAATTCCTAAATACTGGCAATATGTAAACACACTTCAAACGTCGTATTTAAACTCTTGTACACAATTAGAAGTTGATTGGATAAAAACTTTTATTGAACGTTACGATTGGGACCGATTCTGTTATAATTATGTATCAACAACAATACCAGAAGATCTAAACAATATGAAATGTACTTCTTGTGCTCAATTAACTGATGATAAAGTTTTATGGGCAAACATTGCTGATAAATGTAACGAATTAATACAATTTTCAAACTATGAAAGTTTAGGAACACTTAGTAAAAGTTGTAGTTTGACATGCACTTTAGCTGTAAGAAATTTTGATTGGAAATCTTGGTGTTCACAACCAAAAGAGGTTTTCGAAGAGGTATGCCCTGATGATTGTCTTTCTCAATTTAAAAAGGTTGATTGGGTTACATCGTCCGGTTTTTGTGGTATACAAAATCAATTCACAACAAATAACCTTCTAAAAACAAATGCTTGTTCTGTATTTATAGAAACAGACAGACAAAGTTGTGAATTTGTTAGCGTTTCAGAATCAACAACGGAATACGAAGAAACAAGTAGTTGTTTTATAGGCAAGGAATTTGCTATATCTCCTAGAAATGGTGTTACCATAAATCAACCATATTCTGGGTCAGACAATCAAGTAATTTGTCACAGTGTTGATGATTTGACACCTCAAATATGCGGTGTTATTGAACATACAATTACATTTACAGAAAGAAGTTGCGATTCCTCTATCACAAATTCACAAAACACTGGAATGAACGATTGTAGGTTGAAGGATGCAGAGCATTTATATTGCTCCACTTTGTTTCCATCTGGTTGGTCTACATTTGGTACTGAATATGTTGTTCTTGTGAATGATCATCCAGACGGTATAATTTATGCTACCGACACTCAATTATCAGTGAATGTTAGCCATGTGGAATCTGTCACTAATAATACCTTAACAGAAGGGGCTATAGTAAACTATGAACTTTTTGGTACACAATATGTAGGCACATTGATAGGGGAATGTAATTTAGAGGCACCACGCTGTTTTAGCTGTGGTGCTGGGAATACCTTAAAAGATGGCACAGGTGCTGTGATTAACACAGAAGATAAACTTGCTAGTAACTATAACCCAACACCAGAAAGATGCTGCAATGCTGAAGCCTATTTTCAAAAATCAACAGACCAATCTACTTTTTGGTGCCACGAAAATGGCGCTTATGGGGTCGATTTTTGTGCCTATGATAAATGTACCACAAGTATAGAAAGTTATAGCTGGCAAGAAAAAATACAAATTATTAGAGCAGTAAAAACTCTAAATGTAAGCGATCAAATTCTTGGCTTACAAGAACCACAAGTCAGAGATTCTTTTTCATTAAGTAGTTATTGCAGATCAAGGGAAAGTTTAGACCTTAAAGTTGCTGAGGCCACAACGTTCAGTAATTATGCCTTTTACTGTAATCACATAGATGCTACAGAACCAAAAGATTTATCTTATTTTACTGGAAATACAGAGTTATCTACTATTATCTCAAACGAAGCATTAGTTGTGGATAAACTTTTGTGGTGGGGATCTTTATACGAAGATGAATTACAAGAACTAGGAATTGGAGTACAGGATTTAGTAATACCATCAAGTACAGATGTTTACACGCTTACTTCCAGCAAACTTATTAAAACGTTTTCCATCGACGATACGATCGATGAAGAAATCAGTTTGTGGATGTTTGTACCGTATGACAAATATAGGTATTTGCTAGACATAGAACTGAAAAATAAAGACAATATTTTATTGGCTAAGTTAGAACTTAGAAGGGAACAATTTTACTTTAACTATGAAAACACTGCTTTTATTATCACTGGTAGTAATTTAGTAAAAGGATATTGGTTTCACTTAAAGTTTTCATTCAATACAGATCTAATAAATTTAAGAATATCTGGTGCTGGGCGTGTACAGAATATTGATGAAAACTATCTTTGTGGTTCATCGTGTTTAGATAAAAATTTTAAAACACTGACCCTTCGACAACCAGAATTCAAGGACCAATCTGTTGTATTACATGATTTACGTATATCAAACAATATTGAAAAAAGTTATTTGTACAATGTATGGGATAACGTTGATGTAAATTATGGACATTGTAGCGATTATCTGGAAATACCAACTGACATCGAGTCAAAGGTTTGTAAAGATGAATATGATAACGTGACAGAATGTAAACGAATCTTAGTAGAAGTTGTTCAATGGCCACTTATTTGTTCTGTAACAAATGATTTACACAACATCGATGATTCGGTAAAATATAGTTTTTGTAACAACAACGAAATTTGTTTAGATGCAGTTAATAACTTTTTAACTTCTGAAATAGACAGTTGGGTGGATGCTTTTATTTCATCAAGCACTGTACCATTAGAAATAAGAGATTCTACAGAATGCGCTGCTAGTAGTTTAGTTTGTAGACAATCTCTAGAAACTTTTGATTATGAAAATTTTTGTGAAACTGGTTTGAATGCTGTTTATAACGAATGCGATGATTGCAGTGCGGAATTTACAACATGGCGAGCGGAATTTAAAAAAGAAGAATTCTGTAATGCTTTAGATACCGCCGAAGAAGAAGTTGCGACGTTTTTTAATAATGAAATATCTAATTGTTCAGGTAGTTGTAAAGAAACTTTAAATGAAGTTAACTATATTGATTTTTGTTCCAATAGACTTAGTGCGCATGATGTGTTTTCACCACATGCTTTATCGTTTAATTTAAGTAGTTATTGTCGAGAACAAATTTTTGTTTCTTTACCTACTATATTAGAGTCGTCAAATCATGACATGAAAAAAGACTACGATATAGATTGTACTTCACTTGGGACATATGGTTCGGTTAATCTTTATACAGAAAACAATGTCCAAAAATCTGGTCAATGTAGGAAATTAACATGTGAATGTACAGAGATTGGTGTAGGGGGTGATAGATGTAACATAGATTGTCCAATAAGTTCTGTCGATAACTCTGCTTGTAACTCTGGCTCAGGATTAGGACAATGTTGTCTTGATCCAATAGATGGTTCACAATTGACAGCATCAAATTGTGAAACAGATATTTTAACAAGTAGTTTAGGTATTGGTACTACAATTGGAGCGTGTGTATGTTATAACGCCGGTACAGATAGTTACATTACTGGTTATAATTGCGAAGAAAAGTGTAAAAAATGCAACTTAGAAAATGGGCAATGTTCCTTACTCACAGGGACGTGTCTATGTGTTAATAATGCTTTTCGTACAACAATTAAGTCAGAAATTATTAATTTTCAAAAAGAATTTTCTGATTTTCAATTAACGTCTACATTACATGAAATTGACACAAAAACATTTGATAATGTTGTTTACGCTAAGAAATATTGTCAAAGTTTGAACGATTGTGTTGGTATAATCAATACGGGTGGTATATTTAGTATACTTATAAAGTCAACAGATTCATCAACAACAACAACTGCTTATATTTCTGACTATGATACGCCGCAAATAAAAGATATTAATGATGAAACTGGTGTAAAAGAACCAATCATTTTTGACTGGGGTAACAAAGAAACTCCAGAAGGGTCACTCACTGGCGACCAAACGCTTCAAGTACATGCTGTACTTCTTTACAGTCCGGACGATCCTTGTATTACGGAAATGAATAGTATATCCATTGACAAATGTTGTACTTGGTCTACTTTTACAGATAGTGAAAAAAACCCTTTTAATTATGGTTTTGATCCTACTCTTGTTACTGCTGATTTAAAAGTAAATTGGCCTACAGATACGAATGCAATCCGACTTTCAGATTATGCAAAAAATGCAGAGCCAACAAATAGAGAAAGTGTTACTTCTAGGTTGTATGAGCATATTTCTGAATCTAGGTGTCCATCCTATCGGTTAGTCAATGGTCGTTACAGGGTAGAAATAAATACGAATGGGTGGGAACCATTACCTGTAGTTACATCAAAGTACGTGATGTATAAAAATAAGTGGTGTGAAATTAAAGCATACAGTTACAATGGCATAGACTATGTATTTGATGAATCAAAATATAATTTTGGTTTAATTACTGATATCGAGTGCCCAAACGCAAATGATAATGAAATGACTGATCATGCTGTATGTCAATTTCCTTTTTTTGTTTCAAGATATAATGAAATTAAAGAAGATTTTGTTATTGAAGAAATTCGAGATTGTACCGATATAAATATTTTTAATGGTTATCCGGGTAAACAAATTGAATTTTCATCAGATGGATCATCTGTGGTAGACTTGTTATTTGATTTTCAATCTATAGAATCAGAAATATCGTCCATAACAGGCATACAAAATCCAAAGTATTGTATCACGAAAAAATGGTTACAAAATGTAACAGAATATATCGTAAGGCAAGAAAACAGATTTAATGAAACTGCTGGATTTGTAAACACCTGTAGAAAAAACGAAATTAGCAGAAATAAATGTACAAGCGCTGTAAGTGATTTACAGGAAGGGAATTGTTTATGTGGTACAGAAGTGTGTTTAATCAATCAATATTGTTACACAAGGAATGTAGATGAAACAGTAATACATGAATGTTATGAATGTAATGATTTGTTGTCACCGGCACCAGAAACATGTTGTAATGTCGGTGAATATTTACACTACCAAACGTTTGGACCTGCTTCTGCTGGGCAATGTGTAACTCACGGTGATCAAAACTTTAAATCATATTGCGTTAATGAGTGGGCATGTCCAATTAACGCTGTAATAGGTAAGTCCGTAACGCATGACGAAGAAGAAATTGTATTAAGTGAAGAAGATTTAAATGATATTCAAACTAGATTAGTAAATAAGTTAGGCATCACTATTACTAATACAGAAATTGAAAATTACACACCAATAATTAATAATATTGAAATGCAATGTGTTAGTGGTAGACCAAATTCAGCAACATGTTGTCATTCAGTTACAGAAAATGTCAACAGTGTCGAAGACTGTGACGCTATTGTCACACCAGAAGGGATTGATGCTTTCCAATTTAACATAGTAACAGGCAAATGTTCATATTACTCCGTCAGCCATGCTAGCATTTCTGGAAATACTAATGATGGAAATACCGAATATCTCTTTTGTAAAAAAAGTTACGAAGAGTCGGTTCCGTTATGTGGTCAACCTACTGCTGGATCGTTTTGCAGTGAATGTCCGTGTAATACAATATTCAAAATAACAAGTTCCTCTCATTACTACGATCAACATGGGTGGTATGAAAAAGGAAGCGGTGCTCATCCAGAATTATTTTGTGAATTAAACTCATGTTGGGATTATGCGTCTCAATCTTGTGTGACTGATTGTAATTGTGATGTTAATAATGATTTAACAAACGTTCTGGGAATATTAAAATCAACGGAAGGTGGTGCTTTAGTAGGCGGTTATCATTTAATTGATGCAATAAACAATTTTGATACTAATATAATTAGTACTACTTCAAACGAATACAGTGTTGGTAAAATTCCTATTGATTTTATTAGAATATGCAAAGATACAAGTGCAAGCATAGCAGACAATTCTGATATGACCCCTACAGTTGAAGAAGAAAATATTTTTGAGGAAAATGAGTTTGTAAGAACAGACAAGGCATCTGCTTCAAATCCTAGTTTAAAATGTGGAGACGATTGTAATTCGGTATGCCCGGGAAGTAATCTAACCACCGGTGTTCCATGTAACGGTAGAGGTATATGTAATGTTGATTGTTCTTGCTCATGTTTTAGTTTTTCTAGCTTTGCTAGTCGTAGTTTCTTCTTAAAAGAAAGTAAAGAAGGGGGTACGGTAGAAGTCCCATCGTATGCTGTTGGTAGTGCTTCGGCATTTCAATCCCCATTTCGGGGCAAAGCGTGTGAAGCCACTTGTCCGGGATGGGAAGAAGGTATGATTGGTTACAAACTGCCGTCTAATGAAGACAAAGACTTTATTATGGATCAACTTATATGTTCAGGAAAAGGTACATGTTTATTAAATAACAAAGGTACCAGTCAATGTGCATGCGAAGATGGTTATGTAAGTGGGAAAGACGGAAATTGTGAATTTGTGTGCCCGGGTAGTTTATCGGAACAAGGTACATGTGCTGGTCACGGGACGTGTTCTGTTAAATATGTAGGCGCCACAGGAAACAAAATAGAAGGATTGATTAGACTTTACGTTGACTTAAACGAATTTGAAGAACTAGAAACAATAACAGTCGTAAATGGTATGGCTACCATGTTGTTGAAAGAAGATAAATTGATGGGCCTCAATGAAAAATTTGAAATAGGTGATTCTACAGAATTTCAAGGTTTTCAATGGGTAGTTAGCAATATTAATTCTGCTAAAGAATATTTGTTTGAGATACCTTTGACTATAGCAAATGGAGTTTATACAGGTGGTAAACTTTACCATAATGAGTTTGAAAACTACAATCATGCTGATTTTACATTAAGTGCTTCTTATAAAATGTTAACGTTTGTAGAAAGAACTACTCCTTTTGCCAAACAAGAATCTGGTGTTTATTATACTACAAATGCGGGTAAACAGACAACTGAAGATTTATTGCAAGAAGTTAAGTTCATATCTGCATGTCCAAGCACACACCCTTACACTTACCATTATGGTATGTATTGTTGTAATTTCGAAAAAGTTGCAAATGGCACGACTTTAAACAAAAGAAGTGTAATAAGTGAGTGCCCAGTGTTAAAACGTATGCGATGTCCAACGATATCGTGGTATAAACAGAATACATTGATGAAACAAAAATTAAAACAACAAAACGCTAATTTCCAAGATGGTGATGAAATATTAATTAATATGCAAAAAAGTTCGACCGATCCTGACAATCAATTTACTGATAATCCAAATCACTACACATGTGACCCTGACATCGAGTTTGTCAAGATAAATCGAGAAATACGACCTTTTTATGATACATGGGCTATATTTGAATTATCAACTGGAGTGACAGAGAACTTAATGTTTTCATATCAAGATACACATTGCAATCATATTTCAGTTGCGCAATATAACTTGAATGGTTTAAACATACAAAATCAACCTCAAACGATACAACTATTGCAATGTTCCAGTTGTAACTGTGAAAAATCAAGTAAACAGGGTTTTTGGGATGGGCTGACATGTGAAAATTGTGAGTTCGGGTTTTATGGCAATTCTTGCAAAAACCAATGCAATGGAGTCTGCGGAACAATTGATTTAGGTGCAAACCAAATATGGTACGAAGAATATCAAAAAACAATTGATTCGTCAGATCCATGCAGTATGCCTGTTAGAAGGTCTGGATTATTCTATGCATGCCCATCCATAGAAGCAATAGAAACAATAACAGAAGCTAAATCACAAACATTTTTATCAGAGTACAAACGTTCAGTCTATTGTTTAGACGGTAAAGATGCACCCGGGTCTTGTATTTCATGCCCAGAACCACTTGTTGGGAATATTGATTTACGATTCCCGAGTAACCCTGATCAAGTTTGTCAAATATTAGAATGTCCGGATATTCAAAGTAAATTGTTTTCAGTAGCTGCTCTTGATGGAGGAGCTTATTCAAACGATTTATTTTTAAGTACATTTTATGAACACGAGCAATGGACGATCATTGGACCATCTTATGACACTTTTAATGACATCGAAAATTTTGATAAAAACACAGCAATTAATATGTTTTCTATAAATTGTCCAACTAGTCACCCATTTGATGTTCGTGAAGGATTTTGTTGTACAACAACTGGGAAAAATTTGAATCATCACAGTATTGGTGTTAATGGGTTATACAACAATTTTATCATACCATCCACAGAAGCTGGTACAAAAGGCCCAATGAGTATAGAAGCATGTGCTGAAAAGGCATTAGAACAATATGCTGTAAGCAAAGGATTTTTTGCTAGAGCTGTTAGTTCACAGGACTGTTACATTTACAATGGTCGTGCTTCCTTTAACGTAGAATATGTTACATTTCCATTAACTTCAATTAGTGATTGGAATTCGTTTATGGCTTCTAATACAATTGGATTAACTTTGTTATTGACAGATTTGGAATACCATAATTATTGGGCGTACTATACATGTATTGGAGACGAAACTATTAGTAAAAACTTCAATACATTTGCTGATGTTGGGGATGCAACAAAAACCGTTTCTCTCACAAAAACGTATGAACGTGTTTGTGAATTTGACTTAAACGGAGATATTCTTCAAGATATTGATTTATACGAAGATGCTGATACACGAGATTTATCTTATAACAACGTAGAAAAAATTGAGATATTAAGAACAAATCAATGCATCAAACAATTTTACATTGAATGTAAAAACGGACATGACATTGGTATACAAAACCCTTTTTTAACATGGTATGCTTACAAAAAAATTAATGACCATATGAATGCCATATGGCCAGCCAATGCAGTTGAAGAAAAAAGATGTAGATGGGAAAAAATAATTAATAAAGTATGGTGCCCGCAATGCCCATTATGTGAATATTCAGGAACAACGCCAAATGAAGATTTAGAATTAAATCCACATAGTTGCGTAATTGGATATTTCCCATATTGTGGTCAAAATAATTATATTCCAGAAATTAAACCAGACCCATTTGAAGATTGGATTGATGAATACATTACGGATAGTATATTCACAGATACAGCAGTAAAAGATTTCCTCATAAAAGAGGCAAAAGAAGCTATCCCAGATAAATTTACATCGTATGAAGTAACAGTAACTAATAAAAGGTTCTTAAAAAAATATGGTGAATATATTCAATGTAAAGATTCAACAAATTCTGCCGACTGTGTAGATTACGATTTTCATAGAAAGGAATGGAGATTGCAATGGTTTGATCAAAATGGTGTCGACGAATTTGACAACACAGTTGCGCACGATCACCTTGGCTCCGGTGCTGAAAAAATAACATGGGCACATATGAAAACAGAAAGGGATACAAATGTACATTATCCATTTTTTAAAGAAGAAACTGCTATTGATACTATCCCAGATACTTTAGGTATTATCTTTGGAAATTGGACAAGAATACGTGATTTAACATTAAATCCATCAGACAGTTCAGTGTTTGAATCATATAAAGAAGATATTGTAACACTATGTTATGAGAATGATGGGGTATTACCTGATAATCTTTTAAATAAAATTTCCAATAGAGATAGAATACATGGAGAATATTCGAACTATAAACAATTGTTTTATGATATTGAATGTCCAACCTATAGTAATGCCGTCGATTATAATTTTGCAATTTTAAATCATGGTGAATACATCAATTCATTATCAGGAGCAGGCTTAACTAAAGTTTCAAAAATGGGACCTGAAAACTCTTTAGGACATAATAATTATAGAAGTTACTTTTATCATGGTGTAATTATTTTAGATTCCCGTATATTAACTAGTGGAACATGGGATTCTACAGAAATAGATTACGAAACCGCTATCAAGCCATATTGTTTTTCTGGTGCACAAGAAAATAAATTTGCCGGTAAATGTTTGGATCTAAAAAATTCAAATATTGATGGCAACATTTTTTATAAAATACCTTACGATAATCAAAAAGCATACCAATTAAAACGAACGGCACAATCAGACTTACCAGTCGCTTTAACATATGACCTAATAATTGAACACGATGTTGCGATTATTGTTCATAAAGACGGCAAGTATTACAATTTTATTAAGGTAGATTACGATTCTAGCAGTGAATTTGGCTTTGGTAGTTTACCATATGAAGTGCCATTCTACAACTACAGAGAAAATCAATGCAGAGGTAGAAGTCAAGATTTACATAACTTAGAATTTTCTGAATCAATAGGAACTGGCTTACCAACACATCAACGACCTCCAGTAACATTCAAAGACATGGGTACAGTTTATGGTATTGAAAAAGGGTTTGCTCCTATGTGTGAGTGTTCATTGGGTCATTCTAATACAAGATATTCAGATTACAATCAACCATTTGAACTACAACATAGTTGTTTAACTATTGCTTCCGACCCAGAAGGTAAATTAAAAGAAAGCAGTACAACATGTAATACACCGTTTCCCGGATGTGCATTTGGTAAACGAAATGGAGAAACAGCAGGTGATGCAGACATTGAATGTTTAAGTTCAACTTCTAGTTCTACAAACAACGGTAATGTAGCTGATCAATGGGTCAAATTGAACGACCCTAATGCCTACAGTCAAGTAGGGGTTGTTTATGATGATAATGATAGACCTCTTGATTCCAGAGCAACGAGTTTTTCATGGCAAACAACTGGGTGTTACGGCTGTGATAACGGCAGATACCAAAATGAACTAGGAAAAGAAGAATGTAAAATCTGTCCAGCTGGTAAATATTACAATTCTGCCAATAATCCATGGAAAGATGCTCCAACTAAATCAGGTACAAATAGTGTAGAAAGCGATAGAGTCAAAGCTCCATATGGATCTGCTTATGCTCATGAATGGTGGAAAATACGCGGTTACCCACCAGCAGTAAATACATGGCATGAAGTAGACGAGTGGGTGGTTAATGTTAAAGCACCTACACCTATGTATAAACAAGATAGCACGACAAAGAAATGGGTTTATGATAGTACGACTACAACTGAACCTACTGTTACTACGTTATCAGAAAATTCCGGTATACAAACATCCAGTTGCTACGATTGTCCAGACAATTGGGCATCTGTACCATTTGATACTACTCATAGTAACGGAGACGTTTATGATCGTTATCCAAGTTTTAAATCGGGTACCAACATGTTACGAGGTGTAACAGGCAACAGGAATTGTCTAATATGCCCACCGGGTTACGACACTGGTGTTGCAGATCATTTAAGTGGTGCCACTTCGTCTAATTCTATCGATGACTTAGGTAACCTTGGAATGTGTCCGTCTGGTCGTCCATATGCTAGAAAAAGTTCTGTTGCATCTGGTAGCACCGACACAGGAGCCTCTTATTGTTGTACGACTATTTATGATCATAATGACGAACCGTATGCCTATGGTAATGATTACACACAAGCAGAAATGGATAATTGGCTAGCAACAGGACAATGTACAAGTTGTTCAAGTACAACAAACTCGATGCAAGCTTGTAGAGATTATGTAGATACAACAACTGTATCAAATTATAGAACAAGTTGCAATGGTGTATGGGACCCCAAAATATACCGTTTGTTATATGCAAATTCTGTATATCAGGACGCTGAAAGTTGGGGAAGAGAACTTACTGATGCTGGTGATACATTAATAAAATGTGCTAATAAGGCATCTGAATATTATAATAGACATATACCAGATACTAATATTGAAGTAAGTGATGAAAGAAGAGTATTTGAATACGATAGTTTAAATAGAGTTTGTATGGTTTTCTTGGAAGACTCTAATACATGGGAGCCAAGTGTTTACGCAAGAACAACTGATGATAATGTAGACATTTATGTCATGAACCCAGAAGTCTCTGGATTAACAGGTGCAACTTGTTTAATTATGAGTTTTTTAGATAGTGGTGCAACTGGTAAGGAATATTGTCGTAGGTGCCCTAAAGGGAAATTTAATCCACGAGCTGGTTCAAATTGTATTCCTTGCCCACCGGGTCAATATGCGGACGACCAAGGTTTAGAGTCGTGTAAAGTATGTGCAAAAGGAAAATATGCATACGGTGCAGGATCCTCACATTGTGATTTATGTCCACCGGGACAATATGTCAATTTTAACGAGGAAGGCAATAGCATGTGTAATTTGTGTCAAGCTGGAAAATATCAAGATGAATCGGAGCAAGAAACATGCAAAGATTGTGCAGCTGGGAAAATAATAGAAAAAAATTATTACGATTCAAGTTTAGACGCTTCTGTACTTCGCATAGGCAGTAGTTGGACAAACTATGTAGGACCTTTAAAAGAATATGACCAAATGTTCGATTATTCTGGTGTTCATGGAATGGCCGATAGAGACGCATCGGATGGGTATTTTGTAGCAGGTTATTCACCTGTGTTTGAATACCTTCGAAATCAACAACAAGAAGCACATGATTCGGCTAGCGATTGTATCGATTGTCCTGTGGGAAGTTACGGTGTCAATGGTGTTAGTTGTGCAGGATGCTCATATGGAAAATATTCAACAGAAATAGGAGTAAGTGATTCAGATTGTGATGATTGCGTTGGCAAAGAATTGAGTTATGATTCTAGTATCTCAAAAAATGGTTATTATTATCAAGAAGCACCTTTTATTAGAACAGACTTAACTACATTGCATAACGATTGTGACCCAGATGTTTCATTAATATTACAAAAATCTGGTGCAGATACATCTTCTATTGATTTCATACAACAAGCATTTGAATTCTGTACTTCTGAAACAAGTTGCAGATTTCTCAAAAGAGATGGTACTTCGTATACATTTTATAAAGTATGCGTTATACAAGTTACAAGTTCGACATCAACAAAATTATACAAAAGAGAAACCAGATACATTAATTTGAACCATGTATTTCCTGCATCTACGACAACTATTAAAGTTTTCCGTGCTTCAATAAGTGCATCAGGAAATGGCCAAGGTGTATCATATACTGTTACAGATATAAATGATTGTATTACGAAAACAGGTGAATTAAATTCAATGTTGTTTATGTATGGTGGGGATTACTGCAAAGTGTTAACTAGTTATAAACCAGATGCAGTATATGAACTTTCTAAAAACCCTCCAATTGATTACAAATTTATGTACGATGGCGACGGTGCATTGCATGCAGTAAGTACAAGTGTTGGTTCAGGTACACATTTGTATATGCATGGTAGTTTTACTGAAAGTAATGTTCGTGATACTCCGGGGTATAATAAATGTGAAGATTGTCCGACTGGATTTTATGCCAATGATCAAGGCACATGTAGAAAATGTTTATTGGGTGAATATCTAGACACATCAGCAACTCCGAATACATGCGTTAATTGTCCGACTGGTAAATACCAAAACGAATTTGGAATTGTAACAGATTGTAAAACATGTGGAGCAGGAAAATACCAAGACGAAGAAGCGAAAGCATGTCCGGCTGGTGTATGTTGTAAATCATGTGCCGCGGGAAGAACAACTACATCCTACAACAGTGTAAACGCATTTACTGCAAATGCCTTTACTTGTAAGGCAGACAATGTTTGTTGTCCGTGTGTGGCTGGAAGGTACCAACCTAACTCGGAACAAACGAGTTGTGCTCGTTGTGCAGCTGGTCAATATCAAAATGTAGAAGGTCAATTAACTTGTAAAAATTGCCCTCAAGGAAGAGTAGGACAATCCGGTGTTACGGGTGCTAATACGTTGGCGTCAGGTTGTGGACAATGTGCAAATGGACAATACCAAGACGAAGAAGCTAAATTAACTTGTAAAGGATGTCCAATAGGAAAGTCAGGTTCTACAGGTATGTTAGAAGCGACTGCCGAATCCGATTGTACAGCATGTGCTGTAGGGAAATATCAAGATGAAACCGGACGAACTACTTGTAAAAACAAACAGTCTTGTAATGCTGGTAAATATTATTCTGGTATTTCTATTTATGAAGATGCAACTTGTACCAATTGTCAAAATGGTAAATTTCAAAACCAAAATGGCATTAAAAATACAAATACACATGATGGAATTGTAGCATGTACAACATGGTCCACTTGTTCTGCTGGTCAAAAAGTAACGACAACACCAACTGCTGTTGTAAATACAGTTTGTGGAGCATGTCCTGCTTCCAAGTATCGATCGAACAACGGGCATTTAGAAACATCTTGTTTAGATTGGAAAACATGTCCAGCGGGTACATATTTTAGCGGAGGTTCTGCAACATATGTTGGTAATTGTATAGGTTGTGCGGCTGGTAAATACCAACCACAAAACGGTGGTAGACCTAGTTCTTGTACAGATTGTCCAAACGGACAATATCAAGATGAAACTGAAAAAAGTGGATGCAAAGTTTGTCCAATTGGAAGAGTTGCCGCAGGGTCTTTTACTGGTCACCAAACACTAAATTCTGGATGTTTACAGTGTGCAGCAGGAAGTTACAACGACGAAACAGGAGTAACAGGTGCTACATTTATAGATTTGTGTATAACGCTTACGACACCCGCTTTCTTATCATATAAAAATCCTGTGAGCGAAAGGGGACTTGGGGATACCCCGGGTTACGACGGTTGGGGCGAAGTATCCACTATACGAGGTACGGGTGCAGCAACGGTAACCACTAATACAGCAAATTGTCAAGCTCAAACGCCAGCAACATGTAAACCTTGTCCAAATGGTCAATATCAAGATTCAACAGGACAATCTAGTTGTAAAGATTGTCCTGCTGGAACCATGACAGATAATTTTACACCTAACAATAATAATATTTATCCGTACATCGGTGAATTTAGCATGACGTCGAGCGATAAGTGTGTAACTTGTTCCAGTGGAAGGTACCAAGACCAAGCAGGGCAAACTACTTGTAAAATTTGTGAAACTGGAAAATATAGCACCACATCATCATCATCATCATGTGAAGGGAAATGCCCAGCTGGTAAATATATGCACCATAATTACTTTGTTTGGAAACATTCCGGTCAAGTATCAAACGATGAAAAATTAACAGAAGATGAATGTAGAGCCGTATTCAATCATCTGTTGCAAGAACATTTAATAAACCCCAAAGCAGATGATATTCATATGTTGAGAGTTTATACAACTGAGGCATATCATACAGACTCGACAAATTTTTATAATTATCCACATTATAAAGATGGAGTAAGAGTGGTAGATTCTGGTTCAATGCCCTGTGGTTGTGTTATAAATGCATGGAATTGGGATGCTGATCATATGGGTTGGAGTGGTGGTGTAGTATACAATCATAGAAATTGTGATGATCTGGATCATGATGTTTTATGTCAACAACCTGACGACTTAACAGATACTATTTCAATGGGAAAACAATGTATTATCAAATCAACTAACCCTAACTTGGATTTAATTACAGGTGCGCCAAATGATGAGTCTTGCCACACCTGTCCAGAATGGAGGAACGATGAGAGACCTTATAGAATAAACGATGATGTTACGTTGACTCCAATACCATACGCAACGTCTTCTACAACTGAAATAGATATGACAGTATGTGGCGACTATTTTAATTGTGATGATGATGGTTTTCTTCTGGTTGACGATGCATTTTATCAAGATGAAGAAGGACAAAGTCAATGTAAACATTCGGTAAATAGATGCTTTTGCAATTACCGCGGGGGTAGTTGTATTTTGCCATCACAGAATCCCAATGCACAACCCGACTATAGAGGACATTATTTTACAGAGAATTGGCCTACAGCAAACAACGTATGCACGGAGTGTCCAGATGGGCAATATCTACCAACAAACGAAAATAGGGAACCTGATTGCCGGGTTCAAGCGTCTTGCCCAGCAGGGAAATATGTAAATAGAGTTGTTCCTAAATGGGACAATATTAATGTTAATGGAGTGGGTGGTGCTCCATCTGACTGCACCAATTGCCCAGCAGGTCGATATCAGAGCCAAGAAACCCGTGCTTTAACATGTGTTTCATGTGTTCCCGGTAAATATATGGACACGACTGGAGCAACCCAGTGTAAAGCTTGTCCCGCAGGGAAGTATGCGGGGACCACGCAGCTTCAGGCTTGTGTACTTATGAATTGTGTCTCTGGAAAATATAATGATGAGACAGGTAAAACTGCAGTAGATTGTAAAGATTGTCCGTTAGGTAGTGTTACGGATACGCGATCAGCGGTAGGAGGTACTACTTGTACTGGATGTCCTGCTGGAAAGTATGGAAGTAGTACATGGGGGTGTGGAAATTGTGGTAAAGGAAAATACCAAAATGAGGCAGGTAAAACTGGATGTATTAGATGTGCTGCAACTACGTGGACCGATTATTATGGGGCAACAGTTTGCAAAAGTTGTCCTTCTGGCCGTACATGGGGGGGCAGTATGAGTTTGGGTCGAAGAAGAGACGAGTGTGTCGCAAGATTGTAATACAAAAAAAATATTGTTAGAACGTTTGTATGTAACTACTACTTAGTATAAGATAAATGAAGAAGTATAAATTAGGTATTATTTTAAAGTAAGGAAGACTATGCTAGGATTAAAGCGTTTAAAAAAAATCAGTAGCCTGCCAATTTGTTTCCGCGCATATGCAACTAATTTAGATTATATTCAGAAATGGAATCGAATTCGTAAACACCAAGATATTTTACATAAAAACAGAATTCGGCTTGCAAGAATGAATGCAGACTCCTGTGGAATGCATGATGAGTATGAGCCATTGCCTCGTACTGGTTCTGTGAGAACGTGTCCGGAATGTGGTAGGGCAATGTATTATGGTTATTGTAAAGAATGTTTAAAAGATAAAGAAAAAAAAAATTGCAAGTTGGGATGAATTTAGAAAAAAAAGTTAGTTAATTTATTACACACCATGAGGTAGTTCGAATTTCCATTCTTGTAATAATGGAATCAACATGCATCATTAAGTTTTCTATGGTTACCGTATTGCCTTCAAACGATTTAGAACCAAGAACTTCCTGTTCAAATGTATTTAAATATAAATTAATTAATAATAATTTTTGTTCTTTGTTATCGTCATTCTTTACAGTTATGTTTAAATCCGCTAATAGTGTTTTTAGCATCGACTCAGCTAAACAGATAAGACTATTTTCTTCATTCAAAGATGCCTTTTTCTCTGGTTTTACAACCTTTTGGTAGCATAACTTTTGGAGGTAAGTAACCTTTTCAACCAATGTTTCTGGTTTTGATTTTACGAGTTCACTCATTTTTTACGCTATGGTCTTCACTGTTTTGTGTATGGTTAGTTTGTTGATATAGACATTGATATAAAGTTACAATTGTTATGACTATGGCCAGTAGATCTAAATAAAAAAATAAATTATTACTTTGTTGAAGTGTTTTATTTTTAAATCCATTTAAACCACTTGTAAAGGTTTCCTCAACGTTAATTGATGACATTACAACTGTAAATTTACAAACTTTGGTTGTCCATTTGTTTGTAAGATATAATTATTTTCATTATCTTTATTCTGTTCCTCCAAATTGTGTTTTACTGTTTTTGGGATCATTAAGGATGTTTTTGTAGCAATGAAATTACGGTAATTGTTTGAATTCCATAGTGCTATGCATTTATCGTCAAATCCTGCTTCGATCCATTCTGGTCCAGTTGGATCAAACGCTAATACCATTGTTTTAATATTCCAATCGTTGTCACTGTTTTTATGTATGCTTATTGCGTTAGCCCCCATATTTATTAAGTCGTTAAAAGTAAAGCCAGCTTCTTTACATGTTTCAGGGCTCCATTTAGCTTGAACAATGTGGTGATAAGTGTTCAAAAATGTTTTCATATCGTGTTCTTCTGCACCCATTTCTTTTAAAACTGATAAACCGTCGTTGCCTCCAATATTAGATGGTTCTAATCCCATTTGTATTGCAATATGAAATGTCATTCCCCAATCTAATATATCTTTCACCGCGTAATAACCTCTTAATTGTTTCCATGATATATTTTCAGCTACGCAGTCTATTGGTAAAAACCCAAATGTAGCTGCCTCTTTCAATGTATGATTACGCATGAAGTTTTTAAAAGTATCCTTTCTAATTTTTTGTAGTAATTTCAGTGCATCTTGCCCCTTGTTATTTCGTAAATGTTCTACAATGGAATGTAGTCCTATTGTCTTGTCGAGTCCAGTATCTATTTCCATTTTTTTAAGTATAAATAAAGTATTTAATTGCTTATATACATAACGTTTAATAATGGCATTCGGTGAATGTGGCTTACGAAGCTTGCCAGAATTATTTCTTTTGATAATAATAATTTTTGTAATTAGTGAAGGGATTGCTTTATTTTGGATTTGGTATGTAGACGAAATCCATGGAGAACACATTGAATTGATGGCAATGCATAGTCTAGATATCATTATTGGTTTCTTATACCATGGCTTAGTAACGAAAAATATTTCAAGCTGGAAAAACATAATGTCACAAGTAAATCAAATTATGCTAGTGTCTCACAGTATTTTGATGCTGTCTAGGGGTAAAGTTGGTCAAGATTTTCAAGAAATAAACAAACATACGTTGTCTTTGAGAGATACAATGACTAAATTCTTTACGGATGCTCAAGCATCATTAACACCAAATTTTTGCCATTATTTATGTTGTGGGTCATCAAAGATAAATGTAAAACGTAAGGCAAAATTATGCCTTGGTATAAGACAAGAAATGAACCAATTTGAAGAAAAGATGTTATCAATGAAGAATGATTCAGAAATAATTGGTCTTTTAAAAAATAAAATGTATTCACTATGGCCTTTGGTTGAAAATTTAGAAAAGTCTTATTTTGTGAAAGAACCTGCTTGTTTTAAGTGGCATTTACGATTGTTATTGTTTTTGTATTTTTCTGTTCAACCTATCCGATTGTACAGTGCTTACGGAAGAGAAGGCACATTATTGTTGTACCCAATTATCATTTATGGTTTATTTAGTGTTGCAATATTAGCATCAGTGTTTGATAATCCGATAAAGCACCCTGAGTTATCTTACTGTTATGAAGAGTTTCAAAGACAGATAAAAAGGGATGAGGGTTACGGTAAATCAAATTATTTAAGACAAATTAGATATACTTAAATGTAATAGTATGTTTTCATGTACTTTGATATGATTGCATCTTCTATGCTTGTTGCACTTATTTCTATTTCGTTCATCTCCTGTATATTATAATACTGAAATACTTTTAATAAACATATAGCTAATTCATTAATTGCTTCAAAAAAATCTTTACACGGATAGTCCTCAAAAAAAAAATCTATGTAAGATAAGTCGCACTCATAATCATTATATTCATTTATATAGGAAAACAATAGTATAGATTCATACAATTCAAACGGGGAAAAATTATCTAGACCATAATGAACACTTTTATAACTAAGAAGAAATTCAGTAATTACGTTAATGATAAAATCCCTTTTCTGTTGTTCACTGATCTTGCCTACAACCTGTTTGAATTTGCTGGACTCAGAGATATTGTTACTTTCCATTGTGTAGATAAAACAAGGTATAGTTTGTGCAATAATAAAAATAATATTAACTGGAAACTTTTTTTTACTACTATCGCAAACACTTCATATATAGAAAAAATGAAACAACACAATACAGATGTTAATTACTTAGATCAGCTACGTAAGATCCATTCTATGAAACTAGAAGATAATTACGACCAATTTGATGCAGATGTAGTATGGATGAAACATAAAATACAATACAACCCAGTAACTGGCAATTCGAATCATTTGGCATTACGCCATTTTTCGCACTATAAAATAAAGAATTGCTTTTTTAAAGGGCGACGCATATTGTATTTAAAAACACCTGTTGTGAATATTGTACATGTTATAGAAAATAAAACTAGATTCCAAATTGGTGGTTATTACTTGTTTGTAAAATCATCCGATTTAAAATCAAAATTACTACATGTTATAAAAAAATGGGATTATTTAACTATTTTAGATAGAAAAAAAGTTTTACTTCAATTCACAGACTACAAACAAGATTATTGGAATGAAAAACTTTTGACCGTATTTGAATTTGACAAGTTTGTAAGGTCGGGTGGTGGGATTAAAACTAAAATATACAACGATTTAGTGGATCATGTTGGTATAGGTGTTGATCATGATCCTTACAGACTGATGCAAAAAAAAGCAAAAATATGCTTTGAAATTACCATGCACCATTACCGTGCTGAAATAACTTATGTTAGACTCGTTGCTCGTCAAGTTGAATTTCTATAACTTTTTTATCGGATAAAAATTTACAGAAATTCACTTTAAGCATTTCTAAATGTATTGGTGCAATTGTTTTTTTTGGTACATTGTCTTGATATCCATCAACATAATTTCCCCATTGGTATATTTCTTCATGCAACGCTTCAATATGCTTTAAAAACACACTGACATATTGTCTCAACGTATTGACACTAATGTTTGTCAAAGGCAACCGTTGTAAAAAAAATTGGTTATACATATAACGAAGCGATTGCATTGACAGACCACTTTCTTTATGCTTCAATCGTTTCCATGCACTAAACCTTGTTACGTATTCTTTACATATATCTTGAATACATGAATCTGCCCAATTAGACAAACTTTCAAACGGTAACCGTTCAGTAAATATCTCAACTCTATGCCCGTCGTCGCTTTGGGAACAATATGATTTATAAATTACACCTAATGCATTTATGATTCCTTCAAATAGACTTCCTTTGTAAAGAAAAAAAATTGTATGGCCATCTTCAATCAAACCGGTTTGAATTAAATTATATAAATTTATCATATTTTTTAAACACTATAAATTAATCAACTTAAAGTTGCAAACATTCAAATGTCTTTTACAACAAATAACACAAAGGTTCCATTACCTACAAAACAACTCAGCATTAGGGACGTAGCAACTACACCATTCGTAAAACATTCCATGCAGGTCATACAAAAGAAGACCATGACAAAACGAAATCAACGTGGGGATAATCGATACACAAGCTACCACGCCTTTCAGCAATCTGGTGCCAATAAAAAAGACTGGAGTCAATATAAAAGTATTACCAATTAAGTATAATAAAAGCTAAATCATCTCTTTAAACTATCTAATACAAGAAAATATTCTTCCACTAAAAGCGCATAATGTTCAAATTTCAAAAGAATTTCATCAAGTTCGACAGGAAATACGTCTTGCTTTTGTTGTATTTCCTTTTGGGGTTCAACTTGACCATTCCAAGTATTTTCCTGCAATTTGTCTTTATTGAAAAACGCCTCCTTGGGGTGTCCGAAATTAGCCAAATCACTGCTGTTATTGCCTTGCCGTGGGGTCTTAAAGTTTTCCTTGGATTCATTAGCGACAACATCTCTTCTTTTGTTGGGAAGAATGTCCAAATTGGACTTAGTTACCTTTTTGCGGCGCTTTTTTTTCACATTCTTGGCACCTCCTGTGGCACCTCGGACTTTCTTTACCTTTTTCTTTTTCTGATTAATCTTTTTGTTTGTTTTGCCGATGTTGTTCAAGACTCTATTCTTGTCTACTTTATTTCCTTTGAGACTAGTCAAGACCACGGGAAACTCCAAAGTCAAGCCTTGGCTAGTAGGGGTCTTGGGAGCCTCATCGGTGCTTTTTGTAGTGCTCTTTTGAGTAGACATTGTTTTGCTTATCCAATAACTGGTTTATCCTTAGTCGTATCTGCTATTATATCGATATTATATTTAAACGTTGAACTAAACACAAATCAGGTAAATATTTTAAACACTTGTAAACTAGTTATCAAAAATATCAAAGACAAGCATAAGTTACATTTAATTATTGCAATTATATGTTTTGCCATTACACCAACAGATGGACCAATTGTTCAAGTATTTTTTCAAAGAAAGCAAAAACTTGAACCAATGCAGTTTGCAATTGCAGCATCATTTGCCTTTATTTCAATAACCATATCTAGTTTAGTTTACAATAGATACTTGCGCAATATTTCACATGTAAGAGTAATTACAACCTCATCCATTATCATGTTAATCTTCCCATGGTTGAACATATTATATGGTAGAAAAGTTATAAATCCAGATCCTTCTACTTATTTGAATGTAACTAGCTTAATAGGTGGCTTCCTTAGTCACATAGCTTTTATGCCACTAGCCGTCCTAGCAGCAAAACATTCACCAGCACATATTGAAGCAACCATGTACGCTTTTTATATGGCTCTGATTAATTTGTGTTCTGTAATTGGATATTCATTATCAGCTTTAATCTTACAATTATTAAATATTCAAGATTTTGAATCGCAAAATATTTGGTGGTATTACATCTTTGATATTACCTTTGACATGGTTTCCATTTATTTTGTACAAAAATTTATATATATTTTAGATTAAATCTGATGCTAAAAGATCATTAGTGTACATATCTATTGTTTGAGGCATACCGACAGCCGTGCTGTTACGAAAATCACCCATTACACCATTACGATGAAGGTCATTTGTTAATCGAAATCGCTTTAAAGGCCGAACACGAGTAGATGGACTTATTTTCTCTCTAAAATAACGTAATAATCGATTTTGATTTTTCATCAAACGACCATAATTTGCACTTAAACTATAATATCTACCCGAAAGAAACCTTGATAATTGCAACCTAACTGCAACCAATCTAGCAAAATATGTTGAATGATCCTTTGAAAATACTAATTGATCCTCTGTCACACGAACATTACAATGGTTACCAACCAATTCTTTTGCTTCTAATATATGGCCATACGCGCTTGCAGACAAAAACATTTCACCTCTAACTTCTGGAGCATTTAAAAAATTAGATCTTGGGCCTACATAATCTGCTAAATTTTTTCCAGTAGTAATATCTTGCTCATCCAACTCATCCCGAACTAATCGAGATCCAGCATAACGCTTGGATGCTGCTTCAATACTAGAAATAGCTGTTCCAGACCGTTCATTCGTCAATACACCAGCACTCCGTTGATTTTCATTGTCAACATCTTTTTTCCAAAGCTTGTCAATTTTTTCAGTACTAAAAGCTGCCACTTTCATTATAAATTGATACCATTTATTTTTATACTTTTGCTTTTCTGCAAAATCAATCCTTTCAGAATACTCAATTGCAGATTCTGGTATAACACCAGCCAGACTTAAATTATTAGCCCGTTCTTGTTTTGTTGTACTATTTACTATACGATTTGTATACACTTCTTTTTGAATTTTAGCTTCTGGTATTTGTACAACTGGTCCATCATCCAACAACTTTTTTGTTGAAGAACTTTCCAAAGAATTTTCTACACTTTTAAACTTTAAAAAATGGGACATTCTAACGTAGTGACTGATATAAAACATACAAAATCTTACATATATATATGTTTTGTTAAATAACATTCCTTCTACTAAAACATACAATAATAAAATGTCGTGGATTGCGATTGTAGACGGAAAAACAATTCCATATGCACAAATAAGCCATGCTACAGCTGGCGCAGAGCAAAATATTAAACGCAACGAACGCTTGCAAAACGACGATTTTTTTCCTTTCGAACACCCTGAACGTTATATCGAAACGAAAAAGTTTATATATGCTTATCATGGTGCACACCCTTTAAAAAAACGTATAATAATACAAATGGAAGACGAAGGGTTCAATATAAAGTACAAACACTCGATTTCCAAGACAAACAAAGCCAAGATGGATGATTTAAACAACAAATACTACGACAAACATCAAAAAATATATTACGATAAAAACTGCAAAAACGAAAACAAACTATACTTTTATGAACAATGTTGCGACCTCTTAGGTGTATACATGAAGCTTTTAGACCCAACGTCAATAGACAGAAAGGATTTTAAAAACGATTCTAATAACTATCCAGACATTTACACCAAAAATAATTTAAAATTAAGCAAAGAAGCAGAACAAGTCTTTGATGGTATCATGGATGACTGGGGGTACCCCGAGACCATGGAAGACTATATGAAAGACCCATACGAACAGTTTTTATTATTGCCTACGGAAATTGTAGAAGATTTAACAAAAGCGTTGACAAAATTATATAAAAAACAACAACGAATCTTAAAAAAACGAAACAGAAATATATCAGACAAAGAATATAATAATCAATTAAAAGAGAGAATAAAAAAGTATAAGTTGGACCACAAAAATGCAATCGAAGAAGAAGCAAAACCTCAAAAAAATGAAAATGTTCAAAATATTACATCTGAAAATTCAGAGCCTCAAGACGAATTTAATGGTGGTTTTTAAATATATAGAGCTTAAACATGTTTTGTAATACTTTATAAAGTATTAAAATGCATTATTTAATAAAAACATTTTCTTAGATAAATATACTTAAATATACTTTAATATTATTAAAATAAGGTATTTATGTAATTAGAATTATAAAAAAGGTATTTAAATTAAAATGCTATTTTAAGAATTATTATAATTTTAAACGTAATATTAAGCTTATTATTACTATTAAATAGATTTAAACGAAATTTGAATAATAAATTATCATAGAAAAATTATACCGAAGTATCGCTTTTATTTTGGTCATCGTCGTCATCTAAATACACTTCTACTTCTTCATCTTTATTATCTTTAAAGTTTGCAAACCTTTTATTATTACGTATGGATCGTTTTTGTGTTACTTCGATTTCACCGTTTGAACCTCTGACTAAGCCCGTGTATTTTACTTTATAATTTAAAATGGGTTTACCAATAACCGCAATAATTGCAGATAAAATCAGTTGACCAACGATAGACCCAAACAGTATGGTGCAATAATATTTTGCAATGCCTTCATAGCACACCATAAAGGTCGAAGGTAACATCAACGATAAAGTAAAAAATGCAGCATCTGCTTGCACACATAGTAGTAAACCATATAAAATTAATGATAAGAACCATTGTATCCCCGTCTCACAATTTAAACTTGCGGAAAGAAGTGATGATTGCCTACATATAAATTTTATTAATGAGTAGAAGCCCGTTGCACCTAATACATAATAAAATATTTGTTCGAAAAGTGCTTCATTTTTACAAATACGCGTTAAACGCATGGTTTGAGCTTCCACTGCGTCGGCCACGTTAATACGCCAAGTATTATTGAAGGTTGATTCATAAGAATCCCAATTGGACCATTCTATGTAAAATTGATACCCAATATAACCCAATAACCATAAGATAGTTATCATATTGAAAATATTGTTCCATGCATTTTCTTTGTTGTCAGGTTCAAGCTCAATGTTTACACTAGTGGTTTTAAAAGACATGTTATTTTTTTCTACTTTGCGTTAGTATGGTATATAAATATATGAGGACTTCTTATATGTGTTTCATTTTAAATTACTTTTTTTAATCCATGCCTTCAAAAAAGAGCAAACGCCGTGATCGTTTCTATAGTATTTTTTATGACAACACAGGCATACGTGAAGCTTTGGAAACGGAAAATATTAATGACTTAAGTAACGATTTTTCAATATCGCCATATAACGTTTTACAAAATATAAAAAAGAATCATGTATCTTTACTACTCACACTATGGTCTCAAGAAAAATATAACAAACAAGGAAAGTCTTACAGACAAGCGTACAGTGCTGGTCCAAATATGCAACAAGTAAATTCGTTTGAACTTTTAAAATATATGACTGGCACTTGGAAAAAAAATGCAACTGCTATGAAAAAACCAATGCGCTTTGATTTTGAAAAAAATACTTCCAATGTCACATTCGAAACAAATAATTATCGTTTACTAACTCCTGAATTATTAGGTTATGACACAGAAGGAAATTGGAAAAATAAAAAAGCAACCTTAGTTGTACAATTAAGTGAATATACACTGAAACTTTTACAATCAAGAAGATTACCTTTAGGTGCTACAATCAAATACAATACAGATTACAATAAATGGGAATACAAACAAATTTTAAAATCGAATAAAACTATACAAGAAATTTTAAGCGATAACAAAGTACCAAGCATTTGGATGGACAACATATACAAGGAACGGTACACCGATAACATTGATAGTCAAACTTTTTTTAACTCCTTGTATCGTGATTATAAGAGTGCATTTGAAAATTTTTTTGTTGGCAATCAGTCGATGCAATGGGAAGACATAATAAAATATGCATACAATGATGTAAATAATGCAAACAAGATACAAAATTTGTTTACGAATAATGAATTATATTCACCACAGTTAGAAATAAAAATTCGTTTTAATTTGCATTCTTATTTTAAATACAAAAAAAAACATAATGAGTATAAGAGTATTTTTAGTGATGCGTCAAATTATGAAATAGGAGATGTCATCTTATATGAAGGTAAATATGTTGTATTAAGTGAGAACTATATCGCTAAGAGCAATGTGGTGAGAGGAGACAATGTCGAAAAGAAATATTATGATTACGATTTAGTCAATATTCCAAACAAAGATTCATTTTTCAAAATTACGTTTGAAGAAAATCAAGCGTATTTAGAAACATTAAGTGGTGAAAATAAAAGATTTGGTGTCTTAAACGAGTTGAATACTGATTACAAGAAAATTCCTATTAATATGTTCAACCTGTTGTACTACATAAACTACGTGTTTAATAAAACTGATACTGTTGATGATATTTTCATTCAACAATCGGTTGTCGATTTACCACACGTTGAACTAAGTGAATTGACATGGAGTAACATTGGGAATATTTTTGCCGACGAAAGTGATGCGTCATCGATAAAAGAAAAATTATATAAACCAATAGGCTCAACCTCAGACCAAAATAAAACCGTTTCGACCAAAAATATATTTGTTTTACAAGAAGATGGCGGTGAATTTGAAACATTTACAAAGTTAATTGATTCTGAAATGAGTATTTGTATTCAAGGAAATAATGTATATCCTTTGGAAAGAAAATTAAACTTGAAATATGGTTGCTTAATCCCAATGACATTAACAAAATCGATATTTAATAAATCGAGTTTGACTTTTAAAAAAAATATTGAAAAAATATTATCAGCAAAAAAAACACCGTTGTCTAAAATATATAATCAAATTCCTGTATGGGTAGAGAAAGCAAAGCAACAAATTTTAAAGTATTTGCTAAGACGTAGACAAAAAGCATTGCTAAAAGATATAAATGGTTATATAAAATGGAATAGAATAGAAAAAAACAAAGATGTTGACAAATATCTTATATACAAATACAATGTGATAGATTATAAAGGTGAATACTTTAGGTTAAATCAACGAGACCGTTACAATTTTGAATGGGGCAAAAGTATACAAATCTTTAACTATAAAGAAAATGTGCTTTATTTTAGGTATGATATTGTAGAATTTGAAAATTTTTATTATCAATTAGTACAAGAAACAAATTACAACGCCATCCTAACAAATGAAGATTACTGGCAAAAAATAGAGATAACGGGCGATTTAAGAAGTTTTTGTAGGCCTGTTGGTTATGGTATATTTAATAAAGCACGCGAAATTGCTATAATAAACCGTGATGCCAATGGTAAATTTGACGAACACGACAACACAGAAGATGGACGTGAAGCATTACTAAAAAAATATAGGGAAGGTTTGTTATTTGCTTATGAACCAAACCCTGATGAAACACCCATACAAAATGTAAGTCGTAAAGTTGTTGACCAAATGAGGAATAATGTAGATGTTATGAATTATATTGATAACAACAACAAAACAAAATGGAAACAATTAAATGAAGACTTAAATAGCTCGGAAATTAGTGACGTACGCGCCTCTGTTAAAAATGTAGATATACGAAACAGAAATTTTGTACGATGTTATGAGGATATTAATTTTAAGAAAAACATAAAAAAATTATGGAGCATTGACCACTATAGCCCATCTGTATATTTAATAGACCATTTTGAATATTTACGAGGGAACAGTAATATAAAACGAAGAGAAGAAGAAGAATTTTATTTAAACAAAAAAAATCTAGTGAAAACGCTAACGGAGGCTAAAAATGTTATAAAAGGTCGTATATTAAATCCGGATGATGCAGCGAATCAATTTAAGCTGGAGATCAGGTATAATTTCACTGATGAAACTACTTATGATACAGAAGAAATAAAGATGAAATGGTGGGATGCTTGGTATACGGAATATATACATAAGCTAGAATTATTTAAAGGTGAATATACGGAAATAGAATTAGAATTTTTAAACTATAATTAAAAAAAAATTCTTATTGATTTTATACATATATTTCATGAGAAATACAATTGCCCACCAAAGAATTTTATAAAAAGTGTATTAGGTTAAGATGTTATGCAAATCATTTGGTGTAACACATTCTGGTATAACATTTTTATGTAGTCCAATTTGTTGTAACATATACATTACATGTTCGGAACAAAAATATTTGGATGGATATGTTCCATCTTCCCTGTGGGTAAATTTTGGTACCCAAAAAGTAAAAGCACCAAATGCATCATATGGTTTGTGAAGTTCGTGTAAGCAATATGCCAGTGCAATTCTATAATCCGCTTCGTTTTTTAGTTTTATTTCTATTGTTTTGGTGTATTCTTTGTCATAAAATCTGTTAAAGACAAAATTATCGTTGCTTGTCAATAATCTTACGTTATTTTCATTACCCCATATGCTGTAAAACACTAAAGGGATTTCAGTTTCATCTGGTACCTTTTTGAGTAAACTGTCTATTCGGGTCCATAAATTTTCTGCTCGTTTTTTAACTAAACCCATACCATTATCATATGAATTAAGCATGTCCCTCCATTTACTCTTCTTAAATTTAAAACATACCTCAGCATGGCAAAATGGTCCCCCTGTAATGCTACTGACTAACTTGTTAAAAAAGGTATCAAATGGTCCTAAAGATTTCCACAACCCAACTTCCAGAACCATTTGTTTCTCTATATATTATAATTTTGGTATTATATATAGTTAACTTGCTTGAACAGTTATATGTATGTAAGGTTCTTCATATTTTATTTCTTACATTTTTGTGTATTGACTCGTGGCGGTACTTTAATAGACCCTGTATTACAGTGGTCTAATTGTAACAATTGTTATGCTGTAGCGGCACGAGATGTATTGCTATGGCATAAACCATCGCTAAAAAACATTACGGTGCATCAACTAATGAAAGATTCACATCAGACTTGCAACGGTGGTGTTCCAACTCGTATTTGGGATATGTATTTTCGAAATAAGTCAAAGGTAGTAAGTATATCAAAATACAACAGGCTAATTAAAAAACTACAAAATATATTGCTAAAGTATGGCCCTTTTGTTGTAAATAAAGGTTTGACACATTTAGTCACGGTCTTTCATGTTGATACGAATGGGTTTTTGGTTAGGGACCCAAAACAAATAGAATATGAAATATGGGATATACCTTTTATTAAGTCCAGTTTACCATTTTTTTATGTAGCGTATCCAACTTAAATGGAGTCTTCGTTATACTCTTCGTCAAAGTCATTCATTTCTTGAAAAGAAACTTGTCGTGTTAGTCTTCTTATAGGTAACGCTTCCGTTCTTGTATTAAAAACAAAGTGACGAAACATGTAATATTGGTAAATTATGTAAACTATAAAGCAAAATACACAACATAACAAAAATTTATTATAGATGATCCATTGCTGAAACGCGGAGCATTTGTCGTGTCCACAAACCCAATAATCTTCCAGTAAATCATAAATGCTATGTAAAAACGGACTTATAGAAAGTTCCTTTTCGGATTGGCTGCAACGAGCATACGAACCAAGTTGTATTCTTAGTTTTGCATTCTTACAAACATCACTCGAAAGATATAAAAGTGCCCTATCATGATTTATTCTTCTTTCTAGGTAGTGTCCATGAAACGTTTTAAATGCTATTCCAACAAATATAACAACTATAGAAGGTATTATAGTTTTACTTATAGAGTGAATATCTGACATTACAGTAAACTTATATTACTATTTTAAATACTTCTTATATAATTATCCGTCATTTCCCCTCATTAAGGCGGCAACCATTATATTAATCACCAAAAACGATTTTGACACAAATGATAAGAAAACAAACATTGACTCAAAACATCTATAACAATCTTTTCGTCTTGCCTCATGTAATTTCAACCCTCTAATTGAAGGGTGTTCGAATAAACAACATCTCCAACAACATGTTAAGTCTTCGTCTGGTTCTGTTTGGACAAGAAGGGCTTCATTTTCTGGCATACCACAACACCCTCTCTCCGTACAACATAAATAAACATGTTTTGCAGCATCATTGATAGGAAAAGTTAAATACGACCCAAACAATCCCCATACAATAATTTGAATGTAACCAAACAAATCCCCCCATGATGCACATTGATACCCTTCATTGTTTAACTCAAGGTAAGGAGAAATAGCTCTATAATAATACAAGAATGTTACTGTAAAACAAAATGCAAACCCCATTGTAGATACGATATAAAACCATAAACGTGGACACCAATCCTTTGGACTTGGGTATTCCATTGCTCCTCCAAAACTATTGTATGATACTGTTAACAGTACAATACCGGATAAGATAAATAAATCTGTTACATTGTTTAATAACAATACATTTATCATCATTATAGATGCCGTAATTGAATACTCTATCCATCTGAAAGGTTGTCTAAACACCACTAATTCGTTTTCATATGCTTGATTTAAAAATGTTGCTAATGCTGCATGGAATAAAAATGTAATTACGGAAAATGCTATAGGCAAATAGATGACATAAAACTCGTCATTAAATGTTTCCTCGTACTTTTTAACTGGTGTTGCAAGTCTAAAA
>MDTG01027270.1_pt1 | contig 63549 bp, 60 predicted proteins | sample 811421 | NCBI WGS metagenome assembly MDTG01 (sample SAMN05326645, study PRJNA326480) | marine metagenome | isolation source: seawater | place: Pacific Ocean: South East | collected 2011
ACGTTGATAGGCTGGATGTGGAAGCGCAGTAATGCGTGCAGCTGACCAGTACTAATAGCTCAATTGGCTTGATTTATGCACTGAAAAAAGTTTTTTTTATAATTAATTAAATATTCAAACAATACTTATTATATTAACTTATTAACTTTAGTAATATTAAATAAATCTAGAGATTTTTATATTTCTGCAGATTTTTTATTCTAATTAAATATTAATCGTGTTTTTATATGTTTAAAAAACTATCTGTATTAATACCTGTCTATAATGAAAAAAACACAATCAATAAATGTGTTCAGAATGTATTAAAAGCAGACACACTTGGGATGGACTTAGAAATAATAATTTCTGATAATAATTCTCAAGATGGTACTAAAGAAATACTAAAATCTCTTACAGACGAAAAAATAAAAATTTTGTATAAAGACAAAAATACTGGAAAAGGAGCAAATATTAAAAACGCACTGAAAAATGCTACTGGTGACATAATATTATTCCAAGATGGTGATTTAGAGTATTCTCCAGATGATTATCCAGTAATGCTTGAACCCTTTTTTAAGTTAAATGCTGATGTAGTTTACGGTTCAAGATTTTCTAGAGCAAAAGTGACTAGAATAGTTGGCTTTCCAAATTTTATTGGCAATCATTTATTTACATTTTTAGCTAACTTTCTCTATAATAAAATTTTTACTGATATTGCAACGGGTTACAAAGTTTTTCGGTCTGATGTAATAAAATCTTTAGAGATTGTTTCAGATGGTTTTGAAATAGAACCTGAAATCACAGCAAAAATATCCAAAAACAGAAAAATAAAAATTTATGAAGTTCCTATCTCGATTAATTCAAGAGATTATGAGGATGGCAAAAAAGTAAGATGGTGGCATTTTTTTTCCTACGTGTATACATTGATTAGATGGAGATTTTAAAAATTAAAGAAAGTATTTTTAATAAGCTTATCTATTTAACTCTTATATTTGTATCTATATTTTTAGTTTTTTATATTTCCCCACTTACCTCAGGAGATACACTCCATTATGATAGACAAAGTGATCTATTATTAAAAGTAGGCTTTATTGATTACTTCAAAATACTTTTATCCACTGAATTTGATAAACCTTTTTTATTATATCTAGGTACAATTTCTTATACAGCTCTATTTAAATTAATTTTTAAAGATTTATGGCAACATTTTTTTATAACAGGAAACTTAATTTTATCTTTTTATATATTTTATAATTTATTTAAAAACTTTAATGACCTAGTATTAGCAAAATTATTTTTTACATTCTTGTTTTTATTTAATATTGCTCAAAATGTTTGGAACTTTTATATATTAGGTGATACTTTATATTACTTTATTATTAGCTTAATTTTTTTTAAAATATTAAAAAATTTATCAACAAATACACCTTTAACAAAAGACATTATAGTTATTTTTGTCCTAAGTATTTTTGCAATTTTTACCAGACCATCAGGTTTATTTATAATTGGTTTTTTAATTATGTTATGTATATTTCTATATATATTTGAAAAAAAAAATAATAACTCAATACTAAATTATATTTTTATATTTATTTTTTTTTCATTTGTAACATTTGCAATATTTATTTCCATTATCGCTGAAAAAAATTTTATTTTTTTTGAAAGTGAATTTTTTTCAAGGATCTATGAAATAACCACAACAGGTGTTGTTGTTGATACTGATAAACTAGATAAGTTATATATTATTGATATGGGAAATAATGGTGTTTTAGATTATTTATATTTTTTCATTTTTAAATTTTTTTATATTTTTAAATTTTGGACACCTTATTGGAGTTTTAAGCATAATCTGGTCAATTTTTTTATATATATCCCTCTTTACTTGTCTTTTTTTTATAGTGTCATAAATTTTAAAAATTTTAGTCAAGTTGAAAAAAAAAAAATTATATTGTGTGTTACATTGATAAGTTCTATCGCTATGTTTATTACATTAACAATACTTGATTATTCTTTCAGGTTAAGATTAGCTATTTATTGTCCGATGTATTTTTTATTAATCTTAAATCTAAATCAAATTAAAGCTAAAATACGAAATAGGTTTATAAATTTTTTTTAATTTTTGTTAATATAGCTTAGTGAGTTTTTTTATTACTTAAAGCTTTTTTTAAAGTTTCTTTTACGCTATGTTTGTAATTTAATGTATTAATTACTATTGATTTTTTTTCTAAGGATGTAAAACTAAACCATATACCTGGTGGTAAAACGATCATTTGATAATTATTTTTTCCAATTGTTATATGTTTTTTTTTCCCTTTAATATCATCTGCAAATGTAAATCTTACTTTTCCGAATGGAACAGCCAGCAAAGACTGGGATTTTTTATGAAAATTCCATCCTTTCCTTTTTTTATATAAAATTTCAGAAAAATAAGTTTCTCCAAATTTTTTAAAATACTTACTTTCTTTATCAAGGTATTTTAAAACATCTCCATCTAAATTTTTGATTATTTTAAGCTTTACAATTTTAATTTTTTTTAAACTCATTCATATAATCTTTGATTTGTTTTTTTGTAATTTCTTCAGGGCTACACTTTTTTTCTAAAACGTTTTTGTACCAACTAGTAGTCACTTTTATACTTTCTGAAATTTTGTATTTTGGTTGCCATTTTAAAATACTTTTTGCTTTTTCTATATTTAGTTGAAGATTTACCTGTTCATAGTATTTTTGATTTTTTTTAAATCTTATATTTCCTTTGCCCCAAAATTTTACAATTTGCCTGACTATTTGTAGAACATTTGTAGTTGTATTTTTTGTTGTACCAAAATTCCAAGGTCCAGAGTATTTATTTGGATTTTTGAATAATTTTTCAGCAAGCATTAAATAACCAAATATTGGCTCCAAAACATGTTGCCAAGGCCTATTAAAATATGGATTTCTCACATTGATTATTTTATTTTTATTAAGAGAATTTATTACATCTGGAATTAATCTATTTTCTGACCAGTCGCCTCCTCCAATAACATTTCCAGCTCTTGCACTTGCTAGACCACATTTCTTATTTTTAAAAAAACTTTCCAAATAAGTTTTTATTATTACTTCTGCCGAAGCTTTTGATCCACTGTATGGATCAATACCTCCTAATTTATCATTCTCTTTAAATCCTTTAGTTGAAAAATTACTTTCATAGCACTTATCAGACGTTACACACACAATCGACTTTATAAAATTTAAATTTCTTGCACATTCTAAAATGTTCAATGTACCAAGAGTATTTACTGTATAAGTTAAATAAGGTTTTTTATATGAGTCTAAAATTAATGGTTGTGCAGCTAAATGGAATATTATCTGAGGTTTTGTCTTTTTAACAAAAGATGATAATTTTGAATAATCACGTATATCAAATAATTTAAAAACTATTTTTTTATCTAAACCTAAAGAAAAAAACAAACTTTTATTTTTATTTGGGTTATATCCAACTCCATATACTTTTGCCCCAAGTATATTTAGCCAATAACAAAGCCATGCTCCTTTAAAACCTGAGGCTCCTGTTATTAAAATTTTTTTTCCCTTATAAAATTTTTTTACCAATTTTTCCATGGGCATTTATTTTCTTTCCATAATTTATTTAATTCATTTTTATCTTTAATAGTATCCATACATTTCCAAAAACCTCTATGTTTAAAACTAGATAATTTTTTTTCTTTAGATATTTTTTTTAAAGTTTCAGACTCGAAAATTGGATTTTTACCATTTATAAGTTTAAAGATTGCTTTATTAAAAATATAAAAACCCGCGTTTACCCATAAATTTTTTATAATTTTTTTTTCATCAAAGCTATAAATATTGTTTTTTTTGTTGATAGAAACTATTCCAAATCTACTTTGAGGATTAATTACTGTCATTATTCCAATCTTGTCTCTTTTTAAATAAGTATTTAATAGTTTTTTAAAGTTTAAATTTATTAATCCATCACAATAGGTTAGGAAAAAAATATTTTTTATTTTATTTTTAACTTTTTTAATTCTTTTACCGGTATTTGAATTAATGCCTGAATATACAAAAGTAATATCTAAATCCTTAAAGGTTTGATTATTTTGATTATCTCTAAAATATTTTTTGATTTCATTTCCTTTAAATCCTGTACATATTATAAACTTCTTTAAACCAAAAAATTTAAAGTTTTTTATTATATGATAAATTATTGGATGCTTACCAATTTTGACTAAAGCTTTAGGAATTCTATTTTTAACATCTGCAATTCTTGTTCCAAAGCCACCTGCCAAAATTACTACAGGAATATTATTGATTTTAGAATTTATTAACATCGATTAATTGTTTATATTTTTATGTTATAATTTAAACAAAGATAATGATATTATTATAATCATACTTTTAATTAAAATTAAAATTAAAAATCAATTTTGAATTAAATAAACAATACTCACAATAATTTTTTGGTTGCTCTGATATTTAAAAATTATAAATAATCAAAAAAAATTTAAATGTTGATAAATTTTTTAAGTTTTTTTCTTTGAAATTTTTCTGCATTCAATATTTCTCTATTTTTAAAATTCAATGATAGATAGGTATGGTTTAAATCTCTAGCTAATTTTGAAAGACCAGATGGCTCTAAAGACGCTGCGTGATCTGTGCCTTTCCAGCTTCTATCTAATGTAAAATGTCTTTCAATAAATTTGGCACCCAAGGTATAAGCTGCTACGTCCACTGCAATACCATTATGATGACCTGAAAAAGCAATGCTATTTATTTTGGAATCATAATTTTTTTTCTGTTTAGTAATTTCTAGCAAATTTAAATCACTAAAGTTGCACGGATAATCAGATGTACAAGTATAAAATACAACATCTTTTGCTCTTTTTTTCTTATTTAAAAAATTAAATATTTTTTTTACTTCATTTTTTTTGTCATTCCAAGAGATATGTGAATGTGTCCTTTATATTTTTCAGCTAAATAATTTAATAACTCAAAATCTAAATTACATGCTGAAGGAATCTTTATATACTTAGTTGAAAGCTTGCTTTTGTTTACTTTTTCTGCAGATTTAATATCCCAAACTGAAGTTGAATATCCAATCTTATTTTTTTTACAGAAATTTTTTAACTTTAAGTGCTGTTTAATAGTAAATTCTAATTTATCTCTATGTTCACCATATGTTTTCCCATAAGAATTCTCAGGTACTGGATGAGGTTTAAAATAATTTTTTCCTAACAAATATTTATTGTCTCTAATTTGAAATTTAGCGTAATTTGCTCCACATTTCGCAGCAGATAAAATTAGTTCTTTCGCAATCTTTAGATCACCTTTATGGTTACAACCAATTTCAGCAATTAATATTGGTTTATGATATATTTTACTCATGATAAATAAAAAAATCTGTATAATTCCTATCAGATCTAAAAGCAAGGAGATACCTCATAAAAATATTAAAAAGATTAAAGGTATACCCCTAATATGTTTTAGTTTGCAGTCATGTATAGACTCTAAAGTTTTTAGTGAGATAATAATAGCATGTGACAGCGACAAGTACATTTCTTATTTAAAAAAAATAATAAAAGATCATTTAAACATTACTTTTTATAAGAGAAGCAAAAAATCCTCACTAAACAACTCTCAAACAGAAGAAGTTTTGTTAGAAATACTTAGAAAAAAAAAATTAAAAATACTATTTGTGCTCTTGTACAGGCAACATCACCTTTAATTGATAAAAAAGATATTAAAGATTCTTTTAATTACTTCTTAAAAAAAAAATTTGACACTTTATTTACTTCATATCAAACAAAAAAATTTTTCTGGAAAAAAAATATAAATAATTATTCGCCTTTAAATTATAATTTTAAAAAAAGAAAAATGAGACAAAGGCAAAAAAATTTTTTTATTGAAAATGGTGCTCTCTATATATTTCATTCAAAAAATTTAATAAAATATAAGTCTAGACTTCATAATAACATTGGAACCTTTTTAATGGACAAAAAAAAATCTTTAGAAATAGACAATTATGATGATTTAAATGAATTTAAATCAATTTTGAGTGAAAAAAAAAATGTAAAAAATATTTATAAAAGAAATTTTAATTTTTAAATTGAAATTACTCAAGGTTATTAAATAAATATCTATAAATAAATAAAAACTCTAGAAGTCTTAACAAAAAAAACTTTTATCCCTTAATTATATAATTAGGAACTTGTGACTTTTTTAATAGAGCCATCTTTTATTTTTATTTTAAATTTATTTTATTTTTAAAATTATAATTTCTTTTTTCAAAATTATTGATTTTTGGTATGGGTCAGTAGAGGCAAAGTATAATTTAGATAGTTCTAATTTATTTGTTAATAAAATTTTTTGTTAAATTGATTGAGTGTATATTTATAAATTATTTTAGATTATCAATTTAGAATTAAATTTACTGATCATTTATGTATTTTTAATTTGGAGTCTCATTTGGAGGATAAATTAGATTTACGCAATCTTTGCATGTTTTAATTTTATAATATTCTCCAGATTTGTGAATCTCACGGATTTCATTCATCTTTTCTGAATGCCAAGCTTGATGTATTGATAAATCTTTAAATGAGCCAAGTTTTAAATCGTTGTTAAATGAAACACAACAAGGATACATAAATTCATTTCGAAACATTAATCTTTGAAATGGTTGAACACATTTAAAACTGTCTAATGGTAATTCATTGTATTGATCTGAAGCATAGTATTTTTTATATTTTTCTTTATTTGTAGTTGGGGGAACAAATTTTTGGACTGATACAATATCAACCTTATTTTTCCAATATTCTATGAAATCATCGAGCTCATCCTCATTCTGTTTTAATTTGCAAAAACTGACACCTGTAACTGGAAGTTTGTAATTTCCTTTTTCTTTTAAATTTAAGAAGCTTTCAATATTTTTTTTTTACTCTATCTAAAGCTATACTACCTACTCTTACATTTTTATATGTCTCAGCTGTATATGCATCCAAACTAAATCTAATTCTAGTCAAACCAGAGTCTAAAATTTTTTGAACTTTCTTTTCAGGGATTGCAGAACCATTATTATTCAACATAATATCTATAAATCCCTTTTTGTGAGCGTAAGATATGTATTTATCAATATCTTTTATTAAAAAGGTTCATTATTACCCTGAGGAGAAATAGAAGGACATCCATAATTGGAACCTTCATCTACTATTTTTTTAAAGTCATCAAAATTTAAATAATTCCCTTCATAATATTTATTAACCTCATTTTTATGGCCAATAATACAATGTGGACATTTATAGTTACACTCTTGATTAAGATCAATGTGAAGAAATAAAGGAAATTCTGTAACTATTTGCTCTTTTTCAACTTTGTCCCAAAGTTTTCTGTATTCTATAAATTTAGCACCTAATATTTTACCAAGTTTAGTGTTAATATCATCCTCACTAGAAAAGTGCTTTACTTTACCATCAGTAGTATAAAGAGATAAATTTTTATCTGTGGTCATTAACATTTCATATTTAATATTTAAGATATAAGCAACTTATAATTTGATTAAATCCAATATTATATCTTATAAAAATGAGAAAAATTGCACTTTTCTAGACTTTAAAATTTTATAATTAATTAGATATAAATTTAGTGATTTATACTTTGATATAAATGTATAGTTATCTTAATCTAAGCAACAATTAGATTATTAATTAAAATTTAATACTGTAAACTTTATAAGATTTAATAATTTCATGAAAAAATTCTCAAAAATGTTCACATTGCTTAGCCCTAGAGAAAGAAAACAAGCAATTTTCTTATTCTTCATGATTTTAATAATGGCATTATTAGATATGATTGGCGTGGCATCAATATTACCATTTGTAAGTGTAATTACAAATCCAAGCTTAATAGAGACTAATTTAATTTTAAAAATCATGTTTCAGACCTCAGAAATATTTGGAGTTAAAAATAATGAGCAGTTTCTTATTGCTTTAGGTTTTCTTGTGGTCATAGCTTTAGTTATTTCCCTTATATTCAAAGCACTTACAATTTATGTTCAGTTAAAATTTGTGCATATGCGTGAATTTAGTATTGGTAAGAGATTGGTTGAAGGATACTTACAACAGTCATATAGTTGGTTTTTAAGTCGCCACAGTTCGGAGCTTGCAAAAACTATATTATCAGAGGTAAATCAGATAATTGGAAATGGCCTAAAACCTTTTTTAGATTTGATTGCTAAAAGTATGATTGCAATAGCGATTATAGTTTTATTATTTATAGCAAATCCAAAAATAGCACTAATAGTTAGTATATCACTTGGTGGAGTTTATTTGCTGATTTTTTATATTGCACGTGAATATATTAATAAAATTGGAAATGACCGTCTAAAAAATAATGAATTACGCTTTATGGCAATTAGCGAGACTTTTGGGGCTATTAAAGAAATTAAAGTAGGTAAATTAGAACAAATTTATCTTAATCGTTTTTCTAGACCTGCTCGCACTTTTGCTCAAACTACAGCATCATCACAAATTATAGGTCAATTACCCCGTTACATTTTAGAGTCCATAACTTTTGGTGGAGTTGTATTATTCATGCTTTATTTGATGACTCAAACAAACAGGTTTAACTCTGTTATACCTATCTTCTCTTTATATATCTTTGCTGGTTATCGTTTGATGCCTGCTTTACAACAGATTTACGTGTCTATGACTAAGCTAACTTTCGTTGGGCCTTCACTTGATAAATTATATAAAGATATTGAAAATTTAAAACTGTTAAATCTTAATCAAGAGAAAAGAGCTTTATCATTTAACAAATCAATTACTTTAAAAAATATTAATTATATTTACCCTAATTCATCAATAACAGCTTTAGAAGATATAAACTTTACAATTCCAATAAAATCTAAAGTTGGTCTTGTTGGAACAACTGGTAGCGGTAAAACTACAACGGTGGATATTATTTTAGGACTTCTTGAGGCTCAGAAAGGTACATTGAAAATTGATGAGGAAGTTATAACAAAAAAAAATGTTGGATCTTGGCAGCGTCTAATAGGCTATGTGCCCCAAAACATTTATCTATCTGACAGCAGTATTGCTGCTAATATTGCATTTGGGGAAAAACCTGAAAATATTAATCAAGAAACAATTATAAAGGTTTGCAAAATTGCAAATTTTCATAATTTCGTTATCAATGAATTACCACAAAAATACCAAACATTAATTGGTGAGCGTGGAGTTAGGCTGTCAGGTGGACAACGACAACGTATTGGAATTGCAAGGGCTTTATATTATAATCCAAAAGTTTTAGTTTTGGATGAGGCCACGAGTGCTTTAGATTATCAGACAGAAAAAGAAGTTATGGACGCAATTAATAGTTTGAATAAAAATATTACTGTTATCATTATCGCTCATCGATTAAATACGGTGAAAAACTGTGATATTATCTTTAGATTTGAGAAAGGAAAGCTTATAGCTCAAGGATCATTTGAAGAATGTGTGAATGGTATAAATTAAGATTAACTTAATAACATTTAAAACTTATTTTTATTTTTCCATTTAAAATAAATAAATATTCTAAATAAAAGATTGAAGTCGATTTTTTTTTTTTTAATTAAAATCAAAACTTTTTTTATATTTATTAATTTATCTTTTGTATTGAAAGATTCTTTTAAAAATTTTTCCATATATTTTACAATTTTTTTATTATGAAAGCTTGGTCTTTGATATTTTTTCTGAGAGTATTCTTTATCAATATAATTAATCCAATAATTTTTAAGCATATATTTAGTTGTATTTTCTTTCAAAAAATACTTTGTTTTTATAGAAAATAAATATTCAATTAATTTATGATCTACAAAAGGTGTTCTACTTTCTATGCTGTTAGACATAGAGTTCATATCCTCAAAACGAAGTATATAGGGAAGATCTAAATTTAATATTTTATATTTTAAAAACTTTTTTAAATTATCAAAACATATTATTTTTTTTTTTGTATCCTTTAAATTTAATTTTAAGTACTTGTGATTAAAAATAGAATAAAGTTTAAATTTAGTTCTCTCATATTTATATCTTCTCTCACTGATAATTTTCATACATTTGTTTTGATTAAGTTTGTAAAATTTAATTAATTTATTGAGATCTGTTTTAGATAGATTCTTTATTTTGCATAAGTGTGGGTAAAAAGAATTGTTATATCCACCCAAAACTTCATCAGCACCTTCTCCATTAATTAAAAGTTTGTAGCCTTTTTGGCTAATGTATTTTCTTGCAAGATAGTGGTAATAAATAGATAAGGAATGAAATGGTTCATCATGAAATTTAAACATTTTATTAAATTCACTTTCACTAAATTTATTAAATTTAATAAATTTATGATCTAAATCATAATTCTTTTTAAGATTATTTATTATTTTTAATTCATCTAAACTATTTAAATATGAGAAAGAGAAAAATTTTTTATTGTACATTTTTTTAGAGGCAATAAGCAAACTGGTACTGTCAATGCCCCCGCTACATGCAAAGGAAATTGGAACATCTGATCTTAAATGAATTTTTAGGTTATTTTCAAATACTTTTTTGAATTCTTTTAAATTAAAATTTTTTTTTTCACTTAATTTTAAAGACCAATATTTTTTTTTTATAATTTTATTATTGTGTATTATAAAATAATGCGCAGCTGGAACCTTTATAACTTTTTTGAAAAATGTTTGATTATTTCCATCTAAATTTGCGTTAACTATAAATTCATGAACTGTTTTGTAATTAATTTCAAGTTTACTAACAACCAATTTTATGTACTTAATTTCTGATGCAATAATTATCTTATTTTTATCTTTAAAATAATAAAGAGGTTTCTGTCCTAACCTATCTCTAAATAAATATAATTTTTTTTTTCTATTATCCCAAATTGAAAATGCAAACATTCCTCTCAATTTATTTACAAATTTATTACCTTCTTCTTTAAAACCATTTATAATGACTTCACTGTCAGATTTAGTTTTAAATTTTACTCCTTTATTTTTCAGAGATCTTCTTAATTCTACAAAGTTATAAATTTCTCCATTAAAATTCAAAATATATCTTTTACATGATGAAAACATAGGTTGATCTGATCTTCTATTAAGGTCAATTATCGACAATCTGTGAAACATTGAAGTATAATAATTTATTGAAATTTTTTTTGTACTATTGGGTCCTCGCTGATTTATTTTTTTAAATTCTTTAAAAATCTTTTCATACTCGTTTTTACTTGAATCAATATTGATAATATTTAAGAAGCCACACATTTTATTTTTTTTTAAAATATTATTTGTTTAATTTAATATCTTTAAGATATATAGAGTAAAATTGAAATCAGTTCTTGTAGCATAAAGCTTAAAAGTAAAAGAATTATGAATGTAACTTTGAAAAATAAACAAGTTCAAATTATTGCAGAGTGTGGACTTTCCCATGCTGGCTCATTAAGCAAAGCTAAAAAATTTATTAAATCAGTAAAAAAAAATGGAGCAGATATTGTTAAGTTTCAAACACATATAGCTGAAAAAGAGTCTACATATGATGAAAAATTTAGAATAAAAATTTCAAAAAAGTATAAGAATAGATATGACTATTGGCAAAAGACTTCTTTTTCAAAACGTCAGTGGAGAGAACTAATAGCATATGCCAAGAAAAATAAAATATTTTTCTTATCTTCAGTTTTTAGTGTTGAAGCAGTAGAACTGTTGTATGACCTAGGTCAAAGAGTTTTTAAAATTGGATCTGGAGAGTTTTTTTCAATAGATATTTTAGATAAAATTATAGAACTAAATGGATCAATGATTATTAGTACAGGTATGTCTACTAACATTGAGATAATGAAAATAATAAAATATTTAAAAAAGAAAAATGCTAAGTTTGTCTTAATGCAGTGTACTTCATCTTATCCATGTAATTTTTTAAATGTTAATCTGCATATGATAGATTATTTTAAAAAAAAATATAAATGTTTAGTGGGTTATTCCGATCATACCGGAAATTTAATAGCACCAATTTTAGCAATTACAAAAAAAATTTCTTTTTTAGAATGTCATATTCAAGATAGAGTAAATTCCAGTAATCCTGATTCCAGCTCATCGATTTCATTAGCTCAGTTGAATTTTTTAAGCAATTTTAAAAAGAATTTTTATTTAAGTGAAAAGATTTCAAGTATAAAACATAAAGATAGAATAGCTAGGATATTGTTTAAAAATCGAATATTGTTTAGTAAAAGTTTAGCTTTAAAAAAAAGTCAAAAAAAAGATCATATAATTTTATTATCAAATTTAACTATGAAAAAACCTGGCAATGGTTTAAAAATGAGCGATCTAAAAAAAATATTAGGAAAAAAATTAATAAAAAACAAATCTAATTTAAAATTATTAAAATTATCTGATATTGAAAAATAAAAATAAAATTTGTGTAGCAATCAACAATAGAGCTAATTATGCTCGAGTGAAATCCTTATTAATCGAAATAAAGAGGAATAAGAAATTTGAATTACAAATTTTATTAGGTGCATCAGCGATCTTAAGTAGATTCGGTGAGCTAGATAGAATTTTAAAAAAAGATGGTTTCAAAAAATTCGAAAAAATTTATTCAATTGTAGAGGGTGAAAACCTTACAACCATGGCTAAATCAACTGGTCTATCTATAATTGAAACATCAACTTTTTTTGAAAATTACAGGCCAGATGCGGTAATTGTGATTGCTGATAGATTTGAAAATTTATCAGTAGCAATTGCAGCAAGCTATCTAAATATTCCTCTCATTCATATTCAAGGAGGTGAAGTGACAGGATCAATTGATGAAAAAGTAAGACATTCAATTACAAAACTTTCAGATATCCATTTTGTGGCAACAAAAAGATCAAGAGATTTTCTCATTAAAATGGGTGAAAATAAAAAATCCGTCTTTTTAACAGGGTGTCCTTCTATCGATATAGCCCATAAATCAAAATCTAAATTACCAAAAGATTTCTTTATAAAAAACAAAGGAGTAGGAAATTTTCCAAAGTATAATGAAAAATATATTGTTGTAATGCATCATCCTGAAACAACTAAGTTTAATGAAACTCACTCCCAAATTATGCACACTATTAATGCTATTGTTAAAGTAAAAAACCTTAAAATTGTTTGGTTGTGGCCAAATATAGATGCTGGATCAGATATAATATCTAAGCAGTTGAGAATAATTAGAGAGAATAAATTAGTGAGAAACATATCCTTTTTTAAAAATTTTACACCAGAAAATTATATTAAGCTTATATTTAATTGTGAATGTTTAGTCGGAAACTCATCTTCTGGTATAAGAGAAAGTTCTTTTTTATCAATACCAGTAGTTAACATTGGCTCAAGACAAAAAAATAGAGAGCAGGGATTTAATGTGATGAACGTTGGTTATAATAAAAATGAAATTTTTAATGCTATTTCAAAACAAATAAGTAAAAAAAAAATTAGAAAATCTTTTATTTATGGAGATGGTTATGCTTATAAAAAAATTTTAAAAATAATAATTAAGATTTTTAAAAAAAAAATATCCATAGAGAAAGAATTAAATTATTTGTAATATTTCGACAATTTGGACTAAATTAGAATAAAAAATATACAAAATTTTATGAAAAAAAAAATTAAATTAGAAAATAGTAATTGGAAATTTAGTGGAAGTGTTCCTCAAAATTTTGACAAACACATTTCAAAATCTATTCCATTTTATAAAGATAGTCATACTATTGGTTTATTAATTTCAGATTTTTTTATTCCTGAAAATGGTTTGGTATGTGATTTAGGATGTTCTACAGGTACCTTTGTATCATCTTTAGCAATTAGACATTCACACAAAAAATTTAAGATTTATGGTTATGATGAAATTCCTGGAATGGTTAAATTAGCTAAAAAAAATTGTAAAAAACATACTAAAGTTAAAATATTTAATAAAGATATATTAAAAATAAAACTTAAAAAAATAAATTATATTACATCTTTTTTTACAATACAGTTTATACATCCATCAAAAAGACAAAGATTGTTTGAAAATATTTATAATGGCCTCGAATGGGGAGGCGGGTTTTTATTTTTTGAAAAAGTAAGGGCTTCAGATGCAAGGTTTCAAGACATGACTAATCAAATATATACTGAAATAAAGATTGAAAATGGATTTTCTGATAGTGAAATAATCAATAAAAGCAGAAGTCTGAAGGGTGTTATGGAGCCGTTTTCATCAGACGCAAATATCAAACTTGCTAAACGTGCTGGATTTAAAGATGTAATGAGTGTTTTTAAATATATTAACTTTGAAGGTTTTCTGGCTATTAAATGAATAAGCAAGAAATAAAAAAATCTTTTTTTAAAAAATTAGGAATTAGGAATAAATATTCTATCAAAGAAATTAATTGTGACATTTGTGGAAAAAATAAAAAAAAAGATTTTCTAAAAAAAATTTCATTATCAAAAAATAAATATATTAATTTTCCATACTCTATGTGCTTAAATTGTGGTCATCTTTTCCAAAGATTTAAATTTGAAAAAAATTTTTATAAAAATTTTTATTTAAAATATTATAGAAATATAACTCATAATTCATTGAAAGTTGAACCCAGTTTTTTTCAGGATCAAATAAACAGAGGAAAAATATTATATGATAGTCTTAAAAATATATTACCTACATCAGGAAAAATGCTTGATGTCGGATGTTCATCAGGAGGAACAATGATACCTTTTATAAAAAAAAATTGGCAATGCTACGGAAACGATCCAGATAAAAGTTATGTTGAGTATGGAAAGTCAAAAAGCCTAAAAATTGACTATCTTTCCTCTGAAAACATGTCATTTAAAAAAAAATTCTTTGATTTAATCTTAATTCTTGGAAGTTTGGAACATTGTTATGACATCAACAAGGTTATGTCAAAATGTTCAAAATATTCTAAAAATAAATCTATTATTGTATTAGAAGGAAGAGGAAGACCCAAAAGTGAGGCAAAAAAATTTTTTAATTTTAATCATCATAGGATTTTTACACACAATAGTTTTGAATTACTTATGATAAAACACGGTTGGATACCATTATTTTCAACTTTTAAAAATTTGTCAGGCCCTACTAGACCAAATACTATTTTTACAGTTGGAATTAAAAATAACCTATTAAGTAAAAATTTTTTCAAAAATATAATTAAAAGTGGAAAGGTCGATAATTATGATAAAATTAGAACAACTTTTTTACAATAATATGAAAATCAATAATGTTATGAGTGATGAAGCTGTCATTTTGATAGTCTTAATTTAAACATACAGGCCTTAAAAATAACTTATTATATATTTATAGTTGTTAGCTTATGAAAAAAAAAATATTCATTATAATTTCCTCACAATATTTTTTTAAGTATATAACACTCAAAAGTTTCAAACTTTTAGAAAAAAAATATAATGTTCACTATCTCTTTAATGAAAAAAAACTGGATTATAAAAATATTAAAATTAAAAATAAAATTTTTTATACACTTAACAAACAGTCATCAGTTAGATCATTATATTTATTGAATTTTTTGAGAATTTCAAATCATAACAGATGTAGAACCTTCAAAGCAGTTACTGAGTGGTATTATCCAAACTATAGGGCTTTTAAACAGATGTTTAAACAGGATAATTTAAAATCTTTCTATCTTTCATATTCTAAAATTTTTTTTAAAAAATTAATAATGAATTTATTTTCTATAAAATTAATCTCCAACTTTATGGCTAATTTTTTTTATAAAAAAATTAAAATAGAAAAAAATTTGAATGAAATATTCTTAAAATATAAACCTGATTTAGTTTTATACCCAACTCACAGTTGGGAACCAGAAGTTCTTAAGATTAAAAAATTGTCAGACATCTACAAATTTAAAACATTTTATATAATTGATAATTGGGATAATTTAACAACTAAAACTTATTATAAATTTAAGCCTGATTATATTGGAGTCTGGGGGAAGCAAGTAAAAAAACATGCAGTGAGTATCCAAAATTTTAAAAAAGAAAAAGTATTTACAATAGGAAATTGCAGATTTGATAATTATTTTAAATTAAAAAAAGAAAATTTTAAAAAAATAAATTATAATTATATTTTATTTTTAGCGGCAAATATAAGAGTAGATGAAACATATTACCTCACGTTGCTAAATAAAATTTTAAGAAAAAATAAAAAAATTTTTAAAAATACTAAAATAATATACAGACAACACCCGCAGTCTAAAGATTTAACAAAGACGAAAAATTTCGATGATTTAGAAAATGTTATAATTGACAAATCTGTTTTTACTGACAATCAAGTTCCATATTTTAAAAATGATTTTAGATTAACGAAAAAAAATTATATTCCTTTAATTTTAAATGCCAGGTTTATCACAGGTTGTGCTACAAGCATTGTTGTGGAGGGACTTATATTTAATAAATCATATTTAGTAATAGCATTTAAAAAGCAAATTGATGAATATTTTAACCCTAAATGGAGTTATGAAAGCCATATTCATTACGAAGGTTTAGAGAAAGTAGATAATGTTAATTTTTCTTCTAGTGAAAAACAATATGAAAAAAAAGTAATCCAAATGTTCAAAAATAAAAAGGTAAATAATTTTGCAAAAACAAAAAAACAATTAAAATATTTTTATCATAAAGATAAATTACCTTATGATAAAAAAATTAAACAAATAGTTCAAAAAATATTAGTATAATTGCTTATATTTAACTAAAACTTTTTATGAAATATATTATTGTAGAGCAATTTTTATAACAACCATAACTATCCTGTGGTAAAAAATCCAGATAATAGTACAAAAATTTACAATGATTTTTTATAATAAAATAAAGATTTTTTTGAAAAGACCTGGTCAGTATTTCAGATATAAAAAAAAACTCCTAAGAGGATTGTATTTTCATTTATCGAAGTTAGTTCACTTTAAAACTTCCAGTTCAAGACACCTTAAATCAAATTTTCCAAAATTAACTACAGACAAATTTGATCTTATATTAAAAAATGAAGGTTATAAATCAATTTCATATACAAAACTTATTAAAAACAAAGTAAATATTAATGAGGTCTTAAAAACAATTAAATATGATTTAAAAAATATCAATCCTAACAAATTAAATAATACAGATGATGGTATAATATCCCTAAAAACCTCAAAAGATTTTAATTGTCAAAGCCCAGAATTAAAGTTTGTTACAAATAAATATTTGATTGAAATAGTTTCTAGGTACTTAAAATGTGTTCCTATACTAACTAATTTATCTATTTGGTATTCTCCAAATAATAAATTGTTTGAAGATAGTAGCCAGAAATATCACCTAGATCATGAGGACTATAAACAAGTAAAGGGATTTTTATTTATTGAGGATATTGATATAAATACCGGGCCTTTAACTGTTATAAATGCATCACAAAGCAGTAATATTCAAAAATTATTAAATTATGATATGACGAAATCAAACAAAAGAGTTGATGATAAAATTATTAAATCGTTAAAAGAAAAAAATATAATCATTAATGAAAATATAATGACTGGAAAATCTGGAGATTTATTATTATGTGACACAAGTAGTTGTTTTCATTTTGGATCTAGGTTAGGTAAAAATCCTAGAGTTATTCTTGCTTTTCAATATATAACTCCATTTGGTTTTTCTATGGATTGGGATTGGAAAAATTCTGAAAAACTTCCTTTTAAAGATTATAAATGTGACTCAAATTCTTTACTAGGAAAAGTACTTGGGAATAAAATTTAAATTAAATTTATGATTAAGTTTTTTTATATTAAATTGAGAAATTTTAAAAATAAAATAAGAAATTATTTTTTTCTTCGCAAATATAGAAAAGATACACCAGATAGTACTTGGAAATTTTATAATAAAATGAGATATATTTACAGAAATGAATTCAAGAAGAGAGAGAATTTTAGCAAAATTTTAAGTAACACGAAACATATTGATACTTTAACTAATAAAGGTTTTGTAATTCTTAAATTAAGTGATGTTTCTAAAAAAAAAGAATTTAATGATAAAATTTTAGAATTTAAAAAAAAATATAATGATATAGTTAAAGATCTAGAAAAAAATATACATAAAAAAAATTATTTAATTCAATATAATTTCGAATTTAACAAAGACATAAAAATTGTAGCTGACCCATTTGTTGATATAGCAACAAAATATTTAGGTACATTACCTATTCTTGACTCTTTTCAAATGTGGTTTTCACCAAATAAATCTTACGAATTGGAAGGTAGTAAGCTTTTGCATAGAGATCCTGAAGATTTCAAACAACTAAAGATATTTATACCGGTCGAAGAAATTCAAACAAATAATGGACCGTTAAATGTAATTGATAAAAAAGAAAGTAAACTATTGTATGAAGATTTAATGAAAAAAAAAATAATTTCACATAGAAATCAAAAAATTGAGGATAAATATGCGAGAAAATTAAACCTCACTAATCATAAAATATTATTAAAAAACAACGAATGTGCATTAGTTGATACGTGTGCTAGTTATCATTTTGGCAGCAGAAAGTCGTCAAAGCCAAGAAAGCTAATATTTTTACATTTTACAACTGCTTTTTCAGCTAAAACACCTATTTTTAGAAGTTATGACTCTGATAAGAAGTTTTCTCTAGATAAAGACAAGTTAGTTTATGGTTTACAAAAAAAAACAATTAATCACTATAGAAATAGAAAATATTTAAAAATTTAATAAATAAATGAATACAAATATAATTTTTTATAAGACCACAAAAAAAAATTTAACATTATAAAAAGTGACATCATTTTAATGTTTTATTTTACTGAAAAAAAATATTACAGCCCTAAAGCTCTTAAAATTTATAAAAAAATTGGACCATTATCAAACAGTATATCAGACAATGTTAAAGTTTTAATAGTAAGACTAAATTACAAAATAAATAAAAATTTCCTTAAAAATTTTAAAGGATTAAGATTTATAATATCTAATACTACAGGCTTAGACCACATTGAAAAAAAATTTTGTGATGATAACAATATTAAAATTATAAGCTTGAATAATGTAAAAGAAAAAATTCAAAATATATACACAACTGCAGACTTAACGATTGGTTTATTGATTAGCCTTGTTAGAAAAATAAATTTATCAAATCAATATATAGCCACACATAAAAAATTTGATAGATATAGATTTATAACTACTGATTTAAGAAAACTTACAGTTGGGATTATTGGTTATGGAAGATTAGGTAAGAAAATTGGAAAATACACAAGAATGTTAGGGATGAAAACCATAAGTTATGATATCAAAAATAAAAATCATCATATAAAAAAAATTATAAATAAATCTAATGTGATTGTAATTACAGCATCATCTTACGATGGTAGAAAAATATTAACGAAGGAACATCTTAAATCTTTAAAAAAAAATAGTTACATAGTTAACACTTCAAGGTATTTTTCTGTTGATGAAAATGAGATAATTAAAAAACTTCAGTCTAGAATTCTTCTAGGATATGCTACAGACAGTATAGATGGTGAACACGATAAAAACTTATACAGAAAGAATAAATTTATAAAACTTAGTAAAAAATATAATATTATAATAACACCTCATTTAGGTGGATTTACTTTTGAGTCATTAAATCGAACTGAGGAAATTTTGGCTAATTATTTCTTTAAGCATTTTAAAAATAAAATATGAAAGTTCTAATTATCATACCAGCAAGAAAAGGTTCCAAGGGTGTTAAAAACAAAAACTTTCTTAAAATTGATAAACATACTTTGCTTGAACATAGCTGTATTTTTTCAAAAAAATTAATTTTTGCCAAAAAAATAATTGTAAGTTCTGATTCTACTATCGCAAAAAAAACAGCAAAAAAATTTGATTTATTTTTTTCAAAAAGACCAAAAAAACTTGCATCAGATAATTCATTAATGATTGATTTAATTAAATTTGAGTTGAAAAAAAATATTGATTTTACTCATATTTTAATTTTACAACCATCGTGTCCATTTAGGCAAAAAAAATACTTTTTTGATGCATATAAAAAATTAAAAAATAAGAAAATTGATACAGCTATTACTGTTATCAAGCTTGATAATCATCCAAGTAGAATGATGATTAAAAAAGGAAATTTGTTTAAACCTTATGATGGAGCTTTTAATTTTAGAAATAGACAAAATCTCGATGATGTGTTTTTAAGATCAGGATCGATGTATTTTTTTGAAATTAAAAATATTAAGAAATATGGATCAATTTTTGGTAAAAAAGTTTTTGGTTATGAGGTAAAAAATAAATATTCAATAAATATTGATACAAAAAAAGATTTTAAACTAGCTCAATTAGCTTAATTTATGTGTTCTCAATTTTCATGAGCGAAAAAGTAAAATTTAAATTTTTATTTACTTACCTAATAGTTAAAACTAAAAGACTTTAAATGTTTTTAAAAAGAAGATCCTATTTTGAAAAATATGATAAAATTCTTTATTTACCAATAGAGATTCACTCTAGAGAATTTCATGCAAAATTACATTTAGCTTTTCAGGCATCACAAAAAGGATGGATTGTACTAATTGGGCCAGAGTATGATGTTAATAAATTAGCCAAATATATGCCTCCAGGGGTTTATTTTGGTAATGGGTTTCATAATAAAGCTACAAAAATTTCAAAAATTTTAAAAAAATCTGGACATTCTATAATATTACAAGATGAAGAAGGCTTAGTTAGGTGGTCACCAGATCTTTATAAAGAATACAGAATTAATCCAAAAATTTATAAGTATACTGATCACTTTTTATGTTGGGGTGAGGAAGATAAAGCAATAATAGAAAGTGCTTTTAAAACAAATATAAAAGCTTCAGCTATTGGAAATCTTAGATTTGATTTACTTAGTAGAGATTTAAGAAAAGTTTTTTTAAAAAATGTAAATGATATTAAAAATGAAAATGGAGAATTTATTCTTATAAACGGAAATTTTGGGCGCACTAATCACATAAATGGTGAAGCTTACTACATTAATGATATAAAGTTGAGAGGTTGGCTTGATACTCCCTCAAAAAAAAAATACCAGTTTCAAGGTATTGAATTTCAAAAAAAAATTTTTGAAAAAATGATTGAATTGTCAATTGATATCGCTAAATCAGGTCAAAAAGTTGTAGTTAGACCTCATCCCTCTGAAAACATTGAAGTTTGGAGGAATAAAACAAGAAATTATTCTAAGAATATAAAGATTATTAGATCTGGAAATGTAATACCTTGGTTGATGGCTTCAAAATTTGTTATACATAATGGGTGTGGTACTGCAATCGAAGGTTTATTACTAAATAAAAAAATAATATCTTATCGTCCATTTAAAAACCAGAAAGTCGAAACCTATTTGCCAAATGCAGTAAGTTTTTGTCTTGAAACTAAAAATGAAGTTTTAAATTATATAAAAGATTTTACAGAAGACCAGTCTAAAGATACAAAAAAAGAAACTTTTGTTGTTTTAGAAAATTATTTAAAAAAAAATAATAGAGAGGAAGACGCCAGTACTAGAATAATTAATTTGATCGAAAAATTATCAAATCAAAAAAAAGTAAAAATATTAAATTCTTATTTAAGTAATTTAAAAATAGAAATGTCATTATTCAAATCTGTAATAAGTAGAATTATATTTAGAAAAAATTTTTTATATTTAAAAAAAAAATGTCCTGAATTAAATATTAAACAAGTAAATGACATTTTGGATTTTTTTTTAGCTAATAGCAATAGCCAAAGTAAAGTTGAAACATTTAATTTAACTAAGCATAGTATTGTTATTTCAAATAAGGTTCTTTAAGGTTGGAGGCGTTAATTTGAATATAAGTAAAATAATAGAAACAACTAATCAGTTTATTGATAAACTAGAAACTCCAGATGGATTTAAATTGTTTGAAAGATCAGAAATTTCTCCGTTCGCAAGATGTTTTGTAATATTTAACAAGTCACTCACAAAACAATATAATTGGCTCGAGGAAAGAAAACAGTTTTTGATTAAAGATTTAAACATCGATCTTCACATACTGTACAAGGAAAAGGTTGAAAATAAAATCGAATGGAGAGACGACAAATCCTTTCTTCAACTTTTCTGTTTCACTCTTAGTTCACTAAATATTTTAAATGGCAAACTCACGGACCAAAATTTGGAAATATTGAAAAAAATTTTAGACACCGATTTTAAAAAAAATTTAGAGAAAAAAGGAGTTCATAGAGGAACTGCTAAAAGTGGAAATCATTCTATGTTTTTTGCAATTTTTAATATTTATGCAAATAATTATTTAAATATTGATAGAACTAAACAAATTAAAGATTGGTTGGAATTTAATAGTAACACAATAAATTCCAATGGTTTTTGGGGAAAAAAAGTTTATATGGATTACTTACAATTTCAAAATGGATATCATCAATATGAAATCTTTGAATATTTAGAATTTAATAAAGTTTCATGGAACAATGCTGCAAGAAAGACACTTTTAATGTCAGATAAACTCGGGCATTTTGCTCCATGGCCTGGAGGTGGAGCATGTTATGACTATGATGCTATTTTTATGTTAACTAGTAAATTTGTTAATGATTTCGGTCAGCAAAATGTTTTAAAAAAAACATTAAATAGCATTATTGATGAGCAGAATGATGACGGTGGATTTTGTGAGTCAAAATACCTGAGAAGAAACGTTTTAATTAAATTTATTAATATGATTAATCACATTATATTTCAGCCTAAGCATGTTAAGCTTCGATCTATATTGATTAATTTGAACCTTTTGCGATATAAAAATAGAAATATTATTACTTATTGGACACCGACAGATAGAAGGTGGGATGAGTCAAATGCATGGGATACATTCTTTAGATTATCCACTATTTTTAGGATTTGCAATCGTCTTAACTTAGATGAAAAAAATCTATTTAAGATTAATAAATTTCCAGGAATAGGTTAAAAAATTAAATATGTAAATGAGAATACTATACATATCAAAATCTATAATTCCATCTAGATCTGCAAATAGCATACATGTAATGAAAATGTGCCAAGCATTTTCTGATAATGGACACGAGGTCATTTTAATTGCTCCTGATATTAAAAATAAATATGAAAAAGGTATAGAAGATATTTTTGAATACTATGGAGTACAAAAGAACTTTGAGATCAAGAAGCTTTGGCATCCAAATTCCAAATTAGGAGCTATTATTTATACATTTTTTATATTTGTTTACTTACTTTCAAATAACTTTGACTTGGTTTATGGAAGGTTTCTTCATGGATGTTATATAGCTTCTTTACTAAAAAAAAAAGTAATTTTTGAACTTCATGAGGTTATTTCAGAAATTAAAGATCATAGAAATATAGTTTTTAAAAAGCTCTTAAAAAGCAAATACTTAAAAAAATTAATTGTCATATCTCAAGCATTAAAAAATATATATCTAGAAAAAAAGTACCTTAATAAAATTGAAATACAAGTCGCTCATGATGGTGCTGATGAAATAAAAAATTTTCACTCAAAAATTGAGCTATTAGGATATCAAGAAAAATTAAAAGTTGGCTATGTAGGGCATTTATATAAAGGAAGAGGTATAGAAACAATTATTGAATGTGCTAGAAATATAAAAGATATGACATTTCATCTTGTTGGTGGATTGAAAGAAGATATTGAATTTTGGAAAAGTTATTCAAATAAATTAAGAATAGATAATATATACTTTTATGGATTTGTGTCTCCTAAAGAGTCAGTGAAATATAGAAATTCCTTTGATATCCTTTTAGCTCCATATGAGAAAAAAGTATCAATATCAGGAAATTCGGTTTCTGATACTGGAAAATTTATGTCTCCACTAAAAATTTTTGAGTATATGTCACATAAAAAAGCAATTATCGCATCTGACTTACCTGTAATAAGAGAAGTATTAAATGAGAGAAATTCAGTATTAGTTAAAAGTGATGATATTAATTTGTGGATTAATGCTATTAAAAAGTTAAAAGATTTAAAAAATCGAGAGCTAATAGGCAATCAAGCATTAAGAGATTTTTACAGTTATACTTGGAAAAATAGAGCTTACCTAGTAATGAACTAAAAAATTATATTTCTTTTAATTTTTAGTATATTTTATAATACATGAAATCAAATTTAAAAAAAAAAAATAAGATTCCTTTTTCTACAATTGAGAACAGAAAAATTAGAGCAGCTATTGTAGGATGTGGTCGTATTTCTAAAAAACATTTTGAAGCCATAGAGAAACATAAAGAAAATATAGAATTACTAGCTATATGTGAAATTGAATTACAAATTCTTAATGAATATAAAACAAAATACAATGTAAAAGGTTATCATGATTTGAATGATATGCTGAAAAATGAGAATTTAGATTTAGTGATATTGTGTACACCAAGTGGTATACATTCAAAACAAGCAGAACTATGTGCTGAAAATCAAGTAAATGTTATAACTGAAAAACCAATGGCTACAAAGTGGAGTGACGGTTTAAAAATGGTCAAGGTTTGTGAAAAAGCAAATGTAAGACTGTTTGTGGTAAAGCAAAATCGAAATAACTCAACACTTCAATTACTCAAAAGGGCAATAAAAGAAAATAGATTTGGCAAAATACATATGGTCCACTTAAATGTTTTTTGGACACGCCCCCAGAAGTACTATGACCAAGCACCATGGAGAGGCACTCGGGCACTAGATGGCGGCGCTCTTATGAATCAAGCTTCACATTATGTTGATCTATTAGATTGGTTAATTGGTCCAATAGATAGAGTTCAAGCGATGACAAGCACCAGTCGAAATATTGAAGTTGAAGATACCGGTGTACTTAATATTAAATGGTTAAATGGTGCTACAGGATCAATGAGTGTCACAATGTTAACTTTTCCAAAAAATTTAGAGGCCAGTATTACTGTTCTAGGAGAAAAAGGTACTGTACGGATTGGAGGAGTAGCTGTTAATAATATTCAACATTGGGAATTTGATGAACCTAAGGATTATGATGGCTCAATTAAAGAGGTAAATTATGAAACATCTTCAGTTTATGGTTTTGGCCATCTGAATTATTACAATAATGTTATTGAAGTTTTACGTGGAAAAGCTGAACCGGAGACAGATGGGAAAGAAGGTTTAAAATCCTTAGAAGTTTTAATAGCAGCATATTTATCAGCTAAAAGTGGTAAAACCATCTCACTTCCTTTATAGTGTAAATATGAAATACCAAGTGCATGAAACTGCAATAATAGATGATGGTGCAAAAATTGGAGATCGCAGTAAAATATGGCAATGGGTGCATGTTTGCGGAGGGGCTAAAATCGGGTCCGAAGTATCGCTTGGTCAAAACGTTTATATTGGTAACAATGTTATAATTGGTAATCAATGTAAAATACAAAATAATGTTTCGATTTATGAAAATGTATGTTTAGAAGAGGGTGTGTTTTGTGGCCCCAGTATGGTCTTTACCAATGTTTATAATCCACGTGCATTAATTGAACGTAAAAATGAATTTAAAGATACGCTAGTAAAAAAGGGAGCAACATTAGGTGCTAATTGCACAATTGTTTGTGGTGTTGAAATTGGTGAATTTGCTTTTATAGGAGCTGGTGCTGTAATTAACAAGGATGTGCCTTCATTTGCATTAATGGTAGGAGTGCCCGCAAGAAGAATTGGTTGGATGAGTGAGTATGGTGAAAAATTAGATTTACCCATCAAAGGTTATGCTAGTACAATTTGCAAACACACTGGTAAAAAATATCAATTAAAAGATTCTGCAGTCTCTTTAATGTTTTAAAAATGCATATTGATTTTGCCAATCTAAATTTACAGTATAAAAAATATAAAAATGATATTGATTCAAGAGTTCAAAAAGTTCTAAATAAATCAAAATATATATTAGGTGAAGAAGTCTACGAACTTGAAAAAAATTTAGAAAAATTTACTGGCTCAAAGTATGCTATTACCTGTTCATCAGGAACAGATGCCCTTTTACTTGCAATGATGGCAATGGAGATTCAGCCTGGTGATGAAATAATTACCACTCCTTTTACGTGGATATCTACTGCAGAAACAATAAGTTTGTTAAAAGCAAAACCTGTATTTGTAGATATTGAGTCAGATACTTTCAATATTGATGTAAAGTTAATTGAGCCAGCAATAACCAAAAATACAAAAATTATCATGCCTGTAAATCTTTTTGGTCAACCTTCAGATATAGATGCTATTCAAGCTATTGCTGACAAACATAATTTAAAAGTAATAATAGATGGTGCTCAAAGTTTTGGTTCAACTTATGGTAACAAGAAAGACAGTAATCTTGGTGATATTTCCATCACTAGTTTTTATCCCACTAAACCTCTTGGATGTTACGGTGATGGTGGTGCAGTTTTTACAAACAATGATGATTATGCTGACAGAATAAAAATGTTGCGAGTTCATGGTCAGGATAAACGTAATTACCATAAATACATTGGAATAGGAGGGAGACTGGACACTATACAGGCAGCAGTTCTGCTAGCTAAAATTTTATATTTACCTCAAGAAATATTAAATCGAAAAAAAATAGCACAGCGTTACTCAGATTCACTAAAGAATACTTTAATTACACCAACTATTAAACCAAACAGATCATCAGTTTGGGCCCAGTATACAGTTAGAGTTAATAATAGAGATGCACTACAGTCTATTTTAAAAGATAATGGTATTCCCACGGCAATATTTTATCCATTACCATTACATATCCAAGAATGTTTTAAATATTTAAATTATAAAAAAAATGATTTTTTTAACTCTGAAAAGGCTGCAGTAGAAGTGATGAGTCTACCTATGAATCCATTTATGACCAATGAACAAGTTGATTATATTGTATCAAAAATTAAAGAAAATATTGATTTAAAATTTATAACTGCATGAAAAATTTTATTCGTTTCCTAAACCATAGTTGCATTCAAATTAAAGGAATAGATACAACAATTCTTTGTGATCCATGGTTTGAAGGAAGTGCATTTGGTAATGGTTGGTCGTTACTTCATGACAATTCACACAACATTAATAATCTCAAATTTGATTATATTTGGATATCACATGAGCATCCAGATCATTTTTCTTTACCGACGATAAACAAACTTAAGGGATCAAAAAAATTTCTTTATCAAAAAACAATAGATAAGAAAGTAAAGTTTTTTTTAGAAAAAAAAGGACACGAAGTAATTGAACTTCCAAATAAAATTCCAAAAAAAGTAGGAGATTTACTTTTGACTAGCGTAGTATGTGATGGTTATGACTCAAGTTTAATAGTCAAGTTTCAAGATGGTAAAGTTGCAATTAATATCAATGATGCAAGAGTTGATTTAAATGGACACATTGAAAAAGACATAATACCTGTCTTAAAAAGTGATAGAGTGGATCTACTCATGTTTCAGTTTAGTTACGCAAATTGGGCCGGAAATCCAGGTGACTTTAATATTGCCAAACACCAACAATATTTGGTGGATAAAAAAAATGATTATGCAATTTCTAAGCTATCACCTAAAATGATAATGCCATTTGCTAGTTTTATATATTATTCGAATGAAGAAAATTTTTATTGGAATGAAAATAGTTGGCTACAACACATTTATTTAAAATATAACAGCTCAAAGTTAAAGTTATTAATCCCAAAACCAAACCAAACTATTGAGATGACTGAAATAGATAATAAGAATTTCTCAAAGGAAAATTTAGATTCATTATATTTTTGGCAAAATCTGCAAAATAAAATTGAAAAAAAATATTTTACAAAAAGTTTTACAATTGATGAAATAAAAGAACAATATAATATTTTTTTAGATAAGCTACATAAACAGAATTCCATTTTTACTTTAGCAAATAAAAATGAAAATTTTTTTCTTCAATTCAAAATTATAGATCTAGACATTTTTGTCAAAGTAGGTTTGTTGAAAAAAAGTTTTATTGTTCTTGCCGATCATAAAAACGAAATTGTTTCAGAAATTACATCAGAAATATTTTTTTTATTATTTAGTCAACTTTTTGCAAGAGGAACAGTATTAGTAAATAGTCGTATAAAATTTAATTACGATCTTGCTCATAGATTTTTTTTATTTTTTCTTATTCCATATGCTAATAATATTGGACTAAAATTTGATAGTCCTGATGAGAATTTTAAACGAATGATTAAGTCAATTCCTCATTTGTCTGTTATGAAAAGTATTACTTATTTTAACAAAGAATCTGATCTGAATATGAACAAGGATATAAATAATTTGTTAAGTTTTTTTCAAGAAACAAGAGATAAATTATCTCAATAAAAAAAATTTAGTTTTTTTTTAGAAATTTAATGTAAGTAACATTATACTTTAATTAATTTAATTTAATTTAACAAAATTTAAATGACAAATAACTTAAAAAACTCAAAAGTTTTAGTTATAGGCGCTGCTGGATTTATAGGAGGTTTTTTAGTAAGAGAAATTTTAAAAGAGCCTGTAAAAGAGGTGATTTTGTACGATAACTTTACTCGTGGAAACCTAGATAACATTAAAAGTAGTTTAGAGGATTCAAGGTGTAACATTTTTCCTTATGGTGGGGATATTAGGGAAACTGATATTTTAAATAATGCTATGGAGGGAGTTGATTATGTATTCCATCTTGCTGCCATGTGGCTTTTACATTGTAAAAATTTTCCTAGAACCGCATTTGATGTGAATATAGCAGGTACATTTAATGTATTGGAAGCTTGTGTAAAACATAAAGTAAAAAAATTGATTTACAGCTCATCAGCTTCAGTTTATGGAAATGCACTAGAGGTACCAATGAAAGAAAATCACCCATTTAATAATAAAAATTTTTATGGAGCAACTAAAATAGCAGGGGAAGCTATGTGTACCGCATATAACGATAGGTATGGATTAGAAATAGTAGGTTTAAGATATATGAACGTTTATGGACCAGGACAAGATCAGCATGCTGTCTATAGTGGTGTTGTGCCAATTGTATTAAATAAAATAGATAGAAATGAGGCACCTACAGTTAATGGTGACGGAACTCAAGCATATGATTTTATTTATGTAGAAGATGTAGCGAGATCAAACATTGATGCAGTTAAGTCAAATATTAAATATGGTTTCTACAATATCGGAACGGAGGTGCAAACAACTATTAAAGAACTTTGTAATACAATTTTAAAACTAAAAAATTCAAATTTAAAAATAAATTACATGCCTTACAATGCTAATGATGCAAGACAATTTGTTCAAAATAGAATTGGCTCAAGTGAAAAAGCCAATAAAGAAATTGGATTTAAATATGAATACTCATTAGAAGATGGATTGAAAAAATTAATTGAGTGGAGAAAAAAAAAGGGAATTACAGGTCAATTAAAATGAAAATGAATATTCCAATTACAAAAGCAATTTTAGGAGATGAGGAAAAAATTGCTATAACAAAACCTCTTGACACTGGATGGATAGTCCAGGGTCCATATGTTTCCAAATTTCAGGAATTATTTAGAGATTTTACCAAAAGTAAGTATGCACATGCTACAACAAATTGTACTACAGCACTTCATCTTGGACTCGAAGCAATGGGTATTACAAAAGGTGATAAGGTAATTGTACCATCCTTTACATGGGTATCGAGTGCAAATGCTGTTGAGTATACTGGCGCAGAGGTTTTATTTTGTGATATAGATTTGAAAACTTTTAATATTGATGAAACAAAGCTAGAAAGACTTTTAGAAGGTGATAATTCCGTTAAAGCTATAATGCCTGTAAATTTGTTTGGCCTTTGCGCAAATTTGCCATTTATTATGAAATTGGCTAGGAAACATAAGCTAAGAGTAATTGAAGACTCTGCATGTGGCTTTGATAGTTGGATAGATGATAAACACTCGGGTACTTTTGGAGATTGTGGATGTTTTTCTTTTCATCCAAGAAAATCTATAACAACTGGTGAGGGTGGAATGTTAATCACAGATGATAAAAATATTGCAAACAAAGTATCTCAACTCAAGGATCATGGAGCTGATAAATCAGACTTTACCCGTCACAATCAAAAACTTAGTTTTTTTCTACCTAATTTTTCAGTTAAAGGATTTAATTATCGTATGACAGATATTCAGGGTGCTCTTGGTGTATCTCAAATGAATAAAAAAAATCTTATTATGGATGGTAGAAGAAAGATTGCAAAAAAATATAATGAGGCACTCTCTAATTTACCTAAGCTTTTAACACCATATGTTCCAAAAGGTTATAAACATGGATATCAAAATTATACATGTATATTTACTGATGGTGAAGATATATCAAAGTTAGATAAAGAAAAAATAGATAGAATAAATAGGAAAAGAAATATCTTTATGGAAAAACTCGAAGCAATGACGATTGCAACTAGACAAGGAACACATGCTATCCATACGCTTAGTTATTATAAAAATAAATATAATTTAAAAGATGAGGATTTTTTAATAAGTTATGCTGCTGATAGACTTTCTGTTGCTCTACCTGTCTACGCTAATATGAATGCTAATGAATTTGATTATGTAATTTCAAATATTAAAGATGCTTTAAAATAAATGTGTGGCATAGCAGGTGTATTATCCTTAATTAAAAAATCTATTAAGGTAGATTATACAAAACCTATGTTGGATAAAATTGCTCATAGGGGACCAGATGATGCAGGATATTTATATTTTAGTACAGGTTCTAAAGATACAAAAAAAAAAATCATTCTATAAAAATCTTACAGATGAAAAGTTTCAAAATATAAAAAATAAACTTCCTATTTATGAGTCAAAATTAATTCAAAAAGACTTACACAATCAAGAATATGATCTCTATATGGGTCATAGAAGATTATCAATTCTTGATATTACTTATGCTGGTCACCAACCAATGTCTGATAAATCTAAAAATATATGGATTAGCTTTAATGGCGAAATATATAATTTTAAAGAACTCAAATTAGAGCTTCAAAAAAAAGGATATACTTTCAATAGTAAAACAGACACCGAAGTAATCATATATTCTTATCTAGAATGGGGTATTAATTGTATTAGAAAATTTAATGGAATGTTTGCTTTTTCTTTGTACGATAATTTAAGAAAAAAGTTTTTCCTTTGTCGTGATCGATATGGTATTAAACCTGTTTATTATCATATTACTAATGACAAAACCTTTATTTACGGAAGTGAAATAAAATCTATCTTAGAATACAAAGATTATAAAAGTCAAATTGATAAAGAAGCTTTACTAGAATACTTTACTTTCCAAAATATATTTACAAACAAAACACTTAATAAAAATATACATATACTAGAGGCTGGAAATTATTTTGAAATAGATTTACAGACTAAAAATTTTAAAAAAAAGAAATATTGGGATTTTGATTTTAATAAAAAAGAGAATATTAAAGATGAGAGAGAATACATAGAAGAGTTAGAAAGATTATGTTTACAAGCAGTTAAAAGACAATTGATATCTGACGTCCCAATTGGAAGTTATTTAAGTGGAGGTATAGATAGTAGTTCTATTGTGGCAATTGCATCTAAATATTTTAAAGGTTCAAATAATAATTTAAAAACATTTACAGTTGGTTTTGATTTATCATCAGCAAGTGGATTAGAATTAAGTTTTGACGAAAGAGAAAAAGCTAGATTTGTCTCAAATGAATTTAAAACCAAACATTATGAAATGGTTCTTAAAAGTGGAGACATGAAAAAATGTCTGACAAACTTCACATATCATTTAGAAGAACCTAGAGTTGGGCAGAGCTATCCAAATTATTATGCTGCAAAACTTGCTTCAAGACAAGTGAAGGTTGTTTTAAATGGAACAGGTGGTGATGAGCTTTTTGCTGGGTATCCATGGCGATATTATAGAGCCTCAAAAAATAAAAATTTTGAAGATTATATTGATAAGTATTATCATTTTTGGCAAAGACTGATTCCAAATAGAGAATTAAATAATTTATTTTCTCCTATATCAGCAAATATAAAGAACATTTGGACAAGAGATATATTTAAAAATATATTTAAAAAACCATCATTATACAAAACACCCGAAGAATATCTTAATCAGTCTTTATACTTTGAGGCTAAAACATTTTTACATGGTTTGCTTGTAGTAGAAGATAAACTATCTATGGCTCATAGTGTAGAGTCTAGAGTGCCCTTTTTAGACAACGACCTTGTAGATTTTGCACAAAAAATTCCTATAAAATATAAATTAAACAATCTTGATAAAATTATTAAGATGGATGAGAATAAAATAGAAAAATTTACCAAAACCAATGATGGTAAATTAATTTTACGTAAAAGTATGAGGAAACATATACCGGAGGAAATTTATAAAGCAGTTAAACAAGGTTTTAGCTCACCTGATGGAAGTTGGTTTAAAGGAGAAAGTATAGAATTTGTTAGAAAAAAACTATTAAGTGATAATGCAAATATTTATGAATTTATGGATAAAGAGGCTGTAAAAAGAATAATAAATGAACATTTAACTGGAAAAAAAAATAGAAGGCTTTTTATATGGTCACTATTAAATTTTGAAAGTTGGAAAACTATTTATGGTTAATCTGTCTTTTGCTTTTTTTGGATGTACGAATTATAGTAAAGAGTTGCTATTATTCCTAATAAATAAAAAATTCAGACCTAAAGCAATATTCTCATCACCTTCAAATTTTACTATTTCATATAGTGACAAAAAAGTTAAAAATTTTAATTACGCTAATTTAAGAGAAATTGCGGATAAAAATAATATACCCTTTTATGAAATAGACTCAGTTGATGGCAAAAGAACTAAAGATTTTATTTCGGTAATAAAAAAGTTAGATTTGGACTTAATGCTTATTTTAGGATGGTTTTATAAAGTTCCAAAATCTATAAGAGATTTAAGTAAACTTGGAGCATGGGGCATACATGCCTCACTGCTGCCAAAGTATGCAGGAGGCTCACCTTTAACATGGGCTATAATTAATGGTGAAAAGCACACAGGAATTACACTTTTTAGACTAGACGATGGTATAGATAACGGAGACATAATTTCTCAAAAAAAATTTTCAATAGAAGATCAGGATACAATTAAAGAAGTCTATGAAAAAGCAACCAATTTGTCTAAAGAGGTTCTGTTAAATGCATTACAGAATAAAAATAATATTAATTTTACCTCTCAGGATAAAAGTAAAATAGAAGTTTATCCCCAAAGAAAACCTGAAGACGGTGAGATCAGTCTAAAAAAAACAGCAGAAGAAATATATAATTTTATAAGAGCTCAATCTAGTCCTTATCCTGGAGCATATATAAAAACAAAAGATGGAAAAAAAATAATAATTGAAAAAGTAAGAATAGAATAAATTGAAAAAAAAAGTTTATCATGGCCCAATAAATATTGGTGGTATTGGAGGATATATATCTCAGTATTTACGGTTGAGGGGATATATTTCAGACTTTATTGTTTGGAGTGATTTTACTATGAGAAATAATCACGACTATAATTTACATATAGAAAGATATAATTTTTTTAAAAAAATTTACATTATAATTAAAAACTTTTTTAAAGTTTTAATAAAATATAATATTTTACATTTTTATGCTGGTAAAACATTATTACCCTATGGACTTGATTTACCATTTTTAAAATTATTTAGAAGAAAAATTATAATGACTTACTGTGGTTCAGAGTCGAGGCTAATAAATTATATTGAAATTAATAGAAATCCATATGCACATTTATTGAAATTTGGATTAAATAATCCAAAGTATGATTTTAAAAAAAAAATAATGATTAAATGGCAAAGCTTATGGTGTGATAAAATTTTAGCACCAAGAGATATTTATAAAAATGCTATTTATGCAGCAAATAAAAACAAAGTATTAGAAAAGCCTTGGATACACAATCTTGGATTTAACATAGATAACTTGGCTAGTGAGGTAAAAACAAATAAAATTCCAAATATAATTCATGCACCTAGTAATAAAGATATTAAAGGTACAAAATATATTGAAGATGCAATAAACAATTTAAAAAAAAAAGGTTATAATTTTAAGTATGAAAGAATAGAAAAATTATCAAATAATGTTGCTCAAAAAAAAATTAAAAATGCAGACATTATTGTCGACCAACTTTTAATTGGTAGTTTTGGTACTCTGGCGGTCGAAGGAATGGGTTATGGAAAACCTGTAATATGTTATTTGCTTAAAGATATAAAAGAAGATTTTTTTTCTGATTGTCCAATTTATGTTGCAAATATAGATAATATTGAACAAAAATTAAAGACCTTGGTAATAAATAAATATTTGAGGATCGAACTTGGGCAAAAAGGAGTAGAGTTTGTAAAAAAATACTTTGATAATAAAAAAATTCTTAAAGAAATGGAAAAAATTTATGAAGAATTATAATTCAAAGTGGAAACTTACAAAAGTCTATAAAAATTTATTTGAAGAATTGAGTAATAGAGATAAATACGAGTGTCGTACAGTTTATGAGCATTATGTAGTTCATGAAAGCAAACCAATCAAAGATAAGATAATTGTAATTCTCAGAGTCGATGTTGATAATGGCTTTCATCTAACCGAACCATTAGTAAATTATATGAATGATTATGGATTAAAAGCAAGTCATTATTTTTTAACTCACCCAGATCGTTATTACGATTTATGGAAATCTGATATACCAAAAAATACTTTGAAAATGGGTCATGAGGTAGGACTTCATTCAGATCATTATTACGATCAGTTAGAATTAGGAATTGATGGTTTAACCACTTTGAAAAATGATATTAAAAGATTATCCAGCTTAATTGGTGAGCCAATAAAGGGAATGGTCCACCATGGTCATCCAGCCATAAATGCAAAAGGTACAACTAATTGGGAATTAACCAAAGAATTAAATTCCTTTGAACTTGGATTGGAATATCATGACGGTTTAAGATCTTGTTATATAGATCCTAAAACTGAAAGATGGAAACCAAAATGTGATTTTAGGTTATCAGATTATTTGGGCCTTCCATCATCTTTAGGGTGGAATTATTTACCCAATTATCCACTTTCTAAACTTAAAAAATTTGGAAAAAAAGGTGCGATTTTTCATATAGGATTTCACACTTTAAATGCATTTGAAAATTATTGGGAAAGTTGGGATTTCAAATATGGAGAAAAGGTTTTTCCAAAAGAAACAAAGCAAACTTTTTGGAAAAAAAAGATTTATATATCATTTAGATACTTAATTTATATAAATTTGATTAATTTTTTAGAATATATAGGAGTAAGAAATATAATTAAAAAAATTTTAACAAGTCATAGATAAAGTATATGAGAATAAAATTATTTTTTATAATAATAGCCTTGTTATCTTTTTTGTTGGGGATCTTTGTTTCAATTAATAGTTTGTTTCCATTCAATCATCTAAACTACTTAAATAATTTTTCAAATAAAATTTTTAAAACAAAAGGTGATAATTTTTCATCAATTAAAGAGATTGGTAAATATGCTTTTGGCAGTGAGCTTATAAATAAAAAATATTTGATAAATAAATCTATAAATTCTGTTGAGGAAATAAATCAAAGTATTCAAAATTTTTCTTATCCAATTGAAATGTTATGGAATTTTGAAAATAGAAACAAAAATTATGAAATAAGTCAAACTAATTTGGAGAATACTTATAAATTAAAAGCTGAAACGAATAATGAAATTATAGAGAGCTTTGCTCACAAAATTTCAAATGGAAATAGAAAAGCAATATTATTTATACCTGATGGCACCAGTAACTTGTCTTTTAAAATTTTAAAAAAAATTAAGAATAAAATTGGTAATTTAAATTATTTAAAAGAAGAATTTGACATTTTTTTATATATCAGACCAAATAATGGTGTAAGAGCAATACATAATGGAAATAAAAAATTAAATCTGAATCATTTAGGTGGTTGGATGATTAATAGTGGTTATTCATTTACTTCATCATATCTTTTAGAAACATTTTTTTGGACTGAATATTTGAAATCTAATTATGAAACGGTAGCTGTAATTGGTTTTAGCCAAGGAGGTATGGCAGGTTTATATAATTGTTTATTCACTAACCCAGATCGTTGTGTTGTTGCTTCAGGATATTCTGTTTTAAATCATAAGTATTCATGGAATGAGATTGGTGGTTTTATTATTCCAAATATTAATGAAAAGATTGATAAAAACTTTATTGAGGAAAATATTTCTAAAAATAAGACTAAATATATGTTTTCATGGGGAATTGGAGAAAAAGGACAATATTTAATAGAAGCTAATTTAAAGTTGACTTGTAAAAACTTTAAAGATTTAAACATTGATTGTATTATTCATGATGGTGGACATGAATTGCCAAAATCAGAAATTGTTAAATTTTTAAATGAATAAACAATTAAAAAAAATAGTTAAATTATTTCTTAAAATTATTTTTAACATTTTAGCTATATTTGTTATGGCTATTGGTTGGATATTTGTGTCTAAAAAAAAAAATAAAGAACCAGATACTTCCTGGGAAACTGGTAGAAAAGAAATATATGATTATGGAATTGAATATTGGGAGAATAAAATAGACAAGCTTGATCTTAGAAAAAAAGGAATAGATGTTCTGGAGGTTGGATCAGGTAACGGACAATGGTTAATCGCTTTTTCAAAATTTGCAAATCATGTTGAAGGTATTGAGCCTGTCAAAGAAATTTTAGAATATTCTTTACAAAAGTTTAAGGAATATGATGTTGAAAAAAAAAATAAAGGTGACCCAAGCATTTTCAGATAAACTTCCTCAAGAAGATAGATCTTTTGATTTAATATTTTGTGCAGGAGTATTTATGTTTACTAGGCAAAAAGAAACGTTAAAGGAATTTTACAGAGTGTTAAAGGATGATGGTAAAGCTACTATAGTTGTGAATGGATTGGGATATTATATAATGAGATTAATTGAGGGTATGTCATATTTATCATTAAAGAAAACGAAACTTGGTTTATCAGTAATTTTTAATACAATTTTTAAATGGATTTTTAAAAAACAAATAGGCACAAGTGCAGTATCTTATAATGAAATGCAAAAAATGATTGAAGAGTCGGAATTAAACATTGTAAATGCTCAAATATGGCTTGATCAGGAAAAATATCCTTTTGAACATTTTGGATTTGTGACATCATATGCGTTTACAATAAAAAAAGTAATATAGTTTGACTAAAAAAGTTATTTGGTATTTTTCTCCAAGCTTATTAAGTGGAGTCCTTGGAGTAGCATCTTTATATCTACTTACTTCTTATCTTAATGTTAATCAGTTTGGGCAAATTGAACTTTTTTTGGTTATATTGTTGGCTCTAAAATATATTTTGGGTTTTGGATGGGACTCCTCTTTAATAAGATTTTATAACGATAAAAATGAAAATAAATATGACATTGCCTCATCTATTTTTATTTTTAGAGCTGTATTACATATATTAGCTATTATACTTTTTTATTTTTTTTCAGATTTTTTTCTTTCCTTACTCAAAATTGATAAAAATTTCTTAGATTTATTTTGGATAATTTTAGCAATATTTATTTTAGAAGATTATTTATCTTTTTTTATACTTATTTTCCGATCAGAGAATCAAGCTAAGAGTTTTGGGATATTACAAATTTCTCAACATATCTTGATATTTATACTTTTAGTTATATTTATTCTTAATCTAGACTTAAAAATTTATGCTCTTTTTTATAGTTACTTTTTTGCAAAAATTATAATTTTACTTATTGCAATAGTTAAATACAAAAAATATTTATTAAAAAAGCAAAAATTAGATGTCTTTATAAATATTAAGAAATCATTTAATTTTGGATTTCCACTTGTTTTTGCAGCAATATCTTTTTTTGTTATTAATTTTTCAGATAGATATATGTTAAACCTTTTATTAGAAGAAAATTTAGCACTTAAAGAAATTGGTTTTTACTCATTTTACACCAAAATAGCCACGTCATTTTTGATGTTTTTAATAATTTTTAGGATGATTTGGTCACCATTAGTAATTAAATATTATAAATATATTAATTATAAAAAAAATTTTTAAATATTTAGTACTATTCTTTGTTACACTATCTATAAGTATTGCATTATTTGTAAGTCTATTTAGCTATGAGATATTAAGTATATTTAGTGGAAATGACGACTATTTACTTAAACACAATTCTCTAGCTTTAGTTTTTATAACACAAATTTTAATTCTCTTAGGTGATTACACTCCGATTGGTATAGATATTAAAAAAAAAACTATTTATAGATCTATTTTTGCAACTTTATTTGCAATTGTTAACATAATACTGAATTATTTATTTATCCCATTATATATGCTGGAAGGTGCATTAATTGCATCAATTTTATCAATGCTAGGCTACGTAGTTTTGATTAATGTTTTATCATATAAACTTTATAAGTTGAGTTTAAACTATTTTGAATTTTTAGTTGGATTGATACCTTTAATAGGAATGTATTATTTCTCAGAAATAGATTTTATAGATAGAATTTATATTTTTTTGATATTTGGTGTTTTAATTGGTTTTTATATTAAAAAAAATTTTGAAAATTTTAAACTTTGCTTTATCACTTTAAAGAAGAATAAAATTTTATAATTAATTTTAAATTCAAAATGAAAAAATATTTTAATCTCAAAATTTATGTTAAATTTTTAATAATTAAATTCTTTTCATTAATTTCACCTATAATAAATATATGGGAAAAAAAATATTATGATTTATATAGAAATCAAAAGTTAAAGCATCAACCTATTTTTGTAATTGGAGCTCCCAGAACTGGAAGCACTATATTTTATCAAACATTAACAAATCAGCTGGATGTTTTGTATATTAATAATCTTATTTGTTTATTTAATAAAAATCTGTTTTTTGGATTTTGGTTAAGTCAAAAATTATTTAATCAAAATGCTCATGATTGTTTTGAATCAGATTTAGGTAGTACTTCTAGTTTGCATTCACCTAGTGAATGTGGAGAATTTTGGTATCGTTGGTTACCAAAATTTAAACATACAATTGAAAAAGGTGAATGTTCTAAAGAGACTATAAAACAAATTCGTGACGAAATCTCTGCAGTGATAAATTTTTATGATAAACCATTAGTAATAGGTAATAATAATGCAGGTTTAAGAATAGGTTTTTTAAAAGAAGTTTTTCCAGATGCAAAATATATTGTTATTGATAGAAACCCACTTTTTGTTGCTCAATCATTACTGTTAGCAAGAAAAAAAGTTCATGGAAATTTTACTCAATGGTGGGGTTTGATGCCAAAAAATTACAATTTATTAAAAAAAAAATCATTTATTTCTCAAGTAGTTTCTCAACATTATTTTACAAATAAACAGATTTATCAAGATTTAAAATGTGATAAGCCCAAAACTAATTGGATAGTTGTAAATTATTCTGAATTTTCTGGTAAAAAAGAGATAATTATTGAAAAAATTAAAGACTTTATAAACTTCAATAAAAAAAGAAATTTTTTTAAAAAAAACAATGTAGTGGAAAGTAAAGAAATTAAAATTGAACAGGAATTGATTAGACAAATTAAAATTGAAATTGATGAAAAAAACTGGAACGATTATTCGAGCGAGACCTAAATACCTAGGAGGAATTAATATTTTAGGAAATGAAGCTTTAAGTGATGAAAAGGAGTATTTTTTTAACTCTGGTAGCGCAGCTCTTAAATTGTTTCTTATATGGCTTTCGAAAGAACAAAATAAAGAAATTGTTATTGGAATGCAGGCTTTTAATTGTAAAGTTGTTCTTGACGCTGCAATAGAAGCGAATTGTAAAGTAATTTTATCAGATATAAGTTTAAAATATTTTTCAATGACTTTAAGTTCTGTAAAAAAATTAGTTAATCAAGAAAATATTGATGTTTTATTATTAACACATTATCAAGGAATACCTAATGAAGAATACCAAGAGATAGTAGGGTTTTGTAACGAGAAAAATGTTTTAGTTATTGAAGATATTTCGCAAACATATGGTTCAAGTTTAAATGGAATTGAAGTGGGTAGCCAAGGTTATGCGGCTTTATATTCTTACGCATTTGACAAGCCTTTTACTTGTATGTTTGGAGGAAGCATGAAGTTTAATGTAAATGTAAAACAAAGCTTTAAAAGCCTTTTTAGTGAGCTTTTTGAAGAAAGTTATAAAGAAAGTAAGCATCATCTGCAGATATTAAACTTCCTCTGGAAATATACCAATTCAGACTTTTATAAAGATGGAGTTGAAAATTATAAAGCTATCTCACTTTTGAAAATAATAGGTTTTAATAATAGCTTTATTTATTTTATTTTAAGTAAAAATTTACTTAGTTTATTAATTTCTAAAACTTTAAGTCTGATTAATAATTTTTTATTTTATAAAAAAATAAAAATAAAAAAACTTCACCCAATGAAAATAGGATTAATAAAAAAGCAAATAGAAAATTTTTTCTATGATAAAAAAGGAGCAGAGTATTTTATTAAATTTTGTAAAGATAATTCTCTTGAATATCCTAAATATGAAAATCAATCTTCAATATATTGGAATAGGTTTTCTTTTATAGACGATAAATCACTTGTAAAAAAAAAGTTAATAAAAAAAGGATATCAAGTATCAAACTATAATTGGCCAATTACATTAGATAAACTTACAAAAAGCCATAAAGTGATAATTTTAGAAGATCTAGATAATTCATTATATGCCAGTAAAAAAATACTAAATGTACCTATTTGGAATATGTATGGAAAATAAGTTTATTTATTGGGAATTTTTAAAAAACAAAATAATCCCAATTTTTAAATTTTAAATTATAAATTATAACTAATTAGTAAAATTTAAAGTATAGGATCTATTTAAATATTTTTAGTATGAACAAAATTTTTGATAAAACACAATTTAGTGCTATTAATATTTTTGATGGTCAAAGTGAGTTAAATTTTTCATCTGTAGAAACTATTAGCCGTGTTTTATCACACTATGATGATCGTAAAGAGCAGCCAAGTATATGTATTTTTTTAAACAGAAGTTCTCTTTATATCGCATCTATTTTAGCAGCATGGAAAGCAGGTTTTTATGTAGTACCCTTAAATACCAAGTGGCCCCTTGAAAAAAATATTGAAATTATAAGACAGATCAAACCGACCTTAGTATTGGCTGAGGAAGAATTTAATATTCCAGATTTATCATCAATTGTTTTAACAAAAAATCAACTTGAAAAAAAAGATCTAAAATATAAAAATAAAAATTTAAGTCTAAGATCTATTAAATCTAAAGATATTGCATATATTATTTTTACTTCTGGTTCTACAGGTGAGCCTAAGGGAGTAGTAATTTCTGCAAAATCTTATAAGGCTTATATTGATTGGACTAAGAATTATTTTAAGCACTATAGAAACATAAAAAAATTGTTAATAACATCTGAATTAACATTTGATATTACTATGGGTGATATTGCATTTGCTCTGGCGTTCGGCACCGATATCGGTATAGCGAGAAATCACACAAATATTCCAAGCATTTTATCGATGATAATGAAATATAAAGTTGATTTACTGTATTCAGTGCCCACAACTCATATGGCTTTGATACTTTTTGCAAAACAAAAAAAAAATTCTGATATTTCATCTCTTAAACTGATAATTTCAGGTGGTGATAGCTTTCCTTGGAAGATGGTTAAAGATTATTACCAAATTACTAAAGGTGCACATATATATAATGTATATGGACCTACAGAAGTTACTATTAATTGCTTTTCAATCCGTCTAGATGATAAATTCAATAAGCTATCATTTAAAAATAAACCAGTTCCAATTGGCAAGTGTTTTAATACTTTAGATTATGTTTTGATTAATGATGGAACTCGCTCTAAGAAAGAAGGGGAGTTATGTATATTGGGTAATCAAATAATGTTAGGTTATCACAATGAAAATGTTAAATCTAAGAATGGTATTAGTTTCGACTTAAGAGTTAAGCGAACTAAAAGAATTTATCACACTGGTGATCTAGCGTATATTGATAAAGGTTTAGTTTATTTGCGTGGACGTATCGATAGTTTAGTTAAAATTAAAGGTTACAGAATTCACCCTGATGAAATAGCAAAAACAATAGACTCTTTCCAAGGTGTAGACTCAAGTGCAGTTATTGCAAAAAAAATTAAATCTGAATTAAAATTGATAGCTTTTGTCAAACTAGAAAAAGGTTTAGAAAGAAATGCTAAAATAATAAACAATTATCTTTGTTTAAAATTACCCTTTTATATGGTCCCATTTAATTATGTTTTTGTTGATGTTTTTCCACTTAATCAAAGTGGTAAAATTGATAAGAAAAAATTAAAGAGTCTTTACAAATGAGTTTGTTAGAAAAGGTTTTAAACGTGACATCTAAAATAATTAAGGTTCCAGTTGGTCAACTGTCTGATAAGTCATCAATGGGAAATCCATATAATTGGGACTCAGTTGCACATGTTCAACTAATAGTCGAGCTCGAGTCAGTATTTAAAGTAAGTTTTGAATTTGATGAACTTGAACATATAGTTTCAGTAAAAGCTATTGTAGACTCTTTAAAAAAGAAGGGTGCTAATGTTTAAGACATTTAGTAAAACTATCTCTAAAGTTCTTATTTATTTTATTACAATTTTAAGTGATAAAATTCATAAATTTTTTTGGAGATCTAAAAGTAATTTCCAAAAAAATTCTCTACAATTAATTGATATTGAATTATTTTTGAAAAGATTAAATATTAAAAAGGGTGATACACTTTTTGTTCATTCTAGTTGGAAAGAGCTAAGGCAAGCTAATTTCACGGCAAAGGAATTACTTGAATTTTTAATTAAATATCTTGGTCAAGAGGGTACGCTTTGTATGCCTGCTTTTCCAGCTAGTCAGTCAAAAATTACTGAATTTAATGTCAAGCATACTCCTTCAGCAGCTGGTTTATTGACAGAAATTTTTCGTCGTTATCCAGGAGTTAAACGAAGCGTTAATCTTAATCATTCTGTTGTTGCGTTAGGAAAACATGCTGAATTCTTAGTTGATGAACATCATTTATCTCTAACAGCTTGTGATGAAAGATCACCTTATTTTAAGTTATCTAAAATTAAAAATGCATGGATTGTAGGTTTTGGAGTTGGTCACCGATTAAAAATAGCTACAGCACTTCATTGTGTAGAAAGTCAACTTTGGAAAACAATTCCTTATTTTAAAAAAGTATTTAGAGAACAAAGATGTTATAATTATATTGACAAAAATGGTATACGTGGTGAACATTGCTACTTCGTGAGAAGAGGAGCTATTTATACGCCAAGACTTGCTAAGTATTTTACTGAGCAAGAATTGATAGAGTATGAAATAAAAGGTCTTCAGTTATATGCAATTAAAGCACCTATCTTAATAAACAAAGCAGTGGAGTTAGGCAAACGTGGGAAAACAATGTACATTTGGCCATTACCGTTTCCTTGGTTGTTTAAGGAAAATATAGACAGTGCTTAAAATTAAAATTCCTAATGTATGTGAAATAGAACAAAGATACGCAATTGAAATTCTGTTAGGTGAATTTTTAGGATTAACTTTTAGCATAGAAATTTATGATGGAGACGTTATTGAAATCATAAAAGCTGAAGATAAAAACAAATTTTCAAAATTAACATTAAATGCTAGTTTTTTTTTCAAAGCCCATAATTATTGGTTAAAAACTGATTCCATGCCTTTTTTGCCTTTGTTAAATTGGAGACCAGCAGATGATGGCATTAATTCAAATTTGGTGTCACAAACTATACCTGTTTTGTATGGATCACCCGGGATAGAAAAAAATGGAGAGAATATTCACTTAAACGTAGACATTTTTGGAAGTGTATTTTTTATGTTGTCACGATATGAAGAATTGATTGTAAATAAACGTGACAAACATGATCGGTTTCCAGCAAATGCTTCAGTTGCATTTAAAGCAAATTTTTTAGATCGTCCAATTGTTAACGAATATTTAGAAATCCTATGGAGTTGTTTAAGCTCTAAATGGAATGATTTGAACAGAAAAAAGTTAAAGGGTAGTAATTTTATAACTTGTGATCTGGATACTCCATTTGATCCATCGCTTAATTTCTTTAAATATGCTCTAAAAAAATCTTTTAATTTATTCTTAGAAAAAAAAATATTTAAATCTTTTAAAGTAATATTTTTATATTTTTTATCAAAGTTTGGTTTTAAAATTAGAGATCATTATAGTGAAATGATTAATTGGATAATGGATTCAAACGAAAGATTTGGAAATATTGTTTCATTCTATTTTATTGCTAAACAAACATCAAAATTAGATGGTTTTGATAAATTCAATTCATCTAAAATACGTAATTTATTAAATGAAATTTTTACTAGAGGTCATAAAGTTGGAGTTCATCCTGGATATGAAACTTTTAAAAATTCTGATTATTTTAAAAAAACTATTGATGAATTTAAAAAGGTTTTAAATGAAGAAAAAATTATTCAAAATGAGATAGGAGGACGCCAACATTATTTGAGATGGGATAACTCTAAGACTCCTCAATTATATGAAGCTAGTGGTTTAAATTATGATACAACACTCTGCTTTGCTGACAAAGCAGGATTTCGTTGTGGAGTTTGTTATGAATATTCAATGTATGATTTGGTTAACAGAAAAAAATTATCTGTTAAAGAAAAGCCTCTAATTGCAATGGATAGCACGATTATTTCGTCAAAATATGAAGCTTTAGGTTATAGCGAGAAAGCATTGCAGCGCTTTCTATATTTTAAAAAAATTTGCTACCAATTTGATGGAACTTTTAATTTACTTTGGCACAATAGTCATTTTGATAATGAAAAAGATAAAGAATTTTTTATAAAGTTGATAGAATAAAATACATTTAGTTTGATAAATAATGAAAAAACTTAAAATTGCAATAATTACTTACGATTGGCCACCACGAAATTCAGTCAGTGTTCATAGACCTTTTTCGTGGGCACGTTATTGGAGTGAAAATGGACATGAAATAACTGTACTTACTTCAAAAAAAAAAAGTTTTGATAGCCCTTTGGATTTAGATTTAGAAGAATTAAATGGTGTAAAAGTTATTGAAGTACCTTACAAAATAAATGGAGGCTTACTATTAAAAATTCCGCTTATTGAAAAACTAGGTAAATGGTTAAGAAGAAAATTTATAAATTATTTAGGGCCCAATTCTGACCCAAGAAATTATTGGTTATATGCTGCTTCTCCAATTTTTTCAAAACTAGCGAGAGAGTCAGATATTGTAGTTAGTACTTACGGACCTGAAGTAGCGCATATTATTGGTTCTAGGATGAAAAATTTAAACCCTTCAATTTATTGGATAGCAGATTATCGGGACCTATGGAGTGAAAATCCAGTTTTTTTTAAAGCCCCAAAAAGATTAAAAGAAAAAATTCAATATTATGAAAAACAAATTGTTGGCAAATACGCTGATCTTATTACAGGTGTTTCTGAGGATATATGCAACAGATTAACTAAATTGCACAACAAAGCTGCCATAAAAATTACCAATGGTTATGATGTTGATGACCAAACTATAAAAACAATTATCTCTAAAAAATATATAAATTGAAAAAAACTTTAAGAATTGTATTCACAGGGTCAATTTACCTTCAGGAACATAGCCCCATACTCCTTTTAGATGCGATAACAAACCTAATTGATAAAAAAAAAATGTCAAAAAATTCTATTGTTTTGGAGTTTTATGGTGCAAGGTTAGAATATATTCAAAAATTATTAAAAATATCTAAATATTCGAATTTAATTAAGATTTTCAATCATAAACCTAGATCAGAGGTTTTAGAAATACAAAGAAAAGCCGATTTATTACTTTTATTATCAAGTTCTCAGGAAATTTCGCGCGGAGTTTTATCGGGAAAAATCTTTGAATACATTGCTGCAGGACGACCAATTCTTTGCATAGGTGGTAGAAAAGATTTTGAAATAAGCGAAGTTCTAGAGTTGACTAAAACAGGACTGGTTTTTGACAAGCACGAAGGAAAAAAATTAGAAAATATAGTTTATGAAACTTATTGTGGAAGAGGAATTTATGAAAATTATAAACCAGTAATAAATGAGATTTTAAAGTTTTCAAGAAAAGCTATTGCTATTGATTTTTTAAATAGAATTGAAGACTTAACTCTAAAAAACGAAATATCATTTAAAGTCAATATAGCCAAATCAGAAAAATTAACTAAAGACATACCAACGATTACACACATAATCACAGGACTTGAAAGAGGTGGAGCTGAAAGATTTTTATTTAATCTCTTAAACTATGGTTTGCAAGGACCTTTTAATAATAGGGTAATTTCTTTAATGTCAGAGGGTTATTATGGGCCATTGCTTAAAAAAAATAATATTCCACTGACATGCCTTAATCTTAAAAGAGGTCAAATTAATTTCGAAGCAATAAAACAATTAAGAAAAGATTTAATTGAATATACACCTGATATTATACAAGGATGGATTAATCATGGTAATTTTGCAGCATTAATTGGAAAATTTATGGCAAAGAAAAAATCAAAACTATCATGGAATATACGCCTTAGTCTTGAAATGTTTTCAGAAATGAGTTTTAGAGATCGTGCAGCAGTAAAATTTAGAAGTTTATTTTCTAAAATTCCAGATTTAATTTTATATAATTCTAATCGTGCTTTTAAACAGTATAGAGATATGGGTTTTTTAAATAAAAATGACTACTACGTACCAAATGGTTTTGATATTCAAAAATGGAAGCCAGACGAAAGTATGAGAATTAAAATGAGAAATGAACTAGGCATATCCAGCGATCATAAAGTAATCGGATATGTTGGTAGAGGAGATAAACAAAAAGATTTACCCAATTTGTTTAAAGCATTTGAAATAGTAAAAAAAAAAAATTCAGACTCTATTTTGGTATGTGTGGGAAGAGATTTGAAAAAGTATTCAATTAACAATGATCAGATAATATTTTTAGATCAACGATCAGATGTTCAAGATCTTATGACAAGTTTTGATCTTCTTTGCCTTTGTTCTAAAGCAGAGGGATTTCCAAATGTAATAGGTGAAGCTATGTCGTCAGGTTTACCATGTGTATCAACTGATGTTGGTGATGCAAAAGAAATAGTAGGTGAAACTGGGTGGATTTTACCCCCAAGTAACCCCACACTTCTTGCTAAATCTTTAGATGCTGCGCTTAAAAATTCACAAAAGGAATTACAAGATTATGGGAAGAAAGCTAGAGAAAGAATTATTAATAATTTCTCTATTGAAGTTGTTAAACATCAATACATTTCTCTTTATCACTCACTTTTGAATAAAAAAGATTAATAACAAAATATTAATATGATAGTAAAATTATAACTTAAAAATTTATAAAATTATGAAACTATTAGTAACAGGTTCAGCTGGTTTTATTGGGTCAATGTTATCTTTAAAATTATTAGAAAGAGGCAATGACATAATTGGAATAGATAATCATAATAATTATTATGATCCTAAAATCAAAGATGATCGTGTTAAGCTACTTAAGGAATATAAAAAATATAAGCATTACAAGATAGATCTTTGTGATAAGAACAAATTAGATAAAATATTTAAAGATCATAAACCTGAAAGAGTAGTTAATTTAGCAGCTCAAGCAGGTGTAAGGTATTCGATTAAAAATCCAATGGCTTATATAAATAGTAATGTAGTTGGATTTATTAATATTTTAGAAAATTGTCGTAATTATAAAATCGAACATCTAGTATATGCAAGCACCTCAAGTATTTATGGAGGTAATACCAAAATGCCTTTTTCTGAACATGACAGCGCTAATCACCCGTTATCAATTTATGCTGCATCTAAAAAATCAAATGAGTTGATGGCACATTCATATAGTTATCTTTACCAATTACCTACCACCGGATTAAGATTTTTCACTGTTTATGGGCCCTGGGGAAGACCTGATATGGCTCTTTTTAAATTTACAAAAGCTATTTTAGATGAAAAACCTATTAATGTATTTAATAATGGAAAACACACTAGAGATTTTACATATATAGATGATATTGTAGAGGGTGTTATTAAAACTATAGATATTCCTGCAAAAATAAACACCGACTGGAAAAGTGACAAACCTGATCCAGCTAGTAGTAAAGCCCCATGGCGTGTTTATAATATTGGAAATAATAATCCTGTGAAGCTAATGGATTATATTAGTGCTTTAGAAACAATATTAGGAAAAAAAGCAAAAATAAATTATTTACCTCTTCAACTAGGAGACGTACCAGATACTTTTGCTAATGTAGATAATCTAGAAACAAAATTTAATTATAAACCTTCTACTTCTGTTATGGAGGGAGTGTCTAGCTTTGTGAAATGGTATAGAGATTATTATCAAATATGATTAATAAAAATATTAAATTAGCAATCATAGGCTTAGGTTATGTCGGTTTGCCACTTGCTTTAGAGTTTGCAAAAAAAAAGGATGTTATTGGTTTTGATATAAATAAAAAAAGGATTTTAGATTTAAATAACGGATTAGACAAAAACCTTGATTTTAAAAAAAAAGCAATAAAAAGTTTAAAAAAAATAAAATTTACTAATAATAAAAAACACCTTAAATCAGCAAATTGTTTTATTATTTCTGTCCCAACTCCTGTAGATAAATTTAATAAACCTGATCTTAGGCCATTATTTAATGCTTCAAAAATGATTGGTGAAATTATTAAAAAGGGAGATTTAATTATTTATGAGTCTACAGTCTATCCTGGTTGCACTGAGGAAGAGTGTGTACCTTTATTAGAGAAATTTTCAGGATTAAAATACAACAAAGATTTTTATTGTGGATATAGTCCTGAAAGGATTAACCCTGGAGATAAAATTCACACTATCTCAAATGTGAAGAAAATAACATCGGGCTCGACTTTAAAGATTTCCAATTTAGTAGACAAATTGTATAATGAAATTATTACTGCTGGCACACATAAAGCGCCAAGTATTAAAGTTGCAGAGGCGGCAAAAATAATTGAAAACACTCAAAGAGACTTAAATATTGCTTTTGTTAATGAGCTACATATTCTTTTTAATAAACTAAAAATTAATACTAAAGATGTGTTAGAAGCAGCAGAGAGTAAATGGAATTTTTTGCCTTTCAGACCTGGTTTAGTAGGTGGTCATTGTATAGGAGTAGATCCATATTATCTTACACACAAAGCAAAAAGTATTAAATATAAACCAAAAATTATTTTAGCTGGTAGAAATATTAATGACGGCATGGGAAAATATGTTGCAATGGAATTAATTAATAAAATGAAAACAAGAAATATTAAAATTAATGGTTCTAAAATTTTAATTATGGGACTTACATTCAAGGAAAATTGTGCAGATGCTCGTAATTCTGGTATTCAAAAAGTAATTCCCAAATTAAAAAAATATAAATGCAATCTCGATTTGTATGATCCATGGGTAGATAGAAAAGAAATTAAAAAAAAATACAATATTTATCCACTTTCTAAAATAAAAAAAAATTATTATGACGCAATTTTAATCGCTGTAGCACATAAAAAATTTAGATCTTTGGGGATGAAGTTTATTTCAAGCTTATGTAAAAAAAATCATATTATATTTGATTTAAAGTATTTATTTTCTTGAAATGAAATTAATTTAGATTACCAATATTAATTTTCTCATTATCTAAAAAAATGTAGCTATAATACAAAACAAAACAAAACAAAAAGTTTGAAAATTCTATGGCTGATTTAATTGGTTTTACTTTTATCGTATCAATTTCTTTATTTACTTTTTACTTAGCTTTGCGTTTTCCCTCAATCTCCAAAATACTCTTTGCAGCCCTAATTGTTCGAGTTTTTTTCTTATTTTTAGGAAATGTAATTGATTTACCTGATAGTACGGCAGATTCAGTATCATTTGAAACAGCTGCTTGGCGTTTGGGTCAAAATGGTTTTTTAAATGTAATTAGTAATTATCCAGGACCTGGAGCTCGTTTTATAAGTTGGCTTATCGCTATACCTTATTCTTTATTTGGTCATAGTATTTTAATTGCAAAATCAATGAGTTTATTTTTCGGAATGGCCTCGGTATTTATGGGATGGTTTGTTGCAAATAAAGTGTGGAATGAAAACTTCGCCAAAAAAGTAGGTTGGACAATCGCATTATTTCCCTCATTAGTTTTATATTCAGTAATTGTTATGAGAGAGGCATATATGGTTTTTTTTCTCTTATTGGGATTATACGGTATTGTAAAATGGGTGAAAGATTATAAATTTAAATCTATAATTTTAGCCATGTCGGGTTTTATTGGCGCAACCTTCTTCCATGGGGGCATGTTCGTAGGTGGTTTAATATTTTTAGCAGTCGTTGGTATAAATACTTTTAAAAGCTTTTTAAAATTATTAATAAATTATAAAATTAACATAAGAATTCTATTCATTCTTTTATTTTTTATTACAAGTTCATCTGTTTATTTATCAAACCAAATCAATATCCCATATTTAGGTACTTTTGAAAATTCAACAGATATAAAAAATCTCTTAAAAAAAACTGATGTAGCCACAAGAGGAGATGCCTCCTGGCCCCGGTGGACAACAATTTCAAATCCAAGCGAAATTATTTATAAAGGACCTTTAAGAAGTATATATATGGTTTTTGCGCCATTTCCATGGGATGTTACAAAAATTAGACACTTAATCGGTATGTTTGATGCTTTTATTTACATGTATTTATCATTTTTGATTTTGAAAAATATAAAAATAATTTGGAGGGACCCGGCGCTTAAAATAATTTTATTAATATTACTAGCTTATATTTTTGTTCATGGAATTGGAGTCGGTAATTTTGGAACTGGGATACGACATAGATCAAAATTTGCGGTTATATTTATCTTGTTAGCTGCACCATTACTTAAAAAAATTATTTTTAAAAAAAAAAGTTTAAAACTTAAATTGCTTTAAATATATTGAGAATTGATGTGTTTATATTTTATATATTATAGAACTGGATACAATAAGTGAAAATAATATTTGTATGTACTAAGTCTATTACATTCAATACTTTTTTAAAATCACAAGCAGATTTTTTTATTAAAAAAGGTTTAGAAATAGGGGTAGCATGTTCTGACTCAGAGAATTTAAATTTAAAAAGTAATTTAAGTTATAAAATTAATTTTCCATCTAAAATTTTGGATTTTATTAATTTATTTAAGTACTTAAAAATTTTTATACAAGTTAAAACTTTAGTAAAAGAAAATCCGTCAGCAATATTTTATTTGCATACACCTTTAGCTTCACATTTATTTAGATTATTTACTTTTTTTGATAGATTAAAAATAGTCTATTTTGTGCATGGTTTTAGATTTACATCAAAAACGAATCCCATTAAGGGTTCATTTTTGCAAGTAATAGAAAAAATTTTATCTATTAAGACCAACCTTTTTATTACAATAAATAATGAAGATTATTACTACTGCAGATCAAATCTGACTAAAAAATCTTCATGTTATAAAATAAATGGAGTAGGCTTGGATTTACCAAGAAATCATTTTAAAAAAAAACTTAGAAATAAACATCAAATAAAAAGAATTTTAGTTATAGCTGCATATAAAAAAGAAAAAGGATATTTTGAGGTATTAAGGGCAGCTCAAATACTAAATAAACAAAAAATAAAAATCGATTGTTATGGATATGGAGACATTCGTAAATATGATTTAATTAAAAATCAAAAAAAAATTAAAAATATTTCTTTAAAAAATTTTGATAAGAAACTACAAAATAAAATAAAAGAATACGACATTTTACTTCATTTAAGTTATCGGGAAGGTTTACCGGTTTCAGTGATGCAGTCTCTTTCGATGGGTTTACCAGTAATTTGTTACAAAATCAGAGGTAATGAAGATCTAATAAAAAACCGATACAATGGTTATTTTGTAGGATCTTATAAAGATGTTACAAAGATAATTTCTTATCTTAACAAAAACCCATTGGTATATAATAGAATTAGAAAGAATGCATTTAAATCAATAAATAAAAATTTTTTAAAAAAAGAAATAAATTTAAATATATTCAATATTTTTAAATATTATTTCAAGTATAAAAAGTGAAATTAAAATCAAGAAATTTAGGTTTGGTTTTTAGAAGATTAAAACTATCAGATTATTATGAATTTAAAAAATTATTTTATTTTTGTTTTAAAAAAAATATAAGTCTTAATTTTTATGAATGGCGATATTTTAGAAATAAATTATCTTTTTGTTATGGAGTATTTAAAGGCTCTAGATTAATTGCAAATATAGGCATAGTTTCCATAAAATTAAATAATAAGACCAGTGAAAGGGTGTTATCAAGACATTCTAGCATGGTTTTACAAAAATATAGAGGCCAAGGAATTTTTTCAGATTTACAAAACAAAGTAAAAACAGAAATATCAAAAAAAATAAATTTAGTAGCTATGTGGCCCAATAATAATAACTTTGCAAATTTTGGAATAGACAAAAAGAAAATTATCAAATCAAAATATTATTTATATAAAACGTATTCAGAGGCAACAATATTAAAAAAAACTGAAAATTATTCCATAGATAAATTAATGAATTTTAAAAAGTATATAGAAGCTAGTAATAGTTTTTTTCTTAAAAATTTTATATATTTAAAAAATAGATATTTAACTTATCGCAAAAAAGAATACTTTATTAACAAATTTGAACTCAAAGAGCATAAAAGTTTTTTTATATTAAAAAAAAACAAGGATAAATCTGGTTTTAATTATGTACTTTTAGATCACTTTGGTTCCCAAAAAATAAAATCTAAGCATTTGTCAATATTATTAAAAAATCAAAATAAATTGATTTTTTTATCAAAAAATAAAATTAATAACTCCAAATTAAGATTTTTAAATATTGTATATTTTAAAATTGGATTCTTAAAACAATTTAGTTTTGAAAAGAAAAAAAGAATTTTACATAAAAAAGAAATTTATTTAGGTGATACAGATATTTTTTTAACTATTGGAAAGAATTAAAAATAATTTTTTATTTGCTTATGAATATTCGAATGATAAGATTTTTTGACCTTATAATATCTGCTCTAATAATTATAATTTTTTTTCCACTATTAATTTTTATTTCAATTCTTATATTTACCACAGATGGAATGCCTATAATTTATAAACAATATAGAGTTGGTTATAAGGGGAAAAAATTTTATATTTATAAATTTCGAACGATGAGAAACTTTGTTTTTAAAGACGAAAATTTAAGACTTACATTTTTTGGAAAGATATTAAGAAAAACAAGCTTAGATGAATTACCCCAGTTAATTAATGTAATAAAAAAAGAAATGTCAATTGTTGGTCCAAGACCTCTGCCACTAGATATTGAGAAGAAAATTAACAGAATGTTAAGAGCCAAAAGAAGAAAAGTTTTACCAGGTATGACAGGAATGTCCCAAATAAATTTTACTGGCAAGAATAGAAGATTAATTGAAAAAATAAAGTTGGATATGTATTTTGTCGATAATTATACAATTTCTAACTATTTTAAAATTTTAATTAGAACACCATTTGTTCTTATAACAAGGTTTTTTAAAAATAAATCGTCAATTATTCAGTAAGAAATAAAATTTTTTTTATTTATTTAATAGCCTAGATTGATTTTTATATTTAATATTTTGATTATGATTATATATTTCTTAAATAATTTAAATTTAATTCATGAAAACTAAAGTATTAATACTATCTCCACACGCAGATGATGAAATTTTGGGATGTGGAGGATTTATATCTAAGTTTTCAAAACAAAATTATCATATTAACGTTTTAGTTTTAACAAATGCAAATAAAGGAGCGCCTGAAATTTATTCCCCTAAACAAATCCAACAATTAAGAATAGAGGCAAAATCAGCAAATAATTTTATTGGAACAAAAAAACTTTTTTTTGAAAATTTACCAGCTATAAATTTAAATAATTTGCCAGTTTATAAAATTACAGACCTTATAAGTAGATATCTTGAAAATATTAAACCTGAGATTGTTTTAATTCCATCTATTAATGACATTCATGATGATCATAAAATAATTTTTAAGTCTGCTAAAGTTTCACTGAGACCTAATAAAATAACCAGTATAAAAAAAATTCTGTCATACGAAGTTCTGTCTGAAACTGAATGGAATGAGGAAGGAAAATTATTTAATCCAAATTATTTTGTAAGTTTAACTAAGAATGATATAAACAGAAAAGTAAAAGCATTTTTAAAATATAAATCTCAAATAAAAAAATATCCTCACCCAAGATCAAAAGAAGCAATAATTAATTTGTCTAAAGTAAGAGGTAGTCAATCTTTTACAGAGTTTGCGGAGGCTTACAAGGTTGAAAAAATATTAGATTAAAATGATTTCAAAAATTTTTCTTAAAAGTAGTAAAATCAAGTTTATTTACAATAAAGAAAAGATTCATAAAAAAAAACTTGTTGAATGAATATACTTGTTACGGGTGGAGCTGGATATATTGGATCAGCAACATCATATTTATTAATAAACAAAAAATTTAAGCCAATAATTATAGATAAATTATTGCATAAAGAGGAAAGTATTATTCCTAAAAAGTGTATTTTTTTTAAATCAAATATTTCAAATTTATATTTAGTAAAAAAAATAATTAAGAAATATAATATAAATTCTGTAATACATTTTGCAGCTTATAAAGATGTTGAAGAGTCTATTAAAAAGCCAAAAAAATATTACAATAATAATTATTTGATTACAAAAAAGTTTATTAATTGCTGTAAAGAATCTGGTGTAAATTATTTTATTTTTTCTTCATCTGCAGCAGTTTATGGAAATTTATCAAAAAATAAAAAAGTCATAGAAAATTCAAGGTTGAAACCAATTAGTATTTATGGGCTTACAAAAAAAAAAATTGAAAATCATTTGAAAAAAATTTCAGACCATAACTTTTATTTTTTTTCATTAAGGTATTTTAATGTTTTAGGAGCTGATCAAAATTTAAAATATGGTCCAATCGGACTAAAAATTAACAGTTTTTCTAATAATTTGTTTAAGTCAATAAATTTAGGTATAAAATTTAAGATTTTTGGAAGCAATCATAATACTTTTGATGGAACACCTGTTAGAGATTTTATCCACGTAGATGATTTAGCAAATATTCATTATAAAGCACTAAAATATCTTTTAAAATATAAACAAAATCAAATTTGCAATTGTGGATATGGAAAAGCTTATTCTATAAAGCAAGTTATTGAAACACTTCTTAAAGCAAAAGAATTTAACATTAATTACTCTTATGTCAAAAAAAGATCTGGAGATATAAGTTATATGGTGGCAGATATAAAAAAATTAAATAGAACTATTAATTGGAAACCAAAAAACTCTAATCTTAATAAAATGATAATTTCTGAAATAAGATGGAAGAAGAAAAAAATGAATAAATGACTAAATTATTATTAATATGATTTGTAATAATTTAATATTTAATAGATGAAAAAAAAAATAAAAATTGCTTTAATTGCAACTTCAGACTTTACTTTTAAGTCTTTCATGTTAACTAACATTAAAAGATTAAGTAAAGATTTTAATCTATTAATTTGTTGCAATAATGCTTTATCTATAAAAAAGTTTATCCCAAAAAATGTATCATTAAATAATATTAATTTTGTCAGGAAACCAAATTTATTAATTGATATAGTCTCTTTTTTTTCATTGCTTTATTTTTTTTTAAAAAATAAGCCATATTTAACAATTTCTTTAACTCCTAAAGCAGGTTTTTTAACAGCCTTGGCTTCGTTTATTGCAAGAGTTTCTTATCGTATACATTGGTTTACCGGACAGCTTTGGGTTACCAAAAAAGGATTAACTCGTGTTTTTTACAAAATACTTGATAAAGTGATTTTTTTATTATCACACCATGTTCTCGTAGATAGTAATTCTCAAAAAAAATTTTTGATATCAACTGGTATAATAAGAAAACAAAAATCTACAGTTTTATTAAATGGGTCTGTTGGTGGTGTTAATATTAAGAAATTTAAATATTCTAACAAGGAAAGAAATATATTTAGAAAAAAGTTAAAAATTCGTAAAAATGATTTTATTTTTTTATATTTAGGAAGAATAAATAGAGATAAAGGAATAATTGAACTTATTAAAGCGTTTAAAAAAATTGATAAATTTTATAAAGTATTTCTAATTTTAGTTGGTCCAATTGAAGAGAATTTTATTAAAAATTATATAAAACAAAATAAAAAAGTTATTTATGCTGGAAAAACTAATAATCCAGAAAAATGGTTTTCTGTAGGAGATATTATATGTTTGCCAAGTTTCAGAGAAGGTTTTGGATCTGTGATTATTGAGGCTGGAGCTTGTAATTTGCCTGCTCTTGGTTCAAATATATATGGAATCTCAGATGCAATTGAGCAAAATAAAACAGGTATTTTGCATAAAGTTGGTAATGTTAACGATATTAAAAATAAGATGTTATTTGCTATTAAAAATAAAAAATTGTTGAAAAAATATGGACAAAGGGCAAGAAAAAGGGTTAAAAAAAAATTTGAAGAGAATTTACTTAGTCAACATTTTTTAGAATTTATTAATTCAAGAATTAGTTAAAATTTTGTAATAGTATAATAAAAAACTTAATTTTATGCCTTTTTACTCAAATAAAGCTATAAATAAACTTGGACCAATGCTTAAAAGTGGAAAAGTTAATTATTGGTCTGGTAGTGAGGGTAAAAAATTTGAAGAAGAATTTTCTAAATATTTAGGAAATAAGTTTTCTGTAGCATTAAGTAATGGTAGTGTAGCTTTAGAAATTGCTCTTCGAGCGTTAAATTTGAAAAAAGGAGATGAGATAATTGTATCACCTAGATCATTTATTATATCTGCTAGTTGCGCTATAAATTTAGGATTAAAACCAATTTTCGCAGATGTGGATACTGATGGAAATTTATGTATCGAAGGAATTAAAAAAGTACATAAAAATAATGTAAAAGCAATAATTTTGGTTCATTTAAATGGTTTGCCATGTGACTTAGACCCGATTACGAAATTTGCTAAAAAAAATAAACTTTTTTTAATTGAAGATTGTTCGCAAGCACATGGAGCGGTATATAAAGGAAAAAAAGTTGGCTCATTTGGGGATATATCTACGTGGTCTTTCTGCCAAGATAAAATAATATCAACAGGTGGTGAGGGCGGTATGATTTCAACAAATAATAGACAATTATGGCTTAAATGTTGGTCATTAAAGGATCATGGAAAAAATTATAATAGTGTTTTTTTTAAAAAGCACAAAATTGGTTTTCGATGGCACCATCACAATTTTGGATCAAACCATCGAATGACTGAAATGCAAGCTATTCTTGGAAGAGAACAGCTAAAAATATTAGACTATCAAGTTAAAAAAAGAAACGTAATTGCTAACTTATATTTAAATGGTTTAAAAGAATATTTTAAAAAACATGAAATTTTGAAAAACCCAAATTTTAAAAACAGATATGCATCAAAGATTAAAGATAAAAAATTAAAAAATAAGAATGTACACGCTTTTTACCGTTTAAGTTTATTTATAAACGAAAAAAAGCTTAATCAGTTGAAATTATTAGAGCAGTTAAAACTAAATAAAATTAATTCTGGTGTTGGTGCATGTCCAGAGATTTATAGAGAAAAAATATTCCAAAATTTAAAATTGCGTCCTAAAAAAAGACTATTGAACGCAAAACTACTTGGAGAAACAAGTATAACTTTTCCAATTGATCCTAACAGAAGTATAGCAAAGGTAAAATTAGAAATAAAAAGTATCAAAAAAGTACTAAATAAGTTCCTATAAATCTATGTATCAAAAATTTTTCAAAAGATTATTTGATATTGTTTTGAGTTTGCTTTTACTTTCACTTTTACTTCCTTTTATGATTTTAATTTTTTTTATAATATGGTTTTTTGTTGGTTTTCCAATATTTAAACAAAAAAGACCTGGTTTAAAAGGGAAAATTTTTACTTTATACAAATTTAAAACTTTATACGATATTTCACAAAATTTATCTGAAAAAAAAAGACAAAGTAAATTAGGAAATTTTTTACGTAAAACTGGTTTAGATGAATTACCACAGCTAATTAATGTAATCAAAAATGAAATGAGTTTTGTAGGTCCAAGACCTTTGTTAGTAGAATATTTGAAAAAATATTCAAATTTTGAGAAAAAAAGACATTTAGTTAAGCCAGGGATTACTGGTTTAGCTCAAGTGAACCCAGATCCTTCTGGTGTTAAATCTTGGAAAAAAAGTATGAAATTAGATGTTTATTATACAACAAAGATAAGCTTTATTTTAGATATTAAAATAATTTATCAAACAATAGGATTAGTAGTATTCAATAAAAAACAATACAAAGATTTTAAAAAATTTTATGAGTAAAAAAATAGCTATAGTAGGGGCAGGGGGTCATGGAAAAGTTATCGGAGAAATAGCAGAACTAAATGAATATAAAACTATAAATTTTTTTGATGATAATAAAAAAGATATTAAAGAATTTCCATTTACTATTTCTGGAAGTATAAAGTATCTAGAAGAAATCTTTCAAAATTATGACGATTTTTTTGTTGCAATTGGTGAAAATCAAATAAGATTTAAAATTATTGAATTACTAAAAAAAAAAAATTAAATATCGTTAGTTTGGTGCATCCTAAATCAATAATTAGTAAATTTAGTTCTATTGGGATTGGCACATGTGTTATGGCTAATGCAGTTGTTAATCCTGGAACTTTAATTAAAGAGGGAGTAATTATTAATACCTCAGCATCTATTGATCATGATTGTGTGATTGATGATTTTGCTCATGTTTCTCCTAATTGCTCATTATCTGGGAATGTGAGAATTGGTAAATTTAGTCACCTTGGTACCGGAACTTCTGTACATCCTGGTATATCTTTAGGAAATAATGTAAATACTGGTATTGGTTCTAAAGTTTTTAAAAATATTTTAGATGACACAGTTTTTAAAAATTAATAGATTAAATTAAATTTAATGAGTAATTATAAAGATTTCTCAAACAATGTATTATCGCTTCATCGATATTCAAAGAGAGCAATTGCAGTAATATCAGATGCAGGTTTGTGTATTTTTTGTACTTGGCTTGCTTTTACCCTGAGAGGAATTTACTGGTTACAGTTTGATAAATCATTAATTTTGTTTGAGGATTATAATTATAGTGCATCTATAATTTCTATAATTCTCGCAATTCCAATATTTTGGCTATTTGGTTTATACCGAACAATTTTTCGGTTCACCAATTTTTCAATAATTATTACAATCTTAATGTCTTCTTTTGTTTATGGATTGTTATATTTTTCAGCTATTGGCGTATATGGAATTAATAACGTTCCTGGACCAATTGGAGTTATTCAGCCAATGTTATTATTTTTTGCAATTATTAGCTCACGACTAGTAGTTAAAAATTTATTACTTGGGAATTTTGGTCTAAGCAATTCTTTTAATAAAAAAAAAGTACTTGTTTATGGAGCAGGAGATGCTGGAAGACAACTAGTAGCTGCACTAGAAAATAGTCCTGAGTTCAAAGTAGTTGGATTTTTAGATGACAATCCTCAATTACATAGACAGATTTTATTGGGTCAAACTATTTATTCTCCATCAAAGTTAGATAAGTTAGTCAGGACCAAAAATATAAATTTAGTATTTCTTGCGTTACCTACAATTGACAGGTTTAAAAGAAATCAAATTATTGAAAACTTAAATAAGTTTAAATTAATCGTTAAAACTTTACCTAGCATATCAGAGATTGTAGATGGAAAAATAACTATATCTGACATAAAAGATTTAAATATTGATGATTTATTAGACCGTGAGCAAGTTGAGCCACACACTTCACTATTAAATAAAAACATATATTCACAAACGGTCTTAGTCACAGGGGCTGGAGGATCAATTGGTTCTGAGTTATGTCGTCAAATTATAAAACTTAAGCCAAGTAAATTGATACTTTTAGAATTAAATGAGTATGCTCTTTACAAAATTTATGAAGAATTAATTATTCTTAATAAAAATTTGAAAATTATTTCTATATTATCAAATGCTCAAGATCAAAAAAAATTAGAGTCAATTTTTGAGACATTTAAAGTAAATACTGTTTATCATGCCGCAGCTTATAAACATGTTCCTTTGGTAGAAGAGAATGTATGTGAAGGAATAAAAAATAATGTATTTAGCACACTTGCTATTGCAAAAGCTTCACTTAATAAAAAAGTTTCAAACCTAGTGCTAATTTCTAGTGATAAAGCTGTTAGACCAACTAATGTTATGGGGGCTTCAAAACGAATTTCTGAACTTTGTATGCAAGGTATTTATGAAAGTTCTAAAGACATTAGCACTAATTTTTCAATTGTTCGTTTTGGGAATGTTTTAGAATCATCAGGCTCAGTAATACCAAAGTTTAAAAAACAAATAAGAGAAGGTGGACCAGTTACTTTAACTCATAAAGATGTAACTCGTTATTTCATGACTATTACAGAAGCTGCTCAATTGGTTATACAAGCTGGTGCAATGGGCAAACATTCAGAAGTATTTGTGCTTGATATGGGTGAAAGTATAAAAATTGAAAATTTAATAAATAAAATGATCACTTTATCAGGCTTTAGCGTCAAAAATAAAAAAAATAATAAAGGTGATATTGAAATTAAAATAGTTGGCTTACGGCCAGGTGAAAAATTATATGAGGAATTATTAATTGGAAATAATCCTCAAAAAACAAATCATCCAAAAATATATATGACAAATGATCCTTTTATTCCATTTAGCGAGCTAGAAAAAGATTTAAATAATTTAAAAAATTTATTAGCTAATAATAATGTAAATGATGTTAAAATATTAATAGAAAAAATACTCAAACTTTACAAACCAAATTCAAAAATTGTTGATCATATTCATGTACAAAGATTATTATCAAGACAAAACAAGCAAGAAACAATATCTAAAAACAAGAAAGAAAATAAAGTGATTAAATTAATTCAATAATTTTAAATTATTGCATTAATTATTTAATTATAATAAACCTGATTACATTAGTATGTCAAAAAAAACGTCTAGTGATGAAATTGATTTATTAGAGGTAATTCTAGTTGTTTGGAAAAGGAAATGGATAGTAATATCAATAACTGTGTTAGTACTAGTTTCTACAATAGTTTTTCAAATATCAAATAAATCTCCATCAACTTCATTAATTAAAACTGAAATAAAGCCGATCTCAGTGTATGATGAGGCTGAATATAGAGTTTACAACTCGGTTATAAATAAACTTGATAATAGTTTAACAGCTTTAGTTAAGAAAAAACGTTTTCAAAGTTTTGACTCTGATCGAAACATAGTGGACACATTAATAGTTGATAATTTTTTAATTAATAACATTAATCGCGTTGTGCTTTATGACTTATTTGTGGAAAGAATTAAGAAAAAGTCTAACTTAGAAGATGCGATTAAAAAGTTTAATTTTCTTGATAAAACAGATTATAAAAATAACTTTGAATACGAGTCTGCAGTTAAAAACTTAGTTAGTTCTGACATAAAATTTTCATCAACAAAGAAACAATTTTCTATTTCTATAGAGTATGAAACTCTAAATGAAGAAAAATGGATTAATTTTTTGGAGTTTATTGAGAAAGAAATAAATACTCAAATTCAAGAAAGACTTGCTAAGTTGTTTGAAAATTATCTTAAGTATGAAAATAACATTAAAGAATATGAAATTGAAGATATAAACACTAAATTGAGTTTTGTAATCAATAATGAAGAAAAAGAATTTTTAAATAACAAAAAAAATATTTTAATTGCAAGCCAATTTAGCGAAAGATCAAAAAATATTTTCCTTGCTTCCCCTGTTTCAAAACCAGAGGAATTTTATGCAGCAAGAATAATTTTTGAGAATAGTTCATATGAATATGGTAAAACTAGATCAATTAAATTTCTTTATTTTATGTCTTGTTTAAGTGGTCTAATACTAGGTATATTTTTTGTATTGATAATGAATGCGATACAGAAACGTAGATAAAAAATTTCACAAAATATTTATTTTAATTAAATTCAATTAAAAATGAAAAATCAATTATTTTTGTTTAATGTCTTACCTTCATGGATAATAATTTTGATGCCAGCTTTATTAATATCAGGTCCATTTTTATCTGATTTAGGTGTATCGCTTGTAGCAATATTATTTATAATAAATTCAGTAAAAAATAAATTGAATAAATATTATAATAATATTTATTTTAAAATTTTTTTATTATTCTGTTTAATTTTAATTTTGAGTTCTTTATTATCAGAAAATAAGTTAATTTCATTGAAAAATTCCTTATTTTATTTTAGGTTTGGAATATTTTCATTATGTTTTTGGTATTTGCTAGAAAAAAATAAGCTTTTAGTAAAATATCTTTTTATATCAATAATTATTTGTTTTTCGTTATTGATAATTGATGGTTACATTCAATTCTTTTTTGGAAAAAATTTATTTGGATATACCCTTTATAATAATTATAGAGTGAGTAGTTTTTTTGGTTCAGAATTAATATTAGGTAGTTATTTAGCAAGATTTTTTCCTCTTCTATTTGGTTTATTTATTTTATTTGATCAGTCAAAAAAAAATAAGACTACATTATTTCTTATGACTATTATCTTTATATTATCTGAAGGATTAATATTTATTAGTGGAGAAAGATTAGCATTATTTTTTATGAATTTGTCTGCAGTGTATATAATACTGATGTTGAAGGAATATAGGAATTATAGATTTTGGACTTATCTTGCATCTTTATTTTTAATAATTTTAATGATCAATGTTTATCCAAATGCAAAAGAACGTTTTATCGATCAAACCATAAATGATTTTACCAGGAATACGTTTAATAACTCAAATAAAGAAGATGATAAGTTATACATATTTTCTAAACCTCACACTGATATGTATATAACTGCATATAGAATCTTTTTAGACAATAAGTTTTTTGGTGTTGGTCCTCGTCAATATAGAAATAAATGTGATAAATATTTTGTATCAGAATATTCTTGTGAAACACATCCGCACAATACTTATTTAGAGCTATTATCAGAGTCTGGTATTTTTGCTTTTTTAATAATTATAATAATTTTTATTTTACTTATTTATATATCGATTAAACATTTTTTATTTAAATTTATTAGAGGCAGGAAAGATGTGATTAATGATTTTGAAGTATGCTTATTGAGTGCAATAATAATAAGTTTATGGCCTTTTTCACCAAGCGGAAGTTTTTTTAACAATTGGATGTCGATTGTCTACTATTTTCCAGTTGGGTTATTATTATGGCAAAGATCAAAATATAAAAATTCAATAAAAACAAAGTAAATTTATTAAAATTTTGTAAAAATTAATTTTACAAAATACAAGTATTATGTATAAGAGGTTGCCTGGTAATTATTGCGAAAGTGTTATACCCGATCCCATTCCGAACTCGGCAGTCAAGCCTTTCAGCGCCAATGGTACTTTGTCTTAAGACACGGAAGAGTAGGACATTGCCAGGCATATCTAG